>JABAOF010069804.1_pt1 | contig 10409 bp, 12 predicted proteins | sample 7062171 | NCBI WGS metagenome assembly JABAOF01 (sample SAMN14538628, study PRJNA623070) | marine sediment metagenome | biome: marine biome [ENVO:00000428]; feature: marine pelagic biome [ENVO:01000023]; material: deep marine sediment [ENVO:00002113] | place: India: Gulf of Khambhat ... | reverse complement strand
GCGCCCAGCTCAGCCGTGATGCCTTGTTTGTAATATTATATACCCAGTGATATAAATGAGTTAATTTTGAAAAAAAAATCAGGAATATCACTTGACAAAAACAGTTTATCTTATTATCATGTTGAAATGATTAAACATATGGACAAATACAATAGCCAGATTGAAATAACACTGGAACTTTTAAACGCATTGAATGACATAACGCGCCAGAAGATAATTCTTATATTCATGGACAGAGATGAGTATTGTGCAAACGATATCGCAAAGCAGTTCAGTTTAAGCAGGCCAACTATCTCACACCATCTAAACCTGATGAAGAGGTCTAAAATACTGAACGCGCGAAAAGAGGGGAAAGAGATATTCTATTCATTTAACAAGGACTATGTCATTAACCACCTGGAGCAATTAATAGCATTTTTAAAAAAATGCTGCTGATATATTTTTTTAAATGACATGTTGAAATGAATAAACATTTAAACACAATAGGAGCCAGAAAATTATGAAAAGAAAGAACTTATACCCACCGTCAATTGAAGATGCCATCGAAATGAGCGGCATTGAAATACTCCACCCGGGAGGATTTGCCCTTACACAAAGAACTGCAGAACTTGCGGAATTAAAAAATGGAATGGAAGTTCTCGATGTTTCAAGCGGCCGGGGGACACAATCGGTATTCTATGCAAAAGAATTTGTAGTGAATGTCACCGGGATAGATATTTCTGAAGAAATGGTAAATACCGCATCCTTAAAAGCAAGGGAAGAAGGGGTCGAATCCCTGGCCCGGTTCAGGATTGGCGATTCTCAGAATCTGCCATTTGAAGACAACACATTTGATGTTGTTATCAATGAATGTGCGGTAGGTATTCCTGATGATTCACAAAAAGTCCTGGATGAAATGATACGTGTTGTAAAACCGGGCGGGAAAATCCTGATACATGAATCAACCTGGCGCAAGAAGCTCCGGGATGATGAAAAGGATGAAATCTCGGAAAGATACGGAACCACCCCGCTTGAACTTGACCAGTGGATAAACATGCTTAAAAAAGCTGGTGCAAAAAAGATTATCTACGAATTTGATGAGTGGTCCAGGCTTGAAATGTTCTGGAAAATCAGAAAAGACCGGGATGTCAAACACTGGTTCTTTACGATGAGCATAATGGAAAAACTGAAAACAATGAAAAGAATATTTTCAAAATACGGTTGCAAGGGCATTTTAACTGCAGTTAAAAATGAAAAAATATTCTATAAGACAATCCTTCAGGGGAAGCTTGGATATGCCCTGTTCAAAGGTGAAAAGTAATGATTTATATCCGAAATTTACTGTGAATTAACCTGATTGATAGTAATTTTTATAAATCGGGATTCGCCGATTTTAGGTAATCTCGCTGCGAAAAGCCCCTGATTTGCTCATTATTGATTTCCAATTGCTCTTCACAATGGAATCCCTCAGCGTTCTTTATAAATATGTTTCCCGGGCCATGATATTTTGTCAAGAATTGAGTTCTATCATATTTACTGAAAATAAGGATAGGCACTCCTCACCCCTGGATATTTCTTCTTCCAGAGCTGTGAAAGGATACGAGAATCAAAATTCTTCAAGCTTTCCTTCAACTTTTGACTATCTCTCAACATCCTCCACGTTGACTTCATGTGAGATTGCAACCAAGATTACTTGTTCCAGACATTGAAGATCATCCCAATTATAGTAGCCAATTAATCTATCTTTCAAACAGTCAGTGGATAAAATCATTCTAAGCGTCACGGTATCAAGTTCGTGTTCGATTATCCCTTTTACCGGTTCATCTCCTACATACAGATGGCCACGAGGAAACTCAACCAAGAACTCAGTATCCGGATGCTTGAAATATTTTTTTTTCGGAAATGCCGATCTACCTCATTGCTTCGCGAATTCTGCTTCTATTTGTCAAAAAGGTACTGATTAACCCCCTCGTACTAAATGTAGATTCGTAAACCGGGGGTTGGGATACTTTCTCCTGTATTTAAAGATGAGATTAAACGATGGTTGGTGGAAGACTTCAGTTTTGTGGTTATATACAAGTTGATAAACGAGAGTGTATCCTGTTCTTAAAGTACGGTACGCAGGTATGTGCATAAAAACTTTCCTCAGGTTCCCAGGATTGTTATGGTGCGAAAGACAATTTCAGGTGAAGTGATGGAGGGTGACTTTGGGTATCTGGGGCTTTGTTGGGATGTAAAAACAAAATCAAGACGAAAAACATGGTTTTTTTCGAGTCGTTTGGGGCATTCCCGTACAGTTTATAGGGAAGTTGTTTTCAACCATAAACAGGAAACATTCTTGCAGTGTCATATACATGCTTTTGAATATTTTGGCGGGGTAGTCAGAAAGGTGAACCCTGACAACCGCAAAGCGGCAATTATCAGAGCTTCATTTGTGGATCCGTTGGTGAATAGATCATACCGGAGCTTTGTCGAACACTATGGGTTCATGATCAGCCCATGTGTTCCTTATACTCCGAAGCATAAGGGCGAAGTAGAAAATGATGTGAAATATGTGAAAAAGGAATTTTTTACCATTGTTCAAAGAGCATCAACGGCAAAGAGGGCATGAGATTTTCTATGCTGATGAATTGGCTCAGGAACTTGAGAAATGGAACCGTGAAGTCTGTGAGGTACGGATAATCCAGAAAGTGTGAAGAACACCCTTAGAACTCATTGAGCAGTAAGAAGTCACAGAACTAAAGCCTCTCCCTCTCAATCGGTCGAACCCTGTCAGGTGTAAAGAACCCACTGTCGGGCCTGGTTGGAGAATACAGTTTGAAAAGGCTTTTTATTCTTTTACTTATCAGATGGTCGGGAATTAAGTTCTTGTGATGGCAAACTCCAGCATTGTCCGGATCTTCTATGATTACGAAGAAATAACAAAAATGCATTGCTTGGTTCAAATTCAATCACGGCTTTGCAGGTCGACTCTCCGAGTAAAGTGCAAAGCCGATTCGTCGGGTGTTATTTCATAACCAGCGTCTGACTTTTTTCAAATATTGCTCATAATCTTCACCAAATTTCTTTAATAAGTAATGTTCCTCAGGCACTATGAGAATCCAGTGAATAGCCACGCTTAATGGGATAACTAATTTAACAAACCAAAGAATATTAAAAGTGATTCCTATACCTACCATTGCTGCAATGTTTCCAACATAAAGTGGATTTCTCGAATATTTGTAAATACCCGTATTAACTATATTGGTGATTGGCTTCCCTGGTGATGATGGTTGCCCCTTTTTATTAAACTCTTTTTTTGCAAGAAACATTATCACCAGCCCTGCAAAAATAAATAATCCACCAAGACCAAGACGAAACGATAAAGAAAAAGGTATTGAACCCAAATCAACAACGAAATACTCTAAAATTACACCAACTACCAATGTAATGATAATCATAACGTCCGAAGTTTGCCATATAGAATTATGAGCAGATTCTTGTTTCATAGATGATCCTCCTTCACAAATAAATGGATTTGTCGGTTTTAAGGAAAAAAGATTAATACTCCCCATTAATAAATCACCTTATTTATCGTTGTTGCGCTCTTCTCTTTTAGAAATAGTGATTACACCCAGGGCCATTGTGATTGCCCAGCCAATCTGTACCACTGCCTGTATTCGCTGCCCCAGGCCATCGAGGTGTAATTGTGAAGACAACAGGTTGTTGATAACGATAACAGGCAGTGTCAAGCCTGCGATGATAAAACAGAGAACAGCAAAAATATGCCACTCTTTCTCTTTTTTCATTCTCAATCCTATAAATAGGGGCCCGCCCAGCAGTGCGATGAGCGCAGGAAATCCGGTTATCACGTGCATCCATCCGGAAAAGGTTACCGGTTTTACCCCTTCATCCAGGGGGAAAATACCGCCTGCTACCATAGAAAAGCCCCATAATAGAACAAACACAGGCCCCACGACCGAGCCGGCTGGGAGCGACTTATGAAGATTGAAAGCAAAAAATGATAAAGAAATCCCGGACATGATGAGGACCGTATTCAACAGCCATGAATAACGGAAAGTTGACACTCCAAGCTCACTTACATAATTTACCATGTGGCTGTAGTCCGGTTTTATGATCCCGGCTGCCACTACAGCCGTAATGTAGAGGCAGACTATGGCCAGGATGGAATAAGCAGAACCGGCGGTGATCGATGAATTTTGCAGCGTTTTCTCCATTTTTTCTTGTAAAATCATTTTGTTTCTCCTTGTGACTAAAGTTTATATTATGACCAACGGTCATTTTAAGCAAAAAAAATTAACTGTGATGCCCAAGACCCAACAGTATAAAATCTGTGATTTCTTCCCGCATAGCCTCTGCTCCACCAGAGGCAGTGTTTAAGGTTGAAGCAATTCTCAAGGCACCGCTCACGATTGAAGTCACTGCCCTGGTCAGTACTTCCGGAGAGACCCGGCGAAAAAACCCCTGTTCAATACCCGACCGGATAGTTTCCAGGTAGATTGAGTTGATTTCTTCTTGATTTGCGATTAACATCCCCCGGATAACCGGGGGCAGCTTTTCCAGCAGACCGATCCGCTCGGCAATCCTCTGTTCAAGGGTGGAATTTTCCAGGTAGCAGTTCCATACGGTTTTAATGATTGAACGTAGAGCCTCCACCGGGGAAGAGTCGTTTGATAGTGCCTGTAACAGTTTTTCTCGAAATTGACGCTGATGTCGAAGAATCACCCTGGCAAAGATCTCCTCCTTGCTCTGGAAATGTTTGTAGATTGACCCTTTCGCAATTTCAGCCCGTTCTGCAATGTCTGATATGGTAATTTGGTCCCAGGTTAAACGTGAAAACATATCGAATGCAATATCGATCAAAAGTGTCTCGCGTTTTTTAAACTCCCGTTCTTTGCGTTCCCTGGTTCCCATACTTTCACCCTATTTTAATGACTTATATACATTATATGACCATTGGTCACAATAGTCAAGTAAAAAGTGAAAAAAAATTCANNGCGTCGGGGCACAGCATCTGTCAGTCATTGCTAATTCATTGCAGCAATTAGAATTAAAGAGGACTAGACAGAAAAACGTATCTTTTTTTATACTTTTAGGCGTTGTGGGGAGGGGACGCCGAAGAGGCCCGAAACAACTTCGATTTCGCACTCTGCTGGAAACTCTGGGTGAAGGAATAAATTTGATCCCTGATAGGCGTAGAGCTGTGAGCATCACCTATGGATTACAGGATTGCTACCGCAGCGGATTCGCGATGTTTTACCTGCAGGATCCTTCCNNGCAATAACCTGAGCACCGTCTTCGGGGTACAAGCGATTCCAGCAGGCACGCAGTTTCGCCAGGTTCTGGATGAACACAGCTACGGCCCCTTACAAGGGGTATTCAGCGAATACTTCCGGCGCCTTCAGCGCAGTAAGAAAACGGAAGGGATGTTAAAAAAACAATCATTAAATAATGTCCTTTAACCTTATCTTTCCAACAACAATCAAAAGGTTACCCTCGTTATTACTATAATTGATCTTTTTTTCAAAATAATCGTTAATCTTATCATTCTTTGTCCTAGGGTAGGTTTCAAGACTGTAAAAAAGATCCGGGTTCTTGAGCGCTTTTTCTATAACAAAACTCTCGATGTCATACTTCGCCCCTGGCGACAACAGCTCAATTATCTTTATAGCGAGCTCTCTTTCTTTTTCTTCGGACTTTCTATTATTAAGAATATCAGGGAAGGGATCAAAATCAACAACACTTTCGTACAATATTGGGTTTGGAGTTCTGAAGACAAAATACAAAGGTTTAAATATTTTTAAAGGATTTTTAAAGAATGTTTTTACTATATGTTTTTTAAGAGAAATCCGGCTCGCCTTTTTGATAATACCTTTGTTTTGGAATTCTTTCCAAACCATCGAGGAAAGGAAGATAAAATCGTTTCCTAAAACACCCTTTGCGTCGAAAGCAATGTAATCATTTCCTTTTCTAACCAGAACTAAATACTCAGTATTTTCAAGCCAAACTTTTGGCGTCTCCCCAAAGTCTGCCCAGGCTCTCGACGTAATCTCTTTTAAAATTTTTATCAATCGCATTTTTACTTTATCCTCAAAATCATACGGTCGAAAAATAAACTCAAACTTTAATTTTTCTATTTCTTGATTTCTGCCCGGCATAGAACCCCCTGACCTGAATAAACATCAAGCTCTTTAGAAATATTGTAAAAACCAGCGGCATCAAATAAATCAGGCTGCTCACCTCTTTTCATGAATGAGAAGTGTTCCTTAAATTTATTATGTTCCTTTTTTGCCTTTCCGTTATAGTAAAACATGCGAATTGTAGGGATAAGCATCCGAACAACATAAAAAAATGTAGCAGTCAATCCCTTGCTGTTAATACTCTTCTTAAAATGATCCTTGTAAATTAATGCCGGTTTAAATCCTTCGTGCACATTAGAAATAACCACAAGCCCATCCTTTTTTAGAACACGCTTAAATTCTTTTATGACATCAAGTCTAGCTGCCTTTGGTAACGCATATATAACATTATTCGACACTACTTTATCAAAATAACTATCCGGAAAAGGCAGAGGCTGAATTAAATCATGAAATCTTATATCAGCGTCTTTAATTTTTTCTTTACAAATCTTCAACGCCTCCTCGGAGAAATCGATACCGACGACTTTAGCGCCTTTCTTCTCCAGTCTAACTGCCAAATTCCCCGTTCCACAGCCTGCATCTAAAATAAAATCACCCCTCTTAACATCCAGCTCTTCAATAATCGTATCTAAAAGTTCCTGATATGGAATTACCATGTTTAAAACATCATATACTCTGAAATATTTTGCCCAAAACCGATGATCTAACTTCTTTGACATAACAAGATCCTTTCATTCCCTTTCTTATTGGAAATATTTTTATGCATTGATCACTCTATGTTCAAAAGGTAAAGAGGAGTAACCAATAAATTCCGGAAAAACAATTTTCTCATCCCGTAATATTTTAGTATTATAGAACTCTTCTATTTTCTCTTTATATGCCTCGTCGATTTCACTTCTGCGCAACTTCAAACTTGGTGTCATTTGGCCATTTTCTACATTAAAAGGTTTTTTTGTTATAATAAATTTTTTTATCTGTTCATAGTCTGCAATTTTATCATTTACGTATTCATCCAACTCTTTTTCGATTTGAAAACATAGCAGTTCGGAAGATAGCCCTCTCGTTATCTTCTTATCAGGCACGATTATTGCCCCAACATGCTTTCTTTCATCGCCAAAAACATACGCCTGATCTATACTTGGCGCCATTACCATCATATTTTCTATTCGAGCTGGACTAATTTTTTTCCCGGTAGAAAGAACTAAGATTTCTTTTTTTCGGGTTTTAAAACTGATGAAGCTATCTTTATCAATATTTACTATATCACCAGTCTTAAACCAGCCATCTTTTGTGAAAGCTTCTATGGTTTTTTGTGGATTCTTGTAGTATTTTTTAAAAACATTCGGGCCATTAACATAAAGCTCGCCGCGAACAATTTTTGTCCTTATACCTGGCAGTACACGTCCCACAGTGCCATATTTTCTCTTTTCTATAGTATTCGTTGCGATAACTGCCGATGTTTCAGTAAGCCCATAGCCCTCAAGAATCGGAATCGAAAGAGCATCGAAAAATTCACCAATTGTCTGCGAAAGCGAAGCCGCGCCAGAAACAAAAAAACGTACTTGACCGCCAAAAGCATTTTTAACCTTTTTAAAAACGACCAGATCAGCAAGCCTGTATAGCAAGGCGCTTTTCTCCATCCTTCTCCCAATATAAAAAGCAGCTTTAAACAAAATACTCTTAACTACGCCTCCCTTTACCTCCTCTTGAACTTTTTCATATATCTTTTCGAGAAGCCTTGGCACGCAAATTATAATAGTTGGTTTTTCGGTTTTGGCCACCTCACTTACCTTGGCCGGATCTTCCACGTAACCAATAGTAGATCCTGAAAACATCGGAAGATAATAACCGACGGTCCGCTCGAAAACGTGCGAAAGCGGGAGCACCGAAAGAAATTTATCTTTTTCAGTAATTTCTACTAGGGAGAGCAAATCTTTCAGGTTTGAAATGAAGTTTTCATTTGTAAGCTCAACTCCTTTAAATTCACCGGTGGTACCCGAAGTATAAATTATCGTAACGACTCTTTCAGGATTATGATCAATTGGGTCTATTTTTTTAACATGATCTCTATTAAAAACGGCATCCTTAAAAAGAAACACCCTGCCGCCATCGAGAATTGGATCATCTTTCTCTATGTCATTTTCGAAATAACCGATAATAAACCTCAAGCCTTCAGGAAGCTCTATTTTAAGGATTTTATCAAGTTGTTCGGAGGTTGAAACAAGGATTACAGCTGGCTCAACTTCATCAGAAATTATTTTTACCTGAAACGCTGAAAAAACACTATGAACAGGTACAAGTATTGTCCCTAAAATCATTGAAGCAACATCCGTAATTACCCACTCAGGGCGATTTTCAGAAAGAAGAAGCACCCTATCACCCTCCTTAACACCCCTTTCCTTTAAATAAACAGCTAGATTTTCAGCTTGCTTGTATAAATCAGCGTAAGTCAGAGTTTCATAATGATGACCCCTCCTAAAAATAAGGGCTTTTTTTTCTGGATGGTCGGCCACAATCTCCAAAAAGGAATCTATTAGAGTATCCTTCATAGTTACCCCCGGTTTTTAGAATACTGCTTTATAATTTCAGGCTTTACTCTTATAGACGAACTTGGGAGAAAAAAGATACAGCTTTTTTAAAGAAATAATCAGCAGGTTAAGCAGGCTGTTTAAGGAATGTTTAAGGAAATCTTACTGCCCTGAGAATCAAAATTCTCTATAAGGCAGGTTTTTATGAGAAGTCGCACCTTGTCCTGTATCGTTTTTCGATCGAAGCCGGTAGTAGTATTATAAAGTTGTTTGGGGGTGCGACTTCTCATAGAAACCTAATACCTTAGGCAACATTATCGATAACCATTATGGGGTCTTGCGAATTTTTTACAAAGCACCGCCATTATGCTTGGCTTAACCTTATTTGGAAATGAGATAAATGCGGGCTTTTTATCGAGGCATACGACCTGACGTCCATGTCAGGTCTGCTGATTACTAACCGCATGTTTTTGCCCCTGAAATAGTGGTCAAGAATGATCACTATTTCAGGGGTGGGGCGCGCTCTTTCCTGCTTCATCCATTAGACACTTCTATAATAAGGCAACGGATAAAAGAAAAAACACCCAGGGATGAGTAGTGCCTCACCTTATTTTCAGGAATGGCCTGAAAACTATGACACAGCTCTATTCATGACACTTTATCCTGGCACGGATATCATGATTGTAAAAGGGCTGATGTTTTGCATTTGCCTCCTTCAATTCATATACCTAGGCTCGGTCTTTCTTTCTGTAGGATATGCCAGTTTGTCCATGTGGTACCGGAGCGTATTGGCATTGAGCCCCAGGATGGCTGCCGCACCTCCGGGCCCATGGATTCTGCCTTCGGTACTGTCCAATACGGCACGAGTATAATCGCCTGTAACCTCATCGAGGGTCCGTGAGGTATCGATAGCGGATGAGTTGGATGATAGATTCGCATGTACGGCCGCTGGAATCAGCATATCTTTGCCTGAAGGGTAGATATCAAGCGGTCCCTGTGGTTGCAGAATGAGCGCCCGTTCTATCACATTTTCTAATTCTCGAACATTGCCGGGCCAGGAGTAGGCCTTCAGTCGGTCAAGAGTTCCCGGGGTAAGTTTCGGTGATACAGCAAGGCGTATGCGCTCTGACAGCCGCTCAATGAAATGGTGTGCCAGAGCAGGAATGTCACCAACACGGTCTTTCAGGGACGGTATCTGTATTGGAAAAACATTCAAGCGGTACCAGAGGTCCTCCCGAAACCTCCCATCCTCAACCATTTTTTCCAACTTGCGATGCGTTGCCGCAATTATTCGAACATCTACATGGATCATCTCTGTGCCCCCAACCCGTTCAATCTCATTGTTTTGCAGAACCCTGAGCAGGCGCACCTGGGCAGCCGGGGGAAGATCACCGATCTCATCGAGAAAAAGGGTGCCTTTGTTCGCGCGCTCGAAAAATTTAATTACTACGATCTCTTCCCCCCTTTGGGATTAGAATATATTGCTACATCAGTAAAAGACTTAGTAGAAAAAATTACAATTATTGATATGAGATATGAAGTAGAACCGATTTCTAATTTCCTTCACAGTGCGGATGTTGTTGGAATAAGTATTAATTGGCCTCACCAAAGAGAGAATGCATTAAACCTTCTTGACGAAATTCCAAAAGAAGCAACCGTGATTTTCGGAGGGATTCATGCCACAGAGAATATATGGGAGCTTTTAGAAACCAATCCTCGCATAGATATTATTGATTGATAGGAGTTTTTATAAATTGGGACT
>JABAOF010018724.1_pt3 | contig 10409 bp, 12 predicted proteins | sample 7062171 | NCBI WGS metagenome assembly JABAOF01 (sample SAMN14538628, study PRJNA623070) | marine sediment metagenome | biome: marine biome [ENVO:00000428]; feature: marine pelagic biome [ENVO:01000023]; material: deep marine sediment [ENVO:00002113] | place: India: Gulf of Khambhat ... | reverse complement strand
TGGCTCCAGGCGGCGGAGGGGGTGGACCTGCGCTGCACCTCCACCCGGCTGTACCACGAGCCGCTGGCCGAGCACGGCCCGACGGCACGGGTCACGCCGCCCATCGACCCGGTCTTCGTGCCGCTGGAGCGACCGGCCAACAAAAAGCCGCTGGTAGGTCTGTCGGGCTACGTGTACCCGTCGGGGCGCAAGGGCGAGCACCTGGTCAGGCAACTGATGGAGAGCGACCGGGCCAAGCACATCGAGCTGACCGCGACCGGGCGCGGCTGGCCGTGCAAGACGCAGGAGCGCACCTTCGAGGGCCTGCCCGAATTTTACAACAGCCTGGACGTGCTGCTGTGCACCTCGCTGGTCGAGGGGCCGGGCTACCCGCCGCTGGAGGCGCTGGCCTGCGGCACCCAGGTGGTGGTGCCGCGCGGGGTGGGCATCTTCGACGAACTGCCCGACGTGGCCGGCGTCCACCGTTACGCCCGCGACGACTACGACGACATGGAGCGCGCGCTGCGCCAGGCGCTGGACACCAAGGCCGACCGGGACGGGCTGAGCGGGGCGGTGAGCGGCTACACGGCGCAGGCGTGGGTGGAGGACCACCGGCGGGCGTTTCGGGAGATTCTGTACCCCATCCCCCAGATCCCGGAAGACCTGCCCGCCTGGTCAGGCGATAATGCCGGTATTTACCTGGTGGCCTACGGCGAGCCGGCCCGCAAGTGCGCGGCGACCTGCATCGAGAGCTGGCACCGCCACATGCCCGGCCTGCCGGTGTGCCTGGCCTCGGACGCCCCGCTCGGCCCGGAGGACGTGTTCGTGCAGGAGACGGATACCGACATCGGCGCGCGCTCGGTCAAGACGAGGATCTTCGACCTGGCCCCGGCCGAGTGGCAGTACGTGGTGTACGTGGACGCCGACACGGAAGTTATAGCCGATGTAAGTTTTTTGTTCGACCTGCTCTCCGATGGCTGGGAGATGTTCATATGTTACAACCCGGCCCAGTACGTGCTGGGCCGCCACATGATCAGGCGCGACAACGAGGACGAGTGCGAGGAGACGTTCGACGGGATTGGCACCGACGAGTTCGTGCAGATGAACGGCGGCGTGTTCGGCTTCCGGCGCAACGAGCGCACGGCGGCCTTTTTCCGCAACTGGCACCAGGAATGGGGCCGCTGGGGCAAACGTGACCAGGCGGCCTTCGACCGGGTGCTGTACGCGACGCCGCTGCGGGTGTACACGCTGGGCGTGGAGTGGAACCTGGTGACCCGCTACTACCCCGCCGAGCGCTCGGCGGGCATCGTGCACCGGCCCACGCTGGCGCGGCGGTGGCAGGGCATCGTCGAGGGCCGGCTGGACAGCCCGGAGGCGTGGAAGCAGGCGGGGTTGAGATGAGGCCCTTACACGTCGCCGTCTGCACCAAGGCTACCAGCGACAACCGCTTCGACCGGCTCAACCGCTCGTGGGGGCTGTGGACCTACGACGTGCCGGAATTTACCTGGGAGCTGGTGCGCACCTGGAAGGGAGAGGAGTACGACACCCGCCATCTGAAAGCGGGCGGCTTCGACCTGGCCTTCCTGGAGGACGGCGCGTGGGCCAGGTTCCGGGGCGATGCCGTCCCGACCGTGTTTTATATCGTGGACAGCACCGTGTCGGGGGACCACTACCGGCAGCGATTGAACCAATGCCCGCACGCGGACCTGCTGCTCTTGGACCACGACCGGCCCGAACGTTTCGTGGGGACGGGGGTACCGGCCCGCCAGCTCCCGCACTGCGTCAACGACCAGATATTCAAGGACTACGGCACGAAACAAACAAGTGGACGTGGCGTCTCACATGAACGTAGGCGGCATCTGCGGGCGGGGTCGCAAGGAATTGGGCCGGGTGCTGCGCGAATGGTGCCGGGAGCGCGGCTATTCCTACCGGGGCGGCACGCTGGGCACCCAGCACTACGCGCGCTCGCTGTCCGAGGCGCGGGTGGTCGTCAACTGGCCGCGCAACCCGTCCAACCGCAGCCACCGGGTGCTGGATGCGATGGCCTGCCGTACGGCGCTGGTGACCGGCCCGGTGCCCGACGTGCCGGGCGAGGCGCGGCAAAACGGACAAGATTACGTGCAAGTATCCGATTTTGAAGAGTTCTTTTACCAGGTGGGCGACCTGCTGGACAGCGGGCGCTGGCGCGAAATTGCTGACAACGGTTACCGCTGCGTCCAGGAGCACCACACCTGGCGCGTGCGGGCCGGACAGTTGCGGCGCATATTGAACGAGGAGCTGGGATTGTAAAGGAGCAACGCGAGATGAAACGAGTGGCATTGCTGACAGATTTTTACGAGGCCGACACGACCTACAGCCTCAACATCATCATCGAGGAACAGCTCAACATGTTGCTCGATCACGGCTACGCGCCCGTCGCCGTGGTCGAAGACATCTTCGAGCCGGTGCGGGTCTGGAAGCGGGTCGAGCTGCGCCACATCCCGCACGGTATACCGCGCGGCAACGACGTGGACTTCTACGACGGCTGGCAGGACAGCGTGGCCAGGTTCCGCGAGGCGCTGGACACCTGCCTGGAGGGGGTGGAGGTGGTCATCAGCCACGACCTGATCTACCAGGCCAGCCAGTTGTGGCACAACCTGGCCGCCCGGCAGTACGCCAAGGACCACCCGGACGTGACCTGGCTCAACTGGGTGCATTCGGCCACGCCGTCGCAGGTCTGGACGGGAAGCGACGAGCGGCTGGCCCCGGCCCAGGTCCACTTTCCGCGCAGCAAGACGGTCTACCCCAACGCCTGGAGCGTGCCGCGCGTGGCCCGCAATTTCCGCTGCGAGGTGGACGACGTGGCCGTGGTGCCCCACCCGACCGACGTATGCGGCTTCCTGGGCTTCCGGGAGGACACCAGGGAGCTGGTGCGGAAAAAGGATCTGCTGAGCGCCGACGCCATCCTGGTCTACCCCTGCCGGCTGGACCGGGGCAAACAGGTAGAGTACGTGTTCAGGACGGCGGCCGCGCTCAAGCGGCAGGGACGCAGCGTGCGGGTGATAGTGGTAGATTTTCACAGCACGGGCGATGACAAACCGGTGTACCGCGACTGGCTCAAGGGGCTGGCCATCGACTTGGGGCTGAACGAGGCGGAGTATACGTTCACCTCCGAGTTTAGGGAGGACTGGCGCGTGCGCGTGCCGCGTGAGGTGGTGCGTGACCTGATGCTGATGTGCAACGTGTTCGTGATGCCCTCCAGGAGCGAGACCTACTCGCTGGTCACCCAGGAGGCGGGCTTATGCGGAGCGTTCCTGGTGCTGAACCGTGACTTCCCACCGTTCCGGGACATCTTCACCAACCAGGCCGCCTTTTTCCAGTTCAGCTCCAACGTGGATGCGCTGACCGGGCAGGACGGCAATACCGAGACGGAGTACGGGGACACGGACGCCTACTTCCACGACGTCGCGCTGCGGATAGGCTACGAGCTGGACAACAACCCGGTGCTGGCGCAGCGGACGCGCATCAGGAAGGAGCGCAACCCGACGGCGATTTTCCGGCGCTACATCGAGCCGCTGTTCGCGGCCTTTGACGGGAGCTGAGCATGCCCAAGTTCTCGATCATCACCCCCACCTGGAACCGGGCCGACGGGCGCTTGCAGCGCTGCCTGACCAGCGTCCAGGCCCAGGTGTGGCGCGACTTCGAGCACGTCGTGGTGGACGACGGCTCGACGGACGACACCGGGGCGGTATGCGCCTCCTTTGGCGTGGAGTACGTCAAGATTGAGCACGGCGGGCGGGTGGTGGCCCGCGATGCTGGGATGGAGGCAGCGCAGCAGGGGGAATGGTTCTGTTGGCTGGATAGCGACGACGCGCTGGACATGATGTACCTGGCCACGCTGGCCTATCATATCCAGCGGCAGCCGGAGGTCAGGCTGTGGACGGTGGGTGCGGTCATGCACGGCTTTTTCAAGGACGAGAATAAATTGGGCATCGTGCCGGCCTGGACCAAATTGCGGCCAGCCTGGGTGCCGCCGCTCAACCCGGAGGGCGATTTCCCGATACATAAACATTTCCGCAGCGGCAAGGTGGGCACCGGCATGTTCGTCTACCACCGGGAATGTTACGAAAGGGTCGGGCCGATGCCGGCGTGGAAGGACCACCTGGCTATCGCCGACGGGGTAGACGGCTGGCTGGGCTACGAGACAGGCTACAGCGCCGCCAAGAAATGGGTCGGGAACCCAAATGGGGAAGATTGGGCCTACTACCGGGCACTGACCATGCACTATCAGGCCCATCCAATAGACGCCTGTCTATACATTCATTATGTGAGGTGAGTACGATGTACCCTGCATCACTGAGGTATTACAAGGTCAAGCTCAAGTCGGAGCGCAAGCCAACCATAGTCGTCGGGCACGGCTACGAGGTCAAGGAGACCGGTTACCTGCGCGTCTGGCAACGCTTCATGGGCGACGCGGTGGTGGACGTATTCAACGTCTATCCCGGAAGCTGGGAGTGGATACGCGACGAGGGGGAGTGTGAAGGGTGANNCACTGGACACGTTGTGCCGGCACACGCCGGCCAACTACAAGACGGTCGTGGTCAACCAGACGCAGTACGACGCCGACTTTGAGCGCGAGCTGTGGGAGCGGGCCGACCTGGTGATCCGTACCAAGGTCAACTATGGGTTCGCCCAGGCCGTCAACCAGGGCGTGCGGCTGGCCCCCACGCCCTGGGTAACAGTAGCAAATGACGATTGCGAATTCTTCTCTGCCCAATGGTGGCCGGGGGTCATGGAGACCTTCGAGCGCTTCCCCACTGCGCTGGGCGTGACGCCCATGTCGCCCAAGGAGCCGGGCTGGGGCTACGGGGAAGAGGGATACCGCATGCACGCCGAGCTTTCGGAGTGCCGGGCCGATCCGGCGGGCGTGGTGGAACGGCTCAAGAAACAGTGGAACGGGGCGGTCATCGACGGCTTCCCGGCCTGGCTGGCCGTGCTCAAGCGCGAGGAGTGGATGGAGTTGGGCATGTTCGACGAGCGGTTTACTCCCGGCGGCGGAGAGGACTACGATGTATTATGTAGAGCATATCAAGCGGGTTATCGGATGCTGGCTTCGTCTTACAGTTGGGTATATCACTTTTGGGGACAGAGTAAAGATGAACCGGACGGATTGAGCCAAGCGTTGCCGCAGGCCCGCCCGCCTTGGAATAAATTAAGCGTCAAGGGTTTTGGGGACGAAGGGCTTTGGGACTACGACTGTCATGTTTGGGGCGAAGATTGCGAGCGCACCGACCCGAACGTATGGAGGGCTCCGCTGTGACCATCGACGTCTGTTTGCTGGCCTGCAACCGGGAGCGCATCACGCGCACCAGCGTCGCCGAGATCGGGGCGCGCACCACGACCCCGCACCGGCTGGTGGTCCTGGACAACGGCTCGACGGACGGCACCGAAGACCTGCTGGCCTCGCTGGTGGCCGACGGGCAGGTAGATGTATTGCTATGGTACTTGGACAACTATGGCGTACATTTGGGCCACAATACGCTGCTGGAAAACGTAGACTCCGAGCTGTACGTGTCCACCGACAACGACCTGGTGCCCCAGGCCCCTACCGAGGCCGGCGATTGGCTGGGCTTGTTGATCGACCTGATGCGTCGCCACCCGGACTACGCGGCTATCGCCTGCCTGCCCCATTTCCTGGTGGGCGACAGCCTGGCCCGCTGGCTCGACGGGGCGGGCGAGGTCATCGAGCGGCCCTGGTGCGGGGCGGCGCTGCGCCTGATGCGGACCGAAGCGGTGCAGCAGGCCGGCGGCTGGCGGGCCACCCAGAACCCATCCCGCAACAACGAGGAGCGCTGGATCTGCGGCAAGCTGCGTGAGAACGGCTGGAAGACGGGTTACGCCAGGGACGTGCGCTGTATTCACCTATGGGGCGAGCCGGAACGGGGCGAGGACGCCTGGGGCTACCCGGCCGGCTTCGAGCACGGCCACCGGCCCGTCCACCCGCCGCCCGACCGCTACAACTGGCACCGGTTGGGGATCAACTGGGAGACGTGCAAATGACGACCTGGTGGGATGACAACGTCGGGCGGCAACGCAACTGGGGCCACCCGGACGACCACCCGCAACGGGTCTGGCTGGCCGGCTTCGTGCAGCCCGGCCAGCGCGTGCTGGAGGTGGGCTACGGCACCGGGCACGACTATGCCAATCTGCGGGGCGTGGGCATCGTGTACCGGGGCTACGATATGACGGCCAGCTTCCGCGACACCTGCCGCGCCCGCTGGCCGGGCGGCGATTTCCGGCTGGGCGATGCGGCGGCCCTGCCGGAGCCGGACGCTGGCTGGGACGTGGTGTTCTGCCGCCACCTGCTGGAGCACGTCGAGGACTGGCGGGCGGCGCTGGCCGAGCTGGCGCGCGTGGCGGGCAGGTGGCTGGTGGTGCTGTCCTGGCGGGCGCTGACTGATAAGGCCGGGTACCAGACCGACCCGGACGTGACCACCTGGGTCTTCAACCGGGCCGAGTTCACGGGCGCGCTGGGGGCGCTGGGCGAGGTGGAGACGATAAACGTCACCGGGGCCGCGCCCATCTACGTGGTGAAGATCGATGGAGCAAGTTGAGATCAACAGCCGGGCCGGGGAGGCGCTGGGGCTGGTGCTCGACCCGACCGAGTACATCCAGAACGTGTGGCGCACGGGGCATTTTTTCGAGGAGCGGCTGCTGGAGTACATCTACTGGCATTACAAGGGCCGGGTGTTCATCGACGTCGGCTCGTGCATCGGCAACCATACCCTGTTCTTCGCCAAGTTCTGCCAGCCCAAGCACGTCGTGTCCATCGAGCCGCACCCGGCCTCGGCCGAGCACCAGCGGCAACTGCTGAAACTGAACGGCGTGCAGCGGGCGGTGACGCTGCACCAGGTGGCCGTCAGCGATCGGGCCGGCCGGGGCAGGTTGCGGCCCTGGGACGCGCGCCATCCCTTCGCCAGCAACGAGCTGCTGGACGGCGACGAGGTGGACGTGACGACGCTGGACGAATTGCTGCCCGACATGAAACACGTCAACCTGGTCAAGATCGACGTGGAGGGCCACGAGTTGAAGGTGCTGGACGGGGCGCGCGAGTTTTTGAAACGCAACCGGCCCAGCCTGTTCGTCGAGTTCCGCAAGCGGGCCAACTACCACCGGGCGACCGAGTGGCTGGCCGGGTACGGATACCGGCAGTCGGGCTCGGTCTTCCAGGACGCGACCGTGTTCGAGTTCGTGCCGTGAGGGAGCTGGCCGTGTGGCTGTCCTGGGCCGATTTCCTGGAGTACCACGCCGGCCAGTTGGCGGCGGCCATCGCCGATTGTTACCGGACGACGCTCACCTACCCGCCGCTGGACTGGGACGGCTTCGACGTGGTGCTGGCCGTGCCCGGCCCCAACCAGGAGGACGCCAGTTGCGCGCACAAGACGCTGCGCGTGGCCTGGGAGCGGCTGGAGCTGGGCTGGGCGGGCCGGGCGGCGGTCATGGCCGTGGCCTGCACGCCCACGTTGGAGCTGGCGCGGGCCGTCGGGCTGGACCCGGTCCTGCTGCCCTGGGGTATCAACCCGGCCCATTTCCGGCCGCGCCCTATCCCCGGCGGGCGGGAGACGGTGGTCGGCTGGTCGGGGCGTTATCTCAACCCGCGCAAGCGGTTCGCGGAGGTGGAGGCGGCGTTCCGGGACGTGCCGGGGCTGGTCTTCCGGCCCAGCAAGTCGGAGATGCTGCACGGCCGGCAGGTGGGCGCTTACGAGCTGCCGGGCATCGCCGACGACTACTACGCGCACATCGACGTGCTGGTGTGCGGCTCGTCTTACGAGGGCTTCGCCTTCCCCATGCTGGAGGCGGCCGCCGTGGGGCGGGCCATCGTCAGCTTCGACGTGGGCATCGCCCGCGACCTGAAGGAGGACGGGGCGGGCGTGGTCATCGTGGAAGACTTCGCCGAGATGCGGGACGCGGTGCGCAGCGCCGACCTGGAGGCGCTGGGCCGGCGGAGCGCGCAGGCGGTGGCCGAACGCTGGACCTGGGCCGCCCTGCGCGAGCGCTGGCTGGAGGCGCTGGACGGTGTGGGTCGATAAGCGGCTGCTGGTGCCCCACAAGCCGGGGAAGCGGGCCGAGCGGGGCGTATTCTGTTTCATCGCCTACGGCCAGGAAGTGACGGACATGCTGGCCGGGCGTTACGGGCGGGAGGGGCTGTGCCTCAAGGTGTTCAAGGAGCCGCTGGACGGGCGCGACCCGGAGGCGCTGCGCTGGGGCAAGCCGGGCCGCGGCATGCCGCTGGGCCAGGCGACGCGGGCGCAAAACCTGTTCGCCCGGCACGGGCTGGCCCCGCGCATCTACGACCTGGTGACCGTCAGCGATACCTACGCCGCGCAGGTGACCGACTACGCCCAGGACGACGGGGGGACGTTCGACAAAGAGGCGGCGCTGGCCGTGCGCAAGGAGTACGGGGTGCGGCCCATGTCGCACGACCCGAACCAACACAACTGGGTGGGCAGTAAAATGGTGGACTTCCAGTATTACCGGCTGCCCGGCGACTACCCCGACCGATTGCGGGAGCTGGCCTACAAACACGCGGCCTGGGGATCGCGCGCCGAGCCGTACCAGCCGGTGCCGGAGCTGGGCCTGCCCGGCCAGCGCGACCCGGCCCGCCAGTTCGCCGTCTTGAAGCTGGACGGGGAGGACTGGCGGGGGATGACGGCGCTGGATATCGGCTGCAACCTGGGCGCGCTGGGCCGCTGGCTGACCGGACGGGGACTGAGGCGCTACACCGGCGTGGACCTGCCGCACGTGGCCGGGGTGGCCTTCGAGGTCAACAACTGGCTGGGCTACTGGAACCTGGACTTCGTCGGCCTGCGCCTGCCGGCCGAGCGCAAAAAGCTGGACGGTTCCTACGACGCCGTGTTCTGCCTGTCCTGCCAGCAGGCCAAACCGCTGCCCTGGGCGGCGGGGCTGGCCGGGGAGCTATTTTACTTGGAGGGGCACGTGCCCGACAAAGAGGCGACCTACCGCCCGGCGCTGGAGGAGCTGTTCGCCCGCGTCGAGTTCCTGGGCGTCAGCCGCGACCACGGCCCGCGCCCGGTGTTCCGGTGTACTCTATGAGCAAGATATTCGCCTGCTGTAACTGGCAGCTCAAGTTTCTGGGCCTGGTGATCGATGCCTGGCGGGCGGCGGGCCACGAGGTCGAGTACCGTATCGGCTACGACCCAAAATTGCACGAATGGGCCGACGTGTGTTTCATAGACGTGTGCGACCGCAATGCCCAACTGGCCAGCAAGAACCCGCAGCCGGGCGCGCGGCTGGTCATCCGGGCCATCGACATCGAGTGCTGGGTCAGGCAACCTAAAGGCGTGGCCTGGGGAAACGTGGACGCGCTGGTGGTGCCCGCGCCGCACATCGAGGCGCTGATCCGCTCGGACGTCAAATTGCCGGAAGGTTTGCCCGTCCATCGTGTACCGTTCGGGGTGGACCTGGGCAAGTGGACCTACCGCGAGCGGGACGGGAGCGGGCGCAGATTGGCCTGCATATGCTACCGCTGGAGCGCCAAGGGGCTGCCGCTGCTGCTTCAGGTGGCGGCCCGGCTGCCGGATTGGTCGCTGCATATCCTGGGCAAGCCGTCCAGCGAGCGCTGGCTGAACGCCTACGTAGACCAGCAGGTAGAGCGGCTGGGGCTGGACGTGACCTTCACCGAGCAGGTGGACGACGTGGACGGCTGGCTGGAGGACAAGGACGTGCACATCCTGTGCAGTCAAAAGGAGAGCTTTTCCTTCGTCACTGCCGAGAGCGCGACGAAAGGCATCAAGCCGGCGGTGCACCGTTTTTACGGGGCCGACGCCATCTGGCCCGCCGCTTGGCTGTGGGACACGATGGACGAGGCGCTGGACCTGGTGACCGGACCGGTCGAGAGCGAGACGTACCGGGCTTACGTCAAAGAGCGTTACAGCCTGGAAGCCATGATGAAAGGATTGGACGAGGCGTGCGGATTAGGTTTTTCATAACCGGGCACGGGCGCAGTGGCACGCTGTGGCTGGCCCGGCTGCTGGACCGGTGCGACGTCACGGTGACCGTGCATCACGAGCCGCTGGCGCAGTTCGACCGGCGTTATTACGCGACGGGCCGGATGGACTGGGCGGCTCGCAAGGGTCACATGGAACGCATCGCGGCCCGTACCGAAGGCGATTACGCCGAGGTTAACTCTTACCTGCGTTACGTGGTGCCGGAACTGCGCGCCGAGTTCGGCGCGCCGGTGGCCGCCCTGATCCGCGACGGGCGCTGCGTGGTGCGCTCCATGCTGGCGCGCGGGCTGTTCGCCCGGCCCGACTACCCGGAGGTGGAGCCGCCCGATAATCTGGAGACGCCCTTCGAGCGTTGCTGCTGGTACTGGGCCGAGACCTACCGGGAGTTGGACGTCCCGGTCTGGCGGCTGGAGGATCTGGACG
>JABAOF010001560.1_pt1 | contig 10410 bp, 13 predicted proteins | sample 7062171 | NCBI WGS metagenome assembly JABAOF01 (sample SAMN14538628, study PRJNA623070) | marine sediment metagenome | biome: marine biome [ENVO:00000428]; feature: marine pelagic biome [ENVO:01000023]; material: deep marine sediment [ENVO:00002113] | place: India: Gulf of Khambhat ... | reverse complement strand
TTTGGCAAGAAATCTCTCAACTAATCTCTTGGTGACTCCAACCTTTTGCTTAGGACGAATCCCCAACGGGGGCACCCCAATACCCTCAAAAACTTCGTCTCGAATTTTTTCGCCATATTCCTCTACTAATCGCTTGGAGAAATTTTCTATCATTTCGCTTCCATCAAGAATTTCCAAGGACGCAATTATTAATTCCTTGTTCTTCTGGAAATACCCAAACCTAAGGAGAGACACATAATTTTCAAATGTATTTTTCTCTTTCTCAATCAAATAATCCGAAAAATCGTACACATCCTCATTGGATGCATTCTCAACCGACTTCTTCTGGTGACCAAGAAACTTACCAAATTCATCAACAATATTAACAGCCGCTTCAATCTGCTCATCGTCAAGTTTTCGCTCCCGCAAAGCGGTCTTGAAGCCATCTAGTTCCATTTTATTGCTCACAGCTTTTACAGCTTCGTCCTTAATATGACGTTTGCATGCCGGCGCGTACCAGGGGCATATCGGGCACCGCTGGAAAATATAGTAGGTTGATCCCTGAGATTTCCAGTTCGTACGTCTATTGCAACGTAACTACTCGGTCAGACCTCGGTTCACCAAGCGCTCATGCTCCCATGTTTCGAAGTCCGCAGGAGGGTCAACAATTTCACTATCAGGCTTCCTACGGAGTACAGCCACATCATTAGGACATCCTGTAACGCACAGCCCACAGCCGATACATTTGCTCCTGTCCACAACAGCAACTCCATCGTGTTCAGAAATTGCGTGAACCTGACATCGGCCTATGCACGTCCTGCATCCAAGGCAGGAATCGGGATCAATAACAGCATAGTAGTTGGCGTGAGCTACCGAGTTCTCTATTCCAAACTCGGTGACTCCCCGAAGTATGCCACAACAGCACCCACAGCAGTTGCAGACATAGCCAAGACTTTTCATCACATTGCTCACTGTGTGAACCAGACCGATTTCTTCCGCTTTGTCCAGAATTTCCAGTGCTTCTTGCTGAGAAGTGTCTTTTGGATTTGGGGAGCGCTCAAGTGAGGAGAAGCTAAGACACATTCTCACGGGAAAGTTGCATTGACGCCCAATGTAGTCTTGTTGTGCTCGACAGATGCAATCGCGAAGACGGAAGCTCTTGGCTGACATCAGGATCTTTCTAACATCATCATAAGGAAGAATCCACTCAGATTTGACTGCCTTTTGCGCTGGAACAACACGATGCAATGCAGGTTGCGGCTTCATGATTCCAACTGCACCTCCATCCTCGAAATACTCCTCGACAAGGTGGGCGAGTTCGTGATCCAAGTTTTCTAGTTGCGCTTCGTAAATTCCGACTACAAATGGTGCCAATCTGAACTTCTCGACCCGTTTGTCAGTCCATACAAGACCGCGCTTAGCCATCTTCGTCAGACTTGCCTTTGTCTCCTCAGCCGAAAGCCCCACTCGTTCAGCTATCACGGTAGGGGATTCCATGCTACCTCGCATTTGACTAGCTAACAATGCCTCTTCTAATGTGAAGATCTTTTTAAGAATCAGAATCTCAACATTCGATGGAGTTCTGGGAAAGCAGTTGGGGAGTCTATCCAGAGCACCTGCGAGCTGCTCATAAACATCATCGTTCATGCCGTCTTTCCTCTCTATTGACATCTTTGAGATAGTAGATCCTTACGCTCTATCAAGTGAAGCCTATACATAAATCCTATAGGTGCGCGTATCCCCAAGCCAAGGACATGATAACGCTCCCAAGCGACATCTAAAAGTATGGTAGGTTGGATCCGTAGGGTTTTGAAAGTTTACGAATGGAGTTAGCGGCTGGCGGGCTCTTGTTATCCCCCGACCACGGTGGTGGGGCCCGCCGGATTTGAACCGACGACCCGCAGCCGGGAATCAGCACTTTTCATGTTGATTTCCTATGATGTAACATGCGTAACCCGATATTTAATGCCCTCTAAGGGTTGGTCCGAGGCGGTTATCCGAGCAAGTTTCTTATACATTAGATTCGGTCTATGTCTGAGGTTTCTGATGATGCGAGTATACGAGAAGTATGCGTGGGTGATATTCATAGGTCTGGGATTGCTATGGGTTGTGGTTGGCTTCTACCAAGCATTCCTTCCGGACGAATTGGCTGAGGAGGACGCTCAACGTGTCATAGACATGTCCTGGAGTGAGCTCAAGGCTTCAAGCCCTGTGGCCTCTGAGTTGGTTCGCTGGCTATATGGGACACTGGGCCTGCTCAAGATGACCTGGTCCTTCATGGTCTTAGCCATTACCCTAACGGGCTACCGGAGGGGAGAAAGGTGGGCTTGGTACACCCTGTGGTTATGTCCTGCCAATTTGCTGGGACAAGGACTCTTCGACTCTGTCCTTCTTGGTGACTTCAACTTGATGCTGCCATGGATCCCGATTACGAGCATATCGCTGGTGGGGCTCCTCCTTCCCATTAGGAGGTTCTTCCCAAGAAAACCACCATCGGGGAACGTGTAAATAAGATGGTTAAACTCAAAATAATATTAAGTTTAGTATTTGCGATTGTAGGTTATTTTCTAGGTATTGTAGCTGATGCGACTCACTATACTGAATTGGCAATTTATCCTGCTGCCTGTTTCACTAAAATATTGTTATTCTTAATTGCTGTTCCACTTGCACACTCTGCTGGCAAGAATATTAGAAAAGAATCGAACATCATTGGGATTCCGGGTTTAAGATTTGTAGGTTGGATTATGTATGGTGTTGCAATAGTTCATTTTATGACATTTTTTAAATGGGATTTGATTTCAGCCCAACCAGGAAATATCCAACTCCCAGATGGACAGATAACTATAGACTCTGCGATTTTTTTCCTTGCATCGATGTTTATGATTGCAGAAGCGTGGAACTCATATAAAAGTAAAGATTAAGCACGCGCGCGCTTTCCTATTTTCCCTAATTCAACATTGTTTTATGTTACATTATCTTCTGCGCGCGAAGTTTTAGATATTTCTTCAAAGGGTAATCCACTCTTGAATAAAAAAATGAGAAGTTCCATCGAGCTTTTCACCTCCATCTAATATCATCCAATCAATGTAATGTATGCATTGGGTTTTCAAAAAAGAGGGGAACGGATGCTTGCACTATCTGGCTTGTTTATGGTTCGTAGGGCTCCATCCAATTTGGCATGAACTCATAGTCAATTCCTGGCGTTACGTCATGGGCTGCTCCGGGCATTGGACCGCCATTAAAATCGAAGGAGCGGATGGCAGTGTGTTTCAGCCACACAACCAGCTCTGGATGGTGGTTACCGTCCGCATCAACTAGCTCATGGTAGTGAACGTACCCTTTCGCAGCCATCATTTCAGCGATTTCCCAAGTCCAAGGCGCGATTATCCCATCAACCTTGAACAACATTACTCCATATGGTTCACCAGTAGCCCACCAGGGCGCTCCAGGTGGAGCAAACCACGGACCAACATTGTAATGTCTTCCGACCACTTTGAAAGGGTTCTTTGAATCCTGAGTCCATGTGTGTCCAGGGACATCAACCACGTTGAAAGGTGGCGGAATGCTTCCAGGACCTACAAAATACCAACTTTCTCCATCTAGTTCCACAGCTGCTCCATGTACAAAGGCCCTAGGATTCTTGTCCCATGTGGGAGCGGCTAAGACTGGTGAAGCAAAAACGAACGCCAAGACAACAATTATGGCGACACTAAGAATTCTTCTCATACTATCTTCTCACCTCCTGAACTTATTAGCAATGTCAACGAGGTTCATTTGGGGGGCACAGACTCTTAAATCTGTGTGACTGTGGTATAACAGTAACACACTCCAAATACTCGAAACTTCAGCGTCTCTGCGGTGATGTTATGGCGCGCGCATAGGTAGCAACGAACTCCTAGATTTTTCATTCGTGTATTTCTACTACTTTGGCTAGAACATAGGTTTCTTTAGTCCATACATTCGTCCAGTAGTCCAAGTCTTCGCTTATCCCCCTAATGTTTGATTGAGCTCCCTCAATAGTAATCTGTGCTACGATGATAGTTTCAGGGTTGAAACGGAACCCCCATTTGTTGTCATATTTTTCTACAATGCTACCGATCCACATCTGAGTCTGGTTCTGATGTAAACCACCAATTGTGTTCCAGATATCATCATTTGTAGTTTCGACAGCTATGATGTCTCCCTTCGAGTCCATGATGACTGCCCATCTGTCCGTTTCGTGCTTGGTCTTGCTCAAGTAATCTAGATGATTCGTGTAAATCCATATTGAGTAGCCGGCTACGACTACAACAATAACTATAACGGTCACTAGGACAAACTTCTTCTTCATAGCTCTTACTTATCTTCTTGCTGCCTTAAATACGCGCGCGGGACGAGTCGTGCCGAAATTCCAACAATCTGCATACTCTCCCACAATCCGCTAGCGAGGGTTATAAATAAAAACTGTTCGACAGTGAGGGAAAATCGGCACAAGCGCGTAAACGCAATGAGTACAATTAGTACGCAATTCGACAAGTTTACAACTAATAATATGGGTGCTACGGAGGCCATAAAAATTAGTGGGAACTCTGATGATTTACGTACTAAAAGTACTAGCGGCAGCCGGCTGGAAGGGGCGCGCCGGCGCATACTTGGAGCATATCGAGTTCTAGCTGAAAATATAGTAGGTTGATGCTGGCTTGTGCAAAATCAACAAGGTTTTTATGGTTGCTTGAGGGGAATCTTTGAGAGAATTGGGAATTCACAATGGATTCAACATTAGTGCTAGTGATTTCCGCGATCGTAGCCGCTATCCTCCACACCTTGGTTCCCGATCATGAAATTCCGTTGGCCATGATCGGACGCACTCGAAACTGGACTCTCAAGAGAATGGCAGGGGTCACGCTAGTTGCCGGTATAATCCACATCTCCGTATCAATGGGCATCGGGGTTCTAGCCCTGCTTGCAAGTGTGGCATTTGCGCAATACATAGCAGAGTCCACCCAGTACATTTCTGGGATTTTTCTGATGGCGTTTGGGGTAGCCTATGCGCTTGTTTCATGGAAGCGAAAGCAGGGAGGCCATTCGCATTCCCACGGGTCAAATCGCGCTACGCATACTTCCAGTTCAGCGGAGAAGCCTGTTGTTGGGTGGGGCACTTGGATAGTGGCTATAGTGGGCATAGCACCCTGCTTCACCCTGATTCCCGTCTTGCTTGCCAGTATCCCTTATGGGGCAGCCACGACCTTCTGGGTGATGCTCTGCTACGCCATTTCGACTATTGGAATGATGGTGGTTCTGACTTCTATAGCACTCAGGGCAATCGAGTATGTCTCAAGGCTTGAAAAGGTGGAAAGGCATCTGGAAGTGTTGGCCGGGTCAGTTATTTTCGTAGTTGGTATCTGGTTGATACTTGAAGTTGCACTCAACCTGTGATTTGAGCACACCCGTAGGGCCATCTATTGCCCCCTAAGGGGAAAGCCGAGGCGGTGGCGCGTCTTTACTGGAAATTTCCGGATACACACTCTCTCAAATCTTTAATACAACTTGAAATTACGCTGTTGCAGGAAAGACAAAGGAGGTGATAGGATTTGGGGAAACCTTTCAAGGACCGTGAAGAGGTCAAGGCTGACATTCGTATGTGCGATTATGCTACGGCTGTATGGACGATTGTTGGCATTATACTCGCTGCTATAGGAGTTATTGGTGATGCCTTGAACATCACTCTCATCTTGGAACCAACCTCTTGGTTACTGTTGGCAATCCTTGTTGGCCTTGGTGTCATGATGACTCATTTGAATTATCTGATGGCTAGGCATTTGTACGGCATAGAAAGCGAAAGGAAGCAGTAAATCTCCTCCCTCTTTCTCTTTTTTCAAACAAACAGAAACTATGCATATACGCACATCGTAGAATTTCAAGAATATATATAATCTTCCACATTTGTAGGGAAGAGGAACCATGAGCTGTTGCCAATGTCGAGGTATTGAGACCTACTTCAATCGCAAGTGCGTGGATAAAGACCTCAAAAGGTATCGGAAGAAAGGCCCAGACAAGACGACCCGCATATTGATTGATGCACTCAAAGCTGAAGAGATCGAAGGAATGATGCTATTAGACATTGGTGGGGGAGTCGGGGTTCTTCAGCATGAATTGCTGAAAGCCGGCGCTAGTGAAGCCATTAACGTAGAAGCCTCAAAGGCCTATATCGAAGCAGCAAAGGAAGAAGCGGAAAGGCAAGGTCTTAGCGACCGAGTGAGTCATTACCATGGCGACTTTGTGGACTTGGTCACCGAAATCCCACAAGCCGATATAGTCACGCTTGACCGAGTGATATGCTGCTATCATGATATACAAGCGCTTGTCGGGCTGTCGTCGAGGCTAGCCAGCAAAATCTACGGCGTGGTATATCCGCGGGATATTTTGTGGGCGAAGATCGAAACCGCGGCATCAAATTTCAGCTATTGGGCTCGTCGCAATCCTTTCCGTCTTTTCGTCCATCCAACTGAGGCGGTTGATAAGGTGGTTCGCGATAACGGTCTAGAGAAACGTTTCTATCGTAAGGTCGGCACGTGGCAAGTGGTGGTTTATGCTCGCCCGCATACGGTACAAAAGGTACAAAATTAGCCAATTTTCTCAAGTTTTCTAACTCTCTGGAAACCTGGGAGAGTAGAGGAGCAAGTTTTAAAAGTGTTTGAAAGGTGGGAGAAACCGGCCATTTTCGTACCGGTGGCCGGTGCGTGGGCCTGACGCAATCAAGGGCCTGGGGCGACGCGGCCATCAACCCTGATAGTTGCATTGTGACAAAAGGGACGCAATTCCATCTTTTTACAACAAAAAATATGGGCACTCTTCAGTCATCCAGAAATTGTTCGAAAAATGGAGAAATGCGTCACATAAGTCCTTCAAGAAGGGCAGACACCTATGCCCTCAGAGTCTTGCCATATCTCAAGATTAATGCAACAGCGGGTATCCACAGTACGACACTGTAAACGGGGTAAAAGACTGCCCAATTCTGCGGTGCTATTGCAGTGGGTATGAGGGTCACAAAGAACCCGGAGGAACTAGCATGTATTAACACAGATAGAAGCAAGCTTTCAGTATTGGCATACACCCACACAATAAGGACTCTCAAGGCCACCACGTGTACAAAAAAGCCAACGAAATAGGGCAGCCAATATCCCCCAAGAGTATTGAAATTCCCCAAAAAATCGGCCATGATATGCCAAAATCCATGAATGACCCCCAGATAAATACTAGTGCTCAGAAGGCTGCTTTTCAGACTCATCTTTGGAAAAGCAAATCCCATCCAGCCTGTCTCTTCGAAGAATCCTGCAAAGAGACCCATCAAGATGCCAAAAGCAACAAATGTAGGAGCTAACTCAGCAGAGACCGCAATCGACAAAATGGATGCGGTCAAAATAAGAAGAATCGGGAAAATCAGCAACGGAACATACCAACCCCAACCAACATTCCACTTCTTCATTCGAGAAAGGAGATCACCAAGTCCATCCTTTCCATCAACGAGAACCGTCATCAAGATACCCGCTACAAAAGGCCCACCTAACATTGGGATAGCCATGAGTCCAACATCACTCAAATCCATAGCCTCACCCCGTAAGAATTTCGACCCAACTGCCAGAAAACTGCCAAGCCAACTAATGAGAAACACAAGGAAGAAGTAAATTGAAGCAGAATGTCTTTGAAGGAAGGTTTTTCCCCCCATCAAAAATCGCTCCTTTTATCAAGACTAGTCATTATGGATTTAAGAGTTTTTTGGATTGATGTGCATGCAAAGGATTTATGCGCGTCGGCGCGTACCTGGAGCATATCGGGCGCCCGAAAATATAGTAGGTTGACCTGTGGGATTTTCCAGCGCGTGTCCACCAGCCAAGAACGCGAGCATGTTCCTGAGCGACATCGCAAAACTGAGTAGGTTGGGTCCGCAGGGTTTTGGGAGTTTACGAATGAAGTTGGCTGAAAAATCGCAAACATTTAACAAGATATGAATCTGACTCTATGAAGATGTTAGCATGAAGGAAGAAACTGGCAGAATAACCCGTCTTTGGCTAACCATGATCCGTGTTTCAGATATGGACAACGCCCTGCGCTTCTACAAGGAAACTCTTGGCTTGCCAATAGCCCTTGACGCTCGAATGTTCAACCATGCGGAAGTCGGCCCAGATGAGCCACTGGCAAAGATCGGTCTGCATGCGACTGGTAAGAAATCTAGGAGAAAAAGGCGAACAGGGATAGTTTTCGATACGGACAATATCTACGCACTCTATGAACGGCTGAAAAAACAGGGAGTCAGATTCACTCTCAAGCCCACCAAGATGCCATGGGGCGGCATAGTTGCTGACTTCTTGGACCCTGACAACAACGAACTCGAGGTNNATCATGCGTAACCCGATATTTAATGGCCTCTAAGGGTTGGTCCAAGGCGGTCGTACAAGTAATGTGTGCCTTGCGTAGATTTTTGATTTGATGAAGAATCCCAAGTAATTATCTTTCTACAATTCTGGACAGTTTTCTTGCGCTTTTGATATTGTTGACCAAATCTTTTGGATTCGGAACCATACCATCCCAACCCGATTCTTTGACGAATTTTACAAAGAACTCATGAAGTTGTTTTGGTTCAAACTCCGCGATTTTAGCTGGGGAGTCTAATCCGGCATCATAGTATAGTCGTGAAAGTTTCTTCTTAACATGCCCAATTCGAGTTATATCGGAAAGTTTAACCAGTTCCAGAATTGCTTCTTCTGGGATGTCCAATTGTTTGGACAGTTGTTCACGTTGCTTCTTTGTTTTTCCTTTTTTCAGCATATGCTCGACGTTTTTAATCCCAATGGCTGCAAGCTTTTTAACATGATTTTGATTGATGTCTAGAAATTCCTTAATCGGGAAAATTCTTCTCGCTCTTTTAATTCTTTCATCCCTAAGCGCGCTAGCATGATTCAGTAGATCTTTATTGCCTAGGAATTGGAAATAATTCATTAAGACATACAAATATCCCTTTGCTGATTGTTTTCTACTCTCGATGTCCATAACAAAAACGTCTATATCATCGATCGTCACATCATCAAGATTTTTCTTTCTTCTCTCGAGCAGGTAGGAACTGAAACCCTTCAAAACACGCACATTTCTATCTACTACTGCTGGTCTTTTTCCTCTCCGTTTCAGATATTTCCTGAATTCTTCTTCATTCATTACCTCGACGCTCCCCATTGTATATACGCGCAATTGTACTGAATTACGTTGATTCAACTATAACTTTTCTCATATTCGCATATTATCAGGTCCGGCTTCAGTCCACGGTACAAAAGGTACAAAATTGGCCGATTTTTCAGGATTTTCATACTCTCTAGAAATCTGGGGGAGTAGAAGAGCAGGCTTTAGAAGTGTTGGAAAGGGGGGAGAAACCTGCTGTTTTCGTACCGGTGGACATAGATGCAATGAGCGTCATCGGGACAAATGGGACGCAATTCAGTCCTTTTGCAACTAGAAATATGGGTACTCTTCAGTCACCTAAGAATTGTTAGAAAAATGGGGAGATGCGTCCCTAAGGTCCTTATATGTCCCTCCCAGTGGTTCATTTTCTCCGCTTTAGCAGTCGTACGATTCCAACAGCAAGATTCATTTTTGGCACCTTTTGTGTGTAGCGTTTGTAATCATTGCCGAACTTCAAGGCAAGGTCCTTTTCCTCCTTCAGCATGTATTGGTAGAACAATACGAATACTGGAACGGCAACAATTGCGCTCAGCCAATGTTGCGAGATAAGAATAGATCCTAACATTAACATCATGCATCCTAGAATCTGCGGATGTCTAACAATTCCATAGGTTCCGCGTTCAACGATAAGGGTAGTGTCCATCACGCTCTTTCCCTCTTGTGGCTTCTTCGGAAAGTATAGAAATGGAGAAAGGAAGAATGGTAGACTGACAGCTGAAACTATCCATCCGCCATAAAATAGAATTGTTAGATCTAGCCATGGTCCAAATATGATTCCGTAGACAACACTGCCTATGATTTGTGCGAACATTAAGGGAACTGCCACGTTGAATGTTTTGGGTGGGTAGAAAGTCACTCTGATTGCTTTGACTGGGCACTGGTTTTCACATTGATAGCAGCTTGCGCACTCTGGTTCCCTGACTGGAAAGGCCTTTTTTTCCGAAGTTGGATGGTCGGCAGTTTCGCTCCAGTCATACACTTGCGCTGGACAAACGTTCAGGCATATTCCACATCCTGTGCAGATGTCCCAGTCAACTGCCACGTTGCTTCCACGAATGCCAAGTTTCAGCGGTGCATTCACGGGTCCCCAGATAGCAATATCTTTCTCTTTTCCGACTTTCTTCCTGTTCTTCTGGAAATTAGGATCGATAGGCAAAGAAGTCTTCCTTCTGAAAATGGTAACTAACTACCTATTGGAAGAAACTGTATATAATTTTCATC
>JABAOF010031099.1_pt1 | contig 10412 bp, 12 predicted proteins | sample 7062171 | NCBI WGS metagenome assembly JABAOF01 (sample SAMN14538628, study PRJNA623070) | marine sediment metagenome | biome: marine biome [ENVO:00000428]; feature: marine pelagic biome [ENVO:01000023]; material: deep marine sediment [ENVO:00002113] | place: India: Gulf of Khambhat ... | reverse complement strand
ATTGGAACTGCAGGCGGAACCGCTCGCCGCCATTACCCCGTGAATGTTCAGGTATATGAGCAGGGACTCTCCTTCGGCAAATTCTACCCAGAAGCTTACATGGCCCGGCAGCCGGTTTGTGGGATGCCCGGTAAAGTGGATGTGTTCTATCCTGTTCATGAGCCCATCTCTCAGCTGATTTTCAAGTGATCTCTCGCGTCGTGCGTCCTCTTCCATTTCAACCAGAGCGATTTCAGCCGCTTTCCCGAGCCCCACTATCCCGGGAACGTTTTCTGTTCCGGCCCTCTGCCCGTGTTCCTGAAAGCCACCGTCGAAAAGTGGCTCGATCTGGGTGCCCCTCCGGATGAACAGGGATCCAACTCCCTTCGGCCCGTAAAAGTTGTGCGCCGAGACCGTCAGAAGGTCGGCGCCGATCTTCTCCACGTTCACGGGTATGTGCCCCACGGTAGCCGTAGCGTCACAATGAAAGCAGACATTTCGCTCCCTGGCGATCGCGCCGATTTCCTCTACGGGCATTATGGTGCCGATTTCCGAATTCGCGTGCATCACGGAGATGAGAACGGTTTCATCGCGAATCTCCCGTTTCAGCTCTTCCACATTTATGAGGCCGAACCGGTCTACCTTAAGGTAGGTAACTTCATATCCCTCGTTGATTATCGGGATGAGGGCATTTAAAACCGAAAAGTGCTCCACTTCAGAGACAATGAGATGCTTCCCTCTGTTCTTCATAGCCCGGGCCACACCTTTTATCGCCAGGTTATTGCATTCCGTTGCTCCCGATGTGAAGACAACCTCTTCGGGAGTCGCGTGTATCAAACCGGCAACTTTTTCCCTTGCCCCGTCTATAGCACGCAGCGCGTGTTGACCCTGCTCGTGAATATGGGAACTGGGGTTGCCGTAATATTCCTCGTAGAACGGAATAATTGCCTCGCGAACATCACGGTGAAGAGGCGTCGTGGAGATATGGTCGAAAAATACTTTTCTCATAAAACCCCCGGTTAAGGATTGATCCCCTAGTCCTCCTCTGAAACGCCGAAGTCTTTCATCTTTTGCCTGATCATAACGATATGTTTCTCTTCCTCTTCCGCAAGGAACGCAAACATCTTCTGGATAGACTGAAGTTCAGCCTCCTCCGAAGCCTTGAGGTAGTCTTTGTAGTTTTTCTTCTCCAGCGCCAGTGCCATTTTCAACACTTTGGCGATCTCCTCTTTCGACATAGCTTGTCTCCTCGTTCCTTTTTAATGATGAATCTTTTTGTTTTCCGTTTCAATCATGATAACAAAATAAAACAGATCGTTGTACGGTACCATCATTTTTTATCACCTCCCCTTCCAGCGTGTTAGAATATATAAATTTTACGCAGCCAAATCGGTTCTTTCGAGGCTAAGATGAAAAATAGATCTACCTTCATCATCCTCTTCCTTGCGCTTGCGCTCGCGGGAGGATACGTATTTTTAAAACAGCACACGAGAAATTCGATACCCTCCGAGCAATCCAGTGCCGGCGGTCACCCTCCGGTTCAGGCACCAAAGTTTGCATTGAAAGACATTGCCGGGGATCCGGTGATTTTCTCGGACTACCTGGGCAAAGCGGTGGTGATAAATTTCTTTGCCACCTGGTGCCCCCCCTGCAAAACGGAAATTCCCGGCTTCGTAAAAATATACAATCAGTACAGGAATCAGGGACTCGAGATAATCGGTATCTCCCTTGACAGCGACCCGGAAAAAGTTCTCCCGGAATTCATCAGCGAACTCAACATCAACTATTCCGTTGCTATTGGAACAACCGAAATGTTGAGCAAGTACGGTGGCGTTCAGTCTATTCCCACCACGTTTTTCATCAACAGAAAAGGCGAAATAACGAACGTCCACATGGGGTTCTTAGACGTGGAAACCTTCGAGAGGGAAGCGAAGAAAATCCTCTGATCCTCAGCTATCTCACCGGATAATACGTTCTTGGCGAAAATACCGGTCATGGGATTTATCGATGTGACCAGAAATAAGAAGATAGTCGTTTCGGCGAGGCCATCATTACCCGGCCTCATCCCGCAAACAATCACTTCAGATCCATATCACCCACGGAAATGCATCGAGGTCAAATTTTTGCACCGACGGCACCAAATAAGATGAGATTCTTAGATGCCCTGCAGGCCATGGGCTTGATCGCTGATTCGTTTATACGGATTCCACCCGTTCGATCGATGGAATTTCTTCCTTTAGCGCTACTTCAATGCCGTTTTTGAGGGTCAGACCTGCCATCGGGCATCCGCCGCATGCTCCGGTCAAACGCAGCTTCACGACACCCCCGGTAACGTCCACCAGCTCTACATCCCCTCCATCCGCCTGAAGGGCGGGCCTTACTTTTTCGAGTACCCTTTCGATTTCTTGCCGCATAGTATGTATCCTCCTTTTCTCAATCAATTATACCATTATCTCACAAGGCTTCTCCTAATCATCTGCACATTTGATGTTTCTGCCACATTGAAGATTCAGTCAGACGCAATGAGCTCGATTCCCTCTTTTTTGAGCAAACTCTTTACCACTTTGTACCTGTTTGTCTCAATTCTCAAAACCAGGATTTTTTTCCCGGGATCTTCAGCCGATGCCGTCACAACGGAAACGATGTTCACGTCAAGCTCATTTAAGAGATTCGCTATGCGGAAAAGTTGTCCCGGTGTGTTCGGCAGCGCCACTTCGATCCGGTAGCCAGGCCTGCTTATCCCCACAGAATCGAGAAAAGCGTCGAGGATATCCGTCTCGGTAATGATTCCGATCAGCTTTCCATCTTTGACTACCGGCAGCGCACCGATCCTCTTTTCCCGCATAATCAATGCCGCTTCCTCAACGGGAGTTCCCATCGAAACGGTATAGGGTTTTTTTGTCATGATCTGCTTGATCTTGATCTTATCGAGCAGGTAATAAATCTCTCTGATTTCGAGAGAAGTGGCAGGGGAAGGCGACGCTGCCTTGATATCCCTGTCCGACACGATTCCTACCAGTTTCTCGCCATCCCGCAAGACAGGAAGGTGTCGTATCCCCTTTTCCTTCAAAAGGTCTATCGCCTTTTTCATGGAATCTTCCTCGTCAACCCACACGGGATTTTTCCTCATTCTCCTCTCGACTATCATTTGACACCTCCAGCGTTATTTTCCGATGAGGCCCCTAGGAAGCTTACTCCCCCGCCAATCCGGGCTCAAGAGCCCACTCACAGCTCCATGAAATAATTTCTCACCACACTGAACAGATCCTCCACGGATACCCCTGACATGAGCGACACTTTCAATCCGCCCTTTGTCTCGAATACGACAAAAGCCACCGATTCTCTGTTTCCCGAAAGAAGGGTGGCGGCATCGAGAAAGTCCTTCTTGCTTTCGCCGCGTCTCTCTCCCAGCGTGTAAATGGCCATGAGATAGAGGGTTTTTTCGTAGACGAAGGGCACCAATACCCCTTTTACCTTCTTTGTCCTGACCCTCATCAGAGGCAGGTATTGGAAAGACTCCCCCGGGAGAGTAAAGGAGGAGCCCAGATGAGAGAAGATCTCCCGCTCGAGATCTGTTTTCTCCATCGGCTTATACCTGTCTTGTGACAGCGTGACCATTCGCTCGAAATACCGGTACTGTTCATCGAGAACCATCTCTCCCCGGACGGAGCTCGACGTAAGGACCATTCTCGCCGTGATCATGATGACAATAGCCGTGAGAAAAAGAAAGACAATCAATCTTGGACTGCTATTTTTTTTCCCTTTCATCTGAAGATTCCTATAGGGAACAGGATAACAAAAACCGGGAGAGAAGGCATTCATTCTCCTCTCTGCCATCAGCCTGGCAACTCCGGCCACTCCCTCATCCTTTCATTTTATCCCGGTGAGGAAGGGGTCTTGCTATTCAAAGAGTGCCGCCCCCGATCAGGGAAGAGAAATAATCGCTCCTACCGGTGCATTCAGTGTTACAATATCCGTGATTGATGGACAGCCGGACAACGGGACACGAAGTTCATGACGGATCTGTATAGCGTAGAGGAAGTTAAAAACGAGCTCATCGAATGCTTCGATTCGGGCGAGTCTTTTCTCCACCTCGGCCTGATGCTGAAACGCCTCATCCGTTTTCAGGTTGCTATATTATTCGAAATCGACTGGAAGACGATAACGCTCGTACCGTTGAATTTTTTCCCCTCAGCAAGCAGAAAGATTCTCAAGTTACAGAACCTGTCCATTCCCTTCGACAGCTCCATCATCGATATTTTCTCTCAAAAGTGGATCCCGATAAAGAGAAAGGGAGAACAATCGGGTTTCATGAACAAAAGTCTCAGTGAACTCCCCGACCCGTTTATCCTTTTTCCCCTGAAGGTCAAACAGCGGGTGTTAAGCGCGATCGGCATTTCCGGCTTGAAGTACAAGAAGGAGGAGGAGCTGGAGGAGTTATCGGATCTTTTCCATCGATTGTCTCCCGTACTGGAAAAGAACATGCTCATAGATAAGTCCGTGAGAAGGAACCAGAGGCTGGAGACAATAATCGGGCTCGGCCCGACTACATACTTCATCATCAATCGGACAGGCTATATCAATGAGTTCATCCCCTGCGACAAGAATTTCCTCGGATACACACCAGAGGAGGTCATTCGAAAACCCGCATCCCTCCTTTTTCCGATGGGCAGTCCCATTCTGAAAACTATCTGGAAACAGGTGAAAAAGGATAACAACAGGGTGTGGGGTCTCGTAAATCTCGCAAATGGAAGGAGGAACCTCGCTTCCCTCACCGTTCGGAAGGTTCTCTTGAAATATACCATGCAGAAGGAATATTACCTCGTCGGCATTGAACCCCTGGAAAGCGATCTCTTCGCAAGCCTCTCATCCGATCCGGCATCGCCCAAAAAACCTGCCGACGGAAGTCAGACCATACGGGTACATCTTTGTCCCGAAAACCTGCGCTGTATCAGAAGATGCGGGGCAATGGCACACTACTTCGGCGAGGGAAAATTCGTCATTGAAAACCCCTCATTCAAAGACGAGAGATGCGAGCCCCAGAGTAATTGCCTCACTGAGTTTCTTTCAGTAGGTAACGACATGGACGCCGAAATAGCGGAGAAGTAATTCCCGCATTCCCATGTCTACCTCACCGCTTACGTAGAGGATACTCTCCCCTTTAGCCGTGGCTTCTTTCCCGAGCATAATTCCCGAAGCGCTCAGCGTGTACTCCCTGCCTTTTCCTCCTGCGATGACCTCATTCTTATAGTAGGAAAATTCTTTGCCCGCAATCTCCAGCAACCGGGGGATGATGGAAGAGTAAGAGCTGTTCCCCTTCACGCGAAGGATCCTGTAACCCTCTTTTTCGAGCAGATTCCGTATCGGCTCCGTGAACCGTTCAGGATCGAGAACATAGGGCTGCCCTCCGACCCAGAAAGTAAGGTCGGGCTTAATCGTCAGGGTAAAGGCTCCCTCCCGGCCTTTTATCGATATTTTGCGGGATCGATCCGCCTTGACCCCTGCAGCATCTAATATGTACTTCGCTCCGTCAGGCAGTTTCCCGGGAATTTTTTCCCTCGCCATATTCTCATCGCTCGACTCCGCAAAGTAGGAGACAACGTAACCGTCGCCTATCGACCTGTCCACGTAGTAGGGAATCACGACAACACCCGTCTTGAGGCAGTATGCGTAGATGTTTGTCAGCTCGTCCGATAGTGAGGGGGTCTTCAGCCTTTTGATGGCATATACTTCCCCTTTTAAAATACTGTCACCCTCCTTGAGGACGATCAGATCGGAGTTGATGGAGAGAGAAACCTTCTCTCCAATTACAAGCTGCGTCTCGTTTCCCTTCTTTACCGCATAATACCCGCCATTTTTCAACACGGATTCTACAAACAGTTCGAAATCCATCTCGCGGTCACGCCTCAAGATAGCGTAGCCCTTCCACTTATCTCTCAGAACCTTCTCCACTTCAACGGGGAGGGACCCGAAGAGGTCGAGTATGAGGCTTTTCCCCTTTGAAAAGCGCGCAATGGGATAATTTTCCATGTTCAGTACGAGTTCTTCGCCACCCCCGAAAGGAATATACATTTCCCCCGAATAGACGAGCCCCTCACCGAGCGCCGAGAGAATATCTCCCAGGAGACCCCGGTAATGTGGGGGGCCTATCTGAAAATCGAGGGGTGCTGTTTTCTCTGTCCCGACAGAAGTGGCCGCGCCCGAATCGACGACGCTACCCTCAGCCCTCTCTCTCTCAAAAACCTTTTCGGGATACGCCTTTTCACCCCCATCGTGGCCTACAGCTTCCTCTTCNNCAGTTTTCTCATCCCCCTTTCCCGTGGCAAAGGCCTGCCGGAGGGTCTTCTCTCCCTCAGCAAAATACGCCAATTTCGGAATATAGAGTTTCTGTCCGGGAAAAATCCAATCGGGATCTTTCAAGAAGGGATTTAGTCTTTGTACCTCTTCGACAAATTTGAGCAGATCTCTCGTTCTGTTAAACTCACTCTGCGCAATCCTCCAGAGAACATCTCCCTCCACCACCGTATGTTCAATGACCTGCCCCTCCTGCAACATGTTATCGACAACGGTTTTTTTCCCGAGGGTACCCACGTTCATCGGCAGATTCACCCCCGCTCCCCTTTTGATGCGAGAAGGGTTCTGTATCTCGGGGTTCGCTTTCTTGAAAGCATCGAGAAAAATGGCGNNCACAGCGTGTCCCCCCTTTTCATTCTGTACAATTCAAAGAATTTTATCTGCTCGCCGGTTTTTTCCGCGATGACCTTCTTCTCGAGATATATTCTCGGCTTTTCCCCGCCCTCTTTTGCTGCGGTAAGGTGTCCGGCCGCGGCCAGAAAGATGGCGAGGATCAAAGAAAAGGATGCCTTCCGCATCAAAGATTCCACCTCCTAAAACTCAAAATCAGGAAAGGTGCACACACCGGCATGCACTCCAATGGTTTTGTACATCTTCGGACTCACCCAGGGATCGTCGAGGATTCCGTCATGTATCGCCCAGGCCCTGCCCCTCACGGTTTTTTCCATACCCTTCTTTCTAAATGGTGACGACCCATCGAGTCTCCCCCACAGGATTCCCCCCTTCTGAAATTCCCTGTGTATGAACTTCATGCGTTCCTTTCCTTTGATGTGATCGAAGCCGTATTTTTCGTATAGTATAGCGCTGTAGTATCCCAGGGGCTCCAGAAAAAAAAAGCGGTGGCCCATATTTGCAAAAAAACTCTCCCAGATCTCAACGAGATGTTTCATGAGACGGAGACCTCTCCTGACCTGGCCCGGCGCGAGACCGGCTTCCATCGCTCTCATCTCCTCGGAGATGTTGCGCCGCACCGTTCCGTAATACGTATCCCTCCCATTTTCATCCAGATCGATGTTGTACCGCTCCGTTTCCGGGTCGTTTACAACGATGAAGGAAATCTCCATCTGAGCGAACGCTGTTGTGGATATGTCGAGAAACATCAACGGGTCCCTGTCGGCGGGGTCCCTCCAGATCTCGACCTGGAAAAATGGCATCTTCGGTGGATTCGTGAACTTCACGCAATTATTGCCTGAAGGATTTTTAAACGCCTCTCGGTCGATCGAATATTTGTCGAAAAGAACAGGGGGAATGAGGGTCGTTAGCATCGCCCTTCTTTCCTTCTCCGGCATACTATTGATGTCATACGCGGTTATTGGCATGGTTACCGGCTTAGAACTTCTTCCCCTTCACACCACCGAAAGAATCGAACAGGCTGTGTCGTATATCCAGGACTGGCGAACCGTCGAGGGNNCTTTTCATCGCTGAAGAGATTATCTCTGTCCGCCCTGTCCATCCAGTACACGAGATCGAGGATATCGCCGACAACTATTCCCTGGATGCCCAGTTCATACTCGGGCGAGAGGTCGACGTAAGACACATCATCCGCCAAAAACCCCTGCTTCGGAGCCGTTTTTCGTGACCGATAGGGTGACCTGATTATCCCGATAGGTTTTATGCAAACTTCCCCGGTTTTTCCACCCATGTTCAATCTTTGTAAAGATCGTCGAGCAAGTGCCCGTACTTTTGAATGATAACCCTTCTCTTCACCTTGAGCGTGGGAGTGAGCTCACCCGTATCCTGGGAAAAATCCTGCGGCAGGACAACGAATTTCTTTATCGACTCAAAAGATGCGAGCTTCGCGTTGACCCTATCGACAATTTTCTGGATCTCTTCATTCGTCTCCCTGCTACTTGCAAGATCCTCGTAGCTCTTAAATGCTATTCCCTGCTCCTTCGCCCAGGCCTCGAGCTCATCATCGTTTAACGTCAATAGCGCAGTCAGGTATTTCTTCTGGTCTCCATACAAGAAAACCTGGGAAATAAGTTTCTCCGTCTTCAAAAGATTTTCAACGTTCGCCGGAGGTATCTTCTTCCCCCCGGCGGTAACGATAATGTCTTTCTTCCTGTCGGTAATCTTCAAAAAACCGTCTTCATCGAGCTCGCCGATATCGCCCGTCTTCAACCATCCATCTTCAGTTTTTGCCTGTTTTGTGGCTTCGGGATCATTCAGATACTCTTTGAATATGTTTTTTCCGCCTATCAGGATCTCTCCATCCTCCGCAATCTGGATCTTCACATCCGGGAGTGGCAGCCCTACGGTGCCGAACTTGAAATTATCCAGTCTGTTAACAGTAGCTACCGTGGAACATTCTGTCAGACCATACCCCTCGAGGATGAGAATATCCATTGCGTGAAAAAATTCGGCAATTTCTTTTGCCAGGGGTGCTCCGCCCGATATGAAAAACCGCAACCGCCCCCCGACCCTCTCTTTTATCTTGTCAAAGACGAGTTTTTTGGCGATAGCGTACTGAAGGCCGAGCAGGAAGGGAATAGGCTTTTTTTGCTGCTTTAAACGGGAAACCTCTATACCCGTTTTCTTGGCGAAGTTAAATATTTTCTTTCTCAGGGGAGGTGCGTTCGCCACCATCGCATTCACCCTGTCGTAGAACTTTTCATAGAGCCTGGGCACGCTCACCATGATATGCGGCCTGACCTCAACCATATTATCTCCCACAGCATCAAGGTTTTCGGCATATGCGGAGATCAATTTTGCATCGAATGATATAAACTGTTCAATCCTTCCAAGGGTATGGGCGAAGGGGAGAAAATGGAGCATCACCTCACCCTCTTCGATATCGGTGGCTCTGATTGAGCAATCAACCATGAACTGAAAATTCGCCTGGGTCGTCAAAACGCCTTTCGGCGGGCCCGTCGTGCCAGAAGTATAGATTACCGTTAGATCGTCTTCCGGTTTTACTTCCCCGGCAATCCGGTCGACAAAATCTTGATCATTACTGAGCAGCTCTTCTCCCTTTCGCTGAAGTTCATTGAAGGAAATGACATCTGAGGGTCTCTCCCCCTCATGTGTCGCAGGTGTCATACAAACAATATGCTTAAGATCAGGAACGCTCTCCCTGATTATGTTCACCTTCATCAGCTGCACTTCATCTTCAACAAAAATCGCCTTTGCCCCGCAGTCTTTGAGTATGTATTCAACGAGATCTGGAAGAAGAGAGTGGTAAACGGGAACGGTTACCAGTCCTCCAACTATGCATGCCATATCGGCGAGAGTCCATTCGACCCTCGTATTGGAGAGTATGCCCACCTTATCTCCCTTTTTCAGCCCCAGCGAATAAAGACCGGCGGAAAGCAACCTGATAATCTTTCCCGCCTGCCCACCGGTCATATCAACCCATGAACCATCTCTTTTGTATCGGAATTTTACCCTGTCCTTTGCCGAGTCGAGCCGATTGAGAAACATGCGTGATAGGGTTTGTTCCTCCATAGAACCCTCCTTCTCTGCCCTTCCTTTTTTCGTGCTCTGCCAGCGGGATTACCCTGTCGTTATTTCCGCTTTGACCTTTGCCATCCCACCCGGCACGCCCTTCGTCCGTTATGCGTTTGCCGGCAGAAGATGCGAACTCGAGCCNNCCCGGTCAGCCACCCTCGTTCTTCTCTCTTATAAGATCCAAAAAGGGCACTATGTCCTCGAAGGTCACTTGCCCTTCCATGAGCATTTTGACGATCAGCTCCTCGGGCCCCAACCTGAAATGAGACAGTATCTTCTCTCGCTTTTCTTCTTCCCGTTTATCCATGAGCATTTCCATTCTCACCGAGGGAGAAAATACAACCATGTCGAAAATAGCCGTCATCCCCGAAAAGCCTGTTCCACCGCATTCATCACACCCGGAAGGGATGTAATACTTCATCCTCGCGAGGAGATCCCTTTTGCCAGATTTTACCATCTCAGGATCGAGATACATAGACGGTATTGCCGGTAGCTCTTTCTTGCAGGCATCGCACAGTATCCTCACCAGCTTTTGAAATACCACCGCTTTCATGAGAGAGGCGAGAGCATGCCGGGATGCTTCCGATGTAATGACCTTTTCCACAGCACTTTCCAGTGACTTGCATTCAATG
>JABAOF010018297.1_pt1 | contig 10420 bp, 10 predicted proteins | sample 7062171 | NCBI WGS metagenome assembly JABAOF01 (sample SAMN14538628, study PRJNA623070) | marine sediment metagenome | biome: marine biome [ENVO:00000428]; feature: marine pelagic biome [ENVO:01000023]; material: deep marine sediment [ENVO:00002113] | place: India: Gulf of Khambhat ... | reverse complement strand
TTTACATTCCACTGTGGAACCATTAAAACCCATTGAATTTAACATTCAATTATACCGATATTCCTGCAAATGTCAATTCAAAATCCCCTGATTTTATGACCTTTTTTCCGTCGACCTTCAATAATGCAAAATCACCGGGAGGTCGACGATTTTTTAATCCCAAAATTACTGCACAAGCCAGTCAAAGAACACGTTTACAGGTTCTAAAATTTTATCGCTATAACAGGTTGGAGAATTCATTCTTGTTTAACCCCAAAATATCTTTGTTAAGCCACTTTTCCTCCTTGCTGGTAAAAAATATAATCGAATCCTTATCTTCCCGGATAAGGTCTTTTAACTCATATTTTAATTCCATTACCTGGCCTTCGGTTAATTCTCCTTCAAATACTGAATTCTGGATGTGATTCAAATACTCCTTGCATTTCTTGAAAACATTCCGCATGGTACGGCTGCCAATATGATCTTTTATGGATATATCATATACCAGAATCACATACATGCTTAACTCCCATTACCACCATATTTTAAATCCGTCATATTCCTTTTCCCCGATCAAATGCTTGATCAGTTTGTACAATTCCAACCTGATCAACTGACGGTAGGAAACGTTTCGATTTAATGTCTTATGACGGACGGTTGTTTTTAACCGTTCATCAAACTCCTTAACAATAAGCTTCCTGGCATCCTCCTTGAGATAGAGGTAATTCAATTCCTTTTCAAAGCTCTTTTCCGTTACCTGGTTTTTATTGAGAAGGGTGAAAATCAGGCGGTCGGCCAACATGGGTTTAAAAATCTCCGCGATGTCCAGGCTGAGAGAAAAACGCCGCGTCCCCGGCTCGTGAAGAAAACTAACCAGCGGACTCAATTGGGTTTTGTATATTTCAGAGAGCACCGTGGTATAAACCATGCTGTTGGTAAACGATATCATGGTATTGATCATATTATCCGGGGGATGCTTGACCCGCTTCTCAAATTGAATATCTTGCTCGATAATAGTATTAAATGCCCGGTAATAAACTTCCCTGACATTACCTTCAACTCCCATTAAAGCGGAAATCCCGGTTTGCCGGGAAAGTTTTTCGCCGTATTCTTCGATCTTAGCGATGGGTTCGGACAGGTCTTTTTCCCTGGCATTATAATACTTCAAATTGTGAAGCATATTCCAGGTGGCTGATGCCAATATCTTTCTGGCAATAATCAACCGGTCCCTTTTGGTGGTGTAGTGTTTTACCTGGTTCACCACCAGCATCCCTGAAACCAATGCCTCTTTAGGATAAAACGATCCGGTGTAAAAACCGTAGTAATTAAAAAAATGAACGATGATTCCTTTGCGGGCGAAGAAATTCATCACTTTGGTGTTGAAGTCCAGCTCCCCGAAAGCAAAGATCGTATCGATGTCCTCGATGGGAAGGTAAAGCTTTTCATCTTCGCTCTTGATAAATTGCAAGGAATTCTCGGTCCTTTTCAACCGTCCGGGATTAAAAATATAATAGTTCCGTTTCATTCTTGTTCCTTTTTATATGTAGCAAAGTTCGTAATAGGCACATTTTTTACAGACCTTGGTATCGATAACCGGCGGCGGTGTTTCATGTTTCAAAATAGCATCGATTTCCTCCATAATGGCTTCGATTTCCGTGATATCCTGTTCAGATAATTCCACGGTTACTTTCTCTCTTAATTTGGGGTAGTTGATGATGCCGTCGATATCCTGTACCCCGCGTTTATACAGGTAGTAGAGATAATATTTAACCTGGTAAATATCGGCTTTATCGATGCTTTTGCTTTTTTTGATCTCGTGGATAGTGCCCCGGTTGCCGATGAAATCGATGTTGATGGTATCATCGATATTAATTTGTTTTTTTTCTCTTTTATAGGAATGCTCATCGATCAGCTTTCCCATGGTGACCAGGTCGGACTTTTCCTCCATCTTTATGTTTTTTGCAAAAAACCAGAGCTTACGCTTGCATACAAAATAGTACTGCATGTAAACACCGGTTATTCTTATCTCGCTCATAATTCTCTTTCTCTTATAAAATATTATTCGCTTCTTGTTCCTTTTCTTCTCTGGAGGCCTCCATTAAACCGATATCTGAATCGTATCTCCACCTGGAATTGCGAAGATTAACAAAATATCCTTTAAAAAACCGCTTTAAATCCAATTCCTTTTTCAATCCCTCAAAGGATTCATCGTCCGATAAGTCGATCCCTAAACCAACCGGGTAAACCTTTTCAAATTCGCTTATTCGTAAAGATGTTGAATATTCCGTCAACAACCTTCTTATATCGATCTTAAATCTCTTTTTTAAATCATCCTCTCCTTTCTCCTTTAAAACTGACTCCCTGGACACCTTTAATGCTTCCTTAAATTCACCGTAAACTTCGAAAGGAATAACATCGAATGAGTTTACTTCCCTGAAAATTCGCTGCGCTTCGCTTTTACTCGATGGCAGGAGAAGGTTATCCAGGGCATAAAGATTTTTCTCGAATTGTTTCTTGATTTTATGGTAATCCTCATGGGTGTAATAATGAGAAAGGAGTCTTTCCTTTTCCTTTTCCGATAAAATCATGTTTTGACTGATTTTTTCAGAAATCGATTTTAGAGTCAAATCGAGGGTCTCTTTTTTGTAAACATACACGGAGCCTTTGAAATACCCATCGATTATATAAACATCCCCTTTCCCGGGAGCATACTCGCCCCTGTTCCTGTTCACCCTGCCCATTCGCTGAATCAAGCTGTCCAGGGGAGCTAATTCGGAGATCAATATGTCATAATCGATATTGACAGATGCCTCGATGACCTGGGTGGTAATAAGAATTTTAATATCGGGCGGATTTTTAACGATTTCTCTCCTGTCCGTTATTATATCGACTTTGCTTTCCCTGTGCTTCCCGATGAACCTGGAATGCAGTAGCATTATGTTTTTTTCTTTGATCAATAGCTTCTCTAAAAACGTTTTATCCTTTATCAATTCCTTGAAGATTCCCTGGGATTTTTTGACAGTGTTGATTGTGACCAGTATTTTCTTACCTGGATTATTCAGAATAATTTTTTTTACTTCTTCCAGGATCGATGACTCAAGCTTGTCTTCATTTTCGCTATCGACTGTTTCAACAAGATGAAGTTTATGCTTTTTTATATCCTGAACCCCTCTTTTACTGTAGACCTGAAATATATTTGCTTCATCTAATTTTGTTCTTGATTTAATCTCCTCTTTAATATAATCTGGGAGAGTGGCAGTCATAAGCAAGAAATTTCCTCCCAAATGAACAGTATCCTCTATTGTCTTTACTATAATGGCGGAAGTTTCAGGGCTGTATGCCTGGATTTCATCAACAATCAAGTTGGAATATCCCAGTGTGCTCATGATCTTTTCATATGTGGGATATTTTAGCGATACATTCAGAACCTGGTCCCCGGTACAAACAATCACCGGATATGACAGGTTCCGGGATAACCCGATATTGAACTCAATATCGGAGGTTTCTGTTTCCGGGCTTTTAGATGTAGATTGGGACAAAACAGCAGCGGCTGAGCTGTGCAAAAGTCCGACACTTTCACCGAAAATATCACGAGCGCGTTTAAATATTTCGTTAGTCATGGTACGCATGGGCAGCGTAAAAAACATCTTCTTTCCGGCTCCCCATAAAAACGCGAATTCTGTTTTACCGATACCGGTAGAACCGATTAATATGATATTTTGTCCTGCCTGGATACCGCCGGTTAACTTATCAAACTGCCACAACTGCTCCTTTTGTAGCTTTCTTTCATCGGTTTTTTTTTTGTTGATTTCCGCCAATACATTCTCTTCCACCTTATTGATGTCTAAGGGAGCAATTTCAATCCGGCTTACATCTTCATCTCCTTTTTCCAGGAATGAAGCATAATGATCCGCCCGATGTAGTAACCCTTTAAAAAAGATGTATTTTCTAAGATCGACTTCGGTTGTAGATAGATGCCGGTTCGATTGCTTTATATATACGATATCCGGGGCTATTAAGAAATTCAAATACCGGTAGTTGATATTTTTAAGCTCATCCGCAATAAACCGTGTAAACTCCGGGTCGAATCCATCGAATTCATTCTTCAATTCCTCAAGGGTACTCGCGGGAATCTTTTCAATATTCCCGGCAGTTTGAATATTGTAGAGTTTGCTCCTATCATGATGAAAGAAAATCGAACTTAGAACGATTTGCCTCCACTCGTCTTCCATTTCCCAATCGAACCAATCGGATAAAACCACAGATAAGGCTGAATGTGGTATAAGTTCTTCAAGAGCAATATCTTTATCATTCGTTTCCCCTTTGATAAACCGCTTGATATAAGCCTGAAAGTTATTGGATGCTTTCCCGAAATCATGGATGAAAGCCGCACGTTCAAGGTAATTCCAGAACTCATCCGAAAAAATAGGATTATTATTGGATACCATGTTTCTGAGGCGCTTAACTCCATCCAGTACTTTTGTCGTATGCTCTCTTAAACTTTCTCCATTATTCTTTGCATAGAGGTTAGTCATTTTTTAAACTCCGTTTTATCGATTCCCAGGAAAAATACAGGGATTTCTTCCGGGTTCCCATCGACTTCACCGATATCGACCCAACCAACCGGCTCTTTATATTTATTACCCTCTCTTACCGGGTTTATTTGTTGGGATTCGATATAATAAAACCTTTTTCTTTCAAAGTTTCTCATCCCTTCCTCCAACCGGTAATATGTTCCCAGTAGATAGACAGGCCCATGAAACTTATACGCCTCAACCGTTTCTTGCGAAGCCCAATAATTTAATTCCAGTTTCTGAGGGAAATCTTTTTTTATAAGAAATGAAGGTTTAATCTCGTTATCTTCCGGTACAGCCAGGTCTTCTCCTCTACCGATAATGAAAGGAAAACAAGGATTGTTCAATTTTTCCATAAATAGCGGGGCATCTTTCTCAAAGTCATCGAATCTTAGATATATTCTCAAATAGACATTGTTCAACAACTGGACCTGGTTGGGCATCATCCTGTAATGGCTGGCTTCTTTATGTGCAGGTTTTATAGTTTTGTGCATGTCCCTGAAGGTCTGGTATTGGTAGAAAATGGATTCGTAATGGCCACACACGGCAATATCAAAACCTCGTCTCACCTCCCCTTTTTTACATTCCATTACCCTGTGGATAAACCCAATTAAAGTGGAAGGTGGTGGAAGCGGCAGGGTGCGGTGTAGATTCATCTGAGTAAACCCTACCCGGTAATGGGCGGTGGGCTGCCTGAAAATCAATCGTAATACGTTTAGTTCTTCCATTTTCTTATTCTTCTTTTGTAGGATATATATCGTTGAGCCAATCTTTTATCTGTTTAATCACATCTATCGGAATTTCCTTTTTCTCTTCCTGCTTTTCCAAATTCATACCAAGATGAATATCTCCGCTTCCTTCCAGGATAGACCATGCTGGTTTATGATTATCTTTTTCTTTAAGAATTGATCCGGCATGGTTTAGTCCTCTTTCAAACAATTCCCAATCCAGTTTATTCTCGTCATCGTCTTTCTTGCTTATTTCCACGTAATTGTGGAAAATAGGAGATCCAAATCTAATATGAGCCGCTGCGATGAAAAGAGGATAAAGCGGTTCCCGATCAGCGGCAATCTGGTGGTGAAGGCTTCCTAAAGCATCCAACAACTGGGAGAGCCTTTCGTGGGCTTTTTTACTGTCCTGTTCATTACTGTCATCTTTTTTACTGACTCTATTAAGATCAATCACTACAGAATATTTATAAAGACTTTTGTGTTCCTGCCTGTTATAGGGATTTGGATTCGCATCCGGCCCCTTCCTCCGGGCCATTTCCGGGTTTGCATAAAAGGCAATATCACCGTTATAAGGTTCCATAGAAACCGCATGGGTAAACGTAACAACAGCAGGCCTTACATCGGCCTTTCCTTCTTCTTCCTCTGTTTTCGTCTCGGTTTTCATATATCCAAAAAGATCGATTTCCTCATACGTATCGATTTCACCCTGGTATTGGGAAACACTCTTATCAGGACTAACTCCTGTTTCCTTCCATTCTCCGCTTTCTATCAAGCACTTTCTTACCGCATAAGTCAGAGCCTGCCTGGACATATAGCTGTACACATCGCCATTGCCCCTGGTTAACAAATGCAGTGATTGGATATTTCCCAGCCCCTCATCACGATTCAGACTCATCGCTTCAAAAACGACAGTTAATGTGATAAAACCTTTACTATTCACTTTGTCCTCCTTTTTTGTATTTTTCTTTCTTATCCGACATAAAACCCATCATAAACGCCAACGCATATTCTCTGAATTTCCTGGTACCACGCGCCCTTAAAAACTCAATGGTCTCTTTAGGGGGTTGGATATAAATACTTGCGCATATCTTTTCCAGGTACAGGAGAAATTCAGAGACCTTGTTATTGTGGATATAATTGAACAATCGACCGGTATATTTTTTAATCAAGTCTTTAATTCCTTTTATACCGGTGTTTTCTGCGTTGTAAATTCTTTGGGCTAAAAAATAGCCCGCATTTTTTAAATCTTCGTACCTATCATTTTTCTCTTTATCATTCATCTTTCTCTCCATAATGTATTTTTTCCAGTATCCCAATTAGAAGCGAAAGGGATTCAACCTGGAATTCAATATCTATTAACTTTAAAATTTTCACCAATCCTACATCTACTTCGATCTGGTATTCCATATATATTTTCATCAACAATTCAACGAAATTCTCTTTTCTTAAGGTGTATACACAACTGAACAGTGGAGGCAAAATCGCATTTTTAAATCTATCCTTTTCATCCCTGCTTTTAAACAATCGCCCGATAGAATGGCCCAGTTTATGAAATTCCGAAAATACTTCTTTCCCGTGAAGCAAACTCAGGTTTAGCAGGAGAAGAGGTTTTAGACTTTTATCAATTAGCCGTTTAAAGTCGTTTAAAGGCTCTTTGTTTTTATTGATCTCGAAATAGAGCTTAAATAAAAGAACCGAAATCTTGTTCAACCATCCGATATCATTTTTTAAGAATCGCTCAACAATCTCTCTTCCAGTTGTAAACCCTGTAAATTTCTTCGTAAGTATACTATTTTTTTTGGCCCGGGCATCAGGATTATCCGGTGCTTTTTTTATGTTGATAAATTCGATCTGGTTCAGGCAGAGGGGAATCGACCGGGAAGCATGATCTCCCAACAAATTCAAAACTTTTGGAGATAATTCAAGATTGTAAACGGTCTTATCCCTTCTTCCTCCTATTTCGATAATTTCTACATTTTGGAGCAGCCACCTGCTTTTTAATTGTAAATATGCACCTGTGGAAACGATGGAATCGATCAATTTGCTACGTTCATCGGATTTCAACCAATATTCCCCTTCGCGTGTATAATAGGCTTTCATACGGTAATTATTAAGCTCCCATAAAAAACGGACATCGGGGATATTGATGAATTCCCCCTTTTCCGTGTTTGAATCCGGGAATATACCAAGAGGAGAAAAAAACAATACCAGTTTCGAGTGATTACAAATTGGTAATTGGGAGGAACCTTTCCATAAAAAATTATAGAATCCTTTCCCCCCTCCTTCATAAGCAAACCATTTCGATCCGAAAACTTCACTTTGTTTTGTTTCCTTACCGCAAAAGGCACATTGAAATTTTTTACTACCTTTTTTTTCTTTTTGGAAAAGATTGTTGAAAGCATATTTAATTATCTTATTCCTTAGAAAATCCCTCAGATTCTTTATTTCCTGTACGTCTTTTATTTCTGAAATAATGTTAAAAAGATTGATTTTCTTTTGCTGCATTTCAAATTCTTCTATTTCTCTCTTGATTTGCCCAGGTGACAGTTGCACAAGTTCTTTAAGCCTTTTTATGTTTTTTTTCAAAATTCTGTTATCAGCCGTGGAAATGTTTTGCATCTTTTTTATGTCTTCATCCTTCCAATCAGTTTTAAGATCATTTTGAATATTTTTAAGATTAGAGTATTTTTTTTCGATTGCAATCAATAGATCAATCTCATCTGATATTTTTTCAAATTTTTTTTTGACTAAATCAGAATAATCATTCGTTCTTATCTTTAAAATGCAATCGTTTTTACTACAAATATCCTTGGCTTTTTTATCATCTTTATCCTTCAAATTTAAATCAAGAAAATCCTTTATCTCATTGATCAACTCCGATATTCTAATCCAATCAATTGAATCTTCAATTATTTTCGATTCTTGATTTAACCGAACCTCAACATTTTGTTTTAAACTTTTATCGATAAAATCGACAATTATTTTTCTTCTTTCCTGGTATTTATTGTACCCATCTGATTCTTTAAAACTTTCTTCTTTTAATTTTATTTCATTCTTAATTTCATTGAGGAAATTCTTTATCTCCTGGGGAAGAAATTCAATTTGGAATTGCGTATTAAATTCCTTGATATCGATAATATCGCTTTCACTCTTGATAAGAATTTCTATATCATCAATTGTCCTTATCAAACTACTCCAATTAGCTTTCAATATATCATCATATAGATTATTTTCATAAATGGCATTTATCAATTCACTGCCGCTTTTTTTTCTTGCTTTATTGAGTGTACTTGGATTTAAATTATTTGGAAAGATTCTTGCTTTCTTCCCACCAAATACTCTATTATTTACGAACCAATTACCCCCAAATTGTTTTGCCATCATTTCAACATAGTAGCTGCTTAATTCTTCCAAAACATCTTGGGCAATATGCAAAGCGCCATTTTTGAAATAAAAATCCACACCCTCATTTTTCTTAAATTCCTTTAATGATCTAATAATACCTACGATCCCGGCATTGTAAATCCAATAGGATGGATACAATTCAATATGATTTTTATTTTCTTCCATTTTTCTTTCCTTTTTATCTTATCCCACCAGTTCCAGTAATCCGAAGCCTTCGGACCTGCGAGACCCCGCACCTGCTTTATAAATAAACTCCAACACCTCCGGTCTCCCGGTCAGCTTAAACAACCCGGTATTACCATCGATCAAAACACCATAATGGCGAATAGGTATACCGTCATTCAATTTCACCGGCATAAAATCCACGCGCTCATCGATGCTAGCCAGTTCCTTAAGCATCACCCTGAGATTTTCTTGCATTTTCGGGACGAAAAGGTTGTGGTTTTTGGTGAGGTATTCATCTTCATTGGTCTCTTTATGATGCAGCCGCACCAGGAAAGGGGAGAGGGTTTTAAATACCGCTTCGGTGGATTTGATGGGTTTTTCTTTAATCAAATGCACCCGCTGTAATCGCAAGGAATTATCCCCGGGCAGCGGATAGTCTTCAAACCGTTTCCGCCTTTTGATCAACGAATTGTAAAAATAGATGCCCAGTTCCGAATAATAAGTGGAAAAATTCAAGGTGATTTCCTTTGCTCCCAGCGATATGGTTTTTTCACTGAAAGCGGGTTTAGGCAGGAAAACCCCGAAAGTGAAGGGTTTCATCGGTGTACCGCTGCCGTATAGTTTTTCATAGACTTCAGGAGAGGTCTCCTTGAAGCTTTTTTTGAGCAGCGATAGAAATGCCCGGCGGTACTCGATATCCAGTTCCGGTTTTTTTAATTGAAAGATCATTTTTAATCGCATGTTAATGCCCCTTTTTTATCTCCTATTGCATCCCTCCGGCCGCGGGGCCTTCTCCCATTATCCGCGCCCCTGAAAGATGCTTGAAAATTTAAATTCAATTATAATCCTCCACAAAAAAATTTTCAACCACTAAATCAAAAAAAAATGATTTACACGTATATTATAATTCCTGGAGTATGCCAAATAATGGCATACTTACTGATTTTTTTTATTTTAGGCCGCGGAGCGGCCACCCTCAAAAGGCCCTTCAGGCTGAATTCTTTTCATTCGTTTCCGTGTGAGGCCCGCGGCATCATGAGGAACTACCATGAAAATAATTGAGTAATGGGAGCAGGGAATACTCTGTGAGCTCTGTGGCTATTTTCTTTTGCCTCTCAACGGATAAACCGGGACGACCGGCGGAGGAGAAGAAGATCGGAGAGCGTAGAGCATAGAGCATTGCTCCTTGCCCACTGCTCCTTGCCCCGGGCTCCCTGCTCTCCTCCTTCCGGTCATCCCTTTACATTTTACTCGTTACCCGAGCTTCTCTTCCAACTTCCTTATCCTTTCGTCATGACTGGCTATAGTTTGTTTCAATTCTGCAATTTCAGCTTTTAAATCTGCCATTTCCTTAGTAACCGAAGAGTCCTTGATCATCTCAGGCTCTTTTTTTGGATTTTTACTCATGTTTCTTCTCCTTCTTTTGAATTTTTTAGTTGTTTGTAAATTTTGTCCGTCTGGCGTTAAACCGGTCTATCTTTGGCCCGTTACCGCTTCAGGGCATTTTACCCTATGAGAAGCGCCTTGTTTTTCTTTTTTTTGCGCTTCATGGTTTTGGTTTACGGC
>JABAOF010002212.1_pt3 | contig 10420 bp, 6 predicted proteins | sample 7062171 | NCBI WGS metagenome assembly JABAOF01 (sample SAMN14538628, study PRJNA623070) | marine sediment metagenome | biome: marine biome [ENVO:00000428]; feature: marine pelagic biome [ENVO:01000023]; material: deep marine sediment [ENVO:00002113] | place: India: Gulf of Khambhat ... | reverse complement strand
AGAAGCATAAAAAGATGGTGGAAGAAGCCGTGGAGTGAACGGTTTTTAAATCGTTGGCGATGGGTTTAGCGGGAATCGATAACTCAGATAAAGGGGATAATTGTGGATTTTAGATTGTTCATTAAACTCAAGATTCCTTGCACTTATCCGCGTGCGATATTTCACCGGATATTTTGCGGCAAAAACATTTAAGCTTTTAAGTTTTCCCGAATGACCGGCCTTTACTTCAACCGGGTAAACTTCACCATCGATTTCCCTGATAAATTCAAGTTCAGCGGTATTACTCATCCAGGAGTAAATTGGCGTGCGCCTTTTATTATCAGGGGTTTTCTATCCCCGGCATTTTTCCATTGGCTGAGTCTGTTATAAATCGTTCGTTTCATGCCCATTGTTCATTCTTCCTTGGTTATTATGGTTAGAAATATTATAGGATATTTTGAAAAAAATTACAATTTTTCCTATGAAAAAATGTTGATTTTTACAAAATTTCCCAGGAAAGGAGGGCGGTTTTATTTCTGCTCAGCTGTTTCATGTTTGGCAAGGATGGCAGCAAGCGGTTTCGGATTAACCGCCACCTTAACCCCGTGCCGCAAATAACGAAACGCCTCCGCACGATCGCCCTTTTCCAAAAGAATTCGACCCAACGCTGCGTAAGCATTGGTATAAGTGGGACTAATTTCAAGAGCCTGTTTATAACACCGGAGTGCATCCTCTACCTTCTTGAGCCTGACAAAGGCATTGCCCAGTTGATACCAGGCCGGTACCAGGGCCGGTCGATGCTCAACGGCCCGTTTTAAATATTTCACAGCCTCTTGCGTACGACCGGTTCCCAGTAACAGCCGCCCCAGGTTATATTCAGCCACAGGATCAGGTTTACCGCTTGCCAGGGCTTTCCGAATCGTCTCAATGGCTTTATCTGTTTGCTTCAAGCCGGACAGGGCAATTCCCAACCATTTATTGGCCAGGTCATGAGCCGGGTCCCTGGCAAGTATAAATTTAAGGGTACTTTCTGCCGCGGCATATCGCCGGTAATTCAGTTGTCCCCTGACAAGATCGAGGTAGGGTACTAATTCCGGGGGTTTTGCTTTGTCCAGCATGGTTTCCAGCCGGTCAACCACATGGGCACCGCCGCCAGCCCGAAAGATAGCAACAACACGGTAAACTTCACCAAGAGCACCAGTAGGAGCCTGCTGGGGGTCCAGGAACATCGCATCGACAATAATAGGTAAGGTTTCTTTAAGAGGTGCCAGACGCTGTTCTTTATTGGGAGCCCGGCGCTGGATCAGGTGATCGGTCATTACCACCTGGACCACATCCTGGGTTCGCCGCATCGGCATATGACAGGAAGCACAATTCCCGGGATCAGTGGAACCCTTCGCATGGGTTTCCCGGCTGCATTGTTCCTTTTTATGGCATTTCAGACAGGCATTACGATAATGTTCTGCCCGCTCGTTTACCGGGACCTTGCGATGCGGATCATGGCACGTCAGACAGCTCATGGCACCTTTGCTCTCTTTGAAACAACGGCTCTGCATCATGCGGTAGGGATGGTGGTTGATCTCAAAACGCTCCACCTGCTCTTTCCCTTCTTCCTTAATGTCTATCTGTACCAGGTAATCAGCCAGCCGCTCTCCCGGTCTGAACGAGTAAATCCCCCGGTCAAACCGGCGCACACCAAACAACGCCACTGCTGGCTGCAAGTGACACTCATAACAGATGTCATCCCGCAACTGCGGCTTCAGCCGTTTGGGGTTGACAATAGCGGCACGAATTTTTTCAGGGTCTATTTCACCGCTGAAAACAACACGCACATGATTGGCCGCGGGACCATGACAGCGCTGACAACCCGTGCCTTCCGGCAGTTCCTTCGGGTAAATTTGCGGACTTTGATAAGTATCACTTCCGGCAGATACATCCGGGTACGAATTATGACAGAACATACATTCAAAGCGCACCAGCCGCGACACACCCAGGTGATCCGGCCGGTCAAAACCAGGTGCCATGCCCCAGGACTCCGTTTGAGAGTACCAGGCTAACGGCAATTGATAAAGCTCACCCATCTCGGTCTGGTAAATGTAAACCCGGGAATGATTGCCTGAGCCCATGATCCAATCGATTTTTATAGTAAACACATTGATTGGCGTGCCTTTTTCATCCAGTTGATACCGTTTGAAGAACAACTGGTCACCCTGCTGGCTTATCTCATAGTGTCGCTTAGAGGGCTGGTGATAAAAACGGTTTTCCTTGAAATTCTCGATGAACTTCTCAGCACGCGGCCGATAAAAAGCCCGTGCCATGCCCACTTCCTGGTAAGAACGATATTTGGTATTGTGACACATGGCACACACGTGGTCTTCCACGTATCCCGGGGCCGCACCGCCTGTGACCTTGATGCCCCGCACCTTAAGGATATCTGTTTCCTGGGATTGAGCCGCAGCCGGAACCCCCTGTATGTGAATAACCAGAATCCAGAAAAACCACAACCAAACCGCATTAATATAAGTTTTCTTTTTCATGGCTAAAGCATTATACAAAAAAGATAAAGACATTTCAACATTGTCCCCGATTGCTCAGCAATTCTAATTTTGATTTTTTAGCCACGAAGATACACGAAGATACACAAAGAAGAAAAGATTAGCATGTAGGGGACCAATATTATTTTATTTTCTTCGTGTGACTTCGTGTACCTTCGTGGCTAAAAATAAAAAGAAAAAAAAAGCAATTCAAGAAAAAAGTTGAAATACATTCTTAATTCTTTTAAAATACAAAGACAAAAAATAAAAATCGATTTTGGTATGTGCTGCGCAAGCGAGGAGGCGAACATGAGCGTGGACAAAGATAAATTGCTGCGGGATTTAATCAAACGTTATAGACAAACGCACAAGAAATCAGAAGCGCTTTTTAAAAAGGCCAGTCAACTCCAAATCAAGGGAGGCAGTCATAATCTCAGGTTATTCACTCCGTTTCCTTTCTATGATGTACACAGCAGTGGCTCAACAGTCACAGACATTGACGGCAATACCTACATCGATTTTTGGCAAGGGCATTTCGGTAATATTTTAGGTCATAATCCCAGGATAGTTGTTGAGGCTTTAACTGACTGGTTTCAAAAGGGTCAGGGCCTGGCCACCGGTTTCCCGGGGAATTTGCAAATGGAACTGGCGGAATTAATCCTTAAGCAAATAGGGACCGATAAGATTCGTTTTACCACCAGTGGAACGCTTTCCACTATGTATGCAACCATGCTGGCCAGGGCCTTTACTAAAAGAGAGTTGGTAATGAAAGTCGGGGGAGGGTGGCACGGCGCTCAACCCTTTGCCTTAAAAGGAATTACCGCCTTTCGCAACGGTTTAAATCAAATGGAATCCGCAGGACTTTTTCCTGAGCATGATTCTTCAATCATCATCACCACATTTAACGATTCCGAAGATCTAAAGGAAAAATTTAAGAAATTCGGGGAGCGCATTGCCTGCCTGATTATCGAGCCCTTTATCGGTGCAGGGGGCTTTATATTTGCCAAAAGGGAATACCTGGAGAAAGTAAGGGAATTAACCCATCAATATGAAGCTGTTTTGATTTTTGATGAGGTGGTATCAGGGTTCCGGTTTCATGCCGGTGGAGTTCAGAGTATATACGGCATTAAACCGGACTTATCGGTTTTTGGCAAGGCCATCGGCGGTGGGATGCCCCTCAGCGCTGTAGCAGGAAAAAATGAACTGATGGAGTTATGCAATCCTGATATCGAGTCTGACAGGAATGTAAAGTTTGAAGGCGGGACATATTCAGCTCATCCGGCTACGATGTTAGCAGGTGTCACCTTTATTAAATATCTCATCAAACATGAGAAAGAAATATACCCGAAAATCGGGAGGCTGGGAGCGAAAGTAAGAAAGGAGATTGAAGAGATCTTCTCAACGTATGGATTCCAGGTAAAATGTACAGGGGGAGATAATACGGTCACAGAAAACAGCTCGGTGGTAGGTGTTCATTTTACTAAAGAGAAAGTCGCTCAGATCAATTATCCGGAAGAGGCCTGGAATCCTGGAATATGTGATTTCCAATTAAGGGAAAAGATTTTCAAGTTGTCTATGCTTAATGAGGGCTTTCACGTCTTTCATGGTTATGGAGCGATTTCTACTGCGCATACGGAAGAAGAGATTCAAGCGTCATTGGATGCTGTGGAACGGATTGCTAAAAAATGGACTAAATACAGGCTGTAAAGTCCCCCGGGCAAAATAAGAAAAGATCACTTGAATTCCGGTGCAAAGGTGAATTCACCGTTGGAAAAGATAATATCTTTGCCATCTATATCGGTATAGGTCCCTTTTTGTTCGAACCCTTCAAATTTACCATCGCTTCCCCCGCTGCCAATAGCATAGGCATCCTGGCTCTCACCAGTGCCGTGGTAATAATGAAAGGGATTGCCCCAGGCGTCGGTTAAGGGTAATGTTTTAATATAAAAAGGTTCCAATAGTTTTTTCAACTCAGCGAAGGACTCTACCTCCGGGGCTTTATAATAATCGAGTATATACGACTCAACGGCAGTTCCGATGAATCTCATATCCCCCATAGTGGCTCTTATTTTACCCATTTTATAGGCGGCGGCCAATTCGACATTGATTTTTTCTATAACTTCCTTTCTTGTCATCCATTGAACATCGGGAAGTTTGACCGCATCGATTTGCCAGCCTTCATCCCCTTTGCTGAATTTCATTTCTACATTAACGGGCTCCTTCCAGGCCGTTATCTCTACTTTGGCGATGAAGTCCTTTTCTTCTTGCTTGATCTCCATAACCTTAAAGGCTTGCTTGATCTCGGAGACTTTTTCCTTCATCTTTTTCATATCCTCTTCTGAGATCTCGCCTTTCTGTGTTTCCACTACTTTTTGCACCAAATCGTCTACTTCTTTATCGATGGTTTCTTTAGCTTTTTCCGGGGTAAGCTTTTCTGCCCCGCAGTTAATCAGAGCCAGCGAAATCAAAACCACTAAAATAGCCAATGTTAATTGTTTCATTTTTTTCTCCTTAATTAATTTTAATGTTTAACAATTCTAATCAGGCTTATTTATACCATACTTTGTGCTAAAAAAAAATATCCACCTTAATTTTCACGGGAATAGGGAAAAGGGGGCATTGCCAGGGGAGACGGGTTTTGGTAAAATGTACAACATGCAATTATCCAAATACCCAATAAGAAGGCAATTATGAAACAGACAATTATTCCCAAAAAGCCGGGCATGTCGCTGCTCATCTTCGGGATTATCTGTCTTGTCAGCTTTAACATCACCTGCCATAAAGACCCAAAAATAAAATCCCGCCAGGTGATTAAAGCTGAGCTGGAATCTGTCATTGATTCTTATGCTAAAAATCTTTTCTCCGGTACTGTGCTGGTGGCTAAAGAAGGAGACATTTTAATCCACAGGGGATATGGTTATGCCAATATGGAACATGATATTCCCAACCGCCCGGGCATGAAATTCCGCATTGGCTCTATTACCAAATCGTTCACTGCCATGGCGATTTTGCAGCTGAAACAAAAAGGTCTATTGGACCTGACGGTTACAGTAAAAAAATATATTCCTGATTTTCCCAAAGGAGATAAGATCACGATCCACCACTTGTTGGTACACACGTCTGGCATACCGGACATCGAATTTTTTTCCGATTATCAACAGAAGAAGGTATTACCTTTTACCCTCCGGGGGTTGATTGATTGGATTAAAAGTAAGCCATTCCGGTTCGAGCCGGGGCAAAAATGGAATTACAGCAGTTCAGGGTATATTTTGTTGGGCGGCATCATCGAAAAGATTTCCGGTAAACCGTTTGAATTATATATCAAAGAAAACATCCTGGATCCTCTAAAGATGAAAGATACGGGATACGATCATCATGGAAAGATAATCAGGGGGCGTGCTGCGGGTTATAGGTTAATAAAGGATAAACTTTTAGTAAATGCGGATTACGTGGACATGTCCATTCCTCACGCGGCCGGGGCCATGTATTCCACGGCCTGGGACCTATACTTATGGGACCGCTCCTTGTATACGGAACAACTGGTATCCATGGATTTATTAAATAAGATGTTTACCCCTTATATAAAAACGCCATATTACGATCTGAGTTATGGCTATGGCTGGCTGATAGGGGAACAATTTGGCCGTAAACGCATTGTTCATACCGGCGGTATCGATGGTTTTTCTGCGATTCTCGACCGTTACCCGAACGACAATGTGTGTATCGTTATCTTGTGTAACCTGAGGGGAAATGTCTCCCTCCTGGAGATAAGTAACGAAATTGCTGCTGTCCTTTTTAAATAGGGGTCAGCCAAAAAAAGTACATAAGATTGGAGATTGGGGACAGGCAAGGAAAACTTTGCTTTATTTACTCATACTTAATAGAGTCCACCGGGTTGGTCAGCGCCACTCGTATCACATGCGAACTAATGGTAAAAAGGGTAAGCCCGGTAACAATAAATAAAGGGAACACAAACAACCAACCATGCAAATCCATTCGATAAGCAAAGGAGTTGAGCCATTCCCTGATGCCAAAGAATGACAGGGGCAAGGCAATTAAAAATGAAATAAATATCAATACCAGGAAGTCTTTGGTTAACAACTGTAGAATATTTGGCACCGTGGCGCCAAGAATCTTGCGTATGCCGATTTCCCTGGTGCGCTGAACAGCCATAAACGACGACAGGCCAAAAATTCCCAGGATGGTAACAAAAATAGCCAGGAAAGAAAAAATCCCGACAACTTTTCCGAAACGTTCGTCATCTGTATACTGTTGATTGTAATAGTCTTCCAGGAAAAAATAATCAAAGGGATTGCCGGGGAAGAATTCTTCAAAACGCTGCTGCACCAGGCGGATGGTGTCCCGGACATGTTGTGGGTTGATCTTTAGGGCGAAGTTTCCACTGAGCCCCCACCCGTGCGGCATTAACCGTAAAATATGCGGTTCAAAGGCTGCTTTTAAGGACTCCTGATGATAGTCTTTCATGACACCGATGATAGTAAAGAATTCACCCCAATAATCCACTTGCTGCCCGATTGCTTCCGCGGAACTGTTAAATCCCATCCATTTAACAGCGGTCTCGTTGAGTATAAGCGCATCTTTGTCAGCAGGGAATTTTCTTGAGAAATTCCTGCCGTGAAGAATTTTCAGATCAAATACATCAACAAAATCCCAATCAATGCCCACGATCTGGTAATTTTTTCCTTTACTGGTATCTTCACCGCGTCTTCGGATTCCTCCATTGTCCCATAGAATCTGTCTGCCGGGCACTTCGCTGACAACGCAAAGTTTTTTTATATTGGCGTTCTTTTGAAGTTCTTCTTTAAAGGTGATTAATTTTTCTCCGAAGGTTTTATCCCTGATACGAGGTGCTTCAACCACTAATATATCTTCCATGTCAAAACCTAACTCTTGACTTTTCATATAGGTGATTTGCCGATAAACGGAAAAAGTACCGGTAATCAGCGCCAGGGCAATAAGAAATTGGAAAATCACCAGGGCTTTTCTCAGGTTTATACCTTTGGCTGAATTTCCCAATTTGCCTCTTAAGACGTTTGTGGGCTTAAAAGAGGACATGGCAGCCACCGGGTATAAACCGGACAAAAAGACACCGACAATAAACATGATAGGGACAGCTGTCCAGAACCAACCCTCGGTCCAGAAGCTGTAATCCGGGGGAGTGCCGGTAATTTGAATGAAAAAGGGAAGGAACAATTTTAACAGTACAAAGGCCAGTAAAATAGCAACTAAATTGATTAATATTGTTTCAAAGAAAAACTGTATCATGAGCTGATGGCGAGAAGCACCGACGACTTTGCGTAAGCCAACTTCCCTGGCCCTGGTTAAAGACCGGGTTGTGGATAGATTGATATAATTAACCCAGGCCATTATTATAATAAATAAGGCGATAATAAATAGAAAGTTTACGGAATCGATGTCACTGTTGATCTCATATTCCTGCATAAAATGCGAGGTTAGGTGAATGTCGGTCATGGGCTGCATTTTTAGTTCGATTAATACTTTGTAATGCTTCATCAGGTCACCGCATGAGGCTTCGACAAGATCAACCAGCTTTTTCTCAAATGCCATGGGGTCGGCTCCGGGTTTGAGCCGCAGATACGTGTAGAATCCGGTATGTCCCCAGGATTGCATCACTTCTTTAAAGAGGGTCTCAAGATTCTTAAAAGAAAGGAGTATGTCGATTTTCACATGCGAATTTTGCGGAAGGTCTTCAAATATGCCAACAATTTTGTAATCTTCCTTATTATCCACACTGAAGGTTTTGCCCATCGGATTTTGTTGGCCAAAATATTTCCTGGCAGTAGACCGGGAGATAAAGGCTTTATTGGGCTCCCGGATACCTTGCAGTGGGTCACCTTCGCTGAATGTTAACTTCAGAATATCAAAAAATTCGGGTTCTGCATAGTAAATTTTTTTCTCTTTAAATTTAATGTCCCTGTCTTTAAGGGAAACAATGGCATCGACCTGGTATATGCGGGCAATTTTTTCGACTTCCGGGTACTTCCCACGGATAGCTGCCCCAGCCGGTGGACAACAAGAGGCAAACTTCACGGCTTTGCCTTCCTGGCTGGTGCGTTCATACCGCAGCCGGTAAATGCGCTCGCTGCCTTCATAAAATTTGTCATAGCTTTTCTCAAAAGTAACATAATGCAAAATCAGTAGACAGGCTGTCATACCAACAGCAAGTCCCAGGATATTAACCAGTGAAAATAGCTTTGTTTTTTTTAAGTTCCTGATAGCACTCTTAAGATAATTGATAAACACAATGCCCTCCCAATTTTGAATTCATAATTGTTGATTGAATATTACAGATAATAGGTCCTTCTTTAGCCACAGCATATATTACAGTAAACATTGAACAAAGTCAATAAACCTCTTCATTTCATTTTCTTCCGGGTTGTTTTTAATCTTTCTTTTCGTTTGTCCAATTTTTCCAACACAGCCTTTTGTTCAGTCGTCGATATTATGGTTTGTTTTTCCCCTTCTTCCATGATATAGTGAGCCAATAAACGGACGGTGGGGTAGTGAAACATCATCATGGTGGGGATCTCTTTGTTTAAGATTTTCTTCAGCTTAATGATGACTTTAACCAAATTGAGAGAATTTCCGCCCAGATCGAAAAAATTGTCATTGACACCGATTTTATCGAGGTTCAATACTTCTTGCCAGGTATTGGCAATTAATTTTTCCATTCCAGTAACCGGTGCCAGGTAAACAGATTCCCCATGGGGATGAAAGGTTTCCAGTTCCAGTAAGGCTTTATAGTCCTTTTTTTTATTAGGAGTTAAGGGAATTTGATCGACTTTCATAAAGCGGGAAGGGATCATAAAATCCGGCAGCCGGGTAGAAAGCTTTTGCTTTAAAAGAGATACATTTATATCGGATTTATTTTTTGTTTCCACATAAGCACACAAATATTTTTCGTTGTTTTCACCGCTCCTGGTAATCACCACTGCTTCTTTTATCCCTGCCAATGCCACCAGACTATTTTCAATCTCACCCAATTCCACGCGATATCCCCTGATCTTGACCTGCTGGTCCAGGCGGCCCAGGAACTCGATATTCCCCTCCGGCAGCCAACGCGCCAGGTCACCGGTTTTGAAGAGCCTCCGGCGGCCAGGGGGACTTTTTTGTAAAATCGCCCCCCTGGACCCCCCAAAAAACTTTTGATAATTTTCCTTTCTTTTCTTATCCTGGTAATCTTGAAAATCCCATAAATCCCGGTCAAATTTTTCTGCGGTTAATTCCGGGTTATTCATATAACCTCGAGCCAGACCAACACCGGAAATATATAACTCTCCAGGTACTCCTACCGGCTGCAAATGTTCATGCCTGGCAAAAATATAAAGTTTCACATTAAATAAAGGCTTACCAATAGGTATACAACCGGTACCATTCCAGTCCGACAGCGAATACCAACTGCTGTAAATACTGGCTTCCGTGGGCCCGTATATATTTTCCAATTGGCATGCCAATCCCAGCTGCCTGAACTTATTGACATATTCCGGGTAAATCGCTTCTCCTGCCAAAAATAAGTATTTGAGACCGGCTAATTTGCCTGAATTATCATTGTCTAACCATTCTACAAAAACATTAAACATAGAAGGTACAAAATTGATATGAGTTACACCGCTACGTTCGATTGTCTCCAATATTTTACCGGGGTCCTTTTCTCCATCTTTTTCAAGTATCGCTAATTTTCCTTCTCCCAAAAACCAGCCAAACAACTCGGCCACCGATACATCGAAAACATATGAGGTTTTTAATAAATAAACATCCGATTCGCTGAAGGGGTATTTCTCCTGCATTGCCAACAATGTATTTATAATTGATTTATGCTCGATCAAGACACCTTTCGGATTCCCGGTGGAACCGGAGGTGTAGAT
>JABAOF010007781.1_pt2 | contig 10423 bp, 8 predicted proteins | sample 7062171 | NCBI WGS metagenome assembly JABAOF01 (sample SAMN14538628, study PRJNA623070) | marine sediment metagenome | biome: marine biome [ENVO:00000428]; feature: marine pelagic biome [ENVO:01000023]; material: deep marine sediment [ENVO:00002113] | place: India: Gulf of Khambhat ... | reverse complement strand
ACGTAGCCGGTACATCTACATAAGTTCCCTTTGAAATATTCTCTTAGTAATCGTCCCGCCAAATGAGTTTGTTCCTAGAGTTCAAAAGCTGTGCAAAGAGAATAGCCTCTTACTGGTTGATGACGAAGTTTGAATACTTCTAGGTCGGACTAAAAATGTTCGCCTTCGCCAGCACCACCATTTAATATAACCGAGGAACAACTAGACAAGGGCTTGCGGATTTTGGATGAAGCCTTGAAGCTAAGTCTTCCCTAGGTTTCTCTCTTTTTCATTTTGTCGTAACGTTCCTCCCTTGGAACTATAACTTAGCTGTGCCTCGATATTCTGTTATCATGTTGCTTCTCAGAATATTTCTTTTTGATAAAGACTTTATGTTTTCAGGTGTTACCATAACTATCTCGCATTCAAAGTTGTTTAAACTTTCTATTCCTAGTGGATGACTTTTTTACTCTGCTATTTCTTTTCTCGAATTAGATTCTTTATCTCTTTTTTTTAACGATAGGGAGTTTATCAACCAATCGTAGCCCATAATACCCTAATAAGCATATTCATTAAGAATTGGCCTAGTCATATCCCTGTAATTTATTATTAATACTTTTATCTCCTTATTTTCTTCCTCTACTGGTTCCACCACTCCTTGCTCGGAGGAGGCGAGTATTCGATAACTATATCTATGACCGCCGGCTTTCCGGATTCAAAGGCTCTTTCTAAGGCGGGTTTGATTTCCTTCGGGTCTTCAACTCTTTCTCCGTAACAGTTGAAGGCTTGAGCAACATTTCCGTAATTGATATCTGTGAAATCCACGCCTATATAGCGCTCTCCAAACTTCAGCCTCTGACTTTCCTTGGTATCTCCAAAGGCCCTGTCGTTTCCAACTATGGTCACTATCGGAAGATTATACCTTACAGCGGTTTCAAGTTCTTGTACGGTGAATAGAAAAGCTCCATCACCCGTGATATTGCATACCTGTCTCTCAAATTTAGCCAGTTTCGCTGCTATCGCCATAGGCAGACCAAAACCTAGAGGAGCGTTGCCTGCAGGAAACAGTTTTGTTCTCGGTTCAAATATATCGACAAAAGCCATTGCCCAGTCGGCGATCGATCCGCCATCGAAGGACAATATCGCATCTCTATCTAAAAAATTCCTAACTTCTTTAACGAGTCGTGGACCCGTAATAGGCTTGTTATTCGAACTTGTTTGCTCCTTGAATCGAACCAAGAACTTCCTTCTAGCATCAGTGAGCTCTTCAACCCAACCTCTGGTTCCACTAAATTTCTTAGTTTTCTTTTCTATCACAGAAAGGATATCTCTAAGAACGGTTTTCGCGTCTCCGACAATACCAACTTCGACCTGTACATTTCTACCTATATTCTGGGGGTCTATATCCACGTGGATGATTTTCTGACCCTTCCCTTTCCATATGGGAGGTTGACCAAAACCTACCCACTGAGAAAATCTACATCCGACGGCTAGAACAACATCGGCTTCCTTGAATGCTTTAAAGACACCGTTCCCGCCCATCCATCCCGAGTCGCCTACGAACAATGGATGATCCGCGGGGATTGCCCCGGCACCCATTGCTGTAGCTGTTAATGGTATCTCTAAATACTCCGCGATTCTGAGGAACTCTTCCCATGCTTCAGAACGAATAACCCCTCCACCAGCCAGGAGTAAAGGTTTTTCGGCCCTCAACAAAATGTCAACGGCACGCTTTATGATGATTGGATCCCCCCTTATCCTACCGACATCCCTGTATGTTTCAGGGGGAAGATGCTCTAATTCCCTATGGCTTTCACCAAGAATATCTACAGGAATATCTAAATGTACAGGACCAGGTCTACCAGTCAACGCCTGTCTGAATGCACAGTGGATGAGTTCAGGTATTCTATCCCATCTCATTACGACAGAATTCCATTTCGTTATTGATTTGAAAAGGGCATGTTGATCAAGGCCTTGGATTGATCCCATATGAGGATATGATCTATAGCTTCTAACATTCGGCGTAATAACCAATATCGGAATACTATCCATATAAGCGTCAACGACTCCAGTCACCAAGTTTGTTGCACCAGGACCGACAGTCCCACAGCAAACGCCGGGAAGGCCTGTAATCCTAGCCCAAGCATCGGCCATAAACGATGCTGACTGCTCATGTCTAGTCATAATAAAGTCCATCTCTTGGTCACAATACAGGGCATCTAATAGATTGAGCAATTGGCCCCCAGGTAGACCAAAGACATATTTAACTCCCTCCGCTTTCAACGCCTTGACTAAGAGTTCTCCACCGCTAATTTTGGTCATGTATTTCATCTCACTATACTATAGCTTATAGCATACAGCCATTCTTAATTTCACGCTATCTCCGATCAAAGGTTGTTAGACAGTTGATATGTCCGATCAAAGGTTGTTAGACAGTTGAACCCAAACCTGTCCATCCTGCTCCGGTGCTTAAAGCAGCGGCTTTGAGAGGATGTTTATCGGCCCCAAGAGACATCCTATGTGAGAATTTAAACAGGGTTCAAAAACAAGGCGCCAATAGGGGGATATAAACACTCCACTGCCCAATTTTATAAAAATGTTATATTTCGGAGCCGCCTCAAACCAGATAACTCAGGTTTCAACGCGACTTAAGTGACCTAGAGACGACCTAAGTCGCTTAACACCGCAAACCCCCCGAGAGTTGTTAGACTTGAATCGTCTCTGGACTCCGACCTAGAGTGGGGACCTAAGTCACTTAGGTGGAGGGTGGTCTGCCACGGAGAAAAACAGACGGTAAAACATTCAGTTCATTTGAACAGGAAGTTATTGCGCAACTTCGACGACTTGCATTGCTTAACTATTTCTCCTCTAAAGCTTAGGCTGTGAGGCTAGGAGCTAGCCGGTGGACATGCATAGCTTCAGACATAAACCCTTCTTTGTAGACGCCACCCCTACTACTTCCTTTGAGAGGATCCGAGGCTTCACCCTGACGCTTATGGAGACTATGGGAGCTTATGAATACAGGGTTAGGGAGCTGGCTGACCAGCTATAGAAGCAGCTTATTTTTTATGTCAATGCAATTTGTTTAAATTTGCTTCTGGTCACTCTGATATTCTTTTTAATAATTCTTAGTTTTTTTTCATCATTAGACCATATTTTTAAAAAAATGTAAATATACATGGGTTATAGCCGAGATTTTTTCGAGTTTTTTTGAAAATAGAAGCATTAAATGGAACTTTCGATCATTAAAATACCATATTTTTACAGAAAATGCAGTTTATTTGTGAATATTTTTGATTTATTTGCAGATATTGGAGATAATTCTTTTAATCCCAAATCAAAAAAATTGATTGATCTCTCGATCTGGCTGAATCAAAAACTATTTTGCTGATTTACAGTAAAAAGGTTTTGAGAGACGATGTTGGATCAGATAAAAAGAGATCTGTCGCAACTTAGCGATCCCAATAGAGCAAAAAAACTATCTGGATTTTTTAAGACGGGAAAAGGTCAATATGGTGAAGGTGATCTTTTTCTTGGAATTCCTGTTCCAGAACAGCGCAAAGTAGCGAAGAAGTATATTGATTTATCATTAAATGATCTCCAAGAATTACTCAACAGTAAAATTCATGAGCATCGTTTCACTGCCTTAGTGATATTGATTTCTAAATATCGAAAAGCTGAAAAATCGGGTAAAGAAGAAATTTTTAGTTTTTATCTAAAAAACACAGAAAACATCAACAATTGGGATTTAGTTGATTTGAGTGCACCAAGGATTGTTGGAGATTATTTGGTTAACAAAGATAGATCCATCTTGTATAAGCTCGCAAAATCAAATAGTTTGTGGGAGAGAAGGATCTCAATTCTTTCAACCTTCATATTTATAGATAACAACGATTTTGAAGATGCATTAAATATTTCGGAATTGCTTTTGCATGATAAACACGATTTAATTCATAAAGCAGTTGGTTGGGCGCTTAGAGAAATCGGAAAAAGAGATCAAAACGTAGAAGAACGTTTCCTAACCAAATATTGTATGCAGATGCCGAGAACTATGCTTAGATATGCTATTGAGAAATTTGATGAAAAAAAGAGGAAATTCTATTTAACTCAAAAAGTTAAATAATCCCCACACACACATCGATTGAACTAGGAAAAAAAGAGATAGAGGTAATGTTAACCTACGAAATGTTAGATTATTTCTTACCCCTTGGGATAACACCGAGTTGTTGCATCAGACTCATCGTATCGCGTACTGTCTTGTCTTCTACGATCATACCATTAGATAGACGATGAATTATCATTCCCTGGATACCTTCAATCCGTTTGCCCGTAGGAGGAATACCTGCAAACTCACTTTTGTGAGTGCCGCTGAATGTCCAATATACAACTACTTTATCTCCTTCGGCAATCATGTCTTCAATGTTGAAATGAACGTCTGGGAAGGCTTGGATAACTTGAGCTAGTCTTTTCTTAATACCTTCATGTCCCGTAATAGCAGTAGGGTTTGACGGATCATAGTGGATGAAGTTTGGTGAATAAATTTCATCCACTATAGATAGGTTCTTTTGATTCCACGTTTCCTCATAATGGCGACGCACGACGGCTTTATTTTCTTCCAAAGACATCGCAACTCCTCCTTATATGTCAATGGTGTGTGGAAGCAAATAAATCTATCCAGCTTGTTCATTATTTGTACGCGCGCGTTAATTTGTATTACTATTTAACACTAATGTATCATGTTGTAATAACAAATATTTGTCTTTTTGAGCAAAATTTTTTATACCGGAAGAAAAATTGGGGGCACGCAGCACGAGGGTATTTGGAAGTTTAATATATCTCATAAATTTGCGTGCATTTTGTACAGCGTACAAGATCCAATGTGCAATGGGTTCAGAACTGCTAGCTGACCTCAAGCGCTATGACCCTGCGCGAAAGCAGCGTAATCAAACTAAGACTCAGAAATATATGCTCAAACAGTTCGGCCCTTAGTCTATGCCCTCAACCTTTTAATGGTGTATTCTATGACTCTTCCAGTAATATCTGCTCCCGTGGAAGATATCGCTCTGAACTGGGGTGTGTGATTAACCTCGTTTACGAGTAGGGTTTCAGCTCCCTCCATCAAGTCTACACCTACTATCTCTCCTTTCACGGTCTGTGCAGCCCTAAGACTAAGCTCTTCGATTTCAGGGGTCAGCTCACACCTCTCTACTCTCCCACCTCTTAAAGCAGTGCTCCTCCAATCATTGGGAAGGTTGTATCTGTACATCGCTGCCGCCACCGATTCACCCACAACGAAGGCTCGTATGTCTCTAGACTTTGGGATGTACTCCTGAAGGTAGAAGATCTTGTAGATTGGTTGTCCCAGCTCTTCCCTGTCCTCTAAGATGGCTAATGCCGATTGAGGGTCTTTCAGGGGTGCCACCAGCCTACCCCAACCTCCGATGATGGGTTTTATGACTGCGGGATAATCCAGCTCTTCAAGGGCTTTCAAAGCAGACTCCTTGGTGAAAGCGATCATCGTTCTCGGTGTCGGTATCTTCGACTTAAGAAACCTCATGGTTGTGAGGAGCTTGTCGCCACAGGTTTGGGCAGCTTCAAAGGAGTTCACTACCTTGTGACCTAGATTCTCCAGTATGGCTGTGGTATAGAGACCTCGGAAGTAGCTCACCGATCTTTGAAGGAAGAGGTCTGCATGATAAGCCTTCTCATCCTTTGTTATGTCGAAGACCGCCCTTCTGTTATCTAAGATTTTGATGTCAACACCTCTGGAAGCAAAGCCGTGGTGGAGGGCCTTCTCCTCCCAGCTGATTCGGCTACAGATCAGGGTGATTCTCATTCACTGCCCCCAATCCTCTTCCTCCGACTCCGCCACTGCGACGCTGACCTCATTCTTCTGGATGTCTATGACTTCAAGTTCTACTCCGCAGTCAGGGCACTCGATGATCTCTCCTATAAGGACGTCCTCCAGCTCTATCTCTAAGTCACATTCTAGACACTTGGTTTTCATGCTATTTCGACCTCCGATGCATCTACGAGGGTTTCCCAAGCAATTTCCAGTTCATCTTTCAAAATCGATTGTATAACTCCTCTCATCTGGTTAAGAGATCTTTCTCTCCTTTCTCTCCTACTCAAAAGCGTGTTAGCCTTCTCTTTTACCAGTGTCTCCCTATCTTTTATCATTCGTGACACCTCTTGAGGTGAGGGTCCGCCGATGTGCCTCCTCCTCTCTACTGTCCTTATTGGATCTAGGTACTCTTCTATCTCCTTTTGACTTAGACGAATCCTCCTACCCGTCAACTTCTTGACGGCTTCTGAAAGAGCCACTGCATCTACTTTCTCTTTGGCTAGGCTCTCTTCAACAACAGTGCTCACCAAATTGTAGGCTGTTCTGAAGGGTACACCTATATCGGTCACCATGAAATCTACTAGGTCCGTAGCTGTGGCGAAACCTCTCCTAGAGAGCTCCAGCATCCTATCTCCGTCGATCTTCATGGTGTCCAACATTCCATCCATGACCTTGAGGGTTGATCTGACCAAGTCCACACTGCGAAAGAGGGGGGATTTGGTCTCTTGTGTATCTCTATTGTAGCCCGAGGGCAATCCTTTCAGTGTACTTAAAATATCCACGAGGTCTCCCAACAATCTTCCCACTCGCCCCCGGATCAACTCAGCCACGTCAGGGTTCTTCTTCTGAGGCATCAAGCTACTCCAAGTCGTAAAGTGATCATCTAAGGTAATCATGCGAAATTCGTGGGTGGACCAAAGAATGATATCCTCAGCTATCCTGCTTAGGTGCACCATCAATATGCTTAATATGGCGAGGAACTCGGACTCCATCTCGCCTCTCGAGGTCACCACGTCTAGTGTATTCTCTTGGATTCCATCGAAGCCCAGCAGACTGGTGGTCAAAGACCTGTCGATGGGTAGACCCACGCCAGCAATCGCCCCGGCTCCAAGAGGATTCAAATTTATTCTTTTGTAGGCGTCTTCAAGTCTCTCGACATCTCTAAAAAAGGCATCCGCGTGGGCTAGACACCAGTGGGCGAAGGTGATGGGTTGAGCTGGCCTTGTATGTGTGTATCCAGGCATCACTGTCCCAAGATGTTCATCGGCCTTAACGATGAATGTCCTAATCACTTTTAATAGCTCATCGATGATGTTGTCCGTCGCCTCTCTCAGATACATTCTGGTATCGGCTTGAACCTGGTCGTTCCTAGACCTCGCCATATGGATCATACGTCCACTTTCCTCTCCAGCCTCTGAGATGACGAACTGCTCCAAATTCATGTGGACATCTTCAAGCTCTTCCTTAAGTATGAATTTGCCTCGTTTATGCTCCCCGGCAGCCTTCTCCAAGGCTTGGAGGACCTTGTTCAAATCTTCATCTTTGAGGATCTTCACCTTCCAAAGCATAAGGGAGTGGGCCTCCATAGCTAGTATGTCGTAGTCGATCAGCTTCTCATCGAGGGTTATGTCTTCTCCCGAAAGATAAGATAATATCTTTCCTCTGGCTCTTCGCCCCCATCCAGATGTTGTACCCATTTTTTTCTCCTAGTCTTGATTTTTATTATTGTACCTATTTTTATATTTTATTTTGTACCTATTTTTCGTCGACTTCTCAGCTGGTTAATCATCTTCGACTGAAGGCCCCAAAGCTCTATGAAGCCATAGGAAGCCCTCTGATCGAAGGTCGACTCCTCACCATAGGTAGCTAGAGTCAGGTCGTAGAGCATGGAATCAGACTTCCTGCCTACCACTGTAGAGTGGCCCTTAAAGAGCTTCGTCCTCACCGTCCCATCGACCTTCTCATTCACCTTGTCGATGAAGGCTTCGAGATCCTCCCTTAGGGGATCCACCCAGAGGCCCGAGTAAGCGAGGATAGACCACTGTTGGTCGATCAATCTCTTGAACATTACCTCATGCCTCGTTGAGACGGACTTCTCCAAGTCCATGTGGGCCTGAATCAATATGGAGGCGGCTGGACACTCATAGACTTCCCTACTCTTTAAACCTACGATCCTGTCCTCCATATGGTCTAATCGTCCCACGCCGTGCCTACCTCCAATCCCATTTAACTGCGATATCAAATCCACAGCCTCCAGATTCTCTCCATTCAAGGATACCGGGATTCCTTTCTCAAAGGCTATCTCTACATGTTCGGGTTTGTCAGGAGCTGCCTGCGGCGATACAGTCCAAGCAAAAACGTCATCTGGAGGCTCTTCCTCAGGGTGCTCCAATATCCCACACTCAATAGATCTACCCCAGAGGTTCTCATCGATACTATAAGGTGAGTCATCCTCCAAAGGGATGCCGTGGAGCTTGGCATATTCTATCTCCTCTTTCCGAGTCATGTTCCATTCCACGACCGGGGAGACGATCTTCAGCTTTGGGCTCAATGTCATGATGGAGATGTCGAACCTCACCTGATCGTTTCCCTTTCCTGTGCAACCGTGGGCGATGGCGTCGGCTCCCTCATCTTTTGCGATCTCAACCCCCCATTTTGCCATCAGGGGTCTTGCTATTGCGGTGCTGACGGGGTAAACATCCTCATATAAAGCGTTGGCCTTGAGGGCGCGGAAGATGTACTCTTCGGCAAATTCTTTCTTGATATCGATCTTGTAGTGGTTCTTCACTCCCAGCTTTCTAGCCTTTTTCTCGATTTCGTCGAAGTCTTTTGTCCTCTGCCCGATGTCTAGAGTCAGTGAGATTACATCACAACCATAATTTTCTTGTATCCACTTCAACATACACGAGGTGTCCAATCCTCCTGAATATAGGAGGACGCACAGATCGATCTCGCCTGGCCTTCCTACAAACGACGCAATCTTCTCATAAGATCCCTCTGAACCCATCAAAATCTCCTCTTAAAAATTTTTAAGATAATTATACTTATTTATAAGGATTCTTGATATATATGGTTATATTTTTAAATATTGTTAAATATGGACATGTTTAAGATAGGCCGAAAATGAGAGAGCGTGATCTATGTGTCTGTTAAGATCGATGAGATAGACAAAAAAATATTGAACGAACTCCAAGAGGATGCTCGTGCCTCCTTCAGAAGCATAGGGGAGAAGATCGGAGTAAGCGAGGCAACCGTCTTCATTAGGATCAAAAAAATGAGGCAAAGAGGCATCATAAAGTGCTTCAGGGCGGATATCTCGCCTGAAAAGATAGGGAAGGGATTGAAGGCTTTCGTTCTCATCAAGGCCACCCCAAAGCGGTACCCTGAGGCTCTCGACAATTTGAAGGACATAGAAAATGTTTACGAAATATACGATGTGACGGGAGTATATTACGCGATCCTCAAGATCCGAACTAGGGATCACGACGAACTTGCCCGAACTCTAGATAGAATCGGTTCAATCGAAGGGATAAGCAGTACCGAGACCTCGGTTGTTCTCAGAACCATCAAGGAGGAGTCTAAGATCAACATATAAGTCTCTGGATACCTGTATGTATTCCCTACCACAGCTAAAAACATGAGTTATGCAACAGCTAGGCGTTGCGTAATGTGTTGCATAACCTTTGATTAGACATTACAGGTAACCTTAGAGGTAACCTTTTTAACTAGTTAGAGGTAACCTGCAACACCCCCTAGAGGTAACCATCTTTTTTTTCTTTGTTGCATTAAGTAGGTATCTAGGTTCTTGTTTTAGCTGTTATTCAGGTAGTTATGCAACAGCATAATGATTCTCTTAGCTATGTGGTTACCTTTAACGCATAGAACCCAGATACCTGTTAACCGCTTAGCACTCAAATAATCCAGATTGACAGCACAGGCAACATTGTAGATTTGGGACTTGCTGGGTTACCGACTGGAGCTGCTACTAGGTTCGATGCAGGAGACGTTTCAGCTGACTGCAATACAATGTATATCAGTTTTGGAGCCAGAAGCGGGGATACACAAGCACTGTACAGGAATATTCTCTATAAAGTCGATTTGAGTGGCATCGATTCGAGTGGTATTCCTACTCTCCCAATCCAAGCAGCAACTAACGTAACAATAACTGGTGATGATGCATGGGTAAATAACTGGGCATTTAATCCAAATGATGGTTTGTTATATGGAGGTGACCAATGGGGAACAGGGGCTGGTACCTCTGATCAGATTAAGATGTTACTGGACTGCCAAATAGTGGAGTGGCGTTTGGCGCCGCATGGTTTGATAATATTAGGGATACTGTTTTCCTCTATCGAAACAGTGGCACCATTTACGAGATTGATGTAAGCAACTTAACCACTACAGGCCCAATACTACTTAACAGCTGGTCAGCACCTTCAGTAACCCGTAATGATGGCGCTTTTTGTCAAGCACCTTCTGTTGATCCGGTGTTGCTGGTGACGAAGACAGCGAATGTCACCACTGCTTCGGTGGGTGACTGGGTCAAGTACACGATCACGGTGCAGCATAATGCAACGCTGCCACCATTGTGGTTGGAGA
>JABAOF010004217.1_pt1 | contig 10429 bp, 13 predicted proteins | sample 7062171 | NCBI WGS metagenome assembly JABAOF01 (sample SAMN14538628, study PRJNA623070) | marine sediment metagenome | biome: marine biome [ENVO:00000428]; feature: marine pelagic biome [ENVO:01000023]; material: deep marine sediment [ENVO:00002113] | place: India: Gulf of Khambhat ... | reverse complement strand
ATCCTACAGGTCTCGTTCCATCAGGAATATTGATTACAGGAGGAGCTCGTGGCGAGGGAGGATACCTAATCAACGCTAAGGGTGAGCGATTTATGAAACATTACGCGCCTGAAAAAATGGAATTGGCCCCTCGTGACATAGTTTCCAGAGCAGAGACAACGGAGATTCAAGAGGAACGAGGACTGGATGGGCCTTATGGACCGTACATAGCTTTAGATCTTAGACATTTGGGCGAGGAGAAGATAAACGAAAGATTGCCCCTTATACGAGACGTAGCAATGAAGTTGAGTGGCGTAGACCCGGTCGAGGACCCAATACCAATCAAGCCTGCTGCCCACTACTCCATGGGAGGGATTCACGCCAATATAAGGACGGAGACGTCAGTTTCAGGGTTTTACGCAGCTGGAGAATGTTCATGTCTAAACGTGCATGGAGCGAATAGGCTTGGCACAAACTCAACGTCCGACTGTCTAGTTTTCGGGGCGGTGGCGGGCGAAGAAGCCGTCAAACATGCCCTTTCAAAGGATTTCAAAGATATCCCACAGGCAAAGGTTTTGGCAGAGGAGAAGAGGGTGTTTGATGAAATTCTAGGCAGCGAAGGCGATGAACTGATCCCAGTTATCAGAGATGAGATGAGACATATCATGAGTGAAAACGTGTGGGTATTCAGAAAGGGCGCCGAACTTGAGAATGCTCTGAAGGAGATAAGAAAACTCAAAGGCAGGTTCCAGGACATAAGAATCGAAGACAAAGATGATGCATTCAACATGAGGCTTATGGAAGCACTGCAACTCGACTTCACTTTGGACCTATCCGAAGTTACAATAGCTAGCGCCCTTGCAAGAACAGAATCTAGAGGAGCCCACACTAGGCTTGATCGTCCCAAACGTGATGATAAAAACTGGCTAAAACATACGCTTGCATACTACACAAAGGAGGGCCCGAGGCTTGAGTACGCTCCAGTCACCGTGACCAAGTGGCCTCCGACAGCAAGGGCTTACTAGGAGATGAGCTACATGAAGTCTCAAGTCGACAGAAATATTCAATTCAGAATCCACCGTTTTAATCCTCGAGACGTAAAACCTTACGTATCCACCTACGATGTACCTGTCCGCAAGGGAATGACCTTGCTCGATGCTTTCATGTACATCAAAGATCATTTTGATGGTACATTTGCGTTCAGGCACTCGTGTAGAATGGGCGTGTGTGGAAGCTGCGGAGTCATGGTTAATGGAAAACCTTTGCTGGCTTGTTATACACAGGTGCTTCAGCTAGACTCCGACGTTTTGGTCGTTGAACCGCTTCAGAACATGCCTATAATAAAGGACTTGGTTGTTGACCTTCAAGCATTTTTTGATGCATACAACCGAATAAAGTCTGTTCTAATTAAGCCTGAAGAGGCCCTAAAGAAGCTCGAGGAATTTATTCAATCGCCTACGAATCTCAAGAAGTATAAGTATTGGGACCTGTCGTTGTGCATCAAATGTTCGATTTGCTATTCTGCTTGCCCAGCTGCAATAGACAAGAAATTTCTTGGTCCCTCTACGTATGCCACGAACTATCGATTTGTTTCTGATTCAAGAGATGAAGGTGTAGATGAACGATTGAAGATTATGGACGATAATGTGTGGCTGTGTACATCTTGCGATTCGTGTACAATGTTTTGCCCGAAGGAAGTTGATTCCTCATCTTCAATAGTTGATGAACGTAGTCTCATGGTGGAGACGGGCGATATACCTAGAGCTGTTAAAGATGTGCTCACGAGTGTTGTTAGATATCACAATCCATTAGGAATTCATCCGAGCAAAAGGATGGATTGGGCCAAGGGTGTGAACGTGAAAGTATTTCCAACGACGGCTGAAGCTGAAGTTTTGTCTTTTGTGGGTTGTGCACCTGCTTATGATCAGCGAAGTCAGGTAATCGCGAAGTCTATGGTCTCAGTATTTGACTATTTGGGTGTTGANNACTCTTTGGGTGTTGACTTTGCGATGCTCGGCACAGAAGAATGGTGTTGTGGAGACCACATACTTCGGCTTGGCGAGAGAGGATTATTTGAAATGCTTGCTGAACATAATACATCAATGTTTAAGAAAATCAACGCGAAGAAAATCGTAACATTGTCTCCCCACTGTTACAACTCTTTCAAAAATGACAAGCCCTATAGCAATCAAAGGCTTAGTGTTCAGCACTATACTCAATTTCTCGCCGAAGCCATCAAAAGCGGCACGCTTAAGCCATCCAAATCCATTAACAAAAAGGTTGCATACCATGACCCTTGCTTCTTGGGGAAGCGCAATGATATATATGATTCTCCCAGGTACATCTTAACGTCAATAAACGGTTTGAAACTGGTCGAGATGAAGAGAAATCGAGAGAACAGTTTCTGCTGCGGTGGAGGGGCAGGGAGAACTTGGACCGAAGAGGCTCTTCCTGAAAAGAGGCCCAGTGTAAATCGGATAAAAGAAGCATTGGAACTCGGTGTTGAAATCGTTGCCACCGCTTGTCCATTCTGTGTTACAACTTTGGAAGACGCTGTGAAAGTCTTAGATGCAGAAGATAGAATTGCAGTGAAAGATATCTTAGAGATGTTGGCGGAAACTATATGATGCTTCAGACAGGAATCATCGTCATGCTCAGAAGTTTACTTATTTGATTAAATGCCGAGTCTCCTATAGACTGTTGGCCGGTTTTCCTCTGTTTTCCTCTTGACCTCTTCGAAGAGGTTGTTACCGTGGGAATCTATGGCAACAGTTAGCGGACCGAATTCCTCAGTCTCTAATATCCATAAGGCTTCAGGCATTCCCAAGTCGAACCATTCAACGGTCTTAACGTTTTTTATTGCTCTTGCTGCAAGGACCGCAGCCCCACCTGTGAAAGCTCCGTATACTGCCCCGTATTTTTTCATAGCCTCAGTGGTTCTTCCTCCCATACCTCCTTTCCCGATGATCACCCGAGTCTTGAAGTTTTTGATGAATTCGTCTTCGAAGATATCCATTCGTGTACTGGTTGTGGGACCAGCTGCTACAATAGTCCATTCGGCAGCTTCTTTTCTGACTATGGGACCACAGTGGAAAACTGCTAATCCTTCAAGGTTTACGGGGAGTTGTCGTCCCTTTTTATGGAATTGAAGAGCTCTCTTGTGAGCTTGGTCTCGGGCTGTCACCATGGTGCCCGTAACGTATAGGACGTCATTAACTCTTAGTTTTCGCACATCTTGCTCAGAGATTGGGGTGGTAAGCTTGTATGTAGCCATTTTCTTTTCATCTCAACTCATGTGTTAAATATTCTACTTGGCCATTAGGATGGATACGTGCTGTTGCTCTTCTTGCTGCCCAGCAGTTGAAGGCCACAGCTGCAGGGTAAGATGCAGGGTGTCTTGCAGCATAGTCAATGTTCACTCCTAGCACTGTGAATTTTCCGCCGAGACCCATTGGACCTATGCCTGTCTGGTTCGCAGCTTCTAGGAGTTCTATTTCGAGTTTTTCGATCTCTGGATCTGAATTAGGTTGGTCAATAGGGCGGAGGAGAGCCTTTTTTGCCAGTTTCATCGCGATGTCTGCCCCGCCGCCGATAGCTATGCCCAAGATGTTAGGAGGACAGGGCTTCGAGCCTGCTTTGATCACCGAGTCTATGACGAATCGTTTCAGCCCATTGACCCCTTCGCCAGGTACTAGCATGCCCATGGTGCATACGTTTTCTGAGCCGCCGCCTTTAGGAAGCACGGTGATTTCAAGCATATCGCCTGGCATCATCTCCCAATTTATGTAGGGAATATTTCTACCCGTGTTGTCTCCTGTATTTTCCTGTTTGAAGGGATCTACGGCGTTTGGTCTTAAGGGGACGTCGATAGTGGCTTTTTTGACAGCTTTGCGTAGAGCACTTTCAACCTTGTCTAGACTTCTGACTTCGGCGCCAGCTTTGATGTAGAAAATTATGGTGCCTGTGTCTTGGCACATGGGGGTGCGAGTTTTTTCTGCAAGTTCAATGTTGTCGAGGATTGCTTTGAGCTGTGTTTTCCCTGCTTCGCTGGTTTCTTCTTGATGAGCTTTTCGAAGAGCTTTTTTGATGTCGTTCGGCAGCTCTGTCACTGCTAGGCGTAACAGGTTGACCGCTACGTCTTCTACCATGAGTTCCAAATTCAAGGAGATTTCTTCCTAGAGCTTGAGAGCTTACTTGTAAAGGCTTCGGTCTTATACATTTTGCGGATATTCCTGTGCATTGGCGAGATGAAAAACTGAGAACAACGCTGTTTCCACATGTTTTCTTCGATACATGACTACGAACACAAGTTTGCGGAAGACATCCTAAACTTCACTTCTAATATGAGGAAGAACCTCCTCAACTAACCGTTTGACCCCGAAAGTCGAAAGCTGAAAACCTGCATTGTCCTCCGTCTTCACAACCAAGCCTTCGCGATGCAATTCCCCTAGCCGAGTACCTGTAATCTTCTTACTTTTCCCCAACCATTCATGCAACTCGTCCCTCGACAGCCACATTTTATCCAGAATGCCTATTCGGCCACCGACATACGCTGCAAGCAGCATCAAGAGCAAGCCCTCACTGTCAGTCAGTTTTTGCTTCGAAACCAGGACTACAGGTCCTTCTTCAGCTGCGGCTACTAAGCCGTCACTAGCCCTTATGACCTCTTCGAAGTCCACTGTCAAAACAACTCCTTGTATAGCTTCAAGGAGGGGAGTCATCTGGCTGAAAAAACGGTTGATACCAGCCCAAACACTATTAACATCGCCAGTTAAAGTTTCCTCAACATCCCTATATCTTAAATGAACTGTGATACTCACTCTTTAGGAGACCTCCTTCAGCTTCGGCGCAACTTCTTCCTCAACCCACTTTTCTCCTTGGGTCGTTAACCTAAATTCTGGGAGCCCAGGGTCAGGTTTGAATACAAGACCCCGCTTTGTCATCTCGTTTAACCTTGCTGGCACCATTGGCTTGATTCCGCTAGATTGCAGTAGGTGATCGATTTGTGTAGCTGTACTAGTTTTCTTTTCAGAGGCGTACAAGACTAGCCCAATAGCTTCATAGTGTGTAAACTTTCCTCTGGCTGTGATTACTGGTCCTTCGGTAGTGAACTCTACAATTCCCTCTAACTGCGCTTTCATTGGAGGCGTCAACTTGGATGAGACTAAACCGCTGATTTTCTCCATGAACTCAGGAGGCACGTCTTGCAACATATCTAGGATTTCTTTGGCGTTGTCTCCTTCCACAATAACCTCGCCAAACGGAGCTTTGACACGAATTCGCAGATGCCCTGGCAGAATCTACGCCCCCTCTTTCTCAGCCAATATGTAAACATACCCTGCATCAGTCTTCCAGCGCCTCACTTTCCCCTTCTTTGCAAGCCATGTCAACACGCCCGACAGAGTTGTGGAAGGGAAGTGGATAGCGTTTGCCTTCAAGGCCTTGGTAAGTTCGGACATGGTTCGAGGTCTCCATGCCCCCCATTCTGTTTTTAACAGTTTTAAGACAGCTTGGCTGCAGTTTTTCGCTTTCTTTATCACAGGATACATCTCTGACGATTTTGGGGTTAATCGTACTTTGAAGGGTATCTTTCCAGCATTAGCTTCAGAGTTCAAATGGGTAAATGCTTTTGAGATGTTTTCAATAAGCTTTGGCAGATCTTTGGTTATTTTCAAAACTGCTTTCTGTGTGCCTGAGATTTCAACCTCGTTTTGGTCCATCTTGACGCGAAGTGAAAATGGCATTGTTAATAGACCTCACAGTAATAAAGTGATATTAGACAGTATTATAAAATCTTTTACTGTTCACGACAAAATTCTGTACTGTAATGGAAAAAACAATGTCAACATATAATCTAACAATTCCCCTTTCAGGCATGTGAACAGCTAAACTTCACAGTGTTACTTTTCCTTAAAACTTCGAATCGCATACACACCAACAACAAGCCAATAACCAAGATAAACGATAACACGCAACCACTCGGGATTGCCATCGTATCCAATGAGGGCAGCGAATATTGAACCCGCAGCACCCTTCTCATGAAACAACGGATAACTTCCATCTGGATTTGATGGTGGATTGATGTTGAAAGCATGTTCTCCAAATACTCCAAACTGCACCCCCAAGACTTCACCTGCCTCCAGCAATTCATGCACCCCATATGCAGCTAGCCCAGCCGCAAAAACAATCAACAACACACTTGAATAGCGAAAGAGCTTCTGAATATCTAACCGGTAAATGCTCTTGTAAAGGACAAGTGTCAGCAAGGCTATGACTGCGCATCCTACAACCAACCCTGCCAAAGTAGCCCACATGTCTGTGAAGGCTAACGTAGTTAAGAATAGAACCGTTTCAATTCCTTCTCTAAAAACAGCGACGAACGACAGAAATAATATGCTTATCACTTGGCCTGTAGTGACTGCGATATCGATCTTCCCTTCCACAACTGAACGTATTTCTCTAGCACTCTTAGCCATCCAAAAAATCATGTAGGTTAACACCACTGTGGCAATCAGCGCAGCTGTCCCTTCAAACATTTCTTCAGCCGGTGACTGAAGCTGTCCATAGACCGCGAGGATTACGACGCCTAGCAGAATGCTCAAGGCAATGGCTATGCCTACACCGGAGTATACATATTTGTGTAAGGTTTCTTTCCTGATCTTTTTGAGGTAGGAAGCGATGATAACTATAATTAGTGCGGCTTCAAGCGCCTCGCGGAACGTTATGAGGAAAGCGGGAAGAAAAGTGGCGATCATTTTTTCACCATTTGTTAGACTTATCTAATTTATTTAGATTAAACTAACTACTAACTGTTAGAATATCTTTTGCTATAAAAACATTTCGAATGTACCTAGAAATAACCGAGGATCTTCTGCTGATGCAAACAACCTTCAGAGGCAGAAACTGGAATCGACCCCACGGCAGTTGAGGAAAAAATCTGGAAGCCTTGAAGATGAAGAGAAAGATAGCGGAAAAAGCCTTCATGAAATACACTATTTCTGTACTGCCAGCTGCGAAAAGTAGTATAGGAAGAATCCTTGGAATTCATCAAGTAACATCGGAGCTATGGCATTCTACACATTGTTTCCTAGCTCTTTAGCTCTTCAGGGTAATAGCTCTGGAACCCACCCTTTTCGAAACGATTGATTGTAGTTGGATTTCTCAGGCTTACACTTTCTGGAGGCTGGCAAAGTTAAGGTGCTTCTTTATCCCGGTCAATGCTGCAATGAAGGAATTTACGGTGTGAGTTTTTGATTTTAGTCGCAAAGCTGCAAGGAAATCTGAGTAATCGGTATAGTTCTTGTGCATGGTAATGATTATGGAGTTCTTTCCTAGTCCGTTGCCTTCAGCGATGAATACTACTCGGGGGTCCTTTTCAATCCACTCGAACGGTGCTTCAACTTTTCCTTCTGAAAGCCCCTGGGTGAAAGTAAATGCTACAAGTTCGAAACCAAGCTTCGTGAAGTCTGGCAATGCAGTGTATTGTAGAACATATTTTTCGTCTTCAAGCTTTCTTCTCGTTCTCGTAACAGTAGGCTGTGAAAAGCCGAGAACCTTTGCTAGGTCTCTATCGCTTCTTCGAGAGTTTTTGATCAATTCGTACAGAAGTCTCGGAATTTTGTCTGGGTGCATATTTTTGCATAAACCACAAACTAGTATATAAATGCTATGATTGATATGAGGATGCGTAGGATACTTTTTAATTTCGACAGTAAACATGTGTTTTTTATGAATTTTTTAAAACATTTAGTCCTCCAGTTAGCCGTTCTGCCTCGCCCTTCCTCACCAGCACTGTGTCTTCAATTCGAACACCACCGAAACCAATAATGTATATCCCAGGCTCGTCAGTAACCACGTTTCCAGCTTTGAGCACATCTTTACTAGTAGAGTTCAGAACAGGTTGCTCGTGAACTTCTAATCCGACACCATGACCCAGACCGTGAACGAAAAACTCTTCATACCCCGCTTTCTTTATGATATTTCTTGCAACTGTATCTGGCTCCGCAGCCTTCACACCGTCCTGTATCTTCTGAAAAGCACTCTCCTGAGCGGCTTCCACAACACCATAGATTTTTCTCTGCTTTATGGACGGTTTTCCAACCATAAACGTTCTTGTCATGTCTGCATGATAGTTTCTATACGTAGCCCCAATGTCGACAACCACGAGGTCACCAGTTTTCAGACGACGTTCACCACATCCTCCATGGGGATAGGCTGAGCGAGGGCCTGAAGCAACGATGGTGTCGAAGGCCAAGCCATAGGAGCCGTGTGTACGCATTGCGTATTCAATTTCTGCGGCCACATCACATTCGCGAAGCTTAGCCTTAATCGTGTCGTTAGCTGTTTGCATGCCTTCCATTGTCAAGCTTGCAGCTTTTCGAATTCTCCTCAGCTCTTCCTCGTCTTTTACTCTGCGAAGCTTCCAAACGTATTCGCTTTTAGGTTCAAGTTTGATAGTGTGGCTTAGTGCTTTCTTAAGCTTTCGATACATCTCAACATTCATCGTGTCAAAGCCAACTTTTTCCAGCTTAAGGCCTAGAATTTGCTGTGCAACCTTCTTCACTAAATCCTCTCCTCGTTTCACTAGTTCTACTCTACAGTTTTTTGCTTCAACTTTTGCTCCCTCATAGTTCACACCATAAACGTAGAGAACGCTTTCATTTTCGCTCGGAACGAGCATCGCAGCTGCACCATCAAAGTCTGCGAAGTAGAGCATGTTAATTTGGTTCGTGATGATGTATCCGTCAAATTCTCTCTTGAAGCCATCTTTGAAGGGTTGGATTCGATTCTTCAACATAGAGTCCTCTCTCGGAGAGAATGCTAGTTGACAAAATAGACTATAACTCTTGCGGATTCGCCAGTTAGCCGCCAGTCATCAGAGACATAAGTATGACGTGATCGCCATTCTTCAGTTTTGTCTCTACACCGTCAAGCTGCCCCATCAAAACACCATTCACAGTGACAACAAAGCCAGTTTTAACATCTTTTTGGCCAGCTTCAAAAACCTCATTTGTGAAGGTCTTTCCATAAAAGTTAGAGAGTTTGCTCAGTAGCTCTTGAAGTGCAGCTCCTTCGTTTAGCTCGAGCTCTTCAAGCCGTTTATTAAGTAAGTTCTTGACAAAGCCCAAATACTCTACTTTTACCTTCACGCTGAGCCACGTCTTCATGAGAAGTAGTTTTAGTCGTATCTATTTAACTCTTCCATAGTCGTTCCTTATGTAGAGAAAAGAGACCACTTGAGGGTTTCAAAGGATTTTGACTGGGTAATGCCGTACTCACTTCGTTGCCACACGAGTCCCAAAACGAAAAATGCGATGCTGCACAAGAGAAGTTTGCCAAATCAGTCAGGAGAGTATATAAATCATTATGAGAATATTAGTATTACAGGTGGACGATGAGATTGAAGTTTTTAGGTCTTGACAGGCCTGATCAGCTTTGATACGATGATGATCTTGTTTTCCCTTGCGGACTGAGAAATAACAAGGAGGTAGGTTGAAAGTTGAGTCTTGAATTAAAGACGGAGCTGTTTATGGCAATCAAGGATTACGAATCTAAAAGATTGGAAGAACGGAATACAGGTTTGGATATTACTGCCCTGGATGATGAGTCCAACGATAAAATATTGCTGCGTATCATAACCAAGCCAACACTAAAATCAGGATGGGTCGGTGTAGACACTGTTGACCAGATGGTTGACACTATTGAGGACAAAAAATATGATAAGGGAATCCTCGTGAGCAGGAGGTTTACAAAAGCAGCAAGAAGAAAGCTAAGAGAAGAGGGGATACAGATTGTGTCGAATAAACTCAAACCTCATTTCGAATTGGAAAGGTTGCACTCCGTTGCAGAAGATCTCGTAAATGATTTATGTAAAGCTAAGTGTGGTAAAATCGCTCAGAAAGAGTCTGATTGTAAGGGCCATTCCAGTGGGCACTATTCATGCAAAACTCGGTTAATCAGCGACAACGCCTCATTCCACTTCTACCGCGGTTGGAAGAATCTTCTGCAAAAGGACGTTCTGCGGCTTCTATCAATCCATCGCTCGGCAAACAGCTAGACATGAATCTTAACAGCTGAAAGAAAACGAAAAACTCTGCAGATAAAAAATAAAGAGAGATCTAACAATCTTCAATAAAAGAAAAATCCAGATCAATGGCACATAGCAGAGCAAACACGTTTATATTAAGTCTCCACGTATGGCCGCTTTTTGCCGCCTTTTCATAATGGTCTCTATACCGTAACCCTTAAGACACATGCTTCTAAGGAACAAACCAGAAAAACTGGTGCAACAACATGTCAGAAAAAGAGCAAACCAAAGGCAAGGCATCTGAAGCTGAAGCGAAAGAAGAGGCAAAGGAAGAAGAAGTTGAAAGCGAAAGAACATCGCCAAAAGCAAGCAAGGAGCAAAATGTAGTCTACATTGGAAATAAACCTCCAATGAATTATGTCA
>JABAOF010024153.1_pt4 | contig 10432 bp, 10 predicted proteins | sample 7062171 | NCBI WGS metagenome assembly JABAOF01 (sample SAMN14538628, study PRJNA623070) | marine sediment metagenome | biome: marine biome [ENVO:00000428]; feature: marine pelagic biome [ENVO:01000023]; material: deep marine sediment [ENVO:00002113] | place: India: Gulf of Khambhat ... | reverse complement strand
AGAACAAAGAGTTGACGATAAGAGCGCAAGAGATACGATTCAACCTGGCTAGCCACTTCTAGGACGAACGCGGCGAGGACAAACCTTTTTAATACTGCACCTATGGCGTATCGCTATGGTCGTCCGCCAAGACAGGCAAAGCCCCGCCTTTGTGGTGGGGTCTTGTTTACGAGAATCTGTTGTGTGGTTTGGAAAGCCGAGCTGCCAGTCGGATCGCTTCTACAAGACTCCCCTCGTTCGCCAGGCCCTGCCAGGCAATGTCGAAGGCCGTGCCGTGATCCACCGATGTCCGCACGATGGGCAGACCTAACGTCACTGCTACGCTGTGTAAGAGGCCGTGGGACTTGACGGGGATGTGTCCTTGGTCGTGGTACATCGCCACCACCGCGTCGAACTCGCCCCGATTGGCGCGGAAGAACAGCGAGTCAGCCGGGATTGGACCTTGGGCGTCTATCCCCTCCAGTTGCGCCGTCTCGACCGCTGGACCAATGATCTCGCTCTCCTCCTGCCCGAGCAATCCCTCATCGCCGGCGTGAGGGTTGAGCGCGGCCACAGCCAGGCGGGGGCGTAGCGTACCCATCTTTCGTAGCCCGGCGTCGGTCAGGCGGATCGTCTCCAACACCCGATCGTATGTGACGTGGGCCGCAACTTCCCGAAGCGGCATATGGAGCGTGACGTGCACGACCATCAGCTCGGACGTTGCCAACGCCGTTGTCACTCGCTCCGCTCCAGTCAGCGCTGCCAACAATTCAGTGTGCCCTATGTAGTGGATGCCAGCGGCCTGCAACGCCGCTTTGTTGATCGGGCCAGTGGTAATGGCGTCTACCTGACCCTCCAACGCCAGTTCCACCGCGCGCCTCACGTATCCCACTGATGCTTGCCCTGCCGCCGCCGAGACATTGCCTAGCTGTAGTACAGCCAGGTCCACGTTACGCAGATCAAGTACATCCGGCGCTGCAGGGTCAAAGTGAGTTTCGGCTGCATCGGTGACAGGATGTAGGCTTAGGGGCGCCGCCACCAGCGCGATGGCCCGCACCAAAGCACCTGCGTCTCCTATCACGAGCGGGCGGCAGCAATCCCATACCCCATCCCTGGCCAACGCTCTAGCTATGATCTCGGGACCCACCCCTGCCGGGTCGCCCATAGTGATAGCGATAATCGGTTTCTCACGCATAGGTCTTACAGCGCCTTCCCACAGTGTCTTAATCGGAAACCATAGAAGAAAGCATAACCGTGTATCTCAATGCGGCCTTCAGGCTGCCTGGATCAGCAATACCCATCCCTGCCTTATCAAAGGCTATGCCGTGAGCGGTGGTTCCACACATCACCGGTAGACCCATATAGAGGGTCGCGCTTTTTCCCTTTGGTTGCAGTTTCCGCACAATGTTGGCCTGGTCATGGTACATGCAGACAACCCCATCAAAATCCCCCGCCAGAGCCCGCACGAACACCGTGTCGGCAGCGACGGGGCCCTCGGCGTTGAACCCTTGAACTCTAGATTCCTCGACCGCTGGTTCGATCTCTTCAATTTCTTCTCGCCCGAATAGCCCGCCCTCCCCGGTGTGAACGTTGAGCGCTGCTACTGCGATTCTAGGCTCAGCGAACCCCACTCGCTTCAAGACATCGTGCATCCTGTTGATGTACCGCAGGATTCTATCTTTCTTAATGAGATTTACAATATCTCTGAAAGGAATATGTTCTGTTACCGCAACTGTCCAAATTGAACCCAGAACCCCCAGTATGAAAGCTTCCTGGCTCCCCGTAAGATCTGCCAGATACGCTAGATCGTCAACATACTCATACCCGGCCAGATGGAGGGCTTCCTTGTTGACAGGCGCTGAGACCACGCCCTGTACTTCGTTGCCCATAGCCGTCTCGAATGCCCTCTGTAGACAGAGGGCTGCGGCTCTGCCCATAGCTGGATTTAGCTTACCCCACTCTACATGACCGATTCGTAGCCCCTCTGGGCACAGGACATCAACGTTCGGTGGCGAGAAACTAGCCTCAGACAGTTCTTCGATGACCCTGAAACGCAGATCGGCCCCGACCACTTTGCAGATATCCTGCATGACCTTGGGATGGCCGATGACAACGGGAGAACAAGTATGCCAAGTCGGTCCCTCGGCCAGTGCTTTGACGATGAGTTCCGGTCCAATGCCCGCGGCATCGCCCATGGTAACTGCGATAATCGGCCTTCTTACCTTACTCCTTTGTTGGGACAAAACGATACTCCCTTTGCAGCACCTGAGTTCAACGAAATTAGAACTTACCTAGGGCAGCAGCTTCAAAGTCAAGGGTTCGAGCGGTCTGGGCTGTCCCAAAGTAATCAACTCTGCCCACTTGTCCCCCTTTGAGTGCCATTTCCAGGCCGTGGACAACTGGTATGTTGCTGTACACGTAGCAGAGTGGCGCGGCGATGCCAATCGGCCTCGCTACCTGAAGGGCCTGAACGCCCAAGTGCTTCTGGATTCTGCCGGCGGTGTCCCCTCCCGCTACCACCAGCCTTCTTGCGCCGGAGAGCCGAAGAACCTGCAGCGCGATTTCTCCCAGTGCATCGCCAAGCATTTCATTTGCGGCATCGTAGGTGAGCGATAGTTCATCCGCCTTTGTCTTCATCAACTCTATGCGGGGATCATCCGTGCCCATGGCCGTATGGACCACGATTGAACTGCCCCCCTTCAACGAGGACACAGAGGCTTCGGTGATTCTTCCCCGTTCGAGAGACTTCTCGGCTGGATCCAGGAGTTTCTCCGCCTGTATCCTGACATCAACAAAACCGTTCTCAACCGCCCACCGGATTTGCTTTCCAGTTATGGTCGCGCAGCTACCCGAGAGAACAAACAACGGGCCTTTGCCAGATTCCCTCTCATCGTCAAAGGCCACCTGGCCGGCTGGGATCAGCCCAGCATTCTGCCACGCACGGCTGAGACCATAGCCCAGTTCCTGGGAACCGACGAAGAATACGGGCTGCTCCTGACTTGCGCGCCCCCATACGACCTCACAGGCAACCATCAGGTGCTGTTCATAGAGGCAGTCAAAAAAGACGACAGGAGTGGATTCGGCGATAATCTCGTCCAATTCGGCTCGTACACGGTCCTCGCCTCCGTCCAAGGCAAGTACATCGACCAAGCCACTTTCCAGTTCGGTCTGATCTGCCAGATGCAAACGCAAATCCGACTCCTTCATAGGAGTAACCGGGTGATGGGCCATAGAGGGATGACGATCCAACCGGTAAATCCCCTCCTGGCCCAGGGCGGCGAAATGGTGCCCGAACACGGTAAACCTGCCGAATTGGGGCGCTGCTGGCAGAACGGGGACATATTCTGAGCGGAATACTTCTTTTCCAATCTCTATGGCTCGCCCGATGTTCCCAACCTCTTTGGAGGAATCGAAGGTCGAACATACTTTATAAATGAAGACCGGCGCTCCATAACCTCGCATCGTCTCCAGAACCGGTCTCAGAGTACCTTCAAGCTCCTCGGCGGGCAGGGTACGCGCTGTCCCAGCCACACCTACTGCCTTCACTTGGGGAAAATGCGTGGCGAGAAAGTAACTGGTTGGAGGCTGGGCAAACATCACTGTAGGCGTGCCACTCCCAGCCAGCGCTTCCGCCGTCGCAGTCGTACCGGTGAAGTCATCGCCATAGAAGGCTAATAGGATGCTACCCTTATCATTGTCGCCCATCGTAGATCTCCCACAGATCAATGGCAGCTTGGAGTTCCGGATGGGCGCTTTCCGCACCATCAAGATTACCCTGCTTCATCATCAAATCAATACCCTGGCGAAACGCCCTGGCGCCCGCGCTTGCTCCCATAGGATGGGCATAGATTGCGCCACCAGCCCCAACGATGAAATCGGTCCCCAGGGTGTCAAATAGAAGAGGCAAGTGTCCCTGTTTGATCGCACCTCCAATGATGGGAAATGTGCGCCTTTTATCATACAGCGGACTTCGCAGTCCAAGGATGATGCGCATATACTTTTCGTAAGTCAGCGCGAATTTCCCGTAAGGTGTGGGGATAGTCAGCAGATCCACTCCAGCCAGGCGAGCTAGCTTGCCATAGAGGAGATGAGAGCTGATGCCATGCCGGGGACTTGCGTAAAGGGCCCCGCCGAAGTCAAGGTGTGCCAAGATTGGCACATTGATCTTGGGGTTGCGGGCGAGCGAAGAGACCAGGCCGAGCCCCACCGGCAGGTAGTTGACCATGATAGCCTTGGCACCGTTGTCAACTGCGGCCTCGGCTTTCTGGATACATCGTTCGGGCTCATCCGTGACGTTGACGGCATACAGTTTCTTCTCTCCCGTCTCCNNCGCTTGATAGAGCTTCTTCATATACAGCTCCAGCCTTTTCAGGACGGGTGAGAAATCGGCGTCGCCTAGCACTTCATCATCTTTGATGATGTCGGTACCGCCAATAGCTGCGTTGTACAACAGGTCTGCTCCCTGCTCTGGCGGGATACCCGTGGACGGCTTGATCATGGTATTCAGCAAAGGGCGGTTCGGCACCCCAAGCATTTGGCGTACGCCAACGATCCCAAACTTCGGACCCGGTAACTGCTCCACAAGCCCTCTGGGAAAAGAAAGATCAATTAGCTTGATGTCTCCAATCATGGATATGTTGCCGAACGCCGTGGTCAGCAGCATCGGAATCTGCGCCCCGAAGTTCTCCCAGGGATAGGTGATCTGGACGATGTGTTCTCTAAGATCGCTTTCCCTCGAATTCACGTTCTCGATATCCGGGATTTCCCAGATGCTCAAGACCTTTCCCCGATGTCTGAGCAACATCTCCTGGGTCTCCCCCGGAACTCTGATCCATGTTCCGGTGGTCTGTTCCGTGGCCATGGTAGCCGCGAGTTTGAGAATGTCTTTTGCATCGGAGCGCAGCAGATACGTGGCCACCAGATACTCCTCCGACTCTGGGTGTTCCGGTAGGATGAACTGGTCAAGATCGATCATTGCTCTCCTCCGCCTTGCTTCGCCAAAAAGCGGTAAGATTGTTCGCTATGACTACTGAGCTGGTACTCAGCTAGCCAGTATAATCTCGGCACCAGTCTGAGACCATCTGTAGCTTGTTTATTGCTTCCTCTGGTTCCGCGCCTTGGGGCAGTTCGTCAGATATACCCAGAACCAGTCGAGGGTGAAAAAGGGTCACGACTTGTTCTACCGCCTCCATCAGTTCTTCAGGTGAATAGGAGGACATAAACAGGATGGCGGGAATGCCGTCCAAGAGCACCTTGTGCCCGATGTGCTCCCTGATCTCCTCCAGCGTGACGTCTCCTTGAGGTAACGGCGTAAGCGCTTCCAGGCCATCGAATGGAAGGTCTTTAAGATATTCTAGGAGCACCCGAAAATCTCCATCGATGTGGATATGGGTAAAAATGCCTGCCTCTCTGAACTGGTTCGAGCGCTTTTCGTAAAACGGTACGAGGTATCGCTCAAAGTACCTGGGCGTAAGATACTGCTGAGCGATGTTCTCGCCGAAGTTCACGATCTTTACTTTCCCCGAAGCGATGATCTCGTCGTAGAGTTGGTCATATGACTCGTCAATCACTTTCATAGTCTCTTCCATTTCTTTTGGACAATCAACCAGAGCGTATACCAGTTTCTCTAACCCCATCCACTGTATGCCAAAGGCCTGGTAAGGGCTCCTGGGGACCCAGAACTGCTGCTCACCCCTGTCAGCCAGAAACGTTCTTCCCTGTTCAAAGTTATCCTCTGAGAATGAATAAACCATATGTTTATACAGCCAGCGCAGCTTGCTCAGGTCATTTGGCCCCTTAACCGCAAATTCCGTTACCCACACTGTGTTATCGGGCATCTGCTTAAGCCTTTCCACGAGCTCGCCATCGGGTGTCTGGTACGTTCGCGCCCCTTCTCCTTTGTCGCTAAACTCCTCGGTGACTCTGACCCCGGGCAGGAAGGTCTGGACAATGGGGTCAGGCATTCCCGTGAAGTAATGGACGTATCTCATAGAGGCATATAGATCATCGAAGATTTCCGGTAAGCTCATACCTCGATACATTTCGGGCAAATCACCAATAATGCCGTGCAAATTATGCCAGGGCTCAATGCGCGGCTGAAAGAAGACGTGGGGAATAGGCTTCCCTTCAAACACGTTCAAATTCATCTCACGAAAAGTCAACCGCGATTTCATTGCAGAATGTCCTTATCCTTGTGTGACCCCTCTAGCGACCTGGATTGTCGTGACAATTTCCCCGATCAGTCTCGTTTCCTCCCAGTCTGGTGGGCCTGAACCAACCCGGGCGACGATCAGATCAAGGGAGGGGATTATGTAACATCTAATCGATCTGTAGCCTGCCAGAGCAAACATATCTTCAGGAAGGCCCCGCCAACGCTCCCCACCCGTGTTCAACAACCATGCATAGCCATACAACGGATTTAAGTCTTGGGAAGCTTTTGTAGCCAAGTCTATCCACCATCGGGGAATCACTTGCCGTCCCTTCCACACTCCCTTGTTTAGTATGAGGTAACCAAAGCGCGCTAATTCTCTGGCCGAGATATGGATGCCTGTGTGTGCATTGGTATGGGGTCCGATGAACCCGCTGCCCCCCTGCACGTCCCAACTGAGATTCTCTATCCCGATGGGATCGAAGATCCGTTCTTGCAAGTAATCGCTCATTTCCCGCCCCATGATGTTGGCAAAGGCCAGTGAGAGATGGGCATAAGCGGGATCGCTGTAGTCCCAGCGGGTACCGGGCTCAGCCAATAGCTTGTCCACACGTTTCCCATATCGGTTCGGGTAACGCCCGAGGGCATATTCGAACGGGCCGCAACCCGTCGCTGTAGCCATACCAATGACGCCGACACTCTCACCCGGGATGCCAGAAGTCATCGTAAGTAAATGCCGGATGGTTATGCGCTCCTTGCGGGGATCAGTCAGGGGATACCCATCGGGAATGAAGGTGTAGGTCGGGCTCCCCAGGTTAACTTGTTGACCATAAGGCAGCCGGTTCTGGCGACTGTCCTCGACGAGGAGACCCCAGGCCGTACTGGTAAACGCCTTTGTTCCTGACCAGATATCAAACCTCGTGGACGCTAAGACGTTCAAGGTATAGAACTCTCTCACCAGGTATCCATTCCTGATGATCACGACTCCCCACGAGTCGCCCCCATACCAAAAATCCTGCATCTGCTGCACCAAGCCAAGCTTTTCGGGATCCATACGTGCTATGGCGCCAACCCCTTCTGGTTCTATAATGTAACGCCAACCGCCTTCCGATTCGGGGGGCGGGTAGTAGGTGTCGCTTTCTGCTGAAGAATCTGCCATGTCCGTTACGCTCATTTCTAGGACTATTTTGAGGACAACGAGGATTCGGAGGCTGCCTCTGCTGCCTGCAAAATGTTGCCGAGAAGGTGCTCGGCCGAATAGGCCGGGACGAATACAGTCGCCAGTCTTAAAGTCTCTGAGCCCGTGTTTTTCATCTGATGTTTCTCCCACGCAGGTGCCCAGATTACCACATCGCCCTGAACTTCGTAGGACTCGCCATCACAAGCGTACACCCCTCTACCCGAGACGACGTAGATTAGTTCAGGCCTGTCATGGGCATGGTAATCTGTCTGGCCGCCAGGGTCAATCAGCGCAAGACTAAAGGTTAACTCCTCCACGTTTTCTCTGTCAGGTGACAGAAGCACCTTGATCGTGCGGGAGTAAGGTATCGGCACTTTCACCCCTTCCTTCTCCCAGGCTTTCACGAGCTTCATTGATTTCCTCCCATCTCTAATAGCGTCCTATGAACTGCTGTAGCATATGTTCGGTTGGTCACAAGCAAGTTATGAATACAAACGGCACTCCAACGCTGCCTCGAACATGGCCACCACATTCTCCGGCGGTACGTTGGCCTGAATGTTGTGCACCTGATTGAAAACGTAACCCCCGCCTGGGGCAAAGATCTCGATCGACGCCCGCACGTGTTGTCGGACTTCCTCCAGCGTAGCGTTGGGCAATATATGCTGTGTGTCGGCCCCACCGCCCCAGAAGACGACGTCCTGGCCGAACTCACGTTTCAACCGCGCCGGATCCATATCAGCCGCCGAAGTCTGCACCGGATTCAGTATATCCACCCCGAGCTCGATGAGATCCGGAATCAGCTCATAGATGCTGCCGAAGGTGTGCAGAAAGACGTGTAGATCACTATGGGTCTTGACGTACTCATATAGTTGCCTATGACACGGCTTGATGATCTGACGATACATGTGGGGCGACATCTGCAGCCCACGCTGGGTACCCAGGTCATCGCCCATCTGGATGATCTAGACGTACTCGCCCACGGCGTCGAGGTATCGTGAGAGGTTAGCGACCCAATAGTTGGCCAGCTTCTGGGTCAGAGCTTGAGCGAGTTTGGGCTCCAAGGCCATGTCCATCATAAAGCGTTCCCACCCTCGTAATATCTGCGCCGCCTCCGAAATGTTGCCACCAAATTCACCTATGATAGTCTTATCGGTGGTCTCGTGCAGGCGGTGAGCCTCGCGACGCAGACAGGCCAATTCCTCGCTGGAGATATCTGGCAGATCAAAGGCTTCGATCTCGGCAATGGTGTTCGCCTCTGCCAGCGGATGAGACACGGGGTCGAAATAGAGACCACCAGCTGGCATACGAAAAGTAACCTGGCCTTCATCGAAGAGCCAGTCACCACGCTTGTTCTGAACCAGATCAAAGCCAGAGGGAACTAGGGCTGGCGAGCCATCCGGCAGTGTCCAAGGCCTCCACGCTGGATTGACTGGGTCAAGACCCGTTGGTGTGCGAGTCAAGGGAAGTACATCCACGCCGAACCGCTCCAGGACCGGCGGCTCTGGGTGAGCCAGTTGCTGCACTAAGTCGTACACCTTTGTTTCCCCATCCCTTATGCCCAGATAATTTTTCAGGCGATTGTAGGCCACAGCTACAATGCCTGTAGAACGCATGCCGTCCAAGTCGATGGGCACGCGGTCGGGTTCCTTATGGCGTAGCGCTGTCAGAACCCGTTCTCTCGAGTTCATCCACCGTCCTCATTCAAAGGAATCTGAAAGGAAAAACACCCCTTACCCGTTTTTGCTCCGTCTTCGTCACAAGTGTTTTCTGCTGGCGCCAAGGGAGCTTGCTTCAAGAAAGGCTTTCAGCATGATCTGCTTCTTCTCTAACTCGACGCCGATGGCTTCTCCGTCTCCATAATCTCCGAGGATAAATCCGCCATCAGGAGTTGACCAATGTTCCAGCAGCAACCGCGCTTCCTCTCGAATCTCCCTCGGTTCCTTGAAAGGCAAGGTGTGCTGGATGTCGCACAGAGACTCAAAACAGATTCGTCCGCGAAATCGCTCGCCAATCTCCTTGATGCCCACGACGCGGGGCTGCTGCAGATTGGCTACATCCAAGCCAATCTCAATCAGCCCTTCCAGAAGCGCGTTGACCTTGCCACAGGAATGCATCCACACATGCCACCCTGCCTCGTGGATGGCATCGAAGATGCGCTTATAACGCGGCTTGAAGAACTCATTCCACAGCCGAGGGTTGATGATGGGGGCCTGCTGGGTTCCCCAATCGTCACTGAAGTGAATGCCGTGGATGCGACCAGGGAAGCGCTGGGAGATGTTCGTGATGATGCCCACGTTGAACTCCACGATCCGGTCGGCTAACATCTCGACCCGCTCGTGTTCCAGGTACAGATCGGTCAGAACGTTCTCAAAGCCACGCAGGGTGTGCATGCGCTCGAAGAGGAGCATGAAGATCCCGGTGAGCACATACTTGCCGTCAGAACCGGCAAAGCGCTTTTCCATGCCCGCGTAGAAATGCGGGTCATTGGGATCAAGCCACCGGTAGTGATCCAGTGCGCTCCAATCAGACAGGGGGTGGCCTTTTACCTGGCCCATATTATCGTCCCTGGCCCGCGCCCACCGGCAACCCCAATCGTCGGTGAGCGACTTCTCCCACGTCGCATCCCACGGCATGATCTGGTTCCATCTGACCCACTGCACATCGCTCAGTCCTAGTGCCTCGATGATGAGAGGCAGGCGCTCAGGCCACTCGAACTCGATAGCACGGCGTACAACTTCATAAGATGACATAGCCATTCTTGCTTCCTCTTGTTTCGCCTCTCACCAGTATATCGCAGGTGGGGCAATTGGACCAATGGCCTTGAAGACGAAACGCCGGGTCCTGGGGAAAACGGCTTGGCTCCCGAAGTCATCCACGGCTACTCACCAGCATCAACACTGTGATTCAACCCGGCGACACTCTGATCACTGCGGGCTATGGTGACGAGGCAGTGTCCGTCAACGGCCTGATCGTCAAGCTAGCGCCGGCTGCCGTCAAGTCTTTGGGGGTAAGACATGCCTCACATTGTGGGGCTACGTCAGTTGTTCAACCATTAAGGGGAGTGTGGTTAAACATTGTGTCTTCCCTTCGGCATCAATCAGGTAGGGGTCTTCCAGGCGCAAACC
>JABAOF010029757.1_pt1 | contig 10435 bp, 5 predicted proteins | sample 7062171 | NCBI WGS metagenome assembly JABAOF01 (sample SAMN14538628, study PRJNA623070) | marine sediment metagenome | biome: marine biome [ENVO:00000428]; feature: marine pelagic biome [ENVO:01000023]; material: deep marine sediment [ENVO:00002113] | place: India: Gulf of Khambhat ... | reverse complement strand
GGCGCGCGGTATTTCCAGAAAACGGCGGAATTCGAACTGGCCGCAGAGCACATCCAGGCTGGTGGTGGCAACCTGGTCATCGGCGGGGATACCCTCCTGATCGCCACCGCCGACACGCTTTACGGCTTCCGGCTGACCGACGACCCGCCATCCGAGACCCCCCACCCCCAACCCGCCACCCGCCATCCGCAATAAGAGATTTCCGCATGTTAAAAGACGAAGACGTACAAGCCGTGGATCAGTTGAACCAAGCTTTTTCTACGATTACCGGTGAACTGTCCAAAGTGATCGTTGGCCAGCAGCAGGTGATCGAGGAAATGCTGATCGCCCTGTTCGCGCGAGGACATTGCCTGCTGGTCGGCGTGCCCGGACTGGCCAAGACGCTGATGATCCACACGCTGGCCGATGCGCTCTCCTTGAAGTTCAGCCGGATCCAGTTCACACCCGACCTGATGCCGTCCGACATCACGGGAACGGAGGTCATCCAGGAGGACAAGGCCAGCGGGATCCGTGAACTGCGATTCCTGCAGGGCCCCATATTCGCCAAGTGATCCTGGCCGACGAGATCAACCGCACGCCTCCCAAGACGCAGGCGGCCCTGCTGGAGGCGATGCAGGAACATCAAGTGACGGTAGGCGGCCGGCGGCACCCCTTGCAGGAACCCTTCTTTGTCCTGGCCACTCAGAATCCCATCGAACAGGAAGGGACCTATCCGCTGCCCGAAGCGCAGCTGGACCGCTTCATGTTCAACGTGCTGGTCGACTACCCGGACGAAAAAGAGGAATTTGAAATCGTCCGCCGCACCACGGCGGACGTCACAACCCACGTCACCGCCACCCTCTGCGCCGATGACATCGCCAGGCTGAGCACAATCGTCCGCCGGGTTCCCATCGCCGATCACGTCGTCCGCTACGCCCTCCAACTCGCTCGGCAAACCCGCCGCGAAAAGGCCCAAGTGCCCGATTTCATCCAAGAGTACGTCACCTGGGGTGCCGGGCCGCGGGCCAGCCAGTTCCTGGTCCTGGGCGCCAAAGCGCGGGCAATCTTGCACGGTCGCTACTACGTCGATATCGAGGACATCCAGGCCGTCGCCCCCCCCGTCATGCGGCATCGCATCATGACCAACTTCAACGCCGAGGCCGAAGGAATCAAGCCCGATACGATCGTTCGCATGTTAATCGAGACCATCCCGGTCCACGAATTTGAGCATCGTCAAAGTGAACAACAGCCGGAAATATTTAGATCCGCAGACGCTGGCTAAATTGCAAGGCCTGGAACTGCGAGCTCGCCACATCGTCGAAGGCTACGTCTCTGGCGTGCACCGCAGCCCCTATCACGGCTTTTCTATCGAGTTCGCGGAACACCGCGAATATACCCCCGGCGACGACCTGCGCTATCTCGACTGGAAAGTCTTCGGCCGCACAGACAAGTTCTACCTGAAACAATTCGAGGAAGAAACGAACCTGGTCAGCTACCTGCTGCTGGATACCAGTCAGAGCATGCATTATCAGAGTGACGGGGCAGCCCTGTCCAAACTGGAGTACGCCAAGTGCATTGCCGCCTCACTGGCTTACCTGATCCTCCAGCAGCAGGACAGCGTCGGCCTGGTGACCTTCGACAACAAAATCCGCACCACGGTCCGCGCCAGCAGCCAGCCTTCGAATTTGAAACACCTGGTGCAAGTCATGGAACAGGCGACCGGCCAAAGAAAAACGGCGACCGGACCGATCTTTCATGATCTGGCCGAAAGACTGAAAAAACGCGGAGTCGTGGTCGTGCTCAGCGACCTGTTCGACGATGTCGACTCCCTCCTGACCGGCTTGAAACATTTCCGGCATCGCCGGCACGAGGTGATCGTCTTCCACGTGCTGGACCCGGCCGAAGAAGATTTTCCCTTCCAGCAGACCACCAAGTTCAAAGGCCTCGAACACCTGCCGGATGTCGTCACCGAACCCCGCAGCCTGCGGAAAGCGTACCAGGCCGAATTCGCCAAATTCTGCCAACAAATACGCCACGGCTGCCGCGCTCATCACGTCGATTACGTCAAAATCCGGACCGATCAGTCGCTGGATGTGGCCCTCTCCAGCTACCTGGCCGACCGCGCCGTGCGGGTGGGAGGGGGGTGACGAGGTAACGAAGTGACGAAGTGACGGGGTGACGGGGTGAGGGGGTGAGGGGGTGAGGGGGTGAGGGGGTGAGGGGGTGAGAGAGAGACCGTCAGCGAAACGAGGACCGCCGGCCCGCACCCGCCGGATGTCGCGCGGCGCAAACCGCCCCGCCACGCCTGCCAATCATCAATCAACAATCATCAATCAACAATGACTCCTCACCAATAACGAACGACTTCATCCCGGCCCGCCGGGGCTTTTCACTTCTACCTTTTCCCCACTCCCCATGCCTGCCTGGCTCACAACCCTGTTCGGATCCCCCTGGATGTTGGCTTGGCTGCCCGCGGCGGCCGTGCCGATCCTGATCCACCTGTGGAACCGTCGCAAGTATCGGGAAGTGCCTTGGGCGGCGATGCAATACCTGCTGGCGGCGATCTCCAAGAGCACCCGTCGCATGCGGATCGAACAGCTGTTGTTGCTGGCCGTGCGTACCCTGCTGATCCTGCTGGCCGTCCTGGCCCTGGCCGAACCGTTCCTCAGCGCGGTGGCTTCGCCACTGGCTCGTCGTGCGCGGACACATCGCCTGCTGGTGCTGGACGCTTCTTACTCCATGGCCTGCCGTTTTGGCGACCAATCCGCCTTTGCCATGGCTCAGGAAGCAGCCATCCAGATCGTGGAAGACGGCAACGAGGGGGATGCGTATTCGTTGATCCTCATGGCCGACAGGCCGCAAGTCGTCGTGGGCACGGCCGCCTACGACCGCGCAGAATTCATTCGGGAAATCCAGAATCTGCAGCTTCCGCACGGCGGCGCCAACCTGCCCGCCGCCCTCCAGGCCGCTCAACAGATTGTCCAACAGGTCCGTCAGGATCAAAAGCAGCTGCAGCGACATCACATCTACTTCCTGACCGACCTGGGTCGCAATACCTGGTCGGACGGCCAGCGTGGCCAGGCCGAAGAAAAACAAAGCAAAGCAGAAAAAAAAGAATTCGCTGGGCTGCTTGACCAGCTGGCCGATCCGCAACACGGTTTTTTGGAAGTCCTGCCGGTCGGTACGGCCGTGACCGACAACGTGGCCATTACTCAGCTGACCGCCGTGCCGGCCCATGCCACCATCGGTCGCCCCGTGCGCCTGCAAGCTTCTTTCCGCAGCTTTCGCCGCGACACGTCCCGCCAGGTGGTCGAACTGTGGATTGACGGGCGGCGGGTGGACCAGCAAACCGTCGATATCCTGCCGGGCGAAAAGACACCGCCAGTCGTCTTCGACTACCAGTTTGTCTCGCCCGGCGACCACGCTCTGGAAGTACGGATCGACGGCGATCCGCTGCAAACAGACAACTCGCGTTTCCTGGTGCTGCCGGTAAAGGAGCATCTGGAGGCGCTGCTGGTCAGCGGGCGGCGAGGTTCGACGTTACCCCTGGAAGCCGCTCTGGACGGCGGCGATTTCCAGCGCGGCTTGCAAAGCACCATCCGCCCGCAGGTCGTGGCGGAAAGCGCGTTGCTGGAAGAGGATTTGAACCGCTACGACTGTATTTTTCTCTGCAACGTCGGCCAGTTTACCGCGGACGAAGCGTTGGTGTTGAGCCGCTATCTGCAGGAGGGTGGTGGCTTGGTGACCATCCTGGGGGACCAGGTCCAGGCCGAACGTTACAATCGCGAACTGACCGGTATCGACGGCGGTAGCCGGGTCCTGCCGGCCCGCCTGGGCGAGGCCTTCAGCGACGGCAGCTATCACTATTTCGATCCGCGGGGATACCAGCACCCCCTGATGGCCCGCTGGCGGGGCAAGCCAAAATCTGGCTTGACCCACGTGCCCGTGCTGAAATTCTATCGCCTGCAAGTGCCCGAGTCGGCTGAGGCCGGCGTGGCCCTCAGCCTCGATACGGGAGATCCCCTCATCGTCGCCCAGAAAATCGGCCGCGGGCACTCGATCCTGCTGGCGACCGATGTCTCCACGGCCAGCGCGGTGGTCGCAAACCAGCAGCGAAGGCCCTGGTCGTTGATCGCCTCCTGGTTGAATTGCCAGCCGTTTCTGGAGAGCCTCTGGCAGGCTGCGGTGGGCGGGAAGTTGGAAGAGCGGAACGTGCTGGTGGGCGAAACGGTTTCGGCCCCCTGGGCAAACTCGGCCAGCCAAGCGCAGATCGTCGTCTCCCCCCCCGACGGTCCTGACGACCGCGCCCACGTGACCGCGGAGGTGGATCTGAGCGGCTGGTCGTTCCCTGAAACAGAATTCAGCGGCATCTATACGGTCCGCTCGGCCCAGTCGGACACGCCGGCTGGCAAGTTTGCGGTCAATGTGAGGACCAGCGAAAGCGACCTGGAGAGGGCCCGCCCGGAGGAGCTGCCCACCCAACTGCAACTGAGCGGTTCCAGCAGCAGCATACCTGCTCCCCTGGCCAGAAACGCCGGCCTGGCCTCCTCCGGCCTGACCCTCCACCAGTGGTTGCTGGGCATTGTGTTGGGCCTGTTGTTTTTGGAAACGTTCCTCGCCTGGTGGATAGGTCATCGTTCCGCATGAACCAGCAAATGACGCTGTGGTTGCTGTGGCTGCTGGGGGTCGACGTGCCGCCCACCGGCGAAGGTGTGCAGTGGCAACTGGCGGGGGCCTGGCGCTGGAGCCGGCCGATGGTCCTGCTGGTTTTTCTGTTCGCGGCCGCCGCCGCGGCCTTCGTGGTGTGGTTTTATTTCCGCGAACGTAGTTCAACCGGACGATCGTGGCGACTGCTGCTGACCGGACTGCGGTTGTCGCTGATCCTGCTGGTCCTGCTGGTGATGGTCTTCGAGCTGCGGGTGCACTTCAACCGTACCAGCTTGCCCTACCTGGCCCTCGCCGTGGACGAGTCGGCCAGCATGGACCTTGTCGACCCTTGGCCGGACGAATCGCTGGCCGACCAGCTGCAGCAATCGACATCCGCCGCTCAGCTGCCCTCGACCAGTCGCCTGAACATCGTCAAGTCGTGGCTGCTGGCCGACGAGGGACGGGTCCTGCACGACCTGTCCAGCCGCTATACGTTAAGGACCTACGCCCTGGCGGCGGCCGAGCGGAAACAGGCCTCGGTCGTCAAGACGTATCTGGAGGAACTTCGCCAGTTGCAGGCCAACGGCCAGACCAGCCAGTTGGGCAGTGGCGTCCGCGGCGTGCTGAACGACCTCCGCGGGACCCAGCCCGCGGCGATCGTGCTGTTTACCGACGGGATCAACACGCAGGGCCCATCTGTCAGCGACACCGCCAGCTACGCTCGTCGCAAAGCCGTGCCTCTCTATCTGGTCGGCGTCGGCAGCCAGCAGAAGCTGCCCGCCCTGGAGCTGGGCGACCTGGTCGTGGACGACATCGTGTTCGTCGATGACTATGTCGACTTTGATTTTACGTTGACCGCTTACGGGCTGGAGGGCCGTACAGTGGAACTGGTGCTGAAAGACAAACAGAGCGGTCAGATTCTGGCACGCCGCGAAGTCCCGGCGGACCGGGACGGCGTCACGCGGCGCGAACGGCTCTCGCACCGACCCCCCCAGGTGGGACTTGTCGAATATGAGATCGAGGTTGCCAACCTGCAGGAGGAATTGAAAGACAAGCGACCACAGCTAAGCCGCCAGATCGAAATTCGTGCAGACCCAATCCGTGTGCTGCTGGTCCAGTCCTCGCCCAGTTTCGAGTACCGCTACCTGAAGCACCTGTTAGAACGCGACAGGACGATTGCTCTGCATGTTGTGCTGCAGGAGGCAGACCTGGAATACGCCGAGCAGGACCGGTTCGCCCTTCGCGTCTTCCCGGTCAGCCGGGATGATTTGTTCGCGTACGACGTACTGATCCTGGGTGATGTGAACCTGGCCTACTTCAGCCGCAGCACGATGGACAATTTGGAGGCGTTCGTTACCGAGAAGGGCGGGGGGCTGATCGCGATCAGCGGCAGCCACTTTCGCCCGGACGATTTCCGGCGGTCGCCCCTTGCACCGCTGTTGCCGATCGATTTGCAACAAGTCACGGTCCCGGCGACCGGCTCCGACCAGACCGAAGGCTTCGCCATCCGGCCGACCCTGCTGGGACGGACCAGCCCCCCGCTGCAGTTGGGCGACACGCCAGCCGAAACTGAGGCGATTTGGCAAGACCTGCCGGACATGTACTGGATGGTGGACGCCGGCAAGCTCCGCTCGGCGGCTCGCGTCTTGGCCGAACATCCCACGCGGACCGGCGTCGACGGCGGAAAACTCCCTTTGATCGTGCTCTATTACGTCCCCCCCGGAAAAGTTCTCTGGCACGCCACAGACGAAACCTACCGCTGGCGCTATCGAGTGGGCGATGCGATCTTCGCTCGCTACTGGGTGCAGGCCATTCGTTACCTGAGCCGCTCAAAGCTGCTCGGCGATCGCGGCGTCGAACTGTCGGCGGACCGCAATGAATATCAGAGCGGCACGCCCGTGCAGCTGCGCGTCCGCTTCTTCGATGAACGGCTGGCGCCGGCCCAAGACGACGGCGTCACCCTAATCGTGGAAGGCAGCGATCCCCAGCGGCGACAGGTCCCCCTGCGGCGCAGCCCGGAGAGCCCTGCTGTTTTTTCGGCAACGGTCGCCCATCTGCCGCTGGACAGCTACCGCTGTTGGATCGCATCCCCCGCGTTGAAAAATCCCCCGCCCGCGGCCAGGTTCAAGGTCGTCGCTCCACCCGGCGAGACCGCTCGCCGCGAAATNNTCGCCGACCTGAAGAAAGCCGCCACCATTTCGCGGGGAAAGTTTTTTGATGTCACCAACGTCGACCAGCTGGTCGATCAACTGCCGCCCGGCCGCCCGGTCAAAGTCGCCAGCCTGCCGCCGATTCCCCTCTGGAACAACTGGCGCGTCCTGCTGCTGTATGTAGTCCTGTTAACCTGCGAATGGCTGTTACGCAAACGGGCCGGCATGCTGTAGCTGGTTTGGAATTCGTCCTTTCCTGCACCATGCGATAAAATACATTCGTTCTGCACGATAGGATAAAACACGATACGATTAAACACGACACGAGAGAACACGATACGATAGAATATCCGGGCTCTTTCGTCGGGATCAGGAAATCACATGGCCACCGCAAGTCCACTGCAGGAAAGCCTTACCGGCGTGCGTCGCCGCGCGCGGCAGGCGACGCTGGCCCACGGCGTGGGCTGGGCGCTGGTGGTCGTGCTGGTCGGCCTCCTGCTGGCCGGTGGGCTGGATTATTTCCTGCGGGTCGAATCGACCACCGTCCGCTTGTCGCTCAGCGCCGCCCTGCTGCTGGCCACCGGCTGGGCCGTTTACCGGTTTGTCTTGCCAGCCGTCGCCTCGCAGCCAAGTGATCTGGCACTGGCCCAGCGTATCCAGAGCCGGTTTCCGGAACTGAAAGACAAGCTGGCCAGTGCCGCGGAGTTCGCGGCGCAGAGCGAGGAGGATGTGCTGGCCGGGTCACCAGCCCTGCGTCGAGCGGTGATTGTTGAGGTCACCGCGGCGGTGGAAGGCTTGCCGCTGCAGGAAGTGGTCGATCGTCGACCAGCCCTCGTCGCCTTAGCTGCCGCAGCGGCAGCCCTCTGTGGCATCCTGCTTGTGACCGTCATCAGCCCCGTCACGTCGCGGACCGCCCTGGCACGTTTGATCCATCCCCTGGGGAACAACCCCTGGCCCCGCTGGAACCAGCTCGTGTTTGTCGACCCCCCCACGCGGCTGGCAGCAGGGGCCGTGTTCGAAGTCGAAGTGCGGGACGCGAACGGCCGGCTGCCGGAGGAAGTGTTTATTGAGTACCGGTTCGAACATGATCACAGTTCGCACACCGTTACCGAGGCCATGCGGCCGATCGGCAACGCGATGGTCGCCGTCCGCGAAAAGGTAAGAAGGTCGTTTCAATATCGAGCGTTCGGGGGCGATCACCAGACGATGGCCTGGCACGAATTGGTCGTTGTCGAACCACCGCGCGTCGAATCGCTGTCGATCACGATCCATCCCCCCGCCTACTCCGGCTGGCCGACGTCCACGTCGACCGGGCAAATCGTCGGCCTGGCAGGCAGCACGCTGCGGCTGACCGCCCGGGTCTCCCCGCCAGCGAAAACGGCCGCGGTCGTCCTGCAGGATGGACAGTCCCTGCCCGCTGAAGTCTCTGCGGACGGCAGGCAGGTCTCGGTGCCCCCCCCTGACGGCCCGCCTTGGCAGGTCGTCCAGTCCGGCACCTATTCGCTGGCACTGGTCGACGCGGAGGGCATCTCGGATACGGCTGCCGACAAATGGCAGATTCGCGTGATCAAGGACCAGCCACCAATCGTATCCATCGAAAAACCTGCCGGCGAAATTTACGTGACCCCCGCTGCCCGCGTCCCCTTGCGCGTCGTCGCCAAAGACCGCCTGGCGATCCGGGAGATCGCCCTGAAGTATATCCGCAGTGACGCATCAGACAGGGGCGAACAGCAGTTTCCGCTGTATGAGGGTCCGGACCAGGTCCCAGCCACCGCCACCCAGCAGTCGCTTGCCGAATTGGCCGAGGGCGAGCGTCGCGTGGCGGAACAGGATTGGCAGCTGGCCCCGCTGAAGTTGTCGCCCGGCACGCAAATCACTTTTCACGCCGCCGCTCGGGATTACCAACCCGCCGAAGGCAAAAGCCACGCTCAACGACTGCTGGTCATTAGCCGGCAGGCCATGGCAGAACGCCTGGCGCGTCGCCAGGCGGCGATCTTCAGCGAGCTGGCACAGATCGTGAAACGCCAAAAAGATACCCGCACCCGGACGCGTGAATTAGAAATCCAGCTGGAGGAAGTCGGTTCGGGAACGGAGGAAGATCTGGACCAGCTGCAGAGCATCGAACTGGCTCAACGCGACGTACACCGCGCACTGGCCGGCCAGCGAGACAGTATTCAGGACCGGATCGCGTCCGTTTTGGCTGACGTGCGTAACAATCAGCTGGACAACGCCTCCCTCTCGCGACAACTGGACCAACTCGCTGAACAAATAAACCAGCTGGATCGGGATGACTTGCCGGCGATCGAGCGGTCCTTGGGGGCCGCGCGGAAGAACGTGCAGGTGGAAGTCGACCGGCGGAAGCGGGAGGAAGACCCGGCGGCAGCCGGACAACCAAAAGACCAGCCACCACAGCCGGCAACGGACGGCACCGACCCGCAGCTCAGCCGGCAAAGCCGGGACGCTTTACAGCAGCTAAACGAGGCGGGCCAGCACCAGGACCAGGTCATCGCTCAGCTGGAGGAAACCCTGGTCGATCTGCAGCGCTGGGACAACTACCGCCGCTTTGCCAGCGATCTCGCCACCCTCCAGGACGCTCAAGACAAAATTCACGACCAGACCGACAACCTTCGCCAGCGAACGCTGGGCCGCGATCTTAAGCAACTCGCTGCGCAAGACCGAGCCGACTTGAAGAAACTGGCCAACCGACAAATGGAACTTGCGCGACGCTTTGACAAAATCCTGCAAAATATGGACCAATCGGCGAGGAATTTTGCAGAGCCCGATCCGCTGGCCGCCGCCGCCATCTCCGACGCCACCCATTACGCTCGACAAAAAGGGATCGGCAACCAGCTCCGTTCCGCCGGCCAGAACGTCGAACGCAACCAGGTAGGGCAGGCCACTGCCGGACAACAGGCGGCCTCCAGGGATCTGAAGGAGATGCAAGACATCCTCTCCAACCGCCGCGAACAGGAACTTTCCCGGCTGGTGAAGAAACTCCAAGAAGCCGAAGCAGAACTGCAGCAGATTCAACAGCGGCAGGCGGGGCTGAGCAAGAAAATCCAAGAGGCGGAAAAGCTGGCCGATGACCAGCAGCGACGCCGCCAGTTGCAACGGTTGACACGCCAGCAACGCCAACTGCAAGAAGAATCAGAACGGCTGACGCGCAAGCTTCGCCGGCTGCAAGCCCATCGAGCCGGTAGCCAACTGGCCAAGGCGGCCGCCGGGATGGGCAAGTCGAGCGAAGCGGGACAAGCGGGGGATGCGGCCGCGGCGGGTGAACACGCGCAACAAGCCGAACAGGACCTGGCAGAAGCCCAGCGGCAGCTGGCCCAAGCCCGCCGACAGGCCGAAGCCGACCTGGCCCAGGAACTGCTCGCCAAACTCCAGGATCAGCTGAAAAGCCTGGTCGACCGGCAACAGGCCGTCCTGGAAACAACCCAAAGCCTGGAAAACCGCCGTGTCACACAGGGCCACCTCACGCGCGGGCAACTGGCCGGCGTTCGCCAACTGTCCGCTCAACAAGAATCGCTCTACGATGAAACCCGGCTGACAGCCGAGAAACTGGCCGGCGCCGAGGTTTTTCAGCGCACCCTGGGCCGCGCCGCCGATCAACTGAGACATGCAGCACAGCAGCAGACCCGCTTTGAAACCGGAGGGGT
>JABAOF010016350.1_pt1 | contig 10437 bp, 7 predicted proteins | sample 7062171 | NCBI WGS metagenome assembly JABAOF01 (sample SAMN14538628, study PRJNA623070) | marine sediment metagenome | biome: marine biome [ENVO:00000428]; feature: marine pelagic biome [ENVO:01000023]; material: deep marine sediment [ENVO:00002113] | place: India: Gulf of Khambhat ... | reverse complement strand
TCTATTCATGGATATTTGGAGGATTTGAAATTGCTATCCAACGCAACGCTGAATTTATAATTGAGCATAATTTAAGACCTGAGGGCTCTGCAATTGCAATCGATTTGGGTTCAGGGTGTGGATTTCAATCAATTCCTTTAGCTAAAGCTTGATACTCAGTCACAGCAATTGATATTGACGCCACACTATTAAATGAATTAAGAATATTTGCGGAGAACTTTAAAAAAATATCATCAGGGATGATTTAATAGATTTTGTTAAGAACACACAAAAAGGTGTGGAATTATTCGTATAATGACAGATACAATTGTCCACCTCGAGTCAAAAGAAAAAGTCATCTCGCTTTTTGATAAGGTTTTCGAAGCCCTGGAGCCCAAAGGTTAATTTTAACTTCCCTTGATTTGACACATGAATTGAATGAGTTAGATAGATTCTTGCCAGTAAAGAGCGATGAAAATATCATTTTCACATGCTTTCTTGAATATGAAACTGAAGTCGTGAAAGTTTATAATATCGTTTATAAAAAATCACTGCACTGGATTTTTACTCCGCTGGGCTCCGTAAAAACCTGTGGGCAGGTCAGTTTTTAAATTATCTAAAAGCAGCCCAAAGTTTACGATCTTATATTATATTTTCCTTCAGTAATGAAAAGAATATTTTCTTTAACAAATTGATCCAAATATGGGCGCAAATCCTTACTGCTCTCCGGATAGTAACCCATTCCCGACAATATTACTATTTTCGGAACCTCTTCACAGAAATCCTTCTCAAATCTTCCCTCCAGTTGCCCCTTGGTAAGCGGAGTCTCTTTCAGTTGTTCGGAGAGCCAGTCTAATATCACTTCTCTTTTCACCTTCTCCTGAGCACTTCTCCAAAAATGAGAAATTTCAATCTCCTTCTCACCAGACTTAACAAATTCTATAACCAACTCTATGGCACTTCTAAAAATCAAAATTCCGATGGTTATGGAAGCTGCTGCATCCGCATAATAAAACCAATTGGCATGGATAGTTTCCGCAAGAAAGGATAAAGCGATCCCAACACAGACAAGAAGCGACGTGAGAAAATGATTGCGTGAATCAACAGCCTGACACATGAGGGCGAAATTCGCCTTTTTCTTTCCAACTGCATACTGATATGCGGAAAGAAGGAGCATGATAAGGCCGCACACCAGGGAGATAACAAGAGCACCTCCCCCTTCCTTTATTGGTTCCAGATGCATAATTTTGTTGTAACTCGTCATCCCCACTCCACCCACAGAGACAAACATCATGACGATAATAAATAGGGAGACCAGTCTTTCCTTGTTAAAGGTTATTCCCAGCCACACGAGGACTGAGGAAACCGTATCCACGGTGTTGTCAATCCCATCAGCGATAAGGCCAGCAGAACCCGAGATAAACCCGAAAGCAAGCTTCAAAACACTGAGGAGGACATGCACTACAATGGTGAGGATTGCAACAGTTTTTGTTGAGAATACATGTCCCATAAAGAAAGGGATTACTTCTTGCGTATGTTCCGCTATCTCGCGGCCAGCAGGAGTAAGAGAGAATTTTCCATCCTTTTCTTCAAAGATTCTCCGCTCGATTGCGAAAACTATTTCCTTATCGAGATCCGCTTTAGTGACTTTTCCTCTGTATCGTCTTCTTATCCTCATTTTGAGTTGTTCGACAAATCTCCACATCTCTTCGCATGACATTGGCTTTCCAATAAGTTCAAGCATTAAAGATTTGAAATAGCCAGGCAGTTTGTCTGAAACTTCATGCATTTCATCAAAGTTTTTCCAATGCTCGATCTGTTCAGGTGGATGTGGGATAATTTTTCGAATAAGGTAATGAAGCAGTTTATCAATTAATTTACTTAATATCATTGTCGTAAATCCTATTATGATGGTGGCCCAATCAATATACAAGCTTCCTAACGACCTAAGTTCAGTTGCGGCGGGGGCCTGCCGAAAGGCGTACGACCAACCAAAATCCATCGCAACCGTATGTGAAAGCTACTACCAGCTCGGAAAGATCTATGAGGAGAAGGAGAGGCTGGCTGGGTTGAGAGCTCAGTAGAACGAAGTCAACGGATTTGGAATCCGTCGCTCTATATCACCAGAAAAGCTTTTATTTTGTTTAATTTCAAGATATTTTAAGACTATATAGTCTGGGATTTCGTTCTGCTGTGACCGAATTGTGACCGGTGATAATGTTAAAATCCCTTGAAAGAGTCATTGAATTCAAGCGTCCATAATAATACAATAGGTAGGCACATTCTGGTCACAATTGCATTTTAAGCATTGAGCGAGACTTGTATAAATCCTTGATTCTAAACATGGTGCGCCTGTAGCTCAGGGGATAGAGTAGAGCGACGGACTCCGGATCCGATGTCTGCGATTTTCCTAAGTCCTTGAAAATAAAGTAATAGTCAATCTTATCAGCAAGTTACGAAATTTGTTCTAGGTATGTGGAGGTATACCTAGGTATGGGAAAGTACATCNNGATGATTTGAGGGGAGGTCGGCATGAAATGTCCAAAATGTCAGGCTGAGATTTTGGATGATTCCCGGTTCTGCAGCAAATGCGGAACACCTATCCACCCGGGAGATAAGGCGTTTTTGTCTCAAACTCATACCATCCTCAGACCAATCGATGAATTGGTGCCAGGTACCATATTGGCAGGAAAGTACAAAATCATCGATGTGGTGGGGAAGGGAGGTATGGGGATCGTTTATAAGGCAGAGGATATAAAACTTAAAAGGAAAGTCGCTCTGAAATTTCTGCCGCAAGAACTGACCAAGGACAAAGAGGCCAAGGATCGATTTGTTCTAGAAGCACAAGCTGCAGCAGCTCTATCCCATCCTAACATCTGCACCATTCATGAGATCGATGAGGAGGAGGAAAAGTCCTTCATCGCAATGGAGTATGTGGAAGGACAAAGCTTGAAAAGCAAAATAGACAGAGGTCTAATCGGTTTCGAAGAAGCAGTTGACATAGCTATTCAGGTAGCACAAGGGATGGAACAGGCTCACAAAAAAGGGATCGTCCATCGGGACATTAAGAGTACCAACATCATGATAACAGATACGGGGCAGGCAAAGATCATGGATTTTGGATTGGCCAAGGTCAAAGGGGGGACACTTCTGACACGGGAAGGAACGACACTTGGAACAGTGGCCTATATGTCACCAGAACAGGCNNAAGTCGACAACCGATCCGACATCTGGTCGCTCGGCATTGTGCTTTACGAGATGCTCAGTGGACAACTCCCATTCACGGGAGATAGGGAGGCTTCTATCCTTTATTCTGTAGTCCATGAGGAGGCTAAGCCGGTTACAGCATGGAATCCTAATATTCCTACAGAACTTCAACAAATCATAAACCGAGCCCTTAAGAAAAAACCTGAAGCTCGTAATTCATCAGCTGAAGAGATGGAAAACGCTCTCAAAAAATACAGAGACATCCAACATGAGAAAGCTGGATTTTTTGATTTTCGATCTTTTTTGAGGTTTATAAAAAAACCTATTGTTGCTATTCCTACGGTTCTCATCATTGTATCGATATGCCTTGCTGCTTACTTTTTTTTCAAGCATAAGGAAAAGGTCCGCTGGGCCCAACAAGAGGCACTCCCTAGACTTGAAGAACTTGTTGGAAACAGCTATCCCAATTTTTTTGAGGCGTATAGACTCGCTCAAGATATTATGAAATATATCCCCGATAATCCGGTACTCAGAGAGCTTTTGTCTGCATGTTCCGTGAGCATATCCATTAACACAGACCCTCCCGGCGCAATGGTGTTTATGAAGGAGTATACCAAGCCTGAAGACGATTGGACTTTTCTTGGCATCACTCCAGTAGACGATATCCAGTTAGCAGTAGGGCATTATCGTTGGAAACTGGAAAAGGAGGGCTTTGAAACGGTTTTTGCTTCTTCTCCGATATTCTCTTTCAATATTTCGACAAAAAGCTTTCTTGAACCCAAAGATCTCTTTAGAGTCCTGGACAGAAAAGAGGATATCCCCCCTGGAATGGTAAGAGTTCCTGAAACCGAAACGAGCAGAGGGAAATTACCGGCCTATTTTATCGACATGTTTGAGGTAACCAACGGACAATTTAAGGAATTTGTCGATAAAGGTGGATACCAGAGAAAAGATTTATGGAAACATGATTTTGTCAAGGATGGGCAAAAACTGACTTGGGAAGAAGCTGTGGCAGATTTTGTGGATCAAACAGGCAGGCCTGGTCCTTCCACCTGGCATGCTGGCGATTATCCTGAAGGACAGGAAGACTATCCGGTTTCTGGAATAAGCTGGTTTGAGGCAGCAGCCTTTGCCGAGTTTGTCGGCAAAAACCTTCCCACCAGTGTCCATTGGGGAGCCGCCATCGGAAACTTCAGCCTTACTGGATTCAATGCCTTTCTGGAGCCTTTGAGCAATGTGCAAGGAAACGGGACTGTGCCCGTGGGCAGTTTAAAGGGGATGACTGGATTTGGGGCTTATGATCTCCATGGAAATGTCAGGGAGTGGTGCTGGAATGAATCCATGAAAGGCCGGGTTATCCGAGGAGGGGCTTGGAATGATGCAAGCTATATGTGGGGGGGGAGGAGTCAATCCAGTCCCTTCGACCGCTCCCCGAAGAATGGCTTCCGCTGTGTTCAATATATCGATGCAGATAATATTCCTGATGAAGCTTTCGATCCCTATACGTATTCTCCTGCACGCGACTACTATAAAGAAGAACCTGTCTCGGATTCCATTTATCAAGTTTATAAGGAACAGTTTTCATATGATAAGACCGACCTGAACATCGATATTGAATTTAGGGACGAAAGCGCTGAAGATTGGATACAGGAAAAAATATCATTCGATGCAGCTTACGGGGGCGAGCGGATGAGCGCTTATCTATTTCTTCCAAAAGGGATTTCTCCGCCTTTCCAGACCGTGATTTATTTTCCGGGATCGGGCGCTGTGTACCAGAAATCAAGTGACAACATGGCTGATTACTTGGAATTCAAGATGTTGCTCTCTCCTTTTGTAAAAGACGGCCGTGCCGCTCTTTTCCCTATCTATAAAGGGACATTCGAACGCAGTGAGGACAGGTTAATAAGAGGGCATGGTGGAAATCCCAGCTATCAGTACACAGAATTCCTGATTCAGATGGTTAAAGACATTCGAAGGAGTATCGATTATCTGGAAACCCGTTCCGAAATAGATACCCAGAAACTTGCCTATCTTGGGGTCAGTTGGGGGGGAGGGTACGGAGCCCTCATTCCAGCAGTCGAAAACCGCTTCAAGGTGAGCATTATAAACGCGGGAGGCCTGGGAGGAAATCCACGTCCTGAGGTGGATCCTCTAAACTATGTCACTCGAGTTAAAATTCCTACATTGATGCTTCACGGTGTCTATGACAGGAATGTCAATTTTGATTTCGAAGCCATGCCTATGTTTGACCTTTTGGGGACTCCCAAGGAACACAAAAAGCTGATTACGTATGAGACTGATCATATTATACCTGGAAAAGAATTCATAAAAGAATCTCTCGCTTGGCTGGATAAGTACTTTGGACCAGTTAGTAGGAAATGAACTTTGCTCACTACAACATAGGATTAACTCAGCTATATATTGATTTACTTATCCATAGAAATCTTTACCTGCATTCTTCATGGCCGGTTCGATCCGGCCCTCGGCACTCCTGTTACGCCTGATTTTTCCCTGAAAAACTTCACATTTGTCTAACGTCTTCCATTTAGTCATCCTTATCCATAGTTAAGCAAGTTTAATCATTTTCTGACACACAGCTGACACACAGAGAGAAGTCCATAAGCTCATCGGGTATTTGACGTCAGCAAGATTGGGACAACTAATTATATTTTCTAAGCTATGGTTTGTGTATTCCTCGATTTCTGGAAGGACGCTGACCCTGGGATACTTTCTCTGATCGATAAGATAAAGAGGACATGAAGAGAAGTAAAAAAGAGAATGAATTCTCAGGTTTGTCCCTTGAATCCTCCCTCCATTCCCTAGTCTGTATCTTGGAGAATAAAAGAGGTAGAGTAGCAGCCTTCCTGGAGGAGTGCAAGGGTAAGTTTAAAGTGTAGTGAATTTAATATGAAATTTGTATTTTATTCTTTTTCAATGGAGAAAGTTCCTGTTTCTCCTCCCTGAGAAAAATCTCCTGAGATTTTCTTACCGCTATCGTCCAAGTCACCGTTAAAAGTCGGATCGCCCTGAACTTGGGGATGGACGATCTTGAAAGATATCTTTTTCCCATCAATCTGAATATCTCCGAGTGGAATATCTGTAGCACCTTGGACAGGGACATCGATGTTTCCCTGGATATTTTTCTCATCATCCAGGGAGAATTCGACGATGATTTCCAATTCCTGCCCCATCACGCTTATCGCTCCCTTCCATGTTCCCAAGTATGGCTTTACATCTTGGGCAAAAAGGGGTGAGTGAATCCCTAAAAGAGCTCTCGACACTTACAGCACCCGATGCATTCAACGATGTTCAACTCCCGCAGCTTTCTGTAGATCGGCTCATTCCCGGCACTTTTCACACCTTTGATTAGTAAACGGAATATCTCATCCGTATTCCCCATTTCTCTCGGGGATCCATTAATTAAAAGTATGGATTCTGCCATCAATTTCCTCTCGCCGCATATGATCCGATCCCTTCATCAGTCTGGTATTGTATTCCACTTTTTTTTATTTCTCCACACTAACCGTTTTCCTTTCAAACGCCGCTACCTTGATTTTTTAAAATCGGAACAGATAGCTGATTTTAAAGAAGACAGATCTTCTGGTTTGGGTGAATTGCCTCGAAGCGCCATCTCGAATCCCCTGTCCGTTCTGTCCTCTAAGATTCTCGTAGAATCCTCCATAGCCGAGATGAATAACCGTTCCCGGAATTAACGTAAAGGAAACAAGAGCATCGGTCAAAACATTCTCGAGATAGCTGTCATACTGAATTATCGCTCTCAAGAATAAATATTTATTTATTTGATAGGTCGTACGCGAGATCATGATATTGACATCATAAATTCTCCGTCCATCCTGTTTCCTGTTCATATTCTGGTATACATACTGGAAACTCTGAGAGAGTTTTTGTGTCGGCTGGATGAGGACATTGATGCTGAAATCCAATCCTTCACCTGATTCCGGAGATGGAGAATCATAGTAGATTCTGTCTCCAATCTTAAATTCAGCGCCCAAATGGATCCAGTTTGTCAATTGGATCTTTCCATCAAAAAGAAAATATTTGCCCTTGAAGGCTGTCTGCATCCAGTACTCCCGGAATGCACTGCCCCGTAAAAGCAGGGAACCCTGTTTTGTGAAGTTGAATCTAAGAGACCCATTCACTAAATAATCAATTTCGTTTGTGACAGTATCATACAGATAGTATCCACAGATACTGGGGCTTATTCTCTTGATCCATGAGAATCCGGGACCATCGGGATAAAAATTAAAACCTAGGGAAGTCGATAGTTTGGAGATCCCAACCCGTCTGATGAAAGCGGTGTCCATTTGAAAATCGTCATCAAGATATTCATAACTCATCCACAAATTGACAGGTTTNNATAAAGAATGCAGAAAAAATGATTTCAAAAAATGATTCCCCCCTCCGAATCTGTAATAGAGGTCCCCTCCAATCGTTCTGTTGAAACCTCCTGAAAAATCCCGGCTGGTCAGAATAGAACCGAAATAATTATCCGCTCCTATCCCCACCTTGGATCTCCCCATCACAAATAATGCATTTTTTCTTTCAAATGGATTTTTTCTGCCGGAATAATCCTCACGCCCCGGCCAGGCATCCAGGGCGGCAATAGCACCGAATGAAAATTTTTTTAGATTGCCGATTATTTTCCCTCCCCACACGGGATCGACAATCCTTCTCGTGTGGACCGCACTGATAAAATTATCAGTACCGGAACCGCTCCCCGCAAGATTAAATATTTTGTCCGCTTCCATGAAGAAGGGGCGTTTTTCACTGTAAAAAAGAGGATAACGCTGGTTGACCAGAACCTGGAATGCATCTGTTTCGACTTGGCTGAAATCCGGATTTATGGTCGCTTCCATCCCCATGGATGAGGTCAAACGGTATTCGGCCGTAATGCCCATCTGAGTGGAAGAATCTCCTTTAGACCAGGATACCGGTGTTTTTCTATCCCAGATATTGCCATACGTGATGGAAGGTATGACCTCGACACTTGATTGATTGCTGAGTTCATCATAGATAACGGAAGCCATGCCTGCAAAAAAGCCCTGTCCCGGAGGAACTTGAGGCCAGGATCCCATAATTCCCAAGCGGGTGATTTTCCGTTCAAAAATGATATTCAGTTTGACATTTTTACCGCTCTGATATTTGAATCCTTTAAGCGGAATTTTCATTTCGACAATATATCCATCATCGACAATCCTCCCTGCACTGTACCAAATATAGTCAGGTGCAAAATCCGTACCTGTTGAAACAGAATCGAAAATATCTCCCTGTATTCCGAGCGGATTCGCGCACAGGACATACCCAAATTTTTTATTCCCGATAGTATCGATATTGAAGCCGATCCAATCATCTTTCCACATATCATCATGTCTTGTGACTGATCGTTTTATTTTTTCTCTGGTTCAGAATCCAGGCAGTAAAAGGCAAAATAGAGATTATTTTTATCATTCGCCATCCAAATCCTGGTCTTGAAGGGTAAAGGCTCGCCAAACGTAGGAGAATAGCTTTTAAATATTTCCTCAATATCCGGTTTTCGGTTCCAAATCTCATCATCCAGAATCCCATCCACGGAAGGTCCTGAAAGAGCATGAACGGCTTCTATGGCCGCTTCTCCAGTATTTGATGAAGAAAGAGCGTAATTTTCCAGATCCACAAAAATCATAAAAAGCCCCACTAAAAAACTCACAAAAACAGTTTTTTTCATAGCCTTTTCTCTCCTGTATAGATTTTTCGTCATGAATTTCCTGATTTTTTTATCAATTCACGTACGGCACTCAATTAGTAGCCACTTTAGTAACCACTACTTAAAGACTAAAAAAAATCTCTCCATCTTTATGATTACGTTTCCTGTAAACATTTCGAGATGATTCTGGCATCTCCGCCGAAACAGGGATTTCATCGTTTTTCGCAATTTGTTTATTCATTTTAGTAGCTACTACAGGGTATACTATATAATACAACACAAAAAGTCAAGAGGTTGTTTTATTAAAATCCGTTTTTTTCAATTTCAGCTCATCCAGGGACATGTTTCCTTCTGAGGGCAGTGAGCAAAGCCATACTTTCTTGAGACCAATGGAAGAAGGATAAAAGCATCGACGACAAAAAGAACAAGAAAGATTAACAGTATGGAAGTGAACCGATTTAATATGGTATGGATTCCGATGATTGGAGAAACGATCCACAGGGGAAAAATGACAGGAATGTGCTTTTTGAATTGTTTTTTGAAACGGGCCTGGTCTCGAACCATTCGCATCTTGGCCGATATCGGCCGTACCCGCAGGGACATGACTTGGTTCCATAGAAATGGCAGTAGGGACAGACAAAAATAATAATCCATAACATCCCTGTTAGTCCAAAAAGCACATATCCCCCTTCGAATATCCATTTCCAAGAACTACTCTGAAGATTAAGAATAAAAACCGATACCCCCAAAATAGTCATGAGTATATAAGGCAGATTGTCGATAAATTCCATCCACAAAGAATATTCTTTTACCATCTGGGTTTTTGTACATTCTTCATTTTGTTCAGTCATAACGCTAATTGCTTCCAGCAATGCAGTCGCTTTGAATACGAAATTACTTTTCATCTTCAAAGCGAATAAATCGTCTGAAACCTTGAATTCTGACGATTGTATTATCACATTAATTAAGAGCTCCTGATGGCAGCTGAGGAGAGTGGGGAGTATTTCTGAGAGCCTCTGCGGCTGTTTTCTGCCTATTCGAGGGCCGAGTCTATCTTGAACCTATTGATTTGGAGGTTTTGGGTAATTTTTTTCGTTTTTTGTGTCGTTGACCTTGTCGTTCTGGATCTGATACTATTATTCTTGGATGTCAGTGGGTGGATATTGAGGAAAATTGTGAGGGATTTGATGCAAGCCCAAAAACGAAATTCTTATCTTTTCATGCCGAGTTGTTGCATTAAACCCAACATGTCCGTTTCTTCCCTCTGAAACGAAACAAGCCATTCTTTTTAAATATAAAGATAAAACTTTTAAATTCGGACGCCGCGACTCCCCTTCATCAACATCTTCCAATGCTTCATTACACTCTTTTAAAGCCTTATTAGGATTTCCTTATCTCTGCTGTGGCAGAGATCTATCGTCAGCGTCATCCGGAACGGACTGTTTTCTATCGAGTGTTTTTTCATTACTTCGATAGATTTCTCCTGGAGTATGAGAACCGGTTTGAGAGAGAGTATGGCTATCTTCGTCCGGTTATCCAGGAGGTTG
>JABAOF010006685.1_pt1 | contig 10437 bp, 8 predicted proteins | sample 7062171 | NCBI WGS metagenome assembly JABAOF01 (sample SAMN14538628, study PRJNA623070) | marine sediment metagenome | biome: marine biome [ENVO:00000428]; feature: marine pelagic biome [ENVO:01000023]; material: deep marine sediment [ENVO:00002113] | place: India: Gulf of Khambhat ... | reverse complement strand
TTTCTTGTCCCCCATCACACATCCCACCCCTGAGCCCCCGGCGACCTTAGCCCGGTCACAGACCATCCCTGAGCCTCTCACCAGATTTTCCCCGGCAGGCCCGATAGAGGCTACTCGAATCCTGTGAGGCTTATTCTTTTTTCCCAGGATTTCCTCTGTTTCAAAGGTCGTTTTGCCCCAAAGAAAACTCCCATCTCGGATCTCGGCCTTCCCCTGGTGTATCCAAATATAGACTGGATCGCGGGACTTTCCCGATATCACCACATGATCAAAACCGGCATATTTCAGCTCCGGGCCAAAATGACCACCTGCATTAGCCGATCCTTTCCCATTGTTGAAGACATTTTTGGTTTCGACCGAAACGCGGCAGGCACCTGGTACAAGCGTTCCAACGAGGGCCCCCGCGCCAATTATGAGCAGATTGTCCCGGTCTGACCACTTCGTCTCCCGGTTCAAGTCATTCAACAAAATCAGCGAATTGACCGCCCTTCCACCCAGATACTGCCTGGCGTACTTTTCCGTTTCTTCTGTCCAGGTTTTTCCCGTAGTGAGGTCTACCCTCAGGATTTTCCCCGCGATGCCGCCCCGAATTCGCGTTATCGGCAACTCAACCTCCCTCTTCTGAGGCCCGCAGTGCCCCGTAGGTACAATACTTCGCACAGAGAGGCTGACTTCGGCCCTCACAAAGGTCACAATTTGTTCCCCTAAGCCATGTGATCCTGCCCGTTCGGTTATTTTTCCAGACCCGAATGGCTCCTCCTCCTGGGGAGAAATCACCACGATGGTGAAAAGCACATACCAGCTCACAAGCCCTACAACCGTAGCAGGCCTTCGGGTCCCTAATGATTCTCATGGAGATCTCACCCGAAAATTATTGCCTTTATAACATATCTGAAGAAAATATGAGAAGGTCTGTGAGGAGTCCGCTTGAGCACAAAAACAGTGTGGGCATTTCCCGTAGTGGGTCAGATACTCCACCAAAAGAGCCGCCATCGGTAGGGAGCACCCCAGCAATTGATGAGCACCGAGGTTATCAGGAACGCTCACCTGAAGGGGGCATAGCAGGTTTTGTTGTGGCCTGAATAATGTCTCGAAGGAGTCGGATTCAATTTTTCTTTTGAAAGACCAAAAAATAAGACACAATCGCCGCAGCACCCGATATGTAAGTAAGTGGGTGGTTGCTTAACGACCCGATTGCGGCCAAAAACAAAACAATTCTCCACCCCAGTGGGACTTTCTTTCTGGCCCAACCCCGCACCGACGCTGCCAATCCAATCACGCCTATGAGGCTGGTCGTAACGGCCAGGACTATTCCAGCCGGCTTGCCAATCAATAACAATTCGGGTTTGTACACAAACGCAAACGGTACAAGAAGGCCGGCTATGCCAATACCAAACGCAGTGACCGCGGTCTTCATTGGGTTGCTCTCAGCCAGGGCAGCGGCGGCAAAGGCAGCGATAGCCACAGGAGGGATGATGTTCGAAAGAACGCCGAAGTAGAGGGCGAACAAGTGCGCTGCAATCGGGAGAACCCCGAGTTTGATTATTGTTGGTATAACGGTGACAACCAGAGTGATATAGACTGCCGTGGTGGTTAACCCCATTCCCAAAACAATCGAGAGAACCATTGTTACCACTAAGGCCAAAATTATGTATTCTCCACTCATCCGTACGATGGCCTGTCCCAATCTCAAGCCAGCACCAGACAGTGTAGTCGAGGAAATAATTATACCCGCACAAGCACAGGCCGCGGATACTGGGAGCACTCTTTTGCCTGCTGATTCAAATACCTTCATAATACCGTAGGGGCCGATTCGGCTCTCTCGCTTTAACAATGTGACCCCGAAGAGGACGGCGATGCTCCACGAGGCTGCCGCCGAAGGGGAGTAGTTCAAAGCCAACATGCCTACCAGGACGACAACGGGGAGCAGAAGGTGTCCTCCCCATTTGAGGACGGCCCAGAAATTTGGAAGCTCTTTCTTGGCTAACCCGGCAAGACCCCGTTTCCTCGCCTGGAAATCCACCATCATGAAGAGTGAACTGTAGTATAGCAAGGCAGGGATCAGGGCAGCCAGGACTACCGAAAAATACGGAACACCCAGAAAAGCCGACATGATGAAGGCTACCGCACCCATTACCGGAGGCATAAAAGCGCCCCCACTTGAAGCAACCGCTTCCACGGCTCCCGCGAATTGTTTGTGGTAGCCGAGGCGTCTCATAAGGGGGATTGTAAAGCTCCCCGTCGCAACCACATCTGAAGCCGTGCTGCCCGAAATTGTTCCAAAAGCCATACTTGAAACTACCGCCGCTTTCGCCGGACCTCCCACCTGCGTGCCGGTAAGGCTATAAGCGAGGTTCACAAAGAACCTTCCTGCCCCCGTGTAAATCAACAGGGCTGAAAAGATCAAGAAGAGCACAACAAACGAAGCCATGACCGCAATAGGAATTCCGAATATGCCACTCGAGGTCATGACTGTTTCGGCGATGAAGGTACTGAAAAAGGTACGGCTCCCGTACAGAATTGAAAAGAAATGATCACTGTAAAGGGCATGGAAAGTGAAGAAAACGGCTATAATCACCATAGGCCAGCCCACGGTCCTTCGAGTGATCTCGAGGACCAAGGCATAGACAACTATCCCTACAAGGAGGTCCATGGCAGTAGGCAATGGAATTCTATACATGTAGCCCTCGATGTCAACAAGGTAATACAACTCGGCTCCGATCGCCAGAAGGATAAGGACGAGATCGATCAGACGGGTCCACCTTATACGAGCGTTCCACGGCTTCTTGTCCAGGGGGTGCATGATGAAGACCATGACAAAAACGAGAGTTAGATGGATGGAGCGGTGAAGGTGGGCTTCTGGTTGACCAAAGTATCCGGTGTATAAATGGTATATGGAAAACACCGTCGCGGTCACTAGGAAAAGGGCACCCAACACAAACTGAAATGATACTCTCCGATTATTTATCAACCAGGACAGAACATCGGTTTTTTCCTTCAGGGAGAAGTCAATCAACCCGCTCTTGTCGTTTTCGCCTGGTGTCATAAAGGCATCTAACTTCTTTCGGAATGCATTTGACGGATTCCGCCAGCGAATGATATATGAACAAGCCTAGTAAGTGAGGAGGGAATACCTGTAAACAATTACGTGGCCCCCGACAAGAGATCCATACTTTACGGGAGGCCAATGAACTCTAAATTCACATCTACTTATCCTCCACCGTGAAACCCAAAAACCGACCTATGGCTAAGCCACTGCTTTTCCATTCCTCCAGAAAGGGATGTCTTTCCACCTAATCGAATTTCAAGCCCTTCTTTTCCAATTCGCTCTTAACTCTGCAGTATAGCTCAAAGTATTCCGAATTCACTCTCACGTTCTCATAGTCGTACAGTTCATTGAAACTGTATCCGGCGGGAGCCTTATCGGGGGCAATATTATCCTCATATTTCCTCAATATGAAGTCAACTAATTCATTCGCCTCTTCGCGATTCAAGGATGCGCCGGCACGAGCAGCTTCTCCTTCCCATCTGGGTTCCATCCCTGTTCCCTGGTTAGGCTTTACCAATACTGCTTTACGACAACCATGAAAGATGTGGCCCCCTACACATGAAGTATGAATTCCAAGCACAGCGATTTCCCACAACTGTTGGTCAGTACCGGGTCCAGCTGAAGTGAGTCCGCCACCTCCACATATGAGGTTTGTATTCCTTACGAGGGCCTGCATACTGATATTTCTCACCCAAACTGTCTGCCGGGCGGTATTTATTGGAGGGTTCTGGAGAATGCTTGAATTCATTATGTATCCAGCTCCTGAGACCTGATAAACCATGACCGCATTCAGTGCCGCCGCAACATTGATCAGGGCGCAGCCTTCAGGCCCTCCAGCAAAGCCTCCAACTATGGAGGTCCAGAAGGGACTTCGCAAGCAACCGTAATGAATGCTATAGGCCACTTTGTTCAGCAATTCGAAATTGACTTTGAGCTCACTTATCGTTGGAAGGGTGAACGCATCTGATTTCCTGAGTCCATTTTCAGGGTCACAGGCTGAAATGGTCCCGAGGGCCGAAGGGCAGGCGTCAAGCAAATGCAGACCCGGCCTCCCAACACTCCTCAATGCCTCTCTCATCCAACCCGCGGCGCTCTTTGCCGCATGGCAGTCAAGCGGTGAACCTAGGAGCCACTTCTTTCCTTCGATGCTATGAGGAGGAGGACCGTAATAGATTCCATTAATGACCTTTTCTTGAGCTATGCTTTTGTAAAGTTGAACAAAATCTCTGCCTTCTATCGGGTTATCTTCCACCACGCCTCCGACGACCAAGGGTTTTCGAGGATCTCCTATACCTCTTCTGAACAAACGCCTCTTTTCCACCCCATCACCGATTTCTATTTCATCGGGCATTCGATTCAGATCAGCCAAAGCATCGCGGATTTCGTCCTCGCTGAATTGAATGATCCTTTCCGTATCAATGCAGTAAGTTCCCACCTCAGCGTAGAGTTTCAAGCCAGCCTCGAAAACTCGATCTGCCAAATCATCATCCGATGGGATGGGTACCTTTGGATCGTATCTAATACCGTATTCCTTTGCTAGACGTGACACCACCTTGAATATGTTTAGATCAAAATTCTTGAGTTTCATTAACGGGCCTTTGTTGATCGCCCTGTCTGCCACTTCCCAAAACTGTACCACGGGAATCCCTCCTCATTGACGAAGAACCGGGTTCAGGCGAAGTTCCCTTCTCGAAACCGACGAGAACTTCGCCTTCCCGATTTACCTTTTGTTCCCGACCGAAAACGAGCGATCACGTTTCGATCAGGGACAACAATCCTCGCCCGTGACGCACAAGCGCCCAGACCTCATTGTTTAACTGGGACACCTTTTTCCTTGAAATATTTAACAGCGCCAGGGTGTATCGGAATAGTTGCTCCATTCATCACAGTTTCCAAGCTACAGGCTTTCGGAAATCCTTTCTTCTCAGCCGCAGCGAAAATGTCCTTTTGGAAGCCACTCTCGAACAACACTTTTGTGATCGTATAGACCATATCATCCGGTAGGTCCTTATTGACGATCACAGCTGTCTGAACCCCCACCGCAGGAATGTCTTCGGTGACCCCATCGTATGCGCCTTTTTTCAGGGCCGCTTTATTCCATCCCATGGCAAGCTCATTATTAAGGAAAGCATCCCTCTCTTTTCCACCAAACGGCAACCAACGAAGCCCTGGCCTTGTATCAAGATTCAGGAGAAAGGGCATGATAGCCCCATAGGTCATTTCACAATCGAGATGGCCGTCCTGCATCATCGTGGCGGCGTCATTGAAGCCCAAACTATTAACCACCCCGCCATTTGCTTTAATGTCCTCAAAGCTCAGCCCATGCGCTTTCAAAACCAGTTCTGCGATGACCCGATCTCCCCAGCCTATCTTCCCGGGGTTAATCCTTTTATCCTTCAAATCGTACACAGTTTGGATATCCGATTTTCTGGGAACAACCATTTGCCAGATCATCGTTTCAATGGTTCCGATGAAACGGATGTCTCTATGAGGCTCTTTGAAAAAAGGAGCCATCCCCTTGTATGCCTGGAACTGGACATTGGCTATGGTCAGCCCGATCTGTAGCTCTTCCCCACTATTGACCTTCACGGAATTCGAAACTGACCCCCCAGTCGTACTTGTCACCTTGACCCCGGGTAATGCCTCTTCGAGCTTTGGAGCAAGAGCGGCTCCAGAGAGATACCAGTTCCCGCCCGGCGAGGCGGTCCCTATCTTCAAGAGCTTAATCTCAGATGCAATTGCCTGGGGCATATTTGAAATCAATAAAAACGTAAACGCCACAATACCGATGACTATATTTCTAGATTTCATCTTATCCTCCTTAAGCTCTGATAATTTGTTTCCCAATTTTGTTAACTAGGTTTTTGGACCTCCTTTCCCGTTCCAATCGGTAGCTAAGGATTGCTCAGTTCGTCTTTTTATCACCTCCCTCCTCACACAGATTCTCACCGGATTCCCCAAGATCATCGAATGGTCATGAAGAATCAAACATCAGAAAGAAACCCGTTATTTCGAACCCCCTTCATCTCTTAATGTTTTTGTTATGTGTAGCTCCGAGCTCCCTCTTTTCCACACCTTTTATTATCGATAGAAGCTCCTTATTGACAGTCGAATCCAAGGCCATGGGCTCGTGTTCGCTTAAAATGCTCCTGACCTGTTCTCTTGCTTTTTCGAGGATGGTGGGCTTCCCCTTCTCGCTCCATGTTTCGTATGAATCTCGNNGGCCAAGTAATGTTCTTCCTCTAAATGCTTCCGTGTATGTCTTTGATTCAGGAAATGCCCGCCAGGTGGAACTTTGTCGATGATATCAAGTGCCAGCTTCTCGTCGGTCACTGAAATTCCGTTCAGTATTCGGCTCGTCATACCGCAAATCTCGTGGTCGATTACTAGGCTTTCAAGGCTCACGGTTAAGGCGTGATCGATCGTTCCTGGGTAGAAGATCATGTTGGTCCCGGCCAGAGCCGGCAACAATAGTGTCACCATCTTTTCATAGCCGGCCTGCATATCCAGAGTTTTCGATTCAGTGTTGCTGCCTGTGCCACGACTTGGTATCCCATAAAACTGGGCCATCTGGGCGTGTGCCACATTCATTATGGCCCCTTCAACTCCTCCCAACGCAATTGTCCCATTCCGTAAATCCATTGCTGCGGCCACCGTTCCCATCAAAGCAGGGGTGCCTGGATTGATCAATTCAGCGACAACGAGCATCGCCAACACTTCCGCGGTCTGTTGAGCGACAGTTCCCGCAAGCGTCACTGGAGAGGTGGCACCGCATTGAGGTTCAGATGCAATGTCCACGGGAAGCCCCATCCTTGCGTACTCGATTAATCCTTCTGTTTGTTCAACGGCAAATCGTAATGGAGAAACGACATTACAGGTGGTAAAAATATTGGGCTGTCGCTTGAGAGCCTCCTCACCTCCTGCAATCACGCTGGCCATCCGTATACAATCTTTGGCTTTCTCTTTTCCTTTTACAACTCCTTTGATGACCTTAGAAGAATTCTTAACGCTAGTGTAATAGCCGTGAACGTGTGCCACCTCATCTGGTATACCCTCAATATGAGGCATGATTGCTCCACTGTGGAGCAGCGTGTAATGCTCAAGATGATCAGCAACACGAACGAGATTTCCGACATCATCGAGAGTAGTTCGACGGCGAGTCCCATTTTCTAAATCGATGATATTCAGCCTCCCGATCATCGGTTCGTAATATACCCTGCGGTCTTCAAGGGTAACCCTGAAATCCGGATCCCTGCCGTATAGCGTGAAAGTACGAGGAGCCAAACGTATAGCTTCCTCCACCAGGTGAGATGGAATCCTGACTCTCTTTCCGTTGGTCGGGCATCCAGCCTTCCTTAAGATGTTAAACGCCTGCTCTTCTCGTACCTCGATGCCGATCCGACTAAGAATCGAGAGCGCACTCAGGTGGATTTGCTCGATATCATCGTCTGATAGGATCTTCAATTGGCCTCCCCTGACCATACCTTTAGTTCCCTAATCACAGAATGACAGGATTCTCCCAAAGTTTCAGGCCTATACCCAAACCTTTCCTCTTGGCTTCCTCATACACAAGACATGCGACTCCGACATCCTCACTCCCTAAACCCAAGGGAGAGAAGAAAATCCGCTCCTCTCTTCTGACCCGACCGTCCTTTTTCCCTCGAATGATCTCACCTATGTTTGCATGTACTTTCTCATCATCGATCCGACCAGCGTTGTAAAGCTTGGCCAAGAGAGGGGTGCCGCGATGGAGGACCTCATGCCACAGATCGACAACGACCTTATCTGCATTGAGTATTACTTCCTCCTCCTCCTCCTGATAGGAGCCCACATGGGCGAAATAACATCCCTGTTTTAGCCAGGAATCCCTGACTATCGGCTCATCCGCGACCGTGACAGTCACGACGATATCCGAGTCTTCGACCGCCTCCTGGGGCGATTCAACGACCACCCCGTTGATGGTGAGTTGCTCAGATGCCCATTCGGTGAATGTCTTACTGGCCTCTGGTCGAATATCATAACCTTTCAAAACAGTAACCGAAGGGATAGCTGCCTTAATCGCCATAATCTGAGTCCTGGCCTGGACACCACAACCAATCATGCCGACAGTTTCAGAATCAGGATTAGCAAGGTATTTCGCGCCCACTCCGGTCACCGCCCCCGTCCTCATGGCACTGATGTAAGTACCGTCCATGATGGCTAGTGGGACGCCCGTGTCAGAACTATTCAGGACGATCAGGGCATGCGCTCTCGGAATTCCATATCTAGTAGGATTTGGAGGAAACCCAGCAATCCATTTTATCCCACAGATCTCAAAATCCCCCCCTAGATAAGCAGGCATCGCGTTTATTCGGCCCCTCTCACGCTCACCCAAATCCAGGATAACCTTCGAAGGGAGATTGACCTTCCCCTCGTCATGCAACGCCAAAACTCGCTCGACGATATCCATAACCCGTGGCATATCAATTCCTGTTGCTATGACATCCTCTTGACTGAGATAAAGAAGTTCAACCGGAGCTGGCATCAATGGACTCCTTAGTCACCCGTGTGTCCCATTAGACGATTAACAAGTTCCACCGCCTTTACAGCGTCTGGAGCATAGCCATCCGCCCCCATCTCTTTGGCCCAGCTTTCTGTCAGTGGCCCCCCGCCAAAGATGAGCTTATACTTATCTCGTAGGCCCTCCATTTCTAGATATTCAGTTATCACCTTCATGTTCGAAGCGGTAAATGTCATGAGAGCTGAGGCTCCAATTATGTCAGCATCCGACTTCGCTGCCTCATCGATAAACTTTGAAGGTTCAACTTCAATACCTAAATCGATTACTTCATAGCCTGCGGATCTTAGCATGGTTCCCACTATGTTTTTCCCAATGTTATGGATATCTCCTTTCACCGTTCCCAATACAATTGTTCCTTTTCTCGTGGCGTCCAACTGTTCTTTCGAGATGCCTTTCTCCAATATTTTGACGGCGACAGTCATTGCATCCCCGGCCATTACGAGTTCAGGTATATAGATTTCCCCTTTTTCAAACCGATTTCCCATCTCTCTAATTGCCGGGGTCAAGCCCTCGATGATCGCCTGGTATGGATCAATTTTCAGTTCAAGCACCTTATCTGCGGTCTTTTTTGCCGCTTCCTCATCATAGTTGATTACCGCCTGCCAGAGCTCTTGTATTACGGTCTTTTCCATATCGATTTTCTCCTACCCTCCTCATGGTTCTTTCGTGAAGTTTTTTCGCCCCTTGATATTCCTCAGGAAATGCAATCCCTCCTGCCTCTGGTCTTTTCACAGCTTTTGTACCTATGCTTGCTGAAGTTTTGTTATGCTATCGTCCAGAAAAATTGTCAACCGAAAAATGTCACCGGTCTGTCCCTCGTTCCCTTTGATGACGAGCATATTCATCATCCAGACGTCGCTCAAATCATACTCACCCCCGTCGCTATTACTTGCCACGATTCTTGATGGCCCGAATGATTCGGGTGTAGTCGTTACAGCGGCAGATGTTCCCCCCCAATGCACTCGCAGATTTCCAACGCAGAAGCACTCGGATTTTCTTTCACAGGGTTCGTCCTATCAGAATTATCGCGGGCATAGAGAACCAGTAGCGACCAGAACTGTCCTCTGCCGCAAGGTAATGACTCGGCCTGCGAGATTCATTTCAGGCGTCTATCTCTCAATTTTTTGGCGCCCACTTTTATGGCACTGATGATGTTCGCATATCCTGTACACCGGCAGAGGTTCCCCCGGATCGCTTCCTTAATTTCATCGGTCGTGGGATCTGGTCTCTTCTCCAACAGCGCTTTGGCTGAAAGTATCATTCCCGAAGTGCAGTATCCACATTGCACGGCCCCTTCCTCCAGGAAGGCCTCTTGCAGAGGGTGAAGCCTGCCATTCGAGGACAGGCCTTCAATGGTCGTGATCTCTTTGCCGGATTGGGAGACTGCCAGGGTCTGGCACGACGCAATCGCCCGCCCATTTAGAAGGACCATGCAGGCACCACACTCGCCAATTCCACACCCATACTTGGTGCCCGTCAGGTGAAGCCGATTCCGAAGCACGTTCAAAAGGATTTCATTGGGCTTCACCTCCAGAGAATACTCCCGACCGTTAACCTTAAGCACAATGGGTATTTTCATCACTTCAGCTCTCCCCCAGATCTCTTCCAGGCTGCCTCCAGGGTATCCTGAATCAGAAACCGGGCAGCGTGTGTCTTATACGCCGCCGTGGATCGGGCGGTCCGCGGAGAAATGTCTTCAGCCAGGGTCTCGGCTGCCCGGGCAAGAGAACTTGAAGTCGGTTCTCCTCCGGTCAAGCTTTTCTCAAACGTAAAAGCCCGCACCGGTCTCGGTGCCACACCACCAAGAGCCGCCCGCACCTTCGTACAT
>JABAOF010066640.1_pt2 | contig 10441 bp, 9 predicted proteins | sample 7062171 | NCBI WGS metagenome assembly JABAOF01 (sample SAMN14538628, study PRJNA623070) | marine sediment metagenome | biome: marine biome [ENVO:00000428]; feature: marine pelagic biome [ENVO:01000023]; material: deep marine sediment [ENVO:00002113] | place: India: Gulf of Khambhat ... | reverse complement strand
GTCCGCGACCTCTTCGTCGAAAGTGAGCTCGTAGCCGTCTTGCAGGAGCGCGCCGACGGCCGCCTCCGCGTCGACCAGGTTCTTCGCGCATCCCAGGCTGATTACGAATAACTTCCGCGTCACGGTCGATATTGGCTCCCCGCGTCCACGATTTCGGCGCCGGCCGGGAGCTCGAGCGCGAAGAGGCGGGCGCGGAAGTTCTGGTTGAACCGGTATTCCGAGAAGCGGTATGACGTGCGGTTGCCGGCGTCGTCGTAAAAGTCGGCGCGCAGCGGCACGAGCCGCGCCCGGTCCACCCATATATTTATCTTGCGGAACAGCGCCGGTTCTTTTTTTAAATTTAGGCGTAGTTCGTACGCGCGGCCCGCGGTTTCCGCCGGTAGCGTGATGTCGTATTGCGCCGAGAAGTCCTCGAGCGTTTGCGGCAGGTTCGTAAGGTAAGCGAGGCCCGGGCCGCCGTAGCGGATGACCTGGTTGCCGCCCGCGGCGTAGGCGTACGTGAACTCGCCGTCGAAGATGACCGTCTGCTCGAGCGGTTGTTCGCTCAGCTCGACGCGCAGGAGGTTCGGCGGCCGCGCGTAAAGCACCCCCGCGCTCGCCAACGTTTCGTCCAGGAAGGGCGACGACGTTACGACCGCGACGTCGGCGCGGAAGTCGCCCAGCGTCTCGTAGCGTTCGGCGACGCGGCGCAGCAGTTCCTCGGCGCTGACGGACGGCGGCTCGTCGTAAGGCCAAACCGCCGCGGTCGGAGCCGCGGCGTACGCGACGAGCCAGAACGCGATAACCGGTTTAGATAAAGTTTTCGTCACCCGGGCCGACCCCCGTATCCTCAAGTTCGTCCGGGGATTTTATCAGGACCCTGCGCCCCTTGGGGCCCTCGTCCGGTCCCACGATGCCGCGCCGTTCCATGAGGTCGATTAAGCGCCCGGCGCGCGCGAAGCCGATGCGGTAGCGGCGCTGGAGCATGGAGACGGAGGCCTTTTTTTGGGAGACGACGAAGGCCACGGCCTCGTCGAAGAGCTCGTCGTCGTATTCCGCGTACGTTGCCCCGGGCGACTCCGGCTCTTCGGCGACTTCGCGTACGGAGGCCAAACCTTCGGGCGCTTGTTGCGCCGCCCAGAACTCCACCACGCGCCGCACCTCGTCTTCGCCGACGTACGCGCCTTGGATGCGCTCCGGCTCCGGCGCGCCCGTGGGAAGGAACAGCATGTCCCCTTCCGGGAGGAGGTGTTCCGCCCCCGCGCGGTCGAGGATGGTCCGGGAATCGACCTGGGATGAGACGCTGAAGGCAATGCGGCTCGGGAAGTTGGCCTTGATGACGCCCGTGATTACGTCCACGGAAGGCCGCTGCGTCGCCACGACGAGGTGGATGCCGACGGCCCGCGCCATCTGCGCCAACCGGACGAGTTGTTCTTCCACCTTGCGCGCTTTCTCGCGGACCATTAAATCGTTCAACTCGTCGACGACGACGACGACGTAGGGGAGAGGCCGCCCTTGTTCCTCGTCCGCGTCGGCGGGTATCCGCTCCGCGAGCTGGCGTTTTCCCTCCGGCGTCGCGAAGAGCCGGTTATACGCGTCGATGTTGCGGGCGCCTACCGCGGCGAGGAGTTTGTAGCGCCCCTCCATCCGCCGCACTACCGCCTTGAGCGCCGTCACCGCCTCTTCTACCTCGGTGAACAGCGCCTTATCGTAGCGTTTGTGCGGTATTTCTTTGAATACGGCGAGGTCAACGCGCTTGGGGTCGATGATGAGGAATTGTACCTCTTCCGGCGTCGCCGTCATCAGGAGCGACGTTACGACCGAGTTTAAAAAGATGCTTTTGCCGGAGCCGGTGGCGCCCGCGACCAGGAGGTGCGGCGTCTTCGTTAGGTCCGCGGTGACGACCTGGCCGTCGTGGCGCCGCCCCAACGGTACCGTCAATTTGGAACGTTGACGGCCCCTCTTGAACGCGTTGGTGGCCAACAGCTCCCGCAGGACGACGCGCGACGCCACCGGGTTCGGGACGTCGACGGCGACGGCTCCCCGGCTCGCCAGGCTGGCCACGGTGATGCCCGGCACCGCCATATTGCGCGCCAGGTCTTCTTCTAGCGACTTCATCGCGCCGAACTTCTGGCCCGGCGCGAGCTCGACCTCGAAGCGGGATACGCGGGGGCCGACCTTTATCTCGCGGACGCGCCCTTCCACGTGGTAGGATGAGAGCGCGGCCTCGAGCCGCTTCTTGCATTCGTTGAGGTAGTCTTTCGATATCTCCTCTTTGGGCGGCTCGGGGGGCGCGAGGAGGTCGCGCGGTGGCAGCCTGTAGCCGGCGCGGGGCCGCAACAAGGGTGCCGCCGCGGGCGCCGCCTCCGAGGGCGGCGGCGGGGCAGGCTCGAGAACGGCTTCTTCCGCGACTTCTTCGGGAGGCGCCGGGGCCCGGGCGACGTCGATTTCCTCTTCGTACCTTTCGATTTCCTCGCGCTTGAAGACGGCCCCGGCGACTCCGCCGGCCCACCTCAAGGTCGCGGCCGCGGCGTTCGCGAACCTTTTGGGCGTCACTCCCGCCAGGGCCCAGGCGCCGGCGAGGACGAAGGCCAAGCCCGCGAGTGCGAGGCCGAAGAACCTCCCTACGGCATATATGACGGCGTTGCGAAGGAATAGGCCTACGGCGCCGCCCCGCCCTACGGCCTCGCCGAACGCTACTTCGTCGTCGCCGCCCGCCGTTAGGGCCAGAAGTGCCGCGCCGAAGAACACGGCCAACGAGTAGACGATAAGTCTGAACTCCCGCGCGAGCGACACGCCGCCCCGGAATTGGAAATAGGCCCACAGCGCGAAAAACAAAGGAAGGGTGAAGGCAGCCAAGCCGAGCGTCTCGAGTAGCCAGAACGAGAGCCACGCGCCCGCGATGCCCAATTTATTTTCAACCGGTCGGCCCGCGGCGCTTAAGGCCGTGGGGTCGTTCGCGTCGTGGCTGGCGAGGCTTAGCGCGCAAACGACGGCGGCGATAACGAGGACGAAGCCGAGCAGCTGCCGGCCGTACCTGAAGCCTTCGTCCGTCCTTTTTTTGCCGCTGATTTTCGCCATACTTGAGGTAATTAGTATATTTTAATTATGACAGGCCTTCCGACGTGGCGCCCGAGCCGCCTACCGCGCCGGCCCCGCCCTCGTCGGAGTATATCATATGGGTGCTTGCTACTTTTGTAAAATTCGATTAAATGAGAAGGGCGGACAGGCCGAGGGCGCCGCAATACGCGCCGAACCAGCCGAAGCCGCGCCCCCGTACCGACGCTAGGACGACGTATATCGCCGCCAACGCCGCGGCGAACGCTACGACGGCCGCGAGCGCCAACCCCGCCCAGTTCCCCTCGAAGCCTTCGATTTTACCCGCCTCCAGAAAGGCCGCGCCCAAGACCGCCGGGACCGAAAGCAGGAACGAGAACGCGGCCGCTTCTGCGCCCGCGAGGCCTACCGCGAGGCCCGCGACGATCGTCATCCCGGACCGCGAAATTCCTGGCGCGACGGCCAACGCCTGTGCTCCGCCTACCGCGAGCGCCGCGGCGAAGCCCAACGCCGCGAGCTTTGCGTCGCGTCTTTTGAGAAAGGACGACGCTACGAGCACCGCCGCGGTAAAGAGCAACGCCGCGCCGACCGCCCGGCCGCTTTCGAAGAGCGGCTCGATTTTATCTTCGAGAACGATGCCGACTGCGGCCGCGGGGAGCGACGCCACGGCTACGAGCCCGACGAACCGGAGCCAACCTCCCGGGCCGCGGGCGGAGGCCGCGAATATCGTCCTCAGGCGCCGCCGGAAATATATGACGATCGCGAGCGCCGTCGCGACGTGCAACGCGACCTCGAGCACGATCCCCGGCGGTTCGATCCCCAAATATTTTTGCGCCAGGACGAGATGCCCCGACGACGAAACGGGTAAGAATTCCGTCAAACCCTGGACCAAACCCAGCGCGGCGTAACCAACTAGCTCGGGCGTGCTCTTCTCCTCTTCGCGTTATTTTCGGAATACTATCAGCTTGCCCCGTCGAAGTCAATAATCAATAAAAAATCATCGCCTTGCGGCGATTCGGTTTGGCGCGTCGGTAGTGGGAAGTTGTGCGGTCTCCGGTATTTTTATTGTATATACCCGAGCGCCCGCAGGTCCGCCGCCGCCTCGTTGTAATCCTCGAGCGAACGCGGAGAGCGTCTTTCGGCCACCGCCTCCTTCCAGCCCTTCAACTGCCGACGCAATAACTCGGCGACGTCGTCCTCTACCAACGGTTGTCGTTCGTGTGGGTCGCGGCTGAGGTCGTAGAATTCACCCGGGCCGTCCATATGGTCGTGGTACAAGATAAGCTTCCAAGGCCATACGATTACGGCGTCTTGCCGATCGGGTTTGAATTCCGAGGTTACGATAAATGAGCTCCCGGCGAAGACCGGCTTGGCGGGGCCGGCCGAGCTTTCCATCGGCAGGGGTTCACCTTGCATCGTCTTGGGAATTGCTATCCCCGCCAGCCGAAGGATCGTGGGTGCGAGGTCGACTTGACTCGCGGGGTATTTTACGGCCGCGGGCGCCTTGCCGGGGACCGAGATCAGGAGTGGCACGCGGGTGACGCTTTCGTAGACCGATTTGCCGTGGTCGATGTGCCCGTGTTCCAAGAACTCCTCGCCGTGGTCGCTGGTTATTACGACGATCGTGTTTTTATCGCGGGCTAACGTTGGGAGGACCATCGGCGCCAGCAGGTCGTCGACGTACGCGCATTCGCCCTCGTATAGGCGGTGGTGGGCGAACCGGCGCTTTTTCATTTTCGGGTAATACTCTTTTATGAACGGCGCGTCGCGGGGTTCGTAATACCCGGGGGGCGGGGTATAGGGGACGTGGGGATCCATATAGTGGACCCAGAGAAAATACGGGCGGCGGTGCCGACGGGCGACGTAACGGCCTAAAAGCACGGTGAGGGCTCGGCTGGCTTGAGAGCCGGCGTCCCGGTGGACGATTTCCCTCAGCGCGGCGCCGTACCAATTAGTATGGAAGAAGCAAATCGCGCTGAGGATTGGCGGCCAGTCCCAAAAGACGTAGTGGTCGAAGCCGTCCACGAGGCGGTGGTGACGGTCCAGCAAGCGGTTCGAGACGAACGCCGTGGTCTCGTAGCCTTCGGCGCGGAAGACTTGGGCCAGCGTGGGGCTCACGTAGTCCCTGCGCGGCCCCGAGCGGGCGCGGTGCGAGTCTACGTGTTGGCCGGTGAATACGGCGCCCATGGAGGGAATAGTCCAAGGCGCGCACGACCACGCCCGGCTATAGACGAGCGCGTTGTTCCGGGCGTACTCGTAGAGGTGCGGCATCAGGTTTCGGCGGAAGGTGTCCGCCCGCCACGCGTCCAGGATGATCATGACGACGTTGGGGCCGCGGGGTATGGGTCGACCCGCCCCTTCGACGTGACGGCTCGAGACCGCCAAGGCAAACCCGATGGTTCCCCAGGTCATAAGGAGTTTACCCGAGGCCCGCCACCAACGCCGCCCGGCCGCGAACCGTTTCAGCACTATCGTGAGCCCTACCCCCAGGACGAGAAAGAAAGCCCAGTACGCAAAGAAAGGGCCTACTTCGCCCAGGTCTAGTTTTAAGGGCCCGAGGTCTAATTTCCCTTTGCGTAGCAGGCCGGCGACAAACCACCCCGCGCTCGAGGCCGCGAATGCGCCGACGGCGGCGGCGCCCCGCCACCTCGCTCGGGCGGGAGCACGCTTTTTTCTCGTCACGAGTCTCTTGGCGAGGCCGACCGCGGCCGCGACCAGGAGGGCGACCAGGACCACCGCGGCGTAGAAGACCGAGCGGCCGTATATGGACTCGAGCAACCGGTCGGGTTGCCACGTCGCGTGGGGCGGCCAAAAGTGGTTCAAGACCGCCTCCGTCGTTCCCCAGAAGAAGGCGGCTGCCGCTAAGAACGCCGCCGAGGCGAAAGCTGCTTTTAACGTTTTGGTTACTGAAGCGCGCACGTTTGCTCTCTACCGGGCCGCAGCCGGCGTCTTTACCGGATATAACCCAGCGCCCGGAGGTCGGGTGCCGCGGCGCCCTCGTAATCCGGGCTTTCATATTCGCGGGTTACTCCCGCTTGCCAAGCGGTTAACGACTCGCGGAGACGGGCCGCGGTGACGTCTTCCGGCAGGCGCCGCGACTCGGCCGGGTCCGCGGCAAGGTCGTAGTATTCGCCCGGGGCGGACGGCCTTTTGTGATAGACGATGAGTTTCCGGGGCCATGCGACGACCGCGTTTTGGCGTTCGGGTTTGCCTTCTAATAACTTGAAAAAAAAGCTCCCGATGAATACGGGCCTTCGCCCGGCGACTGCGCGTCCGTCCGGCGTGAAGAAAGGCCGGCCCTGCATCGTCCGCGGCGGCTCGCGGCCGGCGAGGACCAGGAGCGTGGGCGCCAGGTCCACGAGGCTCACCTGCGTTTTGACGACGCCGGGGGTTTTGCCGGGTATAGAGATTATGAGGGGGATGCGCGTCAACGTGTCGTAAACCGACTTGCCGTGGCCGAAGGTGTGCATTTTGTGTTCCCAGAACTCTTCGCCGTGGTCGGAGGTTATTACGATAATGGTCCGGGTCTGGGCGGCGAGGAGTGGGAGGATAGACCCGAATAGGTCGTCGACGAACTTGCATTCGCCGTCGTAAAGGCGTTTTAAGGCGTGCCGGCGCTTTCGCACGCACGGGCGGTAGTCCAATATATATTTCTCGTCCGCGGGGGCGTAATAGCCGGGCGGCGGCATATAGGGCCCGTGGGGGTCCATGTAGTGTGCCCATAAAAAGTAAGGCCGCCGGTGTGGCCGCCTGAGATACGAGCGTAGCATACCCGTGAGGATAAGGCTCTCCTTGTAGGAGGGCTCTCCGTGAAAGAGCTCCCGGACCGCCGGGGCGTACCAATTCGTATCGTAGAAATGGACCTCGCGAAGGAACGGCAGCCAATCCGTGAAGTAAAAATTTTCGAAACCGTCCGTTATGGGGCTGTCGCGGTTGAGGATCCGGTTGGCGGAAAACGCCACGGTTTCGTATCCCGCGGCGCGCAAACTTTGGGCCAAAGTGGGGCATTCGACTTTTGCCCTGCGACGCCGGCGTGTCACGTTCTTGTCGGGATATTGGCCCGTGAACGCCGTCCTCATCGCGGGCAGCGTCCAAGTCGCGTTGGACCACGCGCGCTCGAAGACCAGCGCATTCTCCCGCCCGTACGCGTAAAGGTTGGGCGTCAAGTCCGGCCGGAAGGCGTCGGCCCGCCACGCGTCCAGCACGATGAGTACGACGTTCGGGCCTCGGGGCCGGGGTCGTCGCGCCCCGTCTACGAAGCGGCTTATTATCAACGCCACGAACAACGCGGCGCCCACGACCTGCGCGTATCGGCCGACCGCGCGCGCCCACCGCCGCCCGCCCAGGCCGAAACCGAGCCCCAGCGCCAGTCCCGCCCCCGCGACCGCGTAGTACGCCCAATACGCGAAAAACGGCCCCGCCTCCTGTACGTCGAGCTTTAAGACGCCGAGGTTGAGCTCGTAACCGTCTATCAGGCCCAGAACCAACCAACCCGCGTTCGAAGCGACGACGGCCGCGACGGCGACCGGCCCGCGCCATCGCCTTTCGCCGCCGCCCCGGCGCCCTATCAACGCCATTAGACCTTTGACGCCTTCCGCGAGGACCGCTAAGGCCCCGACTACTACGGCGTAGAAGATTACCCGGTTGTACGTCGAGGGTAACCACAAATCGGGCCGCCACACGCCCTTGGGCGCCCAGCGGTAGTTGATGAACGCCTCCGTCGCCCCCCAGAAGAACCCGACCGCGGCCGCGAAGGCCGCCCACGCCACTACTCTTCGTAATATCCTGGCCATCGCGGCCTCAGCCGATTATTTTCCCTATCATGCTTTCCGGCGCCTCGAGGCCGAACGCCCCGAGGGCCGTCGGCGCTACGTCGTATATCGAGAGGTCGTCGCGCCGCGCGCGCGCGACGCCCGGGCCCGCCCAGGCGAGGAGGCCGTGCTGCGAGTGGTTGGCGTCGTCCGGGCCGGTGTCGTTCTCGTGGACGCGGACCGCGGCGTTGCCCACCGAGCCGATGGACCGCCAGTCGAGGTCGCCGAAGTAGACGATGAGGTCCGGCGGCACGCCGCCCGTCGCGCGGTAAAGTTCCTCCGGCCTAAAAGCCCGCGTGCCGATGTTGACGCCCCGTTCGTCGGTTATGGCCTCCAGCCTCTCTTTGAGCTCGGTCCGTACTTTCTCGTAATCGCCCGCGGGGATGGTGCCCTGCGGTTCGCGGCCCGCGACGTTTAGGAAGCACCGGCCGTAGTAGCCGCCGTCGCCCCACGCCTTCGTCTTATCCCAGTCGACGAGTTCGTACTTGAACTTCGTCCGCTCGAGCGGCGGCTCCTTGAGCGCCAGATAACCTTCCCGCATGAGCCAGTCGTTGAAGCAGATGCCGCCGACCATCCGCTTGATGCCGTGGTCCGAGACGACCATGACGTGCGCGCCGTCGGGCAGGACGCCGAGGAACTCCCCGACTTTATTATCTAAATATATGTAATACTCTTTCAATTTATCTTTGTAGCGGGGGTCCTCCTCGTAGTTGGGGTGGCCCGGGTCGAAGTACTTCCACATGCCGTGGTGCAGCCGGTCCGGCCCCATCTCGACGAACATAAAAAAGTCCCACGGCTTAGTAGCGGCCAACCACGTCACGACGTCGAAGCGGTTGGCCGTCATCCTCCAGACCTGCTCCAGGAGGTAGTCCTTGTCGTCGGTGCGGAAGTCGCCGACGTCGATGACGTACTCGCCGAACTCTTTTAATATTTCTTCTTTGAGGGAAGCCGGGTACGTAAACTCGCTGTCGGCGTCGGGCGTCAGGAAGCAGGATATGAGGTGGCCGTTTACCGGCTTGGGGGGGTAGCTGGGCGGCACGCCGACGACGATTACTTTTTTCCCTTCGCGCCCTAATATATCCCACGCCGCGTCGACGCGGACCGCCTGCGAGTTGGCGAAGAACAGGCCGTNNTGGTCGCGGCGGTTGCGGAAGCCGTAGAAGCCGAGCTGGCCCGGGTCCTGCGACGTCATCATGCACATCCAGGCCGGGACCGTGATGGCCGGGACCGTGGACTCGAGCGGCCCCCAGACGCCCCGCTCCACTATCGATTTAATGTTGGGCAGCTCGTCGAGCCAGCGCTCGAAGACGAGGACCGGGTCCGCGCAGTCGAGGCCGAGGATGGCGAGTTTGGCGTCGGGCATACGGTCCGTTCCTTTTAAGGTTTAACGACCGCGAATACGGCCTCGGCAACCTCGCGGGCTTGGACGAGTGCGTTTCGCGCCTCGTTCTCGTCCGAAAACCACGACGGCTCGTCGCCTTCGATTAGGTCGGGGTACCGCGTGGGGATGTAGTATTTATTCAATACGTCTATCGCGTCGCGGTACGGCGAGAGCGCGGCCTCGTTTAATAGTACGTAGAGCTCGGGAAGGCCGTGGGTTTTCGGCGCGGTTCTGCCGCGGTGCAGGAGAAGCCCCTTGAGCGCTTTTTCGACGGCCTGTTGCGCGTGGAAGCACGCGTTCGCGTATAACTTGCCTTCGAGCAGCTTTTCGCAAGCCGCGAGGTCCCGTTCCGCAAACTTAAACCACAGCTGCCATTCCGGCGTCATACACCACCCGCCCTTTCGCGACTATCTCTTCCCTAAAAAACCGGCGCCCCTCGCACATTCGTTCGAACTCGGCGGGCGAGTAAACGACAACGTCCGTGGCAAGCCGCGGCCTGGTTAGTCTCGTCACGTCGTCGATCCGGTCCATGAATTTCTTTTCCGTTTTTTTAATGACCACCAAATCCAAATCGGACCACTCGCCGACCTCCCCCGTCGCGAGCGAGCCGAAGAGAATTACCTTCTCCGCGCCGTACTCGCCGATAAGGAGCGGGAGGACCCGCGCGAGCTCCGCCTCCAGCGCCGCCTTGCGTCTTTCATTCACCGCGGTAACCATGGCTTAGGGCGCCCGCCTTAGCGGCCGCGGTCATTTCTCGTTCCGTCGGACCCGTCCGCGGCCGCGGCCTCCCTTTCGCGCCGCCTTTTATCCAATTGCTCCCAAATCATCATTCCCACCAGGCTGCCGACTAGGACCGCGACGTAGAGCACGCCCGTTACCGACTCCAGTATCGCCACAACGCGCGCTAAGTGCGTCAACGGCGTTATGTCGGCCGAACCTAACGTCGTGAGCATCTCGAAGCTGAAGAGGACGAAGTCGGAGTAGTCGACGGCGATGTTGGGGTCGGCACGCGTGCTGATGTGGAAGGAACCGGGTCGTAGCAGCTCGAGCCATAGATATATGAGGCTGAAGAAAAGGCCGATGAGGATGTACGCGCTCACGGCGCCCGAAATTTCGTCCAGCGTGACCCGCCGGTAGCGACCCACGCGCGACAGGACCGCGACGATGGCGAAGCCGTAGAAGACCGCCCAGCCGGGGACTATCACCGCGGTCA
>JABAOF010013125.1_pt3 | contig 10441 bp, 10 predicted proteins | sample 7062171 | NCBI WGS metagenome assembly JABAOF01 (sample SAMN14538628, study PRJNA623070) | marine sediment metagenome | biome: marine biome [ENVO:00000428]; feature: marine pelagic biome [ENVO:01000023]; material: deep marine sediment [ENVO:00002113] | place: India: Gulf of Khambhat ... | reverse complement strand
CTTTCGATATCATCGGCGGCCCACGAGTTATAGCTGGCTGTATCGCCCATGTAGTAGGCGAACTCAAGCTCGTTCGCAATCTGCTTCGTGATGATGCTCATCAGGTGGTTTTTGAATGCGGGGCCTTCCAGGCCTTCTTCCAGGTCGTCGTCGAACACGGCAACGCAGCCGCGAATCTTCTGCGCTTGGAGGGTGATGCGATTGTGCGTCCATTGCTTTTTATATTTGCTCTCGTCGAACTGATTGCCGGGATACAGGAATTTTCCTTCGCCGAAGCCGATGTGGCGAATGTACTTTGTCGGCTTGCTCATTTTTTCAAGCCGCGCGTAATTTTTCATGGCGCTTTGGTCGTAGATGCAATCGATAAAGCGGTCGGCCTCTTCCGGGCATAGCTGGATGGTGGGCAGTGCGATAAGATTGTAACCGGTAATGTCTTTCTGCATCTTGAGTAGCGTTTTGGAATCTTTCATTTTTCGTTTACCTCCTCAGCCTTCATTCCTTACCTTCGGGCAAGCCCGGTACGTAAAGCGAAGGCCAGTTGTCGTCTTTTTCATCCTCATCGTCCGCGTCATCCTCTTGACCGTCGATGCTTTTTTTGATGCCTTTCTTTTTCTCAAGCGCTTCAACGCGCTTTTCCAAATCTTCTTTTGCTTTCTTTTCTGCTTCGGCTTTCTCTTTGGCGTCCTTTTCGAGTTGTTCTTTTTCTGCCTTCTCGTATTCTGCCAGCTTGGCCAGCTTGGCTTCGACCTCCGGGCTTAGGCCTTCTTGGCCGTCGTCGTCGTCTGCCTTCTCGACCTCTTGGCCGAGCAAGGTCTTCAGCATGGCTATGGCCTTTGGCGATTCCTTGAGCAGAGCCAGAATTTTCGCCAGCTGTTCGCGCGTTGCTTTGGAGAGCTTCGCGCCGGCCTTGTCAACTTTAGCTTTCTGTGGATAAGGGTATGGATATGCTTTGGCGGCTGCATACTTGGCAAGGGTCTTCAGCGCGCCAGCAAGGTCATCGGGAAGGTCGGCTTTGTATTTGTTCAGCATGTTGAAAGCGCCCTTGATGGCATTGAGCGCCTGTTGCGAAAGCTTCTTTTGTTTCTCCACGTCGTCGACATCGGCGACTTCGGTTGCCATCTTTTCAATTTCAGCCACGTCCTCGTCGTCGAAAAATTCCGAGAGGAGTGCTTTCAATTCTTCGTCCATGAGGTTTCTCCTTTTGAGGATAAAGAACGTCTTGCGGTTAGCCGCTTCGGGTACCAGCGAAATTTCGTCGACGTCGATATCCTTCAATTTGCGAGGCATGAAATACCTCCAATCCTAAATTTATTTTTGGAGCCCTTTTGCTATGTAAAGGCGACCAAATTAAGTCGCATCCGGGGGTCTTGAACGCCGAAGCGTCGCATGGCCGCAGCCATCAACCTTCGTCTTCAAACGCCCGCATCACTGTATATTTAAAAATTTTTAGGCGCTTTGTCAAGTCTTTTTGCGCAAAGCGGTCTGAAACTGGGGCCAAATTCACTCCTTTTTCCCGATTTTTAGGCCCTGTGGGCGACTTTTCCGCAGCTGCGAGTGAGATTGTCCTTGCACGCCTAAGCCTTCGTCGCAATTCCGCCCATGGAGAAGCCGCTTAGCTCGCCCTTTTCGATGCGATTCCAGATGCTTTTGTTCGCCACTTTAATCATCAACCACCACGCGCCGGCCGGCACAATCTCGCCGCCCTTGACGGTGTCGCGTTCCGGCTGGAAGCATTCGAGAACCGGAAAGAAGTACCGTCGCCCTTTGTGCAGCACCTTGATGCGGTGCGTGTCTTTGGCGTAGCGTTCCATGAACCGATACATCGCGCGCTGAATTTCTTTGGCGCTTGCAAGGTCGCCCTGCGTGTCTTCGACATCGGGCTCGTAAACAACACCGCCAGCGATTTGCTGCCGCTTATCGAGCTTGATGATTTTGAAAAATGCGGCTTTCTCAAAGTCCACTTCGCGGATAACGGCTTGCGCGCCCTGCGGATGCTTGTACGCGCGCGGTGGCGTGAACGCCTCCTCGAAAAGAAACTCGTAGGCCAGTAGCTTGTCCTTTTCGGCGAAGCTCCATTTAGCGGCTTCGTCGTCGGAGATTTTATGCTGCGCCCGTAGGCGCTTGAATTCGGCCTGGGAGATTTCCCCCGGCTTGCTTTTCACGGTAATAAGGCCCAGCACTTTGCCGCCCGAACACAAATAGACCGACTCGTCGAGATACGCCGCGGGCAGGGCCTTCGCCTTGACGATTAGTGTTTTCTTGCCGTCGGCGATGAGTTGGCCATGCGGCTCCACAAGATAAATCCCTTTACCCGGTGGGAAGGCCGCCTTTAGCAATTCAGCGCGGCGTGCATCCCATTCTTTGACTTGGCCCGATGCCGGCGGCTTGCTTTTCATCTGCGGCCGTGCGGCACGGTAGGCCTGCCAGTAGGCCGTGTTGAACCGCCGGTCGCCTATCTTCGGTGGCATCACCGGGAAGTAAATGCTGCGCAACGTGTCGACAATCTTGGCAAAGTATTTCAACACATCGGCAAGTGTCCATTCGCCCCAGCTTTCGCCAGCCTTGAGCCGCGGATAACCAGAGTTGCCAAGATAACGAAGGTCTGCAAGTAGTTCGCGCCAGCGGCGCTTCGGTTGGCGGATGTCGTCGTCGATACCTTCGGCCCTGAACGTGCGGATGTCCAGCTTGTGCAACGAGCCTTTATAAAATTTTTCTGCAAAGCCTGGTTCGTTGATTTCGCGCGTTTCGGCTGGAGTGTGGGGCACAAGGGCCAGGTCGTAAAGCGGCCGGTAGCGCCAGTTAGGCCCAAAAGTAGAGCCTATCCACTGCACGGATTTCTCGCCAAAGTTGCGTTCGAGCACGCGGTCGAGCTTCAGCCGCAGCGACGGGTCAAGGCGTATTTCAAAGCGGTCGTCGCGTTCGTGCGCGCGCACAACGATATCGATGTCGCCCGGCTCGCGGTCTGCTTCGCGTTCGTACATCAGGCTGCCGGCCAGCGAGATGAACTCAGGTATCCAAATAAACATCGGGAAGTCTTTGTGCGCCGCTTTTTCAAGCTCGCGTTCGCCTTCCTCGGTTTCGCGTTTAAGGTCTTCGTCAGTCATTTTACGGGCTCCTTTTTGCCGTAGTCGTAAAACTCGCGGCCCATGCGGGTAAGCTCTTCGGCCGGCACCGGGAACAGGTAGCCGCCGTCCTTGTGCTCAATCGGGTCGGCCGGCACGGGCTTGTCCACGGCCTTCCAGATTTGCCAGTAGTTGCCCTTCCCAGCTTTGCGCTTGAAGGCCTTGACAACGAAGCGCCCGTTGAGCAGCTGTGCGTTATCTTTCGGGAGGCCCTTTTCCGGCGTAAAGAAATACTCATGGTAATCCTTGCGCTGCACGCCCGTGCGTACGGTGCCGCGCCATATCAGGCCCATCCATGTGTCGCGGAAAGCGGTGGCTCCCACTCCGCCGGCCGGGATGAAATAACTGCCCGCCTTGATTTGCAGGTCGGCCAGCACGCGGGCGCCAGCGGGATTGATGGCGGCCTCTTTTAGGCCGGGCGCGACCTTTCTGATTTCTTGCGGTTCCTCTGCCGACGGTTTCACCAGCGCGAAGCTCTTGGCCACGTTCATTACGCCCGCGGCCGTGGGCACGCGAGTGCCGCGGAGCATGTTCAGGTAGTCTTTAACCTGGTTGTCGGTTACTACCCATTGGATAAGTTTTTTCTCACCCAGATTCATGCGGATATCCACGTGGATGCTGTGGCCTTCCAGCATTTCGCCCATTGAAATTTTACCGGCCTTGTAGGCCTTTACTTGCTCAGGTTCAAGTCCGCGGATATGCGTCTGCATCCAGGTTCGGCCCTCTCGCGGCGCGTTGTAAAACTCCTTCGGCAGCGGTTCGTTAGGCTTTGCGTGTTCGTCGTAAATTTCCTTCGGTATCTTGCCGGCTTCCACGCTGGCGCCGACGTCTTCCTTCACGCCCTTTTCGACCATCGCCTCGCGCGGCGCCGTCATTACAGACAAGCGTTCCAGCACGGCCATCTTATCGGGCACGGACTTCTCTGGCACCGGTTGCAGCACGACCGAGATGTAGGCCTTGTAGTACGGGAACTTCGGCTCGGCGGTCTCAAACTTGTTTATATCTTCACTGGCCACGCGAAGGATTTTGCCTTCGGCCACTTTCTGTTTCGTGTTGTCGGTCTTGCCTATCCAGTTGTACCACTTGCCACCACGCTCGATGACGGCCTTCTTGTCTTTGGCTGCAATAGCATCGGCCCATTCTTTGCTGATGGGGCCCACGGCCAGCTCGTAGTTGAAGTTGTCGGTCGGCTTGCCTTCGCGGATGATTTCGTGCTTGCCGACCACCAGCGCATCGACCTCAAAGCGCTCCTTCCACTTGGCCCAGCTTTTGGCCTGCGGCGCCTGGTAAGGCGCGTCGAGCCGCTTGACCATGATTCCTTCGGAGATGTGTTTCGGGAATGCGCCGCCCTTGTGTGCGTAGCCCATGATTTTGTTCATGGCCCGCTGCATGTATTCGAGCTTCTCAAGGTCAACCACGTAAGACAGCGCAGCCCGCGCCAACGTAACAGACGGCCGCAAGAAATGCACGTGGGCCGAGTCCTTGAAGGCGCTGAGCACTTCCTTGCGCTCTTTCAGCGGAAAGCTCTTGGTGTCGCGGCCGTTGTGCCGCAAAATATCGAACACGTAAACGTGCGCGCGCTTGCTGCGCTCGGTCGGGTCGAACTTGCCGTTGATGAGCGCGTTTACCGCTGTGCGGTGCAAGCACTGCTCAGGCGTACAGATAACAACTTCGGCGTCAAGGATGAAGTTGTCCTGGGCCATTTTTTCAAGCTCGGCTGCCTGCCACGGTAGCCGCTTTGTTTTGTCGGGCGAGCCCTTTAGTTCTTCCGGGTCAGTGGTGATTGTAACCTTGCCGCTTTGCTTTGTAATCTTCGTGCGCACGCCGTCGAACTTCGCTTCGACCACGGCCCGGCCTTCCTTGAAGCCGGGTGTCTTGGCCAAGTCGGCGAGAACGAACAGGCGATGCGCAGGCTTGCCCAGGCCCCAGCCTTGCTTCGCCGCAACTTCGCGGCGCCGGAGTTCCGGCTTCGGGCGGAGCACCAGGTCGTACAACGGGATATGTGAACCTTCGGGCCCAGCTTCGGCATAGGTGAATGAGGCCTCTTTGCGCACTTCCTCGCGCACCAGTTTCCCGACGCTGGCTTCGAGCGTGCCGCTGGCGTTGGCCGGCGTCTCGTTGACCACTATCTCCACACCCGCGGCATCTTTTGGGGCCTTGAGAAATTCGCCGGCAATGCAGACGTAATCCGACTTGACGACCACTTCGCTAAGGCCGCCAACGTCCAGGCCCCAGATGCGCTTCTTGGCAATGCGTTCGTGCACCTCTTTGTCGAGCTCTGTCTGTACCAGGGGCTCAAGGCCCCGGCGCTGCATTTCGGTGCGGAGGATAATGTACTTGCTGAGGAGTTCCTTGCGTGTAATGCCACGGGCCTTCTGGATATCGCTATCGTGGAAGTAACGCCGGTGCAGCTGCACGAACACGCCCCGGATGTCAAAAAGCGCAGCATCTTTGTCTATTTTTTGCAGCTCGATGGCTGTGATATTTTCTATTTTCATCGTCGTCTTCCTCTCTTGGAGTAAGTCTCCTTAAAGCCGCAGCGCTGCGGGTAGTTTACGCACCGCAATGTCGTGCGGCAGCAACTCGAATCCTTCCGCAGCTCGCTGCCGCAGCGCGGGCATGTTTTAAGCTGTTCTATCTGCGTTGCCACTTTCTTTAGGTCAGGACAATATCTTGCTCAATCTCAAAGAGGTCTGTTTCTTGCCCGTCGGCTAACAGGATAACTTCATACAGCACGGTGTTCGACCACTTTATCTCCAATGCCATGTAGTATTCCTTGACGTCGATGTCGGTGTCTGTCGGCGTGAGCCATATCCGTAGGTAGCCAGTGGACGGGGTGTTGACCGAGATGCCGTCGCCTTTAGTTTTTTCAATTTTTGGCGTGGCGGCGGTCTTCGTGTCCTTCACTTGAAATTTGATATGCACCGCGTCGGCCAGGTTCGTAACGTCGGCACCGTTCTTATCCTGTATGAGGACATCCTGCACCGATGTATTTCCTTTCTTTACAATCCATTTACCCATCTGGACATTCCTCCAATATTCCGATTAGCGTTATTTTTTCCTCCAGCGTTGCCTTGAAAACAAGGATACCCGGAAACACTGCCGCCGGGTCGCCGCAGAAAAGGCCGGCCAGGTCGCCTATGTAAAGCATTATCGGCGCCACCGTGGGCGTGCCAAAGGCCTCGGCGCTCACGATTCCGACTGGGAGCACGGTCTGCTGGACATTTAAAAATGCCGTGCCGAAAGCTTCGGCACTGGCTATGGCTTCCACGAGGAGCCTGAGATTTAGCTGCGGCGTGCCAAAGGCTTCAGCGCTGGCCACGGCCACCGGTTCGATGCGGAGATTCAATTGCGGCAGCCCGAACGCCTCAAGACTTGCAATGCCCGTCGGCAGAAGCAGCTGCGACACAAGCAGCACCGGCAGCCCGAACGCCTCGGCGCTCGCAATGGCCTGTATCAACAGTCGCAGATTAAGTTGCGGCGTACCGAAGGCCTCAAGGCTCCCGATACCAGTTGGGAGCAGTGTCTGCACCAGGTTGAGGAATGGCGTACCGAAGGCTTCGGCGCTGGCAATCCCGGCAGGAAGCAATATCTGCGCGACGAGAACCGTCGGCGTGCCAAAGGCTTCAAGGCTGGCAATGCTCTGCGGGAAGATGCGGAAGTTCAGCTGCGCAGTTCCGAAGGCTTCGGCGGTTGGAATTCCCGCCGGGAGCAACGATTGCTGCACGTTCAGCAATGCCGTGCCAAAAGCCTCGGCCGTCGGAATGCCGGTGGGCAGCAATATCTGAGCGGCCACGACCACTGGTGTTCCGAATGCTTCGGCAGAGGCAATCGCCTGGGCCAATATCCTGAGGTTTAGTTGCGGTGTGCCGAACGCTTCCAAGCTGGCAATCCCTGTCGGGAGAACAGATTGCTGCACGTTTACAAGAGCGGTGCCGAATGCTTCGGCCGAGGCTATGCCCGTCGGAAGCAGATACTGGGTAAGCACAACCGTCGGCGTGCCGAACGCCTCAGCTGATGCTATGGCCTGTGCAAGTAGCCGGAGATTCAGCTGTGGTGTTCCGAACGCTTCCAGTGATGCAATGCCGGTCGGCAGCAAAGTCTGTTGGACATTGACCAGGGCTGTGCCGAATGCCTCCAGACTCGCGATGCCTTGCGCCAGGATTCGGAGGTTTAGCTGGGCGCTGCCGAACGCTTCTGCGCTGGGGATTGCCGTGGGGGCCAGCCTTAGGTTCAGCTGTGCGGTACCGAACGCTTCGAGGCTGGCGATTGCGGTCGGGAGGAGTGTCTGCGTGGCAACTTCCTCGCTTCCGTAGGTCAGTTCGTGGTCGGCTTCGTTCGCGTTGTAGTAGGTGAATTTTTGCCAGGCATCGCTTCTTGCTGTCGTTGAAAGGCGAACCTCATCCAGCAGGCCATCGTAGAATCTCGAGGTCGTGGGCTCTGCTGAGGCCCAGGCGGCGATGCGCAGGTCGATGGAATTGGTCGCCATTCCCGTGAACGTCAGGCCGGTGTCGCTTTCGGCGTTTACGGAATTGCGCCACATGTCGGCCGTTCCTGCTGCCTTCGAGAGAGTCGACATGTAGTAGTCCCATTGGCCTGTCGGCGGAAGGCAATATTCGACGTTGGCGATGTCTGAGCCGTCCCTGAACGTCGCCCGTATTTTATTCTGAGAACCGCACGGCGTCCCGAGGTTGTAGGTCGTCATGCGGACTTGGTACGCGTTGTCGCCCTTGGAGAACGGCGTGCCAGTTGCGGTCTCTGCGTTCATCCAGAATTCGATTGATACTTCTTCGGTGATATCAAGCCCAGCTGCGTCAGAAACTTGCAAATAATCAGAATCATTCTTCTCGAAATCCAAACAATTTCCGACTTTCCCCGTAGCCTGGACGGGCGTTCCTTGGAAGGTCGCGTCGTGGTTGTTTGCTGTTGAGTCGTAGGCGGGTGTGGACGATTCTTCCAGATGCCAGACCGCCTCGAAGTTTGCGTCCCACGTGTTGGCTTCGTCCTCACCGTCGGCGGCGTCCGCTTTGCCGTAGTAAATGTAAATCTCGTTCGTGCCCGCGGCCAGGAGCGAGGGGACTTTTACATAAAAAAGGCCGTCGGCTTGGCCGGCTGAGATAGAGAACGAGAGCCTGTCGTATTTCAGGAGGGTCGAGCCGTCCGACTGTGTGAAGCGGATATCATGGCCGTCGGAACGGGCTTCTCCACCTATGTCGCTGTCGTTTTCAAACTCGACCTGGACAGGGAAGTCCGTTAGGTTCGCGTCGATGTTCGTGTTCTGGATGGTTATCTTTTTACGGAATCCCCATCCTGTCAGCCAGGCCATTCGTCTTTATCCTTTAGCTTAGGCTCTTACGGCACGACTCTGTGTTGCAGGTTTCCGCCCGAGTCTTTGTCCAGGAAGACTTTTTTCTCCACGAGCGTTCCCGCTTGGTCGACGATTGCTATGCCGTAGGCGATTTCGTTGGATTCGTTTATGTAGGTTATGAAACCGCCCTCAATCACGCCGGCCGTTATTTTCGAGCCGATGTAGTCCTCGAGCTCGCCGACGAATGTTGTTGTAGGCGCTGGCTTCGGTTCGGCTGGCGACCAGTAGGCCGTCTCTCCAGATATGCCGTCGTTCTGTACCCAGAATGAGATGTTGCCTTCGCGGAGGGCTTCGTCAATCTTGTCGTAAACTTTGGCCGTGTACCAATTCAGGTCGCCCTCTGTGCTCTGGAGTACGGGTGTCCGAACGATGAAATACTTTGTCGCCAGCGCCGCGATTAAATCTGCCTTAGTCATAATTGTCCTCCTAACTTGCCCTCCCTCCGCCCTTTATTATGCCGCGCTGTGTTTACTTAGCGCCCGGCGTTCCAACGGCTTCACCGGACTTGATACCTCCGGCGCCTTTGAGAACCTGGGCCGCGATTGTCTTCTCGTCGTCGGACAGCGCTGCGACCTTTGCTGCCACTTTTTCTTCTGCGATTTTTTTGGCCAGCGCAGCATTCAATTCAATTTGTTTCGCCCTGATGTCGGCCTTTGCTTTCATCAGCTTTGCGTTCTCGGCCTCAAGTTGCTTTCTTGTCATCTTTTCGTAGGCCATGTTAGTTACCTCCCTTGTCCTTTTTTCTTCGGCCGCTTCTGAATCAGACGCGGAGTGCCAAAGACAGCCTGCGACTTGATACCGCCCGCCTTTGCTGGCGGGATGGCCTTGCGCAGCGCTTTGTTCCATGCGGCCTCTTTCGCGGCTTCCTTCTTGATGGCGGGATTGCTCGTTAGCCCGATGGGAACGCCGAGCCGCGTGAGGAACGCCTGGTCGTCAATGATTTTTGCCGCCTTTGCTATCTCCTCTGCCTTCTTCGCCTGGATGTGAATCGCCTTGGACAAGTCCAGGGCAGCATCCCACGGCAGTTCGATGATTACTTTGCCGCGTTCCAGCAGCACGACACGCGTGCCGTCGTGGCGAACTGATACCTGTCTGATTTTAGGTGCGTAAATGCCCATGAAAGACTCCTTTCCTTATAGCTTAAAAATCTTGTTAGCGCCGGCATCCCATTGAACGATGATGTCGCCGCCGTTCGGTGTAGCGGGCAGGCCGGTGGCCGTGTCAATGAGGAAGATGAGGTTCGATGTCGATTCCACTGTCGTGTCTTTCCAGCCGACGATGTACTCNNACTCGAACGTGTCGCCGGTAACGGTCGGCAGTGTTTCGTCGGCAGCATCGGCCACGCCGAGCGTCGATGTTTTGCCGCTAAGATTGCCCGAAGTTGCAACTCTGGCAGCGCCGGGCACGTCGTCGTAGAAGTCGTCTACGTCAATGGAAGGGGTATAGTCGGCCGCATCAGCGAAGGTGATTTTGATGTTGTCAGCAGACCAGTCGATGTCGCCATCAAGGAAGGCTTCTCGCCCTTTGCCGTATAGTGCGTTCGCCATTTTTATTTCCTCCTTTATTGGAATTGGCGTTCTGAGCTTTCGCTCTTTGCCGTTGCTGCCGAAAAGGCTCGCGAGTCAACCGGCGAAGCCGTCCGCAGCACATTTTATTTCTCCTCCGGGCCGTGTTCCATTAAGCGTTCCCAGAGTATCGTCATCATGACGTATTGAAAGCTGGCGGCCCAGGCAATCGCCATAACCGTCAGCAAGAAGTCCAGTGGCCACCAGATGCTGAACAGGTGCACCCTGAAAACCAGCACCAGCGCCCCGGCTACCCAGTGCGAAAGACAATAGCCGCAGTTGAACAGTCGGTCAATCAGCGGCGGGCCATTGCGCAGCAGCCAGATACGCGGCCGGTCGAGCAGTTCGGACTCCACAAAAAAATATGAAAGCGCCGCCGTAACCAC
>JABAOF010007798.1_pt2 | contig 10442 bp, 10 predicted proteins | sample 7062171 | NCBI WGS metagenome assembly JABAOF01 (sample SAMN14538628, study PRJNA623070) | marine sediment metagenome | biome: marine biome [ENVO:00000428]; feature: marine pelagic biome [ENVO:01000023]; material: deep marine sediment [ENVO:00002113] | place: India: Gulf of Khambhat ... | reverse complement strand
CAGGCTATTGATGGATGAACTTTCTCATGTCTTCAAGCACTGCAGAGGGGATTGGCAAGTCCTTCATGGTAACTAAGCCAGGCGGAGCCCTAAGCACCTTGGGAATGGAGTTGACCACCATGGCTACGGTTCCAATGTCGCCGTGAATGGGAGGAGTTATTTTCACGTGAAGCCTGGGCACTCCTTCGATAGATATAGAGTCGTATTCCTCTTTGGCACCTAAATACGCGTGAAGATCGAGGGTTATCACCGTCCCTCGACCCATCATACCTCTCGAACACTGCCTCAAGCCGGCTACCTTCCCTGGTTCGACTCGAATCGTTTCGCTTTCTATTGGAGTCTCGGCGATGACAGGCTCAACTGGATCAACTTCTATTCCATCCAGTTCCCATCCTAAGGCGGCGGCTATCATGGACACAGACTGGACGAGTCCAACGTGTCCTGTTATGGTTTTTCCTTCAATCCTGTCCCTAAACTCTTTGATCGACAGCCCGGCGCCTATCTTTTTCTGGAATGAACCCCTTCGCCACGACGCATTTACTATTCTTGTCATTCTGATTCTGTCAACCTCTTGGCAAACACCGGTTAGGGCGATGACCAGTGTGTCCATGATGAAACCTGGGTTTATTCCCGTGCCCAAAACAGTTACGTTGTGCTCTTTAGCCAATTCGTCCAGTTTTCGGGCCACCTTCGGCTCACTGGTGTAAGGATAAGCCAATTCTTCGCAAGTGGATACCACGTTGATCCCATGTTCCAAAGCCTCAGCTACCTGTGGATGCACTTGCTTGAGAAACGAGGTGGTTGCGTGAACCATGATGTCGGCTTTAACCCTGGAAAAAACGGCTTCGGAATCGTCCGACACAACAATACCTAACTGCATGCCGACGCCTAAAATTTCACCCAAATCCTTTCCAACCTTTTCATCGGTGATGTCAACAGCACCCACGATTTCTACACCTTCTTTCTCTAACAGAAACTTGGCTATGCGAGTTCCCATAGCGCCAACGCCGTATAGAACAACTTTCACCTTATCCAAAATTTCAACCCTCTCTACATCAGAGATGACCACCGAATATACGTGTTTCGAGAATGACAGGTGATGCGCGCGTGCAAGCGCAGTTTGAGTGAGAGGAACAAATTTGGAGGTGCGAAAAGATGTATGTCATCGCGCGCATCTGGGAGGGTTATGATTGTTGCTTGTTTATGTGCTCTAGGCTCACATAGATTAGGCCTAATCAATAGTGAAATGTTTTTTATGGGCTGGCTTGTTCCTAAGTGACATGAAGGTGAAGTTGAATTGAAAGAATGGGAATGCGTGCAAGTCGGTCACCACAAGAACGTAGGTAAAACAATTGAGGAATGGCAAAAGAAAGGCTGGCGTCTCCACACCTATCAAGCTCAAGGGTCCCCAACCGTTGTTAATCATTACTTGCTGTTTGAGAAGGGCGAGTGAGCGGGACAGCCAACTCTCAACTTTCCCCTTTTTTGTTCAAGACGGTGCGCGCGCGCATAGAGTCGCAAAAACCTTGGAGGAAGCGTGTGGACTCGCTGAAGCTGGTTTTGACTACTTCACTACCATAGAAGATGCCCAAATCTTCCGAAAACGCAAGTGGACGACAAGTGTAGACCTTTACATTCTAGAAGCGACCTTTACATTTGTAAACTTTTATATTTGAGACAAAGTCCTACACTAGTGGGGGTAGCTTGGAAAGCAAAACGATCAATGTTTCACAACATCTTTTGGACGCATTGCTAGATGTTGAAAAAGTGAAGTACTGTTATGAATGCGGTATCTGCACTGCAAGCTGTCCCATTGTAGAATTGGTTCCACAACATTACCATCCAAGAAGCCTTCTACAAAGAGTCCTCCTTGATTTAAACAACACCCTAAAAGAGGAGGGACCTTGGCTGTGCGCGTGGTGCTACCGATGCTACAGAAGGTGCCCTCAAGGGTTAAAACTGCCAGAAATATTCCTAGCTGTAAAAGATCTAGCAGCAGAAAGAAGTCATCTAGAAGGATTTAGTAAAGCTCTACAAACAATCAAGAAAGAACTCCCGCTACCCGCTATTTGCAGCTGGGTCTGTTTTCATTCTGGGCGTGGCGAAGTCAAAAAGCCACAAGTCTTCAGTGGACTCAGACATTTTCTTGCCGAATACAAGCTCGAAGAAAAAGCATGGACTGTGCCAAAGACGCGTCCAGAAAAAATAGCTATAATCGGCTCCGGTCCAGCTGGGCTAACAGCCGCCTGCGAGTTAACCAAGAATGGTTACTCAGTCACAGTCTTTGAATCCTCCTCTGAAACAGGTGGAATGTTGAGAAGGTGCATGCCTGGATATCGATTGCCCAGAGACGTGCTTGACATCGAAATTGAGCACACAAGGAATATGGGTGTAGAAATCAGAACCAACACCACGATCGGCAAGGATGTAACACTGACCGATCTCTCACGAGATGGATATGAAGCGGTATTTATTGCCATAGGGACTCATGAAAGCAGGAAACTAGGAATTGAGGGTGAAGAACTGAAAGGTGCTATCCAAGCCCTTGGCTTCTTGAGTGAAATAAACTCAGGAAAGGACGTCAAGCTTGGAGACAGAGTCGCCGTGATCGGTGGTGGAAACGTAGCCATGGACACCGCCAGAACGGCTCTCATGCTTGGAGCAAAGGAGGTCTCGGTGCTGTACCGACGGTCGAAGGCGGATATGCCGGCGAATCCTTGGGAGGTCAAAGAGGCAGAAGACAGCGGTGTTGAAATCCTTTTTTTGATAGCCCCCAAGAAAATCTTGGGAAAGAATGGACAGGTCGCCGCTTTAGAATGCGTTCGCATGGAGCTAGGAGAACCTGACGAAAGCGGGAGACGACGCCCAATACCGATCGAGGGCTCAGAGTTCATAATGAATTTTGACACAATTATTCTCGCTATTGGAGAGACACCGGATCTCTCTTTTCTGCCAAAAGAGATCGAGATATCTGAGAGAAACACGATCGTTGTTGACCCAAGTACAATGGAAACAACTCAGAGAGGAGTTTTCGCCGGTGGAGACGCGGTTTTGGGAGCGGCAACCGTGATTGAAGCAATAGTTGCTGGTAAGAGAGCTGCCTCCACCATTGATCGCTACCTAAGGAGGCATGGGAAAGATGACAAATGAACAAGCACGAGAACCATCGCCCAAACATGACTGTGACGAAGAGGTCAGGATAGGTGTATATGTTTGCCATTGCGGGCTAAACATAGCAGGCTCTGTCAACTGCGAAGAGGTTGCCCTGTTTGCAGCTACTCTTCCTCATGTTGTTTTGTCGAAAGACAATCGATATTCCTGCTCAGATCAAGGTCAGGAACTAATCAAAAACGACATCAAGGAACATAATCTAAACCGCGTGGTCGTTGCATCTTGTTCTCCCCGCCTTCATGAACCCACCTTTAGACGCGCCTGCGAAGAAGCAGGGCTAAACAAATACCTCTTCGAGATGGCCAACATCAGAGAGCAGTGCAGCTGGGTACACCTTCACGAAAAAGAAAAAGCAACAGAAAAGACCAAGGACCTGGTTCGAATGGCAGTCGCAAAAGCAGCCTTGCTTAAGCCGCAAGTGGAAAACGATGTTACAATAATCAGAAAAGCGTTGGTAATTGGTGGTGGCGTCGCAGGCATCCAGACATCACTGGATTTGGCTGACACAGGCTACCACGTTTACCTCGTGGAAAAAGAACCGAGCATAGGCGGAAGAATGGCTCAAATCGACAAAACATTTCCAACAATGGACTGTTCCATATGCATTCTCGCGCCAAAAATGTCAGACGTCGGCAGACATCCAAACATCGAACTGCTCACGAACAGTGAAATAAAAGAAGTCACCGGCTACATTGGAAACTTCAAGGTGAAGGTTTCAAAAAAACCGAGATACGTCACACAAGATTGTACGGCTTGCGGCGACTGCTCAGAGGTTTGTCCGGTTACAACACCAAACGAATTTGATGTCGGACTAGCAACAAGGCATGCAATCTATACGCCCTTTGCCCAAGCCGTTCCATCCACTTATATCATCGACCGAGCCATATGCCTCAACGAAGAAAACATAATCACATGTGACAAATGTATTAAGACCTGCGATGTGCACGCGATAGATTTTGAAATGAGCCCTGAAACCATAGAGCTGGATGTCGGCACAGTGATCGTTGCGACAGGAGCGGATGTTTATGACCCCACGTCACTTGTGAATTATGGATACACCAAGTTCCCAAACGTGTTAACTTCTCTAGAATTTGAAAGGTTAATAAACGCGGGCGGCCCCTCGGGGGGTCGCTTAGTTCGACCCAGCAACATGCAAATTCCAGATACTGTAGCGTTTATTCAATGCGTTGGCTCTCGCTCCGATAAGAGCGGGCGCCTCTATTGCAGCAGCGTGTGTTGCATGAACACAATAAAGGACAGCCTTCTCATCAAAGAACACTGGCCGGACACCAAAATTTACGTGTTCTACGTTGACATAAGAGCCTTCGGAAAAGGATTCGAAGACTTATACAAGAGGGCAAAGAAAGAAGGAGTAATATTCATTCGTGGGCTACCGGCGGAAATAACTGAAGACAGAAAAACGAAGAATCTGCGTTTAATTGGAGAAAACACGCTGCTAAAGGAAGTGTACAACATCGACGTCGGAATGGTAATCTTGTCGATAGGCATCCAACCTAGACAAGACAGCGATGTGGTCCAACGTCTTTTCAACCTGTCTAAAGTCTCCGACGGATTTTTCATGGAAGCTCACCCGAAATTGCGACCTGTGGACACGCCGACGGGAGGAGTATTTCTAGCAGGGTGCGCCGAATCGCCGAAAGACATCAAGGACAGTGTTATGCAGGCAAGCGCGGCGGCGGCACGTGCAGGCATACTAATGGCGAAAGGAAGCGTCAGTGTTGAGGCAATCACACCGAAGCTGGTGGCTGAAAATTGTCAATTCTGTGGCTTATGCGTCAGAGTTTGTCCCTACAACGCTATTGTTTTAGATAAAGAAACGAAGAAGATCGAAATCGTAGAGGCGGCTTGTGCTGGATGTGGAACCTGTGGCGCAGAGTGTCCCTTCGAAGCTCTAACTATGTCTCACTTCACGGACGAACAACTCTTTGCACAAATCGACGCCACAACTGAGCAAGACGCAGACAAGAAGATTGTGGCCTTCTGCTGTAACTGGTGCTCTTACGCCGGTGCAGATTTCGCAGGGGTGAGTAGAATGAAATATCCCACCAACGTGCGTATTATCCGAACCATGTGCTCTGGAAGAGTTGCTCCAAAATTTGTGGAGCATGCCTTTGGCAGAGGAGCCGCTGCAGTTCTTGTTTCAGGTTGCCACCTAGGCGATTGCCACTACATAAACGCCAACTATCAAACGAAGAAACGGATAGAAAAACTTTGGAAGAAGATGAAGAGACTGGGATTAAACGCGGACCGATTGCAGCTAGCATGGATAACTGCTGCTGAAGGCGAGAGATTTGCAGCAAAAATCAAAGAAATGCAGGACATTGTAGAGAGTGTCCCCAAAGAGGAACTAGAAAACTCCAAGATGATGGAAAAAGCGGCTAGGTGATCACCGTGCCATTGAGACTCTGGCGCAAACCCTTGGATGCAGAGAAAATCAAGGTCCCTCACGGCGAGGTATACATAATAAAGGACAGATGTAAAGGATGTGGTTTTTGCATACAGTTTTGCCCCAAAGAAGTGTTGGAGGCTTCTGAGGAAATCAACAAAAAGGGTGTCCATCCTCCCAAAGTCAAAGATGAATCAAAATGTATACTTTGTGGCTTTTGCGAAGCCATTTGCCCCGACTTCGCAATTTTTAGTGTTGAAGCGGATTGTGAGGGAGGCTGCTAGATGGCGGTAGGACAAGAACTGGCGATTCTTACAGGCAAACATTTCATGCAAGGAGACATCGCTTGTGCTGAAGGCGCCATAGCTGCCGGATGCAGATTCTTTGCAGGATATCCTATCACGCCGGCCACAGAGATTGCCGAAAGGATGGCTAGGCGAATGCCAGAAGTTGGTGGGGTATACATACAAATGGAAGATGAACTCGGTTCTATGGCCGCTGTAATTGGAGCTTCTTATGCCGGAGCAAAATCTATGACCGCAACTTCAGGTCCAGGATTCAGTTTGATGCAGGAAAACATAGGTTTGGCAGCCATGACAGAGGCCCCTTGCGTTGTGGTAAACATTATGAGAGGAGGTCCCAGCACTGGTCAACCCACAAAGCCTGGACAACAAGACGTGATGCAGGCAAAATGGGGATCCCACGGCGACTACGAAATAATAGCCCTTGCTCCTTCTTCAGTGCAAGAAATGTTCGATTTAACGATTGAAGCATTCAACCTATCAGAAGCTTATCGCAATCCCGTGATCGTGCTTGCAGACGAAATCGTTGGGCACATGTGGGAACGAGTCGTAATTCCAGAGAAAAGTCAAATTAGAGTTGTAAACCGAAAAAAGTCTAGAAAGCCGCCAGAGAAGTATGCCCCTTTTGAACCTGGCAAAGATCTGGTTCCACCAATGGCTTGTTTTGGGGAAGGATACCGCTTCTATGCGACAGGGCTCACGCACGACGAAACTGGACGCCCACAGACGGACAGTGCCCAAGCACAACAGAGACTCGTTCAGCGACTTTGCGACAAGATACGTAAGAATCGGGAAAAAATTATGAAAGTTAGTGAGGCCATGTTAGAAGACGCTAAGGTGGCTGTTGTTGCTTATGGAACTCCATCCCGATCTGCGCTAAGTGCCGTAAGGAAGGCGAGAAAGGAAGGCATCAAAGCTGGTCTTCTTAGGCTCATCACCTTGTGGCCGTTTCCTGACAAGCAAGTTTCGCAACTGGCAGACAAAGTTCACGCGATAGTGGTTCCTGAAATGAATTATGGACAGATTGTTCGGGAGGTAGAGAGGGCGGCGAAGAGCACGCCCGTGATTTTTCTACCAAAGTTGGGTGAGGAACCTCACAAGCCAACGGAGATTTTGGAGACTCTGAGGAGCGCATGTGCATGAGCGAAAAGTTACATCCACTTGAAAACTTCCTGAGAGAAGGAATGATTCCTCATATTTGGTGTGATGGGTGCGGAAACGGGATAATTCTAAACTGTTTTGTGAGGGCTCTCAACGAGCTGAACATGAACATTAACAAGGTCGTTGTTGTTTCTGGAATTGGGTGCATAGGACGCCTTTCAGGGTACACAAACACCGACTCCTACCACACAACCCACGGCAGGGCCATTGCCTTTGCTACCGGAGCCAAATTGGCAAATCCAGAATTGAAAGTAGTTGTCATTAGTGGAGACGGAGACCTGTTCGCTATTGGGGGCAACCACTTCATTCACGCCGCTCGTAGAAACATAGACATACAGGTGATTTGCGCGAACAACTTCAACTATGGAATGACTGGGGGGCAGTTTGGACCCACCACTCCTTCCGACGCTTGGACAACAACGACTCCCTATGGAAACATCGAGCACCCCTTCAATTTAGTCCATCTGGCTTCCGCCTCTGGAGCTGTTTACGTTGCAAGATGGACATCTCTTCATGTCAGAAGGCTGACGCAATCGATCAAAAAAGCGTTGGAAAAAGAGGGTTTTTCCTTCATTGAAGTAGTCTCACCATGCCCTGAAATCTACGGCCGACGTAACAAAATGGCAACAGGAATAGACATGATGGACTGGTTTAGGAAGGTTTCCGAAATTCAAAACTACTCTGACCCAGCAAAGGCTGAGATAAGTCTCGACAGAATTATCGCGGGCGAGTTTGTAGATATTGAGAAGCCCACGTATGGACGTCTCCTTCGAGAAATGGTGTCAAAGATTCACAAGAGAATGGAAGAAGGATAGCAAAATGAGGCTGGAAATTCGAGTAGCGGGCTTCGGCGGACAAGGAATCATAAGAGCAGGATTGATTCTGGCTGCAGCGGCTTCCATCTATGCTGACAAAAACGCGGTTGAGACCCAATCATATGGTCCTGAGTCAAGGGGAGGAGCCTGCAAATCCGAAGTGGTGATTTCAGATGATGAAATCGATTTCCCAAAGGTTACTGAACCAGATGTTCTGATAGCAATGTCCCAAGAAGCCTACAACGCTTATGTTGGTACCGTAAAGAAGAAGGGGACCCTTCTTCTAGATTCAGATTTGGTGCCCAAGGAAAAGGTCACTTCACACATTCGCGTTTTCAGAGTGCCTGCAACGAAAATCGCCGAAGAAATGGGTAAATCTCTGGTTGCAAACGTAGTCATGCTTGGCGCTTTAACGTCTATCACCCATCTGGTGAGCGCAGACTTCATGAAGAAATCTATTCTCAGCACAATTCCCAAAGGCACAGAAAAACTGAACATCGAAGCCTTCAAGAGAGGTTATGATTATGGAAAAAAGCTCCTGAGAAAGAAGGGAGCCGCCGAAAACTAGTTTATGTATAAAAGTTACAGATGATATTCTTGTGGTGAGAAAATGATAGTAGGCTTGATCTCTGATACCCATGACTGTTTGCCTTTGCTCGATGAGGCTGTGAAGCGGTTGAACGAAGAAAACGTTGAGCTAGTTCTTCACGCAGGAGACTACGTCGCCCCTTTCGTCGTGCCTCACTTCAAACCATTGAAAGCCAATCTGATCGGAGTCTTTGGCAACAATGATGGTGACAGAGAATTGCTTAAGAAACGATTCACTGAATTTGGGGCTGAGATCTTTGGAAGATTCGCAGAGGTGACGGCTGATGGCTTAAGGATTGCATTGTTACATGGCGACGAAGTGGGACTTCTTCGATCCCTCATTGACGTGGAAAGTTATGATGTGATTGTGCATGGGCATACACACGAAGCGAAAATCTACAGGAAAGGGAAAACCCTTGTGATAAACCCTGGTGAGGTTTGCGGCTACCTAAGCGAAAAACCTTCTATAGTCATACTGAACACCAAACCGTTGGATGCGAAGACAATTCATCTAATATAACAAGAATAGCATGCTGAAGGTGGGGTTGACATGACATTCAAGACAAGAATAACCGAGTTGTTCGGCATTAGACATCCCATAATAGCTGGAGGTATGCACCTCCTCTCAAGAGCTGAGTTGGTTGCAGCTGTCTCAAACGCCGGAGGACTGGGGATATTGGCCTCTACAACCTTTAAAACTAAAGAAGACCTGCAGGAAGAGATTCGGAAAACCAAAAGCCTAACGGACAAGCCCTTCGGCGTTAACCTAAATCTTTTCCCCATGATGAGAGAGAGAAGCGTTGAGGAGGACATCGACATATTTGTCGATGAAGGAGTTGAAATAGTTGAGTCGTCTGGCGCAAGCCCGGAACCCTACGTGCCCCGCTTGAAAGAGGCAAACATAAGAATAATCCANNGCGGAGAATGTGGGGGTAGACGCAGTGACCATAGTTGGATTCGAATGTGCAGGTCATCCAGGCATGGACGACGTCACTTCACTAATCCTCCTTCCTCTGACAGTCGACACTTTGGAAATACCTGTTGCTGCAGGAGGAGGATTCTGCGACGCCCGCAGCTTTGTCGCAGCCCTCGCCCTAGGCGCGGATGGAGTGGTGATGGGCACCCGATTTGTTGCAACACACGAATGCCTTGCTCATCACAAGATTAAGGAGTGGCTGATTGAGGCTAAGGAGACTGACACAACGCTTATTGATCGTTCCATCGGCTTGCCGATGAGAGTCATAAAAAACAAACCGGCGGAGAAGGCGCTGGAAATGGATGAAAGAGGAGCCTCTCTTGAAGAGTTGTTAACAGTGATAAGCGGCGAGCTCGGTAGAAAAGCGTGGATGGAAGGAGACATCGATGCCGGTGTCGTTTCGCTTGGAATGGCTGTTGGCAGAATTCATGAAATACTCAGCGTGAAGGAAGTCATCGAAGGCATCATAGAAGAGGCCGAGGCCATCTGCAGACGACTAAATCTAACCTTCGCCGCTTGATCACTTTCGGTGTGCCCAAGAAATCAAGGGACGCCAAATCTCTTTTGCCTCATTTTTTCCACGCTTCTCCTGACTCTATCCCAACCTCCGACGACTTTGGAATGAACTACTTCGAAGGCTTCCTTCGAGGAGACTATGTTTAATTCCTCTCCGGTGGCTTCTCTCGAAAGGTATCTTGCCGCCCTAAGCACTTCGCCGTTTAGTCGCGAGTCCGTGACATCCGCTAGATGGCAAACAAGGGCTTCTATTGTTCTAGGCCATATGGGACCTGCTTCGCCGCCATGATGGGCACAAACTATGTGGATAAGGTTTAGGGGGAAGTCTCTTCGAACCATTTCCGAAACTATGAGGGTTAGATGATCTAATCTTTCAGCTAGAGGTGTCGGTCTATAAGCTCCATTTTCCTCTACCTGGTAGGTCAGGGGCTTGAAAATGTCATGTAAAATGACGCCGGAGATAACCAGGTCTCTGTCAACTTTCCCATGGTATACTCGCTCCACGA
>JABAOF010015114.1_pt1 | contig 10443 bp, 9 predicted proteins | sample 7062171 | NCBI WGS metagenome assembly JABAOF01 (sample SAMN14538628, study PRJNA623070) | marine sediment metagenome | biome: marine biome [ENVO:00000428]; feature: marine pelagic biome [ENVO:01000023]; material: deep marine sediment [ENVO:00002113] | place: India: Gulf of Khambhat ... | reverse complement strand
GGCGCATCGATACTGAGGTTGGAGGCGCCCGTTGCCACCATGTCCTCTAGAATCGGATCGGCATATCCGCAGATATGAAGTCCCACAAACACCCGCTTTTCCTTAAAGTGGTCGATAATCTGCTTGTGATAGGGAAAGACGAATTCTTTATAGGTCTTAGGAGAGATCAGGCTGCAGGACGACGGTGCGTCGGAATATGACAGCCCGACGCCTTGTTCTCTGACCGCCTCTCCAAAGCTAATGGCCACCTCAGTGGTGAACCTCATAAGTTCGTGGACGTAACCCCCATCCTTGAGGCTATCCCGAAGGAGTTCTGTTGCTCCCCTGAGTCCCACGCCGATTGACCAAGGCCCGGCGATCACGCCGGAAACCGGGCAGTCCTGTAACTGACCTTTTGCTTCTCTGCAAGCTTCAAGATAGTTGGGCATTCGAGCGTCCTGATAAGGATTGGGAACAGTGAGCTTTGAGAGGCTGCTTTTCTCAGCGAGGGCAAGGGTTTCGGACACGCACATGCCGTCGCGGGGGAACCTGATCCTGTTTCCCAGGGCCTCGACTTCCATCAGGAGATCTCCCATCATAACGGTGATGTCAGGCCCGAAACGGTCATAGGAGGCGATTTGGGCCCTCACAAAGGTCTTGGCTTCTGTCAGGAACTCCTTGACGGTGGCTCCGACGAGCTGGGCATTGAACTGACCGGTGATGGGATAGGCGGGGATGTAATCCGCCAGCTCTCCCTTAAAGGCCGCGGCAACGCGTTGTTTGCCTGTCATCATGAAGTTCCCTCTGCCTCCTGCGATCCAACTTGGAACCACCTACTTTTGGATGGCCGTAGTATAGGGAGAAAGTCATCTGCGTGTCAAGGCAAGACGGATTCCGGAGTTTCCTCGAACCACGGACAACGGACCACGAACACCGACTTTTGGTTCAGAGCTTCCTTTCCCACTTTAAGGACGGGCGCCAGAAGAGGCTACGCCCTTCGGGTTCATGGCGTAGTCGGTTCCGGTCATATCCAAACATTGTCTTTGGCGGTCATATCACCACCCGCGTCGCCCGTGTTTGCGGTACCTGCAGGTTCGACAAGCATGATCTTACATTCATTCTGAGCGGATGGTCTGTGTTCTAGCCCTTTCGGGACAACGAACATCTCCCCTGGCTTCAGGTCAACTTTTCCGTCACGGAATTCAATGCTCATTTCCCCATCAAGAGGGATGAAGACTTCGTCAGTATCCGTATGTCTGTGCCAGATGAAGTTGCCTCGGAATTTGACCAACTTGAAATGGTAATCGTTCATCTGAGCAATGATCTTGGGGGACCAATGTTCTGAGAACTTGGCCAGTTTTTCTTCCAGTTTGATCGCCGAGTACTTCATGGGGTTCTCCAGAATCTGGACTTCATCTGAGTATACTTCATCTCTTTTGATTTTGGGAGTCGTCAGGGGAGAGTGGTCAAACCATAACGGATGGTTCCATAGGTTGGATTTCCCTGCACCGGCATTTATTCATCATTTCTAGAGTCGCTCCTACCCATAGGCTCACAACACCCGGATGGCCCGACCTTCGGGCTCCCCTCGTTACATATCCTAGGTGCTGCATGAATGCGTTCTCCCCCAAATGAGGCCACCGGACGGAATTCAATTTGTTCGACAAACCCTGAAGATGCAGCGGCAGAAATCGATGAAACCTTTAGGTGGAAATTAGGAGAGCCACAGGGGGGCTAGAGACTGTTCGGATCGGTCGATGGGTATGCGTTTTTGATGCCGAAAAAGGGGTTGAAAGTCTTCTGACTAAGAGTTATCATATGACTATAAGTCATTAAATAACTTTTGTTCAGAAAACGGAGAGAAACATGGGGACAAAAGATCGGAAAGAACGTGAGAGGGAAGCTCGAAGAGGTGCCATCCTGGAAGCGGCCAGGCCGATTTTCTTCCAAAACGGCTTCCAGGCGACTACCATGGACCAAATTGCTGGCGAAGCTGAACTGAGCAAAGGGACCCTCTATCTCTACTTTCCAAGCAAGGATGACCTTTACGCCACGATACTTTTGGAGGGACTGGAGAGACTACACGGCATGATGATCGAGGCGTGTGACGAGAACAAAGACTGGGAGACACAACTCAGGGATCTGGGGGCGGCTTACTACCGCTTTTATCTCGACCATAGGCCCTACTTCCGCATACTCTTTTTACTCCAGCACGGCGACCTCGCGTCACGGATCTCTGAGAGTCTCTATGAGAAGTGTTTTGACGAAGGCCTTGCGTGTTTGCAGATCCTGGCGAGAGTCATCCAAAAGGGAATGGAATCGGGCGAAATTGAGCCTCGGAATCCTATGGAACTGGGTGTACTTTCGTGGGGTTTTCTGAACGGTACCTTCAGTCTCTTTGAAGAAGAAGAACACAAAAGGTTGATACCCATCTCCCTGGACTCGCTCGTCAGGCTCAGTTTCGACCTGATCACGAATGGTTTGAGAAGGAGGGCATCATGGCTGGCGTAATCTGGAGTCTTGTACTCCTTGGAAGTCTCGTATTGTTCAGTTGTTCAAGCGGTGTGGGTGAAACGACATCGGAGGAGAAAAAGATCCCGGTCAGTGTCATCCCTGCCCGACAAGAGGTGAATCGGCGTTTGCTGAACGCACTGGGAACTGTGGAGCCCAACCGGGAGTTGAAATTGAGCTTTAAGATTGGGGGAAGGATCAGGGGTCTGGCCTTTGAGGAGGGGCAGCTCATCAGAAAAGGAGAACTATTGGCTGAGCTCGATCCGACCGAGCTCTTGGCTCGGAAGCGGAAGGCTCTCGAAAACAGACGTAAAGCCAAACGCGACCTGGATAGGATGGAGCAACTGTACCGCAAAGCGGTCGTTCCATTGTCTTCCTACCAGGATGCCCAATCGGCTTTGGTCAACTCCGAGGCCGAACTGAAAATCGTTGACGAAAATCTCGACTCAAGCGTCCTCCGTGCCCCCTTCACAGGGAGAATGACCCAAAAACTCTCTGAAGTGGGGGAAGTTGTGGCACCGGGAAAAACGATCGCCGTATTGGCTGAGATTGATCCCGTGCTTGTGAAGGCGGCGGTGCCAGACAGTTTGATTCAGAGGGTCAAAACGGGTCAGAGGGCCCATATACGGGTTGACAGTAGCCCTCGGGAAAGGTTTGAGGGAGTCGTGACGCGTCTGGAAACGAGCGCCGATCCGCTCTCGAGAACCTTCACGGTGGAGGTCAGGCTGGGAAACCCTGGCGAGGTCTTGCGCCCAGGTCTCATCGCCCGTATGGAAGTCATGGACGATTCAAAGGGTTTTGGCATCTTCATACCACTCGATGCCGTCCTTGATTTTGGCTCCAGTCCCACAGTCTTTATAGTCCGCGATGGAACAGCGATAAGGCGTACCATCAGGATGGGGGACGTGGCGGGGCAGGAAGTGGAGATCCTCGAGGGGCTTATCCCTGATGAGTTGGTCGTCATCTCTGGCCAGGAGTATCTGGATGACAAACAGCCAGTTCTCATCGACCGACGATTGGAAAACTGACGATGAAACTTGTCGCATTAGCCGTCCAGCGATACAGACTCACGGTCCTGGGAATCATTTTGCTCCTCGTCATGGGGGGAGTCTCTTATTACTTGATACCGCGTCGTGAAGATCCATTCATTAAAGTGCCCGGGGCGACGGTGCAATCCTATTATCCAGGGGCGAGTCCACGGGATGTGGAGCGCTATGTGACCGTGCCACTCGAGGAGAAGATCAATGAGATCGATGAAATCGACAAGATCTTCTCTTCTTCCTCGCAAGGGGCGTCTCTCATCCTAATCCAGTTCGACCCAGATTCGGACATGGATGAGAACCTTCAGGAGCTCCGTGAGAAGATCAGAGAGGCGGAAGCGGATCTTCCAGAGGCGGCCCTAGATCCGGAAATAACCCGTTGGAAGACCGAAACGGTTTCTCTAATCATCAACTTGAGCGGGCCTTTCTCCCACGGGCGGCTCTTCAAATACGCAAAATACATCAAACGGGATCTGGAAAAAATTCCTGAGATCATGTCACTCGAAATCGACGGGGACCAGGAAAGGGAAGTCCACGTGGAGGTCTACCAGAATCGCCTCTCCCAGTATCGGATCTCACTGGACGATGTGATCAGGCAACTTCAGGCCGAGAATGTGAGCCTCCCGGGAGGACACATGGATATCGGTCGTCGTCGTTACCTGGTTCGGACGGATGAGGCGTTCATGCGAGCGGGGGAGGTGGGTAGGACTATTGTGGGCGCATACGAGGAACGTCCTGTTTTTCTGGCCGATCTGGCCAAAATCAAAGACACCTACAAGAGGCCTGAATATTGGGTGCGGTTCAATGGCCAGCAAAGTGTCAACATCCTGGTGACGCAAAAACCGAGATCCAACTTGCTGGCTGCTTCCAGAAAGATCCACGGTCGGCTTGATCAATTGGCCGACAGACTTCCGCAGAGGCTCAAACTTTTGGTCTTTGCGGATCAGTCCCGCTCGGTGTCTCAACGACTGGCTAATTTTCAGAAAAACCTCGCCATAGGGGCTTGCCTTGTCATCCTTTTGACCATTTTCCTGATGAACTTGCGCATGGCCTTTACTGTGGGGTTTCTCATCCCCTTATCTATCAGCTTCGCCGTCATCATGCTTTACCGGCTCGGCCATTCCTTGAACCAAATCACGCTGGCGGCGATGATTGTCGTTCTTGGGATGCTCGTCGATAACGGGATCGTTGTCGTGGAAAATATACAGCGCCATCTCGACGGGGGAAAAGAGAGAATCTCTGCTGTTCTGACTGGAAGCCGGGAGGTTTTGGGAGCCATTGCCTCCTCCAGCCTGACAACCATGCTCGCCTTCACACCACTTCTGTTTATGTCAGGGGACACCGGTCAGTTCATCCGGGGTATTCCTGTCACGATCATCTTCGCGATTGCGGGTTCCTTGATGGTCGCAGTCCTCGTCTCACCCCTTATGAGTCACCGTTTTCTGAAACCCGGAGGAAAAGGGGCGGACGACAGCTCGGTAATCAAAGCCTACGGCCACATCCTGAGATTCGCCCTTGACCACAAGATCCTTACATTGGGGATTACCGTAACAGCATTTCTCGGATCCCTTCTTTTCATCCCACGGTTGGGCCTTCAGTTTTTCCCTAAGGCAGAAAAAGAAATCTTCGTTATTGAGGCGCAACTGCCCCAGGGCGCGAATATCGAGACAACCTTGAATCTTGCTGAGCGAATAGAGAGGATCCTTCTCGCAAGGGAAGAAGTAGAATCGGTCATGACCCATGTGGGACAGAATGGTCCCAGAATCTACTACAACATCAACTTCTTCCGTGTAAAGGAACCAAACAAAGCCCAGTTTTTCGTTACCATTAAAGGAGACATACGGCGTGTGACGACGGCGCGGGTGATCAAGGAGCTGAGACCCCTGATGACCCGCCTGTCTGGTGCGCGCATTGAGCTCAAGGAACTGGAACAGGGGCCTCCTGTTGGTGCTCCGATTGCCATTAAGATCAAAGGGGACGATTTGGAGGTCATAGAACGGCTAGCCCAAGGATACAACTCCCTGCTGAAATCGATCCCCGGTGCCGTGGACGTGACTGACGATGCGTCAGAGACGATTCCTCAAATAGAGATCCGTGTGGATTCGGATAAGGCGCAGCTACTCGGAATCACCAACGCAACGATCGGCCAAACCATCCGAACAGCCATTTACGGGACCACCGCCACGAGCTTCCGTCACGGAGACGAGGAGATTGATGTGGTCGTTTCCCTGGGCGAGACCTCCCGAACTGATGTGGCCACCTTCGATGAGATCTACATGAAGTCGATTAAGGGATTCAAGATTCCTTTCCGTCAAGTAGCCGATGTCAGGTTCATCTCTGACATCGGGACCATTAGGCGGGAAAACCTCACGCGAACAGCCACGGTTCGGAGCGAGGTCCAGGGAACGCTTTCGGAGTCTGTCATTGATGTCCTAAAGGCCAAGGCAGCCACTCTTCAAATCCCTCCTGGCTATCTCGTTGAGTACGAGGGGGAGACCCAGGAAAGAAACGAGTCATTCATGAGTCTCGGCTGGGCCATGATCGCCGCATTCCTGTTGGTCTATGTGGTCCTCGTTGCCCAGTTTAACTCTTACAAGCAACCCTTTGTGATCGCTCTATCCCTGCCCTTCGGTCTGGTGGGGGCCGTGCTCGGCCTATGGATCACTGGATATTCGTTCGGTTTTATGGCCTTTTTGGGTCTGGTGAGTCTAACAGGAATTGTGGTCAATGATGCGATTGTCCTCATCGATTTTGTCAACACCATCCGAAAGGAAGGCCGGGAACTCAGAACCGCGGTGACGGAGGCGGGAAGGTTGCGCTTTCGTCCGGTCATGCTGACCACCGTATCTACGGTTGCGGGGCTTCTGCCCCTTTCCATTATGGGTGGAAGCCTGTGGGGACCCATGGGAAATGTCATCATTTTCGGCCTCTCCATGGCCACAGTTCTGACCTTGATCATTATCCCTGTGGTGTATGAAATCATCGAAAAAACAGGGGAGATGTCTGCTGCGTTTCCTGTACCGTCCGGCTGAATTCGATAGCCCTTTCTCATTCCGAGAGGTATCCCCATCCGTTAGCTGTCCAATCGGACCCCCTCGCCCCCCCTGGTTCCGCGGTGACTCTTTTTCTGCCTCGGGCAGGACATTCGAAGTCTGAGCCGGGAGAGCGTACCATTATTGCCTCTGAATTTGAGAAGATGCTAGACTATTTCCATGGGCTAACGTTTTGCCAGCGAGACGGACTTGGCGTTCGATATGGATACAGAGCTCGGTTCTGACGGCAACGCGTGGGGGGTTTACGAACGTGCCCCGAATCCATAACTAAAATATCGCTTTGGGAGCATCCGGATGGAGAGTGTGAGGAGAATCAAAAAAATTTTGGAAAGTAAACCGACGATTGAGGGGGCTGGTGTGCATCTGAAGAGGGCATTCGGATTTAACGAGGTCCCACAACTCGACCCGTTTTTGCTTTTGGATGATTTCCACTCAGGCAATCCGGATGATTATATCAAGGGTTTTCCATGGCATCCCCATCGGGGAATTGAGACAATCACATATGTGCTCTGCGGTAGGGTCGAGCATGGGGACAGTATGGGAAATGAAGGGATCATACACTCAGGAGACGTCCAGTGGATGACAGCTGGCAGTGGGATCATTCACCAAGAAATGCCCAAAGGCGAAAAGGATGGACTCATGTGGGGTTTCCAACTTTGGGCGAATGTCCCTGCTTTGCATAAGATGATGGATCCACGCTATCAGGACGTGAGGAGTGATCAACTCCCAGAAATCGTTCTCGATTCCGGAGTGAAAATTCGAATCATTTGTGGCGAAGTCAACGGCGTCAGGGGGCCGGTACAGAGCATTGTCATCGATCCCGAGTATTTGGACGTAACCGTTCCGGCAAATTCATCTTTTGGGCATTCTGTGAAAAGAGATCACACCGTCTTTGCTTATGTGATCGACGGGGAGGGATATTTCGACGGGAGAGGACGCTCGCATACCAATCCGGTGGACGGTGCAAATGATCCCAATTCGATGAGAGACCTCCCTATCGGTAGCGAGAATCTAATTCTGTTCAACGGCGGTGATGAAGTGGTCGTTTCTGCTGGGGATAAGCCCGTAAGGTTTCTCCTGATATCAGGAAAGCCGATTGCGGAGCCTGTGGCGTGGTACGGTCCCATCGTGATGAACACCCAAGAAGAGCTCAGGATCGCATTCGAAGAGTATCAGAATGGAACTTTCATCAAACACAGAAAGTAGTCCAATTTGGTTGAGCCGGTTATGCATCAGGATCGCCGGACGTTCTTAAAGACTCTTGGGCTTTTGTTTATGGGGACGCTCACTCCACGGTCAAGTAGGGGGTTCGGTGTGCTGCGGCCTAAGCCACCATTTTCAGATGTCAGCGAGCTTGTGACACTGAAAGGCCTTCCGCCAGGCGCGGGCGAAAAAGAGGTTATCGCTGCTGTCCGAAACGTGGCGGAGGGTGCTACAGATTTTTCGTGGCTTTCTCGGGGTGATGCGGTCTTGATCAAAACGGCCGTAAACTCCCCTAGGCGATACCCCGCCACGACCTCACCGCTCTCAATCAGGGCCATGGTGGGCCTTTTGAAGGAGAGAGGTGCTGGAAAAGTGGTTGTCACTGATAAACCAGGTGTCAAGTATGTCTACCAGGACGAAGACGGCCAGCGTGGCTCAAGCCGAAAAGTCATGATTGCAAACGGATTGCATCATGCAGCGCTTGAGTCAGGGGCAGAGGTGCATTACTTCGATGAGGCGGGCTATGATGCCTATTTCGGGGATCGGACAGAAAATGAAAGCCATTGGAGGGGCGAGCTGATCTTGCCGAATGTTCTGAATGAGGTCGACCATATCGTACTTCTACCCAGGGTGAGCCGTCATGTTCTGGCAGGGTCGACCCTAGGCCTCAAGGCTGCCGTAGGCTGGCTCCGAGACGACAGTCGTCTGGAGCTTCATCGCGATGCAGAGTCCTTGTTTGAGAAAACCGCGGAGATCAACGACAGCAAGACGCTCAGGCAAAAGCTCAGGTTGGTCCTGACTGATGCCACCAAAGTGCAGACCACCTTCGGCCCAGATTATGGCTTTGTGGCCGAGCCGAATCCAGGCCTGATCTTCGGTTCGGAATCGCTCCTGGCCCATGACATGGCCGCTCTGGGCTGGTTGTTATGGAACCGCGACTACGCGACACCTGAAGACCGGATGACCTGGTATCGGGATCCATACCTCACCCATCCAGGCACCATCAACCGTTTGTTCGTTTGGCACACCTGGGGTGTGCGTCAGTTTTTGAGATCTGAGACCTATAAAACCGTTCCCATCAGCTCCGTTCGCACCGACCCAGTGATCTCACGGGCGGCCGTGATGTGGGGTGGCTTGCCGCGACTGGAGCTGGAGGATGTGGGAGCTGGGCTGGACAAAGACATCATTGCCTATCTATTAGGTAAGGCAACTGTATAATCAGAATCTTCAATCGCCAGCCTGGTGCATCGCATTGTTCTGCCAGAATCTTACTTCGATGGCAGGGCTTCCACAAATGCTCTGGCTTTGTCTAGCCAAACTTCTAATTCTCGATCACTGTTAAACCCTTGCCCCTCCACCATTACCCATCCTTTCATGGGTCTTCCTGTGATATCAAAGGGTTTCACGAATGGCGACTCGAGCGCCTGTTGAGCCTCCTTCTCACCCAATCGGGCGATCAGGAAATCCTTGTAGACACCACAGAACATATTTCCACGCAATAAATGGCATACGCCACCGAACATCTTTTTGTCGTCCGTGTTTTTCCAACTGGATACGATTTTCTGAATGCGGGCTTCGAGTTTTTCGTTATATGCCATGTGCTCACCCCCATACCCTCGGATTTGGTGGGAACAAAACCGACAAATCGCTGTAATGGAATCTTAGGTGGTCGAATCCCATTTGTTCGAAAAGGGATCCCAAAATGGCCCTTTCAAACCGATCTTGGCGAATACTCCGGCCATTTCGGTCGGTCCGGGCCGGCGTGATTCAACGGTGAGGCGATTCTCATACCAGACCACCGCGAGTTGCCACAATTGATCCAGCGAAATAATAGGTCGCCTGGGAACGTTGTGAGCTTGGCACCATCGGTTAACATGCTCTTCCGACTGGAAGAGAAGCATGGTCTCTCAGGTGTAGACAATGTCATCCCACCAATGTGCTGCAGGTACTGCAAAGTGGATGGCACAATCCTGGGGTACCGGGTTGCCCTGTCTAACCTGAAGTGACATGGGTTCTTTACAGTCCCCACAAATAGTAGCCACCTCGGCGTCGTGGTGCAGTGCTGCGGCAATCCCGAGGGCATCCCAAACACAGTTGGCAAAGTACGACTTGCCACCTACGCTGACGAGAAAAGGCGTCTCCACCCCAGAGAATGGTGGAACCATCCTGATCTTCGAAGTTGTGCCGGGCTCGAGCACCAATACCCTCTTTTGAAATAGCCTCTGAAATGCTGCTTCGACTTGATTGTCTGAACTTTCAAGGGCATGAGCCACATCCGGCGGCAGTGGGTGCTTTTGTAGCCTCCGCAATGGTTTTGTAAATGTTGAGTTTTACGGTCGTGTCAAAATCCACAGTGTATCCTCCCGTATTTGGTTCTTTCCCTTCCCTCGAGGAAGACTTAATAAACCAGGTCCTGAAAGTCAAGGATAAATCAACTGAGGTTTCCTGGCTTTTTTAATCTATCTTGTGGGCAAGTAGCCGAGACCCCTTTGAGCGTTCTTGGAGATGTTTTTTGCTTGTAGACCTTTGGATCCCGTCTGTGGCTTAAGAAGATTAACGCCTTCAACTGTTTGAGCCCGACGGGCTCACCAAAGCTTTCATCAAAGAATGATGAAACGCCTCTCACTGAGGATGTTGACTAGTACATATAAAATATG
>JABAOF010002414.1_pt3 | contig 10446 bp, 11 predicted proteins | sample 7062171 | NCBI WGS metagenome assembly JABAOF01 (sample SAMN14538628, study PRJNA623070) | marine sediment metagenome | biome: marine biome [ENVO:00000428]; feature: marine pelagic biome [ENVO:01000023]; material: deep marine sediment [ENVO:00002113] | place: India: Gulf of Khambhat ... | reverse complement strand
ATGCAGCGCTTCTTTCTTCGGAGATATTTCGAGCACTTTCCGCAGGTCTTGATGACCATGGGCTTTGCCCTTATTTTCAGGGATCTCGCTCTACTGATCTGGGGAGGAGACCCCCTAACCTTTCCTGCCCCGAAGTTCCTTCAGGGTTCCCTCCATATGGGGGAAATCATATTCCCTTATTACCGATTGTTTGTCATCTCGCTCTCCATCGCAGTCGCCATTGCACTATGGGTGTTCAACGAGAAGACCTCCTTCGGGGCAAAGCTTCGGGCAACGGTGGACGACAATGAAATGGCAAGGGGGATCGGTATCAATGTGCCTTTGGTCTCCGCGATGATGTTCGGCCTTGGCGCCTTTCTGGCCGCCTTTGGCGGGGTCATCGGTGCCCCTTTTTTCGGGGTTTTCGCCGGGGCCGACTTCGAGATCTTACCGCTGGCTTTCGTCGTCGTGATCGTGGGGGGAATGGGAAGCCTCAAGGGAGCAGCGGTCGGGAGTATCCTGGTGGGATTGGTCGACAACTTCGGTAAAGCCCTGGTTCCCGATCTTTCCTACTTCACGCTCTTTCTCCCCATGGCGATTGTGCTCGCCATCAAACCGACGGGTCTTTTCGGCAGAAAATAAGGAAATGCAGGATATGAGGATGATAACGGAGTCCAGGCTCAAGATATCGGGAGGTATTGCAGCTTTCGTCTTCCTGGTGATTCTTGCCCCCGTTCTCCCATCCTATTGGCTGACCATTCTGACGCAAATGCTCATATTCGGGATCATGGCAATGAGCCTGGATGTTCTCATGGGCTACACGGGAGTCCCTTCCTTTGGCCATGCCGCGTTTTTCGGCGCGTCGGCATATGTGATAGCCATATTGACTACCCGCTATCAGGTTGGCTTCCTTGGTTGTGTTTTCAGCGCTTTCCTTCTTGCGGCCGCAATAGCCGCTATTTTCGGCCTGCTGGTGGCACATTCAGGGGGAGTCTACTTCCTCATGATAACGTTGGCACTGGGTATGGTGATCTGGGGGCTCGCCTTTAGATGGGTAACCATGACCGGGGGCGATAACGGAATTGCCGGTATCCCCAGACCCGATCTTGGAATTCCGATCTCTCTCGATGATCCGATCGTTTTTTATTACGCTGTCCTCATCGTTTTCCTCGTTGCCCTCTTTCTCTTATATATCTTCATCCGTTCACCTTTCGGCCAGAGCCTTATGGGAATCCGCGAAAGCGAATCGCGCATGCGCATTCTCGGGTACAACACCTGGCTTCACAAATACCTGGCCTATGTCGTAGCTGGATCCTTCAGTGGTATCTCGGGAATCCTCTGGGCCTATTACAACGGTTTTGTGAGTCCCATGGATGCCGAACTGACCGCCTCCTTCGAGGCTTTCCTCATGGTTATCATGGGAGGACCCGGTACGCTGGTTGGCCCCGCGTTGGGGGCCGGAATTATCGTTTTTCTGAAGAATTTCCTCAGCGCCTATACCCATAGATGGCTCTTGATCATAGGAGCGATCTATATCCTCACCATCCTGTACGCCCCTGGAGGCGTCATGGAATTGGTGAAACGATTAGCGAAAGGGGGTGATAAGGAATAGTGTCGAGAACGTATCCACAATGTTTCTTGGGTCAAGGAAGAATGAAGAAAGGAGGAACAATCATGAAGAAAATAATTCTGTTCTCCATCATCGGAGCGTTGGTGATTGGCATCGCTGCCATGCCCACTTCGTCTTTGGCAAAGAAGGGTCCGATAAAGATCGGCTTTATCGGACCGCTGACCGGGCATGCAGCTCAGACGGGAAGGGACATGCTCTCGGGTATGCAATTGTATCTTATCGACCAAGGTTGGAAAGTTGGTCGACGTAAAATTGTGTTGATTACCGAGGACACGGAGGCCAAACCCGCCGTTGCGCTGACCAAGGTGAGAAAATTGGTCGAAAAAGACGGTGTTCATGTCCTCATAGGAGGCCTTATGGCATCCACAGGTTACGCCCTCATGCCCTATGTGGATGCGAAAAAGATCCCCGCGATGTATGTTATTATGGCCTCTGACGACCTCACCCAGAGGAAGCGGGGAAAGTATATGGTTCGCACAGGATGGGCTAGCAGCCAGCCTTCTCATCCATTCGGGGATTATGCGTACAAAGAGCTTAAGCACCGCAAGATCGTTACCATAGGCTATGATTATGCCTTCGGTTGGGAGGTCGTTGGGGGCTTTCAGAGGACCTTTGAAGAGGCAGGGGGAAGGATTATACAAAAACTCTGGACCCCTGTCGGAACCATGGACTACGGGCCGTTCTTGGGCCGAATCAGTAAGGACGCAGATGCGGTCTTCGCCCTCTTCTTCGGCGCTGGGGCACTCCAGTTCGTTAAGCAGTACAAGCAGTACGGGCTGAAGGATAAGATGGCCCTTCTCGGTGGCGGAACGACCACGGATGAAAGTGTCCTTCCCTCCATGGGGGACGAGGCTATTGGCACTATAACAACCCTTCACTACAGCGGGGCCTTAGACACGCCTGAGAACAAAAAGTTTGCCAAGGCCTTTAAGGAATTTGCCGGAAAGGCCGCATCTTACTATGGCGAGGGGCCCTATACCGGTGGAAAGTGGATCATCGAGGCCGCCAAGAAGATCAAGGGGGATGTGGAAGACAGTGAAAAGTTCTTGAACGCGCTGAAAACGTTAAAATTGACCGGTGCCCCACGTGGCCCCTACGAGCTCGACAAGTTCGGCAATCCCGTCCAGAATATCTACATCAGGAAGGTGGAAAGGGTTGGGGGCGAGCTCCAAAATACCGTCATCAAAACCTACCCGAAGGTCTCCCAATTCTGGACCTACGATGTGGACTGGTATTTGAAACAGCCTCTCTACTCGAGGGACTATCCACCGTTAAAGAAGTAAAGGGAACAAACATTATTTAATCAATTAAAGGAGGAAATGGGTGGATACGGTTTGTCTTGCTCTTCAGGACCTCACGAAGAATTTTGGCGGGCTGAGGGCAGTCGATCACGTGGATCTCGAGGTCAGACCAGGGGAGAGGCTTGGAATTATTGGACCGAATGGTGCGGGGAAGACGACCCTTTTTAATCTCATCTGTGGGGAGTTTCCTCCCTCAGAGGGGAGGATCGTCCATTTCGGAAAGGATGTGACCCGGATCCCTGCCCACAAAAGAATTGCCCTCGGGATAGCGAGGACGTTTCAGATTACCAACCTCTTTCCAAACCTGACAGTGCTCCAAAACGTCCTCTTGGCCGCCCAGGGGCTTGAAAGAACGAAATACGTAATGTATCTGCCCATTTCCTCCTTTAACCATCTCTACGAGAAATCGAAGTCACGCCTGGAAGAGGTTGAACTGTGGGAAAAGCGAGACGTGCTCATCAAGAACCTCTCCCACGGTGATCAGCGTCAAATCGAGGTCTGCCTCGCTTTAATTGGGCAACCTCGCCTCTTACTTTTGGATGAGCCTACAGCAGGATTATCCCCTGCTGAAACCCTTTCGTTCACCACCATGTTGAAGAAGCTCGATCGCGATATGACCATTTTGTTGATCGAGCACGACATGGACGTGGCCTTTGAGTTCGCTGAAAACATAACGGTCCTCCACCAGGGGGGTCTGATCGCCTCGGGAACAAAGGAGGATATCAAGGCAAATAAAACGGTACAAGAGATCTATCTGGGAATGGAATAACCATGCTCAAAATCCTCGATATCCACACCTACTACGGAGACAGCTATGTCCTTCAGGGAATCTCCCTCGAAGTTGAAAAGGGAAGTGTCGTTGCTATTCTCGGGCGCAACGGAATGGGAAAGACAACTCTGATACGATCCATCGTTGGTTTCACACCTTCTCGGCAAGGCCAAATCTTGTTCAAGGATATTGATATCACTCATAAACCCTCATACAAGATAGTACAAATGAGCTTGGGGCTCGTACCCCAGGGGAGGCGCATATTTCCCTCCTTGAGCGTGCTGGAAAATTTAAGGGTCGGGGCAAGAGGTCAGGGAGCTGGCACTTGGAACGAGGAGAAGATATTCTCCCTCTTTCCACCCCTCAAAGAACGCGCTCACCACAAGGGTAACGAGTTAAGCGGCGGGGAACAGCAAATGCTTGCCATCGCCCGAGCCCTCATGACGAATCCGGAGCTTCTCCTCATGGATGAGCCTACTGAGGGCCTGGCACCTCTCCTGGTCCGCACAATAGGGGATGCGATTTTACAGCTCAAGGAAGGTGGTCTCTCCACCCTTCTCGTAGAGCAGAACCTCCCCTTTGCCATAAAGGTCGCCGATTACACCCATGTCCTCAGTAAGGGAACGATCGTCTATTCATCAACCCCCAGTGAGCTCTGGCAAAACGAGGAAGTGAAGGCTCAATACCTCGGGATATAATTCGTCGATACCGGTTTCTCCCCAAGGACGCATCACGCGTTATACCCCCGATAAATCCTGATATCGGCTCAACTGTCAGTGGGCTTCGCATGAATTCGCCACGTCACTTTTTGTGGCTACTTCCTGTGTCGGTCTTTTCACCCCTTTCAACTCTTCATCATTTTGATCAAGAGATTAACGGCAATCTCCGCAAATTTCGGATCATTAATGTGGGCATCAACCTCCACCAAGTTCACCTTTGAAGAATTCAGATGGTCCTTGATCGAGTCTACCAGAGCCGAGTTGACCACTTCGTCGTGCCAATCTCCTGAGACCGAACCCTCAATGGTGGTCATTTTTGGGCCCCCCGATCGATCTAAAGCAGAAAAGCCTTTCTTAGGGATAATGATGGCTGCAGGGCCAGTACTTCGATTTACCTTCTCCGCTATGGTTTTGCCCAAAATTCGATTCTCCTCCACGTTCGTCCTCATCAGGGTAATCGAGGGGGTGTAGAAAAAGAAATTCCTATCCCTGAATTTCTCCGGCACGGTCTCTTTTCCTCCGAAGTTCCCAAAATCGAGCGCACCCAGGGAGATAACCTGGGGGATCCCCATGGAGCCGGCTGCCTCTATCCTATGAGGCCCAGCGCTGTACATACCCCCGACCAACTCATCCACGAGTTCAGAGGTGGTGATATCCAGAACGCCGCTCATCTCCCCTGTCCTTACGAGCTCTTCCAAGGCCATCCCCCCTGTCCCCGAGGAGTGAAGTTCAATGACCTCAAAACCCTTTTCCTCCAACAGGACCTTTGCCCTTTCAACACAGGGAAGGGTGACACCAAAGGTGGAGATACAGATCTGAGGCTTAACCTCCTCTTCCTCAAGGGGTCCCGCCTTTGCCATATTGGCAATTGCCCGGGCGGCATTACTCATAATCCTCTTGGTAATCCTGTTGAGGGAGATATCGCCGATGGAGTTCACCATCATGATGTCCTTGGTCCCCACATAGGGACGAACATTCCCCGAGGCCACAGGGGTTACCATGAGCTTCGGAAACCCGATGGGGAGCATCCGCATCACGCTGCACGCCATTTCCGCGCCATTGGCCCCGCCCAATCCGATGACCCCGTGAAATTTCCCCTTCGCGACCATTTTTTCGGCCACTTTCATCGCTCCTTCAGTCATCAGTCTCAGAGCCGAAATCTTATCCAATTGGGCGATCTCCTCAAACTCCTTCCCGGTTTCCCTTGCTACCGTCCTGCAAGAAACGTCGGAACGGAATTCGGACTGCTCAGACTTACAGCTGACATCCATCAAGAGGGTTTTCACTCCCTCGGCCTCTATGTCCCCTTTGAGATAAACAAGCTCCTTTGCCTTCGTATCTAGCGTTCCGATAACGAGGATCCTTCTCTCCATTCAACGCCCCCTCTTTCTATAAGCATCCCATTTCGCTTTACGTTTGCCATCTGATTCTCGTAAGCTCGCCAACCCCCATGTGTGGAATAATACCGAACCGGGTAACCCATCCGCCAGCTCCATAGCCCTTCCTGATCACCCTCCCCTCAAATGCCACCATCTCTCCTTTGACAAAGGTGTATACGACTTCCTTCTCGATTGGATTGACGACCGCGATATCCGCTCTCGTGCCCTCACAGAGGCTCCCCAAGTCTTTCACCCACCAATCTTTCCCGGTTACTTTTGCCATCAGTCGTGCGGGATTGGTAGTCATGGTTGCAAAAGCACTCAATGGATCGAGCACCCCGTCCTCGATGAGATCCATGATCGCGGGAATATTATCCTTTGTATCGCCAAATCCCTTCACCGAATGAGAGGGCCCGTCTGAAATCAGAATGGTGATTATTCCTCCTTTCAGGGCCTCAAGGGAAAGTGCCTTGGCTTCTTCTGATATGATAATTCCATCCCTGTCCCCCCTCGATCGCCTCAGGAGCGTGGTCGTCAATTCGCCAGTCACGTTCTCATTGTCCTTGATCAGTTCCAAAACGCCCTCGTATGCCTCTGTCCCGGACGTCGCCACTGCATCGGTATGCCCCAGATGAAGATGATTCCCCTCCGTCCACTTGACCATTTCCTGAGCGTATGAGGGACACTGTGCATGCGACATCAAGAGTAAATTGCTCTTTGCCGCGATATGCGCAATCGTCTTCATCTTCTCCTCGGAAAGGATGAAATGGGCCTGATGATCTTTGATACCGATGGCCAGGGGGGCCGTCCTTACGGTAATCCGGCTTCTGGAAATCTTTTGAAGCGCCACATCTTCGGGCATCTCCCCCCTCATGTATGCTATCGTCTCTTCCGGGGTAGTATTTAATCCCAGAATGCCCAACGCTCCCAAATAGCACCCAATATTCATGAGGCTTCCCCGGTCCAATTCCGACCCAAGAAAAGAGGGCGCCCTGAGGGAATTCGCGGCACCCGGAGTGAGGCCCGTAGTCACACCGTGGACGACGGACTCCTCAACGGTCCTGATATCGAAGGTCAAGAGGTCATGGATGTGAAGGTGGATATCGACCAAACCGGGGACAACCATGAAGCCTTGAACATCGATAAAGGAATCACCGGGTTTAGGGTTTATCGATTCCTTAATGGAATCAATTCGACCATCCTTAAGGGCAAGATCAAGGACCCTGTCAATCTTTGAGAAGGGATCAATGAGGTGACCTCCCTTGAGGATTGTCCTCCCGGTATCTCGTAGATTTCGAGCAGCATCGATCAATTCCATGTCTTTGATATTGGAAATCGTATCGGGCAATTCTCCTATTTTATGGGGAAACCTCATACCTTTACCCCCTCCGTGACACCAACGCAAACTCAAAGAATAACCATCCGTTGGATTCGGGGTTCAATCAATTCACGGTTTCTCAACCTCCTTAGCGACAACGTCATCGTACCAATCCAGAATCTCCTCCCCGGTCATGAAGAGTACACCTTCGTGTTCCTTCATGTACTCAAATATCTTGTCTATGTATTTGATTCGATGGGCCGCACCTGAGATGTATGGGTGCACAGCAATCCCCATTATTCGGGAACTCTCCGCTCCCTCCTCATAAAGCGTATCGAAAGCATCGCGAGACCGTTCGTAGATTTCCGGCGAGCGATGGTGCTGGGCGAGGTACATGGGAATATCGTTGAGCTCGACAGTATAGGGCACAGCGATCAATCTGCCGCTCTTTACGTTCAATGGATATGGCTGGTCGTCATTTACCCAATCGGCCACGTATTCAATCCCTTCTTCTGCCAGTATGTCAGGTGTATCGAAGGTTTCGTTCAAACCTGGACCCATCCATCCTCGGGGTGCCTTACCGGTGAAATCGCGGATCGTCTGAATGGTTCGCCGGATGACATCGCGCTCATCCTTTTCGAGGTTTATGGCCCGCTGCTCATATCCGTGGGCCAGAATCTCCCAATCGCTGCGGAGCATTGCCCTAACCATTTCTGGATAGTGGTTACACACGGGAGCATTAAGGCTAACGGTTGCCCTCACCCCATGCTTATCCAAGACTTTTTTTAGCCGCCAAAAGCCCACCCGCAGCCCATATTGAAACCAGCTATAGTTGGGAATATCGGGAATCACGGTTACCCCCTGTGGGGTCGGAAGAACCGCCCGTGCCATGGTAGCGTTGATATCCCATCTCTCGACATTGATGATAAACCAGACACCCAACCGGGCACCGCCTGGAAGCTTTACAGGCTTCCGATCCACAATCGCCGAATATTCAGCTCTTTCTTCTCTCTCTTTTCCCATGTCATAATCCTCCCTTCGTTCTATATGACTTATCTAATGAGCCCTCAATGGCTAAAATTCCAACATAATCTCGAATAGGCAATCACTTAATATTTCCTCCCCCCTTTGTCAACCTTTTTTGCATCGGGTTGTGTCGGCAAGAGTATACAGATTCTTTCTATTGACAGTAAAATAATTCGTGAACTAAGATTTAGTGAAAACGCGACTGTCAAGAGAGTGAGTAAGCAAGCCACAGGAATGGTTCCAGTTGAAGGGGGGAGTAAATTCTCCCTCGGTAATCATTACCCACAGTGCTGAAAAACCGTAATGATTAAAAGGTTAGGAGGGATAATAGATGAGAAATGAATTGAAATTTTCAGGAATCATGCCCGCCAATCTTCTCCCATTCAAACCGGATTATTCTATCCATGAGGCAGACTACCGGCGCCACCTGGCCTGGTTGGCGAGCGTCCCCGGCGTTACCGGAGTTGTCTGTAATGGGCATGCTGCCGAAGTCTCTTCCCTCACAAGGGACGAACGAAGAACGACATTGGCCATTGCGCTTGACGAGGTGGGCTCACGTCTTCCTCTCATTGCGGGAATCTACACGGACAGCACGTTGGAAGCTATTGATCTGGCAAGAGACGCGAAAGAGGAAGGAGCTAGCGGCATTCTCGTCTTCCCGCCATCGTTCTTCATGTGGGGTGCCCAACTGCGCCCTGAGATGGTTTATCGTCACTTCGCGCTCATAGCGGAGGCAGTTGATCTCCCGATTGTTGTCTTTCAGTATCCACCCGCTTCAGGAACCGGATATGATCCGGATACCCTCGTTAAATTGACCGAGATTCCCCAGGTCGTGGCATACAAGGACTGGAGCAATGACATCGTAACATATGAACGTAACCTGCGCGTGATAAGAGCAACGGGAAGACCCGTAGCCGTGCTTTCGACATATACTATGGCGCTTTTTGCCAGCTTCGTTATTGGAGCTGACGGTGCCATCTCCGGAATGGGGAGTGTGGTTGCCGATCTTCAGGTTGAACTCTTCTCCCATGTACGAAAAGGTGACCTAGAAGCCGCGAGGAAAGTCAATGATCGTTTAGAGCCTTTGGTCAGAGTATTTTACGCCCCCCCGTTTTTAGATATGCACAATCGAATGAAGGAGGCCCTGCTGATTCTCGGTCGAATCAGCCAGGCCGTGGTCCGCCCGCCTCTTCATCCTATTGAGGACAGTGAACGGGAGAGGATCCGGATAGCTCTTAAACAAGCCGGTATTACCCCAGAGGGCGAACAGGAGAGAATTCGTGTGATTCTCGATGAGAGCAGTCTGACCCGTTCATATGGTGGCCGATAAAGAACCGAAATGCTGCGTTTTTTGGGAGAGCGGTATTTAAGGCTTTCGTATAGATGAGATCTAAATAGACTTTACCTACCTGGGACCCGGCCGCTGTCTCATTCCGGAATCATTCGTCCTCGAAGAACGTATGCCTGACGGTATAGCCGATGAAATTGTCCAGGCGAATCGGACTCACAATCTCCAGGGCGTCGGTATCCTCAATATACTCGACACTATGGGGAGTATTTGAGGGAAGAACCCAGATATCTCCCGGTGAGAGCTTCCTGGGCGCTTCATTGGCACTGGTCACTCGCATTTTTCCCTTGAACAGCAGAAACATTTGCTCCGCCTCATGGTGATGGTTTGGTACATGTGCTCCTTTCTTGGCGTTGATCTTTGTCAGCATGATTTTTTCGCCGCTCATGATGCGTATGAGAAGCTTGGATGCTTCCGGCAGCCCTTTCAAATAGCTAACCTCTCTTTCGGGAAACTCCTCCCAGCGGTGATAGTATCCCATGTAACAATCCTCCTTTCATTTTACGGGATTCGCACAACCCGATGTGAATCCACACCCTGATCTGAGCAGGGAATCGCTCTTCGGGAGGGTCCTGAAAGAACGCGAACTGAAAGAGTACGATGAATCCCCTGTATCAGGCCGGAAAAGGGACAAGCGTAGACCCCCGGATTTCCTGCACCATGCCTATCGGGTGACCATCTGGTCAGGAGTGGTCCTTCTTTAACTGGGCGGCGATTTCCTTGAAGTCATAAGACGGGTACACCTCGTACTGGAATGCACCCCACGCCTTCTGTTCCATGANNATAGGACATCGCCACTACCCAGGAAACCAGTTCGGTCCCCTCTGGTGGAAAATCACGATAGAAACCCGTCATCTTAAGGTGTTCTGCGATCTCGTCCAACGTCATTGTCTGGTCGTGATGCAGGATTACCGTCAAAAGCACTCTCTCATCTGAGGCCATCGGCATTCCTCCTTGTCCTTAAGTTAAAAGAATCT
>JABAOF010006853.1_pt6 | contig 10449 bp, 9 predicted proteins | sample 7062171 | NCBI WGS metagenome assembly JABAOF01 (sample SAMN14538628, study PRJNA623070) | marine sediment metagenome | biome: marine biome [ENVO:00000428]; feature: marine pelagic biome [ENVO:01000023]; material: deep marine sediment [ENVO:00002113] | place: India: Gulf of Khambhat ... | reverse complement strand
CATGTAGAGTAATTCATTCCCCTAAATCCTCTTTGGGAAAAACGTTAAATTCTTATACAGAAAGATGTTAATTATGTAGAGAATTGAATTTAAAGACCATAAATTATAATATTTCGTCGTCATGACGTAACCTCTAAAAGGGCTTAAAATGGCTAAAGAACCTCAAAAGCATAACAAAAGAATTCGACTTTACAAAGACCATAACGTACAGTTGTTTATCAGCAAGTTTGTGAGCGGTGAGCTTAGTAAATTGAATCCGGTTTATGATCCTAAGTACGGTTATAGATATCCGGTTGTTGATGCAATCGTGGGCGATTCCTCCAGCACCGATGAACTTTTGCAGAGCTTATTTAAGGCTGGTGTTCTGAAGAGGGAGCTTTTCGACAAGATCGTCTATTGCCCGTCTTGTAATACAGCGAACGTTTCCATGCACTACTGTTGTCCTCACTGCAAATCCTTCGATGTCAGAAAGAGCGCGTTAATTGAACATATACAATGTGGATATATCGACACCGAAGAACATTTTCGAAAAGACGACAAACTTGTCTGCCCAAGATGCCGCAAAGAACTGACTAAACCAGACGTAGACTATCACAAAGCAGGAGTGTGGTGCACCTGCAATGAATGTGGCAAAAGCTTTGACATTCCGGTTCCAGCCCATTTTTGTCGTGACTGCCGCCGAAATTTCACGTTTGAGGAAGCCCTCTACAAAGACGTGTACTCCTACAGTTTGACCCCTGAAGCCATGAAAGAGGCGACTTTGGGCTGGATTCTGATCGCTCCAATAAGGGAGTTCTTGGAAAGTCGTGGATTCGAAGTGGAAAGCCCTGGCTTCTTGAAAGGAAAATCTGGCGCAAGTCACATGTTTGACATAACTGCTTCCCCCACTGGAGTGGAGCGAAACATAACCGTGATCGACCTTGCAACCTCAACCGATGACGTCGTTTCTGAGCAGCCGGTCATCGCGATGTTCGCTAAAATTTATGATGTCTCCCCAGGCAAGGCATGTTTGGTTGCAATTCCAAAGATGAGTGAAAACGGAAAGAAGTTGGCAGCCCTTTACAAGATAGAGTTGGTTGAGGCGAAGGATCAGAATGAAGCAATAGAAGCACTTGAGGTCTGTGTGAAGAAATAGGCTAGGTTCCCGAATAGACTGCTGTATTTCCTCGCTCTGTTACAACCTTAACCGTATACTGGCCGGTAGGTAAACTGATATCAGCGCGAAGGTAAATCGTGGTCTCCGCCGAATTTACGAAAACGTTTATGTCACGGCGCTCATGGTTCGTTGAATTGATGATCCATAAGGAGACCAGATCGGAAGTTAAAGACCCTTCGTTCTTGAAGGTGAAACGTGTCCCACCGCTCACGGCCCTTGCTCCTAGAAAGTCGATGTCGATGGTTGTCTGGACAGCGTCATTTCTTTCATCATGAAACTTCACGTACATTGCGCCATCATCCCGCACATAACTCCGCCACGTGTTTGTAAGATTAATTGTGTAATTGTCCCATCCTCCTGTCGGCGTATGACCAGTGGTGGAATTAAAACCGTTATCGCTGTATGCTTGCGCCGTCCAATTGTAGGCCTTCAAAAACCATTTTTCGAGCTCGTTCCTGGCTCTATACCTTAATCGTATTTCGACGGTTGTAATAGACGCGAAGGGATAGGCTGATATGTCTATAAAGAAAGTGCCGTTGATATCTAGCCTGTATATTGGAGGGTTCGGTCCTTCTCGGAATGTTTCCCAATCATCATCGTTGGCAACTTGTGTATCTTCGTAGGTGCCACTTACGCGACTACCCAGATTCACAGTGTATTCGCTCTGAGCTGCAAACCAGGAAGAGCGGGTAACGTTGACACGGGTGACGTTAGCAATTTTCACCTCTTCCCGCAGTTTTTCCCAATCCAACTGGTTCATCTCATAGCTCCATAAGACGACATTCGACACTATGACTAGGATAATCACTAAGCTGAGCGCCACAACTATTATGTTGCTGACGCCACGCCGATCCCGTTTAAGACGGAGACGTCTAATAGTCCACAAGTTTGGTCCCCCTGCTGGTTACAATGTTAATGTGATATACGGAGCTGGAACTCCAACTGTAAGTGACATTTAACCAGCCGTGTTTGTCCTCTTCTAACTCGAGAGGTGTGAACGATTGGGACGTGTGATTTACGTATATGGCGACTATTTTAATCGAAACTTTACCCACGTTGCGAAGGTAAATCGAAATTTGGCTGGTTCTAAACCAAACGTCCTCTACAATAAAGCGTTCGCCCATAGTATCGTGAAGATTATCCGTGATAACATACGTGGCCGTTATAGCAATTGACATGGCGGCCACTGCGATAACCATTAACAGGAGATTGCTCAAGACGGGGGTTATTCCCCTCCTGTTCCGTAATAGGTTTCTCACTGATTCCACCATCATACTATGAATTTGAGGGCTAGATACCCGCACGTCAAAAGGATGACACTATGCTTTAGACCGGCGCCAACGGTTCCCTCTCCCATTTTTCCAGCCATAAGACCACCGAAGAAAGCTTGAATGGCGCTCATGTGAAAGAAGACCCTCCTAGCTTCTTCCGGCGTCATTATGGCGGCAAACTCTGTGGTAGAAATGTCCGACATGCGGACGAAGAAGGATTTGAAAAGCATGACAATTGTGAAGAGGAAGACGAAAAACGCGACGTAGGTTATTGCGACATAAGGTCTCGTTTGAGTTTTGCGTTCTTCGTCAAACGTTAGGGTTGTCTGCACGAATCTCTCCATTGGATCGAAGACCTTTTCAACACGCCCTCCAGATCTGCTGGCCTCAAGGATTAGGGGGATCGTTCGTCTTATGAGAGTCGTGTCAACGCGCTCGCCCAGGGATTGAAGCGCCTTTTCGAAGGATACCCCCCAACTCATTTGAGCCACCATCTTCTTCAGTTCTTTGGTTAGTGGTCCGTAGCGTCGTTTAGAGGCTTCTTCTAGGGCCTGCGGCAGAGTCATACCCGTTTTTTGAGCTTGAACTATGCTTCGGAAGAGGTCGGGAAGATGTTTGTCTACGGATCTCTTCCAACGATAATCAACGTAATCGAGCACCGCTGAAGGAAAAACAGTGACTACTACCGCTAATAACAGATATTCGTCGAAGAGGGGACTACCCTGAAGCGTTATAAATGCTGTTGCAACTATGATGGCCCCTAGGACAATGGACACGATCCAAGCGATTTTCTTCTCCCACTTTTCAATCTTAGGCATATTTTCACCGCTTCGGCGAAATCATATCTAAGATTATGAGAAATACGACTGATCCGGTTGGCAAGCCGATATACGTTAGAAGATACAGCAGTAGATGTGGGTCAAGCAGTCCAGACCCGCCTCCGCCCAGCATCGCCATCACTGCAAGCATCACCACGAAGATGAGGGACCCTGCAACCATTAGAGTGACGTAAAACTCTGCCAAAACTGAAAGGGTATCCGAGAATCGACGCAGTGCAATTCGCTTTAATTTCATATATTGGCGTGAACGATCTCTGAGATATTTTACCATGCTTCCTCCGGAGTGAATTGTGGCAATAAAGCCCTCAAGTAACTCTTTAAACCTTTCAGAAGGCGTTCGCTGAGAAGCAGCTTCTAAAGCTGAAATAACGTCAAAGCCGAAAAGCTCTACATCCCGCACTATGGTTCTAGCTTCATTAGAAACCGCTAATGAAGCGTCAACTTGAGCCAAAGAACGGAAAACAAAGTCCGGCGGCACACCAGCACCAGCCAAAATAGACATGTACCCCGCAGTGAAGGGAAGCCCATCCTCTAAGGTCCTCTTCAAACTATCTGCGCGATAAATGGGATAAAAATAGAAGCCGATTACAGTTAAGGCTCCTGCAAACAAGCTTGCCCCTATTCCAAAAAGAAGAGACGAAAAGAGAGAAAGTTCAAAAATGAAAATTAAGAGCACAGGAACAAGAATCAGAACTGAAATGGAAAGCAGCAAAGCTGTCAGAATAACTGTGCTAACGTAAGCCTTGAAGTTGACTTTTATTCCAGATTTCCGCAAGTTCACGTCCAAATCTTTGAACAAGGGCAAAAATTTGGTTGTCCTCCCTCCAATAACTTGATAAGCAAAAACCTGAGGTTTCGTCGCACCTAATCGAAGGCTCTCGATCCAGCGGTGAAAGCGACGCGTAATGGGAGAGAAATGTGGGCGAAAGGCAATTTTGACGCCTTGAAAAGCTCTTTTGATCCTCTTCTTGATTTTGCTTAGAATCATTACACCCCCAACCTCGCCTTCCGGTAAACGCGGGCAGGATCAGCGTAGTATTCTCTGATGACGGAGACGACGTCGGTGTATCTTCGAATCCCTTTTTTCACCATCCAGTCTAACACTGTTTTTCTTCGATGAAGCTCCTCTCGAACCTCTTCCTCACTAAGTCCCAGACGTTTCATTTTTTCCTCCAAGATGTAGCTGCGACCAGAATACGAGAAGACGTCACGTTTTGCATCCCACCGATACACTTCATTGGTTAAGAGTTCCTGTGTCCTAGGATCTAAACCAACAATCTCCGTCACTGTGCGGGTTCTTCTAGCAGGTTTTCCATCAACTTCGGTTCGCAACTGAACCGTCACAGCATCGATCATTGTAAGGAGGGGCCTCGGAATGTTCATGGGTTCCGACCCCAAACGGTGGATAACAGAACTCACAGATTCACCATGGATCGTGCCCATTCCTAAGTGACCTGTAGCCATGGCTTGGAAGAGGGTGTAAGCTTCTGCACCGCGAACTTCGCCTACAATCAGGTAGTCGGGTCTCTGCCTAACAGCCGCCTTCAAAAGATCAAACAGCGTGATAGCACCCGTTCCTTTTTCGTCATGCCCAAACCCTGTTCGTACAACCGATGGAATCCAGTTTTCATGGGGCAAGTTGAGTTCAGCGGTGTCCTCTACGCTAACTATCTTTAATCCAGGCTTTATGAACATTGACAAACAATTAAGCACGGTTGTTTTTCCCGCAGCCATGCCTCCAGCTACAAGAATAGATGCCCGGTTTTCGATGGCGTACCAGAAGTATGCAGCCATGTCGGATGATAGGGTGCCAAAGGAGATTAAGTCTGAAATTGTTAAGGGGTCAACGCGAAAACGACGAATTGTAAATGTTGACCCTCTTCGGGTGATTTCGTTTCCGTACGTTATTTGAATGCGACTTCCATCTGGAAGGGAGGCATCGAGTATAGGCATCGCAAGGGAGATGTTTTTTCCTGCTAGATAGGCTAGCCTAACTACAAAGGAGTTTAGTTCGTCAACATCGTTGAAGATGATGTTGGTTGGGAGGGATTCGTATTCACGGTGCCAAACGTAAATGGGTATGTTGACTCCGTCTGCTGAGATGTCTTCAATTAGATGGTCTTTCATGAAGGGATCGATTTTTCCGTAGCCCAGGAAGTCGCGTATGATGTAGTACATGAGTTTGTCTATGGCTTCTTCAGCGATTTTTAGGTGATAGTCTTTGATGATTTCGCGAATTTTGTTTTTAAGATACTCCTCAGCCTTATCTCGTGTTCCAATTTCTTTGAGGTGAACGTCAATTTCTTCAATTAGTATGGCTTTGATTTCTTTGAGGTGGTCTTCCCCTTCTTTGAGGAGGGTGGGTTCAATCACTTCATATCTTATTCTTTGGGTGTTTGGTTCTCTAACGACTGCGGCGTAGACGTAGGGCTCATGGATGGGATAAACCTCTCGGAAAACGGATGGCTTTCTTTTCTGTACCGAATTTGACTTGACTTTCATTAGCTCTCACGTCTACTCTGCGTTATAGTTCTTCCGCTAAGGACTTGGCTAAGGAAGCCGATTCGCGAATTTTCCATAGCAAGAACATATTGTATCGCAAGACTTAATAAAGTCTATGGATGGAAAATCACTTACACCGTCACAGTTCAACTATGCTAAGCTGCCCAGAAGGGAGATTTACGTCTCATCACTTCTATTAGCTCATTCAGCGCTCCAATTTCTTCAGGGGATAAGCGATCTTGAAACTTCGTTACCAAGATTTTGGCGTGGGCTTCAGGCACCCTAACGTAGAATATGTCCCCCTCATAGATATGGCGTCCCACAATCGGTTTATCTAATGAAATAGCCACCTGCATTCCAGTATTAGCTTCTGAAACTGCTTGACCGCGGTCCTGAATTTGCTTGATTTCACCGACATCTCGTCCATCTTCCTTGACAAGAGCATATTTTGGTTGGATATGCCCTGCCAAAACTTCTATCCCGACTATAGCGGGTTTCGCTTTCCTAAACACGTAGCCAAGAAGGAACTTCATCTTACCCGGCTTGACTAGTCTGTCAAACTCTTCTTTAAGTTGCGCTTCCTTCTCGCTTTTAATCCATTGGACGTAATCGTCAACTAGATGGTAAATGATATTGTGCTGAAAGATGGAAACTCCTCGATTTTTCGCTTCTTCTTCCGCATCTGGCAACACCTTTACATTGAAGGCTAAGATAACCCCGTGAAAGGGTTCACGTTCCTTAACCACAACAGCCTCGGTGACGTCTCGCTTAGAAACATCGCCAACGTCCGCCAACCGTATCGGAACGTTGTTTCGTCTCAAACTCTCGGCAATGGCTTCAAGGGATCCCAACGCGTCGGTTTTCAGCACGACACCTTCCACATCAGTAACGATTCTAATTTTCTCAACTTCTTCGGAAACGGATTTAACATACTCTTCAAGGCGGTCTTCAGAGGGAACTACGTATAAAGGTGCACCAGCCAAGGCTTCTTCAAGGTTTGGCGCTGCAATTTTTATTCCAGCCGCAGCTGAAACTGCGTTCACCGAGGTGAACTTATCACGAGGGTCTCTGATCTCGTCTAAAGGCTTCGGCAGAAGAACAGCCCGGACGTTGGTCACGATGGGTTTTTCTTTGGCACCCACGACGATGATGTCACCTTTTTGAAGCACTCCATCGTAAATGATGACATTGATGGTAATACCGAGTCCAGGTTCCTCCTTAACTTCCAAAACCGTTCCCTTCGCTGGTCCCTTTGTTACTCGAAGACTGGGACGCAGATATTGTTGAGTCAAGCCGATAAGAACTGCTAAAAGTTCAGGTATGCCCTCCCCCGTTTTGGCACTCGTCGGAACAACGGCTACGGTCTTGGTGAAGTCAGATATTTTGTCAAACCGGTCTACTCTAAAATCAAGTCTAGAAAAAGTTCCCATAATCGTGTATAAATGTTCATCTAGGTCTTGGCGAACGTAAGGGTCCTGATCTCGGTAGGACGCTGAAAAGGTTTCGTCAGGCTTGGATTTCCATCCTGGTAAGCGATCGATTTTGTTTGCCGCCACAAGAAAGGGAGTTTTCCTCGCCTTTAAGATGTCAATACACTCATATGTCTGAGCCTCGAATCCCCTTAGAACGTCGACCAAAAGAATTGCAACATCTGCCACCGCGCCACCTCTTTTCCTAAGGTTGGCGAAGGCTTCGTGACCCGGCGTATCAATGACAAGCAGTCCGGGAATTCGCACCCTTTTTCTTAATCCTTTCAGAAGAGGCCCACATATCTTGGTAAGGGTCTTAACGGGGAAGAAACTTGCACCAATGTGTTGGGTTATGCCCCCAGCTTCACGGGCTTGAACACTGCTTTTTCTGATCCGATCTAGCAGTAGAGTCTTTCCAGTGTCGATGTGACCAAGCACGCACACGATGGGTTGCCGTACGGGCATGTAGTCTACCTCACAGCTGACTGTTGGAAACAGCGACTATCGGGTTCTACCATGATTGACGTATCAAAGTTATAAACTATTTCGCTAGGGTCAGTTAATTTAAGAAAGTTGAGCAAAAAATATTAATCTACGATAGTCCTAAAGATTAACAGCCCTAAAAATTAAACTGGCACCCAATTGAGGGAGGGAAAACCACGCAGATAGAATCCCTCGAAAACGCGTTGCTTTCAGCGATAAATCCTTTCCTAAAATCGGTTATAAAGAAGTTTGATGTGGAATGTGAGCAAGATGGAAGTTTGCTGATAAAATCCTTAAAACGTTTTCTCGGAGAAGATGTTCATTTATGTGGGAGCTGCGCTATTCTAGATCACAGGATAGCGAATCCATTTTACCAAATTGCCGCCAGAATTATGCGAGCGAAACCAAAGTTCATGAGGGGACAATTTCTAGATCAAGAATACGGTGAGGCTTGGCTGAAAGGATTCGCCTTAATGATGAAGGGAATTGAAAAGTATGGCATACGTATTCCGTTTACTCCAGCAGGTCCCTTTGAAATCGTTTGGAACTTCACGTATTCCTGCAACCTCAGATGCAAACATTGCTACGAGAACGCAGGATCTCATCGACCAGAACTAACAACGGACCAAGCGTTTGCCACCATAGACAACCTATCAAAGATTGCGAAGGTTGGTCTTCCGGCGCTGTCTTTCTCCGGAGGAGAACCGCTCATAAGGAAAGACTTCTTCGAAGTCGCCGCGTATGCAAAAAAGAAAATACCTTACGTAAGCATTGCTACGAATGGTACGTTACTCACAAAGGATAACGTAAAAAAACTCAAGGAAGTGGGCGTTGACTATGTTGAGATAAGCCTTGATGGAGCGAGCAAGGAGGTCCATGAAAGTTTCAGAAGGGTTCCGGGTTGCTTTGAAAAAACAATGGAAGGAATACGCAATTGTGTGGACGAGAACCTTGATACATGCATAGCAACGACAGCCCAGAAGGAGAATTTGGACGAAATACCGAAAATAGTAGAACTAACACAAAAGTTAGGAGCCAGATTCATGCATTTCAATTACGTACCCACCGGAAGAGCAAAGAAGCATGTTGAACTCGACCTAAGTCCAAAAGAAAGACTTTCCCTTCTAGAAATAATAGGAAGAAAAATTGTTAACTTATACTTGAAAGCAAAAGAAGAAGAGCAAAGAACTGGAAAGACCGACATAAAAACGGATAGATTTTTCAGCACTTGCCCACAATTCGCTAGTGTCGTAAGGAGACTTGCAGGAGAAGAAGGACACAAATTCACGGTATCTGCTCATTACGCCGCCAAAAAGGGTATTGAAGCCGTTGCAAACTTCTTAGGAGGATGTGGAACTGGAAGGCTCTACGCCGGTTTGGAACCTAATGGAGACATAAAACCCTGCGTTTTCTTCCCAACCAATAAAGACACGATACTTGGAAATATTTTAGAGGACGATTTTGAATACATCTGGGATAACAACGAGCTTCTGTGGAAGTTAAGGACAAGAGAAAAGCTGGAAAGTTATGAAATAAATGGACAAACAATTGGGTGTGGAAACTGCGAGGATAAGTATATCTGTGGAGGTTGCAGAGCCAGAGCCTATGGGTACTTCAACGGGGATTTAAATGCGCCAGACGTTGGTTGCATCGATAACGAAATAATATGGAAAAACGTTGCAAAGGCGCTTCCGCAACTTAATTCCTCATCTTCGTGAATCTTAGCTTAAATTTTGAAGATGCTTTTCACATTGAGAAAATACTTTGTCAACCTCTTCAAATGGGTAATTTGCGTCAATATCGGCAAGTAACCCCTTCTTTCTAAAATAATCAATCACAGGCATCGTTTTTTCACGATACACTCGCAACCTATTTTTGATGGCTTGAGGCGTCTCATCTGAGCGTTGATAAAGTCTCCCACCACAACGGTCGCATACCCCCTCAACTTTGGGAGGAACTTCTTTCACGTGGTATATGGCTCCACATTCTCTGCAGGTTCTTCTCCCACCAAGTCTGGACATGATGACCCGATCAGAAGCGACAAAATTCAAGACTTTATCTATTTTTTTGAATTTTTCCATGGCTTCTGCTTGGGCAATTGTCCTTGGAAAACCGTCAAGGAAAAATCCGTTTTTGCAATCATCCTTTTGCAGCCTCTCCTTCACCAGTTCAATGACAATTTCGTCGGGAATCAGATCTCCACGGGATACGTAGTCTTTTATTTTTTTGCCTAGTTCTGTTTCATCCCTTATGGCTTTGCGAAACAGGTCTCCAACGGAGATTCTTGGAATATTATATTTATCTGAAAGAATTTTGGCGTAGGTTCCTTTGCCTGCTCCAGGGGACCCCAGTATGACGATATTCATTATTCATCACTTTTTCTACCTTATAAAAAGGATGTGTCATTCAGTCAACCTTTCCCCTTCTCTTCCTTTCCAAAATACTTTGTCCATCGAATCTTACGGGCATCGCGTTTTAACTCAACGGAACTTTTTCTGCACTTGCTTGAACAAAACCATAGAATTGTTCCGTCGTTTCTTACGTACATTATGCCGGTGCCTGGTGGAAACTCGTGTCCGCAAAAGGAGCAAATTCTGAGCCTTGGCACTGGCAAACCTCTTTGTCATCTAATCTTCTTGGCTTCCCTTTCAGTTTCCCTCAGCATGAGAACGTCGTTGGTTCGCACAGGACCTTTCACGTTTCTTGTTATGATGCGCCCTTTGTCCCTT
>JABAOF010058755.1_pt1 | contig 10450 bp, 11 predicted proteins | sample 7062171 | NCBI WGS metagenome assembly JABAOF01 (sample SAMN14538628, study PRJNA623070) | marine sediment metagenome | biome: marine biome [ENVO:00000428]; feature: marine pelagic biome [ENVO:01000023]; material: deep marine sediment [ENVO:00002113] | place: India: Gulf of Khambhat ... | reverse complement strand
GTCCGAGTGTCGGATCATGTTCACGCACACGGCCCCATAGGGCGAATATGGCTCGCCTGCGGTAGGACGTCTTAGGGCCCCATGCAGGGAGGAGGGTCTGCGAAGAGGAGGGTCAGTACAATGATGAGTCTGCGAGCGTTGTCGGTCATGGCCGCGTTACTGCTAACGGCCTCGTGGGCGTTGGCTGCAGATGTTTTCGTTGAGGATTTTAATGGAGCCTACCCCTTCACGGGCGACATGATCGAAGAAGACTGGGAGCGTGCCTTCTTCAACGGTACGTGGTGGATTGAAGAGGATGAGGTAACCTCGCCGCCCAAGGCTCAACTGTTCGCGACGTATGTGGGAGATACCTGTCGGTTCTGCGTGTCCGCGATATGGTATCATGGACAGCACCTATTCTACATCCGAGACTTCGCGCCCGACATCGATGCAGCCAATCCTTGGTCGCTGACGTGCAACGTCTTCGGGCACAACGACACCAAGCGTCCCGACCACTTTGTGCAGTACTGGTCTTGTCAGTTCGATATACAAGACTTCAGCAACGCTCTGTCTAAAGAATACGGGCAGGTGTACTGGACTTCCGAGAACGACCGAACTTGGGAGCAGATCACGTTCAATACGGCCGGTTCGACAAGTGGGGACGATCTGGTTTCATTGATTCTCGTGCCCGGCTGGGGTTATGCCGTGCCGGTCGTTGACTCGTCATTTGTGGTCTTCGACGACGTCTGGTTGACCTATACCCCGGACAATGGCGACGTGAGTCCTCCCGGGCAGGTGATCGGACTTGCTGCGGATCGCGGGGACGGCCAGATCGAGCTGACTTGGCAGAATCCGTCGGATGCGGACTTCGCGGGCACCTTGATTCGCGTGCGGACCGGCCATTTCCCGGTCAGCAAGCGGGACGGGGACTTGGTGGTCAACTTGCCGGGATCGCCGGGGGCCGAGGAGTCATTCGTTCATCAGCCCACTGACAACGGGACAAGCTACTACTACGCAGCCTATACCTACGACGACCGGACCAGCGGGCCCAACCCGGACGCAAGTTATGCAAACTATTCTCAGGCCGCCACGGTCGCAGTCCTTGCACCGCCCACGCCTACGGTGGACGCCGATATTGGCTTGGTTGAGAGCTTGGGCTGGGATGTTGTCAATCATGGCGACGCGGCTAGTCCGAACTTCGACGACAGTGTTCCTCCAACCGCATGGGACACCACGACACCAACGCCCTCCGGAGATAACCGATCGGCTGAGATCAACACCGTGGGGCTAGCCGTCAACCGCAAGTGGCGCGAGTCAAGCGATCTGTCCTCCACCTCGGGCGTGTCGATGTTTCTGGTATGGAAGCCGAGGGAAGGCATGAGCTGCGGCCCGGCCGGAGTCTGGGGATCAAGCGCCTACACCGTCTTTGAGGCCCGTACCGCCAGCGTCAAACTGAACATCAACGCCGACGCAGCGGTTTCCTGGCCGCCGGGCAATTTGGAGGAGGCGTTACCTGTACCCGAGGGCCTCGCCGAGATCGGCTTGAACGATGCCGTGGACCCGCCGGGGGGGCTTGGGACCCAGTTCGACACGTTCACCATTGAGACCGAGAAGTGGCAGCGGTGGTGGTTCCAGGTCGATGCGAGCCGGAACTTCAAGCTGTACGACCTTAACGACGTCGTGCCTGGCGAAGGGCCCCATCTGTTGGCCTCGGGCCAGCTCGGCGTTTACACCACTACTGACAGCAGGATCACCATCGGGGATGGCAGCGGCACCGCGGGTATCGATTCGGATTTCCTGGTTGACGAGGTTTACGTGCTGGACAGTTTCCGCGACGTCTCGGCGGTTCAGTTCCCCTACGGGGCGGACTTCGACGGCGACGGGGACGTGGACTTGGATGACTACGACACGTACCTCGTGCCTTGCTATACGGGTCCTGGCGGCCAGACGAGCCAGCAGTGCGAACGTTGCGACCTCGACGAGGACAACGACGTGGATCTTATCGACTTCGCGACGTTCCAGTGTAGTTTCACCGGTAGCGGATCATGACCGGCGCATTCCGGCTTCATGGACTCCCTGGGCACCGCACGAGCCGGTGTAAGGGATAGTGTACTACGGACGGTGCGCAAGCACATGATGCGCGACGCAGCGCTCGCTTGGGGGACCTTCTTCTTCACCCGCGTCTGGTGACAGGCAATCCGACGAAAAGTCGGCTGTCAAGATCGTTGAGCGGGTCGGTCTCGCCGGTTGCAGCAGCGCTGGCGAAGACGATGCCGGGCTGGGCGGCGTGCATCGCGCGGGCCAGGACGTTGAACCCTTTCGTGACGCTTGCTTCCCGCACGTTGTGTCCCTGCCTGGCACAAGCCAGGACGGTCTGACCGAGTCCCTCCCGTGCCCCGACGACGTGTGCGAGCAACTCATCCGGCCTAAGGCCGTCGTTGTATCCATGGCGGATGATGGTGTTGGGTTCCCCGTGGACATCGATAACAGTACCACGAGAGCCGAGCAGGCAGGCTAAGTGACGCAGCGAGCCCCGAGCGCCGCTCTTGACCGCCAGGAGCTGAGGTCCCAGATCGTTATCGGCAAAGTCAGTGCGATAGGCGATGCGCTCGGCGAGCTGGCCTGCGTAGGCGTCCCACGCCTGGGGCTCGTCACCGGCTGGGGCGGGCGGGCGGTCAAGGCTCTTGCCGATGAACGGACTGATGGACGCGCCCGAGCCCTTGGCGACTTCAAATCCCCGTCGCATCAGCCGCTCGAGTGCTTCAAGAGTCGCACTGGCTCCGTCACGTTGCAGGAGTCTGCGCATGGCGTCGATCAGACACGGGCGCGTGACAAAGCCTTCAGGCGGAGCAACGTCGATTCCCGCCAGCTTCGAGATCTCTTCAAGGCCCTGCGGCGTCAGGCTCAAGCTCGCCAGTCCCCATATCATGTCCTGAGCGGGAGCTAGACCGTTGATCAAGTCCGTTAGGGCGGCTGGTTGGCTGGGAAGCACCAGCCAGTTGATCATCGCTGGGTCGCGCGTGAGGTGACCGGGTACGGAGAGACGTTCTGCGGCCTCCTCTTGCGCTGCCTCGGTAATCGGCAGGAACACGGCCGCTTGGTCGCCGTCGAAGTCGGCGTTCATCAACATGCACACGAGCGGGTGGAGGCGAATCACGCGGTCCGGATGACGCACAGGACGGAAGGCAAGGATGGCGGTCGGCATGATCGTCGGGGCTCGATTCAGGAGCACCCACGAGCGCGCCATGGTCTCGTCGAGCACGCGCGTAGCGCGCTGGCTGCGAGCGCGCACTTCCTGTTCGTTGCGGAGCTCGCGTACGAGANNTCCATGCGATCTCATCAGGCAGACCGACTTGATCGATCCGCAGATCGGCTCCGACGGAGAGCACGGTCCGGCCGCTGAACAGGTTCCTTTCGTAGAGCCGCAGGTGCTCTGGGGTCAGCAGCGCGTCGAAGAAGCGCTTCACCCGATCCTTAAGCTGCGCGAGCGCGTTGTCCGAAAGGCTCTGCGGCGCTCCGCTTGCCACAATCCGCTCCAGCTTGGCGTTGGCTTCAGCGAGGGCGCCGTACTCGGCAAGCTCTTCGAATACGCCGACTTCGCTCAGCTTGCGATCGGGCAGCCACGGATGCGGAACCGGACGGGCTAGCCTAAGCACGGCAGCTTCGGGCTGGTCGAACCGGCACGCCAGCTTGTCTTGTCTCAACGCCGCGCGAATGCCCGCAGTATTGAGGCGCCGTGTGACGTCGGCGAAGCTGGGTGTCGGCGGGCCGGCCTGGGTGACCGGGCCAGCAGACAGGCGTGCCGCGAGCGTATCGGCATCGTCTCGCCTCTCGGCTCGCGTGTTGAAGGTCTCGGCAAGGTTCTCGAACGCGCCCGCATCGCGGAGGGCGTAGTATTCGAGCTCGCCCTGGAGGTTACAGCGGCCTCGACCGATCGATGCGTGGATCTTGTTGCGCGCGAGGTGGCAGGTCTTGCCCCAATAGACCCAGCCTACCGTACTTGGCCGCTCGAGCTTCATGCCCTTGCGACCGGCGGTAAGGGTCTCCATGCCGGATTCGGGCAGGCCGGCTCTGGCGAGGCGCTCGCGGATTTCGTGCTTGCTGGGGGCACGGAAAGGCGGAACGATCGCATGCGAACCTTCAGCGCGGGCGATCCGGCCCATGACGGCTTCGCGAATCTGGCCGAAGTTCAGCCGCGTGTGGCACCCAAGGAAGTTGAAAATCAGCTCGACGGGCGTGCCATCAGCCAGATGAGGCATTTCGTCATCGGGCAGAATCCTGGTGACGGTGCCCTTCGTTCCGTGGCGGTTGCTGAGTTTGTCTCCCGGCTCGATGGGATGGGGGTAGTCGAGGCGGCCGGCACACGACTGGCTGATGACGATGCCGTCTTCGAAGGTGTCGGCGCCCCAGGAGATGAAAGCTGTCAGCAGGTTACGCCCACACCAGAAGCCCGGAGCCTCGGGCTCGTTACCGGTCTGGACGTACGCAGGCTCAGGCTCGGGCGGGACAATCCACTGACGCATCATGTTGACGCCCATAAGCAGTCGATTCGAGTCGTTGTGCTCAAGGAATGGGACCATCGAGGCGGTCAAGCCCAGGCCGGCTTCGGGTCGGTCATCCACGATGATCAACCTGCCGTCCCGAATCTCAGCGCCAAGTGCGACGCTCAGGACTCGGCCGATGTTCGGGCCCTCCGGCGTCTCGAACGGGCACGTGCGGCCGAACTCGCCGGGCGCGATGGCCCGGTCTCGGTCCNNACGTCGCAGATGCGTGCGCTTCGCCAGCCAGTTCTGCTCGTCGAGCGCCTCCGCCGTGGCCTGGCTACGGAAGGTGAACGCTCGCAGGCCGAGTTGCGTGCAGAACGTTTCATATGCGTCGTGTACCTGCGCCGCGGCTTGGCCGTGGAAGAAATCGTTGATCCAGGCATCAAGCGGCAGCCACGCCCTCGCGAGCGAGGGGTCCCAAGGCAAGTCGGGCGGGGCTTGGCCCAGACGCTGTTCGATGTAGTCATACAGCTGCTCGCCAACGCAGCGGATCTCAGCGCGGTCAAGGTTCTCTTCAGACGCGGTCGGGAGCACCACGCGGCGCTTGCCGTCGATCTCGAAAACCCCGTCCTCGTCACATTGTGGGATGCCGGTGTACTCAGTTTCGACGTGGCCACTCGCGGTCTCGACTGCGATTCTCACGCGGGACGTGTATCGCCCGGCAGATTCGACATGATAACCCGCCAGCGGCAGCCGGGAGGCAAGGAGCTGCGGCAGTCGGCTCTGCAGGAATCGATCGAACGATACCTTGTGCCAAGGCGCGTGCGTATCGAGTGTCATGGTGGAATGCTTCTCCTGTCTTGATCGGTCCCGAGCCGCTCGGCTAGCGGTCGTCAGATCCGCCTCAGTGTTTCCAGCGCGACGCGAACCTGATCGGTCAAGGAACTCATGTGGGCTGCCTTGCGGTCCGTGTCGCCGCGAAACGGGTTATCCGAGACAATGTGCAGCGCTGCGCAGGCCAAGCCCGATTTGGCTCCGACGCCGAACAGGCACGCGGTCTCGAGGTCCACCGCGCCGAAGCCCGCGCTGCGCCATTCGGTGACCTGTTCGGTGGTTTCCAGCATCAGGGCGTCGATGCTGGCGATGGTTCCCTGGCACAGCCGCAGTCCGGCATCGCGGGCTGCCGTCTCCAGCGCCGCACAGATTTCGGGCGTGGCCTCGAACTCCTGGCGCTCGCCGAAGTAGGAGCGGCTCGTCCCATCGATTCCGACCGCCCGGTCAGGCATGAACAGATCCCCGACCAATACGTCGTCGCGGAGCCCGCCGACATACCCGAGACCGATGGCCCGACGCACGCCAGCCAGGGCCGCCACTTCCAGGTACATGGCAACTGCCGGCGCCCCGAATTTGGGCGTGGTGAAGGCTGTTTCCACTCCGCGGTACGATCCCTTGAAGAAGACGCCCACCTTTTCCAGTCGCTCGAACGGCGCTTCCAGCACGGGCGCGTCGAACAGATCCGGGTTGCCGAACAGCAGCAACAGGTTCTCGCTTAGGCAGCCTTTCGGGTGCTCGCCCAACAGCCAGCGGTAAGCGGTCGTGCGTATGTGTTCCTGCCACTCCATTCGCCTATGTCTCCCGTTCAGTGATACGGACCCGCACAAGCTGGTCTGGCCAGCCGCGGCCGAGCGGCCGGCGACTGCGGCCACAAGGTCCGCGGAAGCCGCTCGAGCGANNCATCAAGCATCCTTTCATTCCGCTTCCATGTCCTTCCATTGGCGAGCCAGACGTTTCGTTGCGTAGTGCAATCGCGACTTGACGGTGCCCTCGGGGATGCCGAGCGCTTCTGCCGCTTGGCGTATGTCCATCTCCGTCTCATACACCAATCGCAGTACCTCGCGCTTCTCCTCGGACAGCTCATCAATGAGGCGTCGGAAAAGGTTCCGCCGCTCCGCGAGTTCGAGCACGGCATCGGGTCCGAGCGATGAGGCGTCGATCATCCACCCGGGGGCGGGGCTCTCGTCCTCCTGGCNNGCGCCATCGATCGCACATGGTTGAGGGCCAGGTTGGTAGCGATGCGCAACAGCCAGGCGCCGAACAAGCCCCGACCGTCCCATTGGTGCGCACGCGTCCATACCCGCAGGAATACTTCCTGAGCCAAATCCTCAGCGATGGAAGGCGACCGCACGTACCGTAGCAAATGGGTGCGCACCGTCTCTGCATGGCGGACGTACATCGACTCGAACGCCTCTGCGTCGCCTCGCCGTAGCCGCTCCATCAGTTTCTGATCGCTGGGCGGCATTTGAGGATCGGGTGGCCTTCTACCAGGATTGACCCCGACCGCAGCCCCGGAGTTCGCGCGCCCAGAAGAAAAAAGACAAAAAAGGGCACCGCTTGGGCTCGCGGGTCGCTGCGTCCACTCGCCGATTCGTTGTCGTCGCGTCGAGGCTCCTCGCCCCCTGCTGCTGGTGCTGGCGGCGTTCGTCGGGCTCGCGGGCCCGCCCCCCCGCGTCGTTCTGGCCAGCTTCATCTACGATCTGTCGAGCCAACGTCGGAGCCAGGCAAGCGCTTCGGCGCGCATCTCGGCCGTTTCGATGTGGCCGCACTCGTAGCGGATCAGCTTCCAGGCGTCGGGTGCGCCGGCGTCGGCGTAGGCCTTCCTGAGTTCCTCGTCGATGCGTGCCAGGCCTGCGGGCGGAGTCAGCAGGTCCCAGTTGCCCGCCAACGACAGGTGCGGCCGCGGCGCGATCAGCGCGTTGATCTGCGCGGTCGTGAAGCGCTTCAGCAACCCGGGCACGTAGTAGTAGATTCCGTGGCCGGCGAGGTTCCTGGTCTCGATCAAGGCCTGGAAATCGGTCAGGCAGCAGATATCGACGCAGACCGTGACCCGCTTGTCCAGCGCAGCCAGCCACCAGCTCATCGTGCTGCCCATCGAGATGCCCATGGTGGCGATCCGTCCGGGGTGCGCCTCCGGCTGGGTCAGCACCCAGTCAATGGCCTTTATGCTGTCATAGACCATCATTCCCCACATCACCCGATCGTGCCAGAGCATCTCCTTGAAGATGTCGCTCTCGCTCTTGCCGCGACGTTCGCCGAAGGCCCAGGCGTCGGCGCAGAACACGTTGTAGCCGCAAGCCGTCAGTGCTTCGGCAGGGGGAGGGGATTGGAGCCCGTCGCGCCCGAACGTGACCTCGTTCTTGCCGATCTCGTAGGCACCGCCGTGGGCGTGCTGGTATAGAACTGTCGGCCGGGGCGCTCTGCCGGTTTTCGGCCTGATCCAATATGCCGGCACCGGCTGCAGGCCGTTGAGATCGAGCACCACCTTGTCAAGCAAGTAGGTCGCTGTCTCTTCGCTGCTCACCACACGCCCGGAGACGGGTCGGTCTCGGTCAGGCAGGTCCCCCAGGAGTCCGTACAACTGCTCGCGTCGATCGGAGTTCGAAGTCATGGTGCTGAGGATACCTGCGGCCCGTCGGCCGAGCAACAATCGCACGCGTACACGACCGCGGCGCTGTCGTGACGATGGGCGTGTCCGCCTTCGGCAGACCGAACCGGTTGCCCGCACGAGCCGACGGGAGCGGCCCATTCGTCAGGGATAGATGAACACCGGCGCCTTGTCGTCCACGAGCACCGTTCCTTTCGCGTCCTGCACGATCACCCGCAAGCGGTATCGCCCGGGTGGAGGCGTGTCCGCGCGCAGCTGTACCGTCCGGCGCGCTGGTTGTGTCGCCAGCGCGGCGTTGAGCCGACACCTCGCCTCGGCAGCCAGGAGCACGTCCAACGGGCGAAGCGCGATTTCGATCCGGGCATCGGCCGCCTCCCAGGCCATCGTGTATAGCTCGAACGGGATGGGCTCTTTCTGCCGAAAGACGTTCTTCGGCCAGGTAAGTGTTGCCCAGCAGCGCGGTCCTCCAACCGCCTTGCGATGGCGATCGGTCGAGCTCGGGAAGAACAGACTGCGGAACTCGATCGGTCGCTTCTCCTGTGTCATCGCGCCTGGTGAGGTCTCGTGCATCGCGTCCCGCCCCTTGCCGTCGTTGTCGTTGATCACGACGCAGAAGCCGGCTTGGGGCACGGTCTCCGGCGCCAGGGGGGCCAGCGAGGAGAGCGGCAGCGCCGCTTCGTAAATGGTTCTGCCCTGATCTTCGCGCCGTACGATCGCGACGTTCGCGTCGGCGAGGCGATCAATGGGCTGGCCGCGTCGGCCATGCCAGCGATAGCACATCGGTCGCTTGTTGACCAGCGCCAGCCCGAACTCGTGTTGGTCGTCCAGATAGGACTTCTTGCTGCGCAGGTTCAAGGGATCCAGCCCAACCTGGATGGAATCACCCACGAAGATGTGCCAACCGGTTTTCGGCTGATGCTGTACGTCATCTGTTACGTGCGCGGCCACGTAGAACCATCGCTCGTCGTAGGCGAACGCGACGCGGGCGGAAAGATCCTTCGGCCCGTCCCATGCCTCACCGCCGCATGGTGGCCCATCGAACACGATCCAATCGGCTCCCTGCCAGTCGCCAAGATCGGCGTCGATGCGGATATCGCGGTCGTAGGCCGGCGTCGCCGACGTGGGTTGGATCGCCTCAGGGACCTCGACGGCGGTCGGTTTGCCCATTGAGGCTTCGAGCGTGAAGTGCGCCGGCTCGGACGAGAGCTGCGGCGGGAATGAATAGAGGCGGGCATCCTCACCCACGCGCAGTATCTGACGGTACCCCAGGTTGTTCAAGTTGCCATCGTCCACGGTAAGGTCGAAGGGGATTCCACGCTTGGCGCACAGGATCGCTTCCCACATCGCGGCGGCGACTACGTCACGGTAGGGCACGCCCGCCCGATTGAGCCGCTCGTGCTCGAAAGCCCGGTTTCCCCACATCAGGCCCCACGAGAGGGTGTAGCCCATCGGGAAAGCAATGGCGACTTCGGCGCTGCGGCGCAGCTCCTCAAGAGAGGGGCGGGGGTGCTTGGCCGCGTGTGCCATCAGTTCGCGTGTGAGCCTGACCTGCTCGGCAAAGGGAACGTGGTGGTCGTGGTCGGAGGGTCCAGAACCAGATACATCGTGCGCCCATGTCGTAAGCGAGGATTATTGCCTCAAGTCGCATCGCCGGGTCCGATTGGCCATAGATCGCCGTCCCCCAGAACCCGTCGAACGCCCGAGCAGCCCCGCGCATGAAAGCGTAGTAGCACAGGAGCATCTCCCGAGGCGACATCTTCAGGCCCGGCCCGAACAGCCACGTCGGGTGCCACCCGTAACCTTCTTCGTTGTAGCGTCCTTCATGGACGATGCCCGGCGCGCCGCCCGCGAGCTCGTAGAAGGCCGCGTGATACTCTGTCTCCCACGTAGGGACCTGGCGCTGCGGCAGATCAATGATCCCCAGCGAGGCTTGCTTGCGAAGCATGTTCTCGAGCCCGTACACGGCGCCGCTGTCCTTCGAATAGATCCAGGTGACGCGGGTCATGAGCATGCTGGCGATCTGGTGCGGGTGGTAGAGCCGCTCGGGAGCCAGCCCCTGCCAACCTAAGCGGATGGCGGGCTCGTCCGTGAACATGCGCACGCCCGCGTAGTTGGCGCGATACAGATCGACGGGGAAGCGAGCCGACCCGCGGTAGAAGACCGGCTCGTCGCGGACCCAGGGCAGTTGCTCGTCGGTCACGCCGAAGTAGTTCGTGCCGGCTTCGATCATCAACTTGTAGTCGGCTTCTTGGAACGGGACGTAGCGGTATTCGCGGCTCGCGTCCTGGCCTGTGCCGTCGTCCCGTNNGCCACTTTTCTTCCGGGCTGGAGGCATTGGGATCATCGAGTACAGCCATGTGGCCCAAGAAGGCCCCGGCGGCGGCGAACCCATCGACGAACGCCGTACCCCACGATGGGTTAGGAAGGAAGTCTTGCTCGAAATCAAATTGAGGCAGGAGCGCGCGGCCTGTGAGCGCGTTGCGGTACTCGAAGACGGTCCCGTCCGGGGAACGGAACAGGTATCGCTCGAACTGGCCTGGCCCGT
>JABAOF010006726.1_pt2 | contig 10450 bp, 9 predicted proteins | sample 7062171 | NCBI WGS metagenome assembly JABAOF01 (sample SAMN14538628, study PRJNA623070) | marine sediment metagenome | biome: marine biome [ENVO:00000428]; feature: marine pelagic biome [ENVO:01000023]; material: deep marine sediment [ENVO:00002113] | place: India: Gulf of Khambhat ... | reverse complement strand
TGGGCGGAATCCGCCAAAAATTTGTAAAAATCTTCGTCTCCAGCGAATGCCTCACGTTCCGAGAGTTCTTCGTGAACTTCGCCCGCAAATAATTCGTGGTCCAATGGCACCGACCCATCGGGGTTCTCCTGGACCCCCGCTTTGCGCGAATTCTCGATAATAGTCCGTTTATCTTCTTCCGCCGCCATAGCTTCCAACTTCGCCCTCAACGCAGGCCCGATAAATCGGGACCAGTCAACACAGTCCACAAAGAATATGAGGGCGTATTTCACAACCCTTTTTAAGAGAACAGCAATAATTGTGCCAGACTCGGCTACAGGTGGCAGGGCAGATGTGTTTAGAGACTTTTGGCCCGAAAAATCGGCTTATCATGTTAGATGAGGCCGTTCGCATTACAAAGAAATGTCAGGATTCTATACGAACCGACAGATTTTCTGACAGAGACCGGGGCGATGCTGAAGCTTCATTTTGCTCTTCTTCTGCGCGGTCAGCCGCAACAGACGAATCCTTTTCGATATTGTACTGCTTGACCTTGGCATATAGAGTTGCTCTGGTTATGCCAAGAAGAGCAGCGGCCCGTGTCTTTTGCCAGCCTGTTTCACGCAGAGCCAGAGAAATCAGCTCGCGTTCGGCCTTTGCCAACGAAAAACCTTTGATGAGGCCGGCTATTGGGTTGTCCGATACCTGGCCGTACTCAGTTGGATCAATTACAATGCTGTTTAGCCCTATTTTGTCCGTTGTTTCCAGCAGGATCGCCCTTTCAATCACATTACGCAGTTCACGGACGTTGCCGGGCCAATTGTGTCTCTCCAAGGCCTCAATAGCTAATTTAGTCAGGGATGTTATCTTATTACGCTTCTCTGGGCAGATAGCAGATGTCTTGAGAAAGTATTCAGCCAAAAGCCGAATGTCTTCTCTTCGCTCAAGCTTTCTAAGCGGGGCGATAGTAACAGGACAGACATTCAAACGATAATAAAGGTCACGTCGGAAGCAGCCTGCCTGAACTTCGCCTTTGAGATCGCGATTGCTCGTAGCTATTATCGTGGCGTCGCAGGCGATATTTTTGATACCTCCGACCTTTCGAAAGGTTCTTTCCTGAAGGACACGCAGCAATTTAGCCTGCAGGTCTATCGGCATCTCACTTATTTCATCAAGCAAGACCGTCCCGGCCCCGGCCAACTCCAATAGCCCCATTTTCTCACGGTCAGCGCTGGTAAAAGAGCCCTTGACATGACCGAAGAGCTCACTTTCCAGCAGATTTGCCGTTAGAGCTGCACAATTTACAGCTACAAACTGCTCGCTGGGATGCCTCAGAGTATGTATTGCCTTAGCCGCCAGCTCCTTGCCCGTGCCCGTTTCCCCAAGTATCAAAATCGGATTGCATCGGCTGGCTGCGATAAGTTTAATCATTTTAAGAGTATTGAGGACCGCTTTACTACGGCCGACCATAGAAACAGAGCCGGCTAAGTCTTCGGCAAAGAAATCACTTATGTTCCTCTCGGAGTCAACAGTCTTCGGCTCATTTTTTATCCGATTTACAATCTGCTCCAGCCGGTCGTAATCTCGCTTTCCCTGCAGATAGTCATAGGCCCCCATCTGCACGAACTCTGCAAGTGACTCAGTATCATTTCCATCGCTGCCGACGACCACAACAGGGACGTCTATCGAATGTTTACAGGTCATATTAAGGAATTCGTGGATATGACTTGGGCTGAACTGATGGTCAAAAAGAATTAAATTTGGATTGACTGTCTTAACGATATCCAGAGCCTCAGCCAGGTCATCGGCTACAAATACTTCTTGGCCAACCCGCCGAGCTAATTGCTGAACATCCGCTTCCTTGCCTACAGCAAGAATTCTGCGCAAAACTATCTCCGTTCTAAAACTAATAGGTTTTATTATGGCGTTGTTATTTTTTCTGGATGCCCAGTAAATCGACAAACAGTGCCACCAACTTTAATTTTTTATGGGACCGGCCAATAATCTAACTGATTTTGTTATACCCAACGATGCATTGACTTTGTTTGATAGTTTTATAGGACACTCCGGCAAAACCAAAAAGCGGAAATGACAAGACAAGTTCGTAGTGAGACAGAGGCATTTCTTATAGGACTTCTTTGGGTCGCCTAATCAACTCGGGTAGGTAGCGTCATTTTATGGGACCTCTCAATGTCACTTGATGAACACAAGGTCCACCTTATAGGACTTTTGGTGCAACACGGTCAACAAAAAATAAAATTGCAGGAATATCCGGCGCAAACATCAAGCCGAAACCGGCAGAATTTTCTGGGACACAGGAAAATTTATCCTCCGACAGAATCTCGTAACAAAACTGATTTCAATATTTTCATTTTTTCTAACGCTGGTTGCAACAAGAAGTTATCTGTCGCGAAACCGGCAATGGTTCCAACGTGGCACAACAATTGCTAAATTTAATCTGCCGCTCGTGCCAGTGTAGTGCTGAGCAGCATTGTTCAAAAACAACTTTGTGTAGTTTTGGCTTTTGAAGAAGGTGGAAAAACTTATGGATCCATTATCAACAAACACAGCCAGTAGCATCCAAATGGATTATATCAATCTTCTGGTAGCACAACTGCAAAACCAAAACCCTCTGGAACCGATGGACAATAACGAAATGGCTTCCCAGTTAGCACAGTTCTCACAACTGCAGCAGCTTGAAACAATGAACGCAAGTTTTACAGAGGTGCTGACTACTACACAACGCAACTATGCAAATTCATTATTGGATAAAACTGTTACGTTCTACTCGCAAGACGAAATTACCGGTGAACTCGACCAAAAGGTAGGTATAGTTGATTCTGTTTTCCATGATCCTGAAACACAGGAGGTTCTCTTAGGAGTAAACGTAGGTGAAGGTGAAGAGATGCAGGAATATACCCTTAGCTTGAGTGCTGTTATATTGGTAGAAAACTAAAATCGATCTTAGATTAAGAAAATAAGGAGAAACAAAAATGAGTTTTGCATTATCAGCGGGGGTTACCGGGCTGCAGGCCCACCAAAAAATGCTCGATGTAGCCGGCAACAACCTAGCCAACGTCAGTTCTACCGCTTTTAAGGCGACCAGGATAACCTTCTCGGAACTGCTGAGCGAAACGATAAAAAAGGCGTCGCAGCCGACGAGTACGATCGGCGGTACCAATCCCCAGCAGATGGGCAGTGGTGTTGGCATATCCGGTATTTCTCCAAATATGGCACAGGGCAATCTCGTAAATACGGGCAATCCGCTGGATCTGGCGATAGAAGGGGAAGGCTATTTTGTGGTGAATGACGGTTCGAAAGACGTGTACACTCGCGCAGGCGCTTTTGCCATTGATGCAGACTCAAATTTGGTTGACCCCGCGACAGGCTATCTTGTTCAGCGTATCGGCTCGGTAGGTGTAAGTGAAGGTTTCCAGACCGCCGGCGACAGCAATATTCATGTTCCCTACGATGTAGCGATGGCTGCAAACGCTACGTCTGAAATAAGAGTGGTCGGCAACCTAAGCGCCGATTCAACATTTCCTACAGCGCAAACCAATGTAGTAAAATCGAATGTGGCATATACCACCAATAACGGCACCACGGCTACGGCAACCACAAGACTCGCAGACCTCGACCAATATACCGGAACGCTGAACTCGGGCACACTCACCTTCTCAGGTTATAAACCGGATGGCACCGCCTTATCGAGCGCAAGCCCGTCGGTCGACCTGACGATGCCTGTTACCTCAACCACTACGCTGGGGGACGTGCTGACCTGGCTGAACACCGATGAGGGCACTCCCGGGGTTGACGAAGTGCAGACGATTACTGGTACGGCTACAAGCGGTACATTCACTCTGAGCTTCGGCTCCGAAACGACTGGTACGATGGGCTACAATGCTACCGCCGTTCAAATTGAAACTGCGCTGGAAGCATTGACCGGTATTGATGATGTTACTGTCGCCGACGGCCCTCTTGGGACAGCCAATGTTATTGTTACGTTCGACGGTGCAGCGGTGGAAGAGACAGATGTTCCCCTGCTAATAGTTAATGACATCGACCTGGGAGGCGGGACAGTTACAGTTGCAGAAACAACAAAGGGCCGGGCCGTGCAAGGCGTTCTCGGCAGCGAGGCAACGGCAAGTCTAGTCCACGGGCAATTAACAATAACCGATACCACTGCCGGTTATAGCAAGTCTGACATAGCTATGTCCTGGAGTGGGGATGGTACACTTACAATGCCGGCATATTTTGAAATATCAGCTGTCGGCGGCGAAGAAGTTAAGCCAATTAACATCACGGTTTATGACACTCAGGGCGGCAAACACGTTCTCTCAGGTGCATTCGTTCGAACAAATACGGCCAACACCTGGGATATGGTAATGACCTCAATTACCGGTGATGTCTATGCGGTAGATATGGGCGCGCGGCGAATTGAAGATATCGGTTTTGCTGCGAGCGACGGTTCTTTCTCCGGCTTGATCGGCTCGGATACAGCCACATTTACGGTAACGTTTGGACACGATACCGCAAATCCACAAGTCATGACGGTCAACATGGGTACTACAGGTCAGCTGGATGGCTTGACACAGTTCGCCGGAAATTCCACCGCAGTAGCAAGAGAACAGGATGGTTATGAAGCAGGCAGCCTTTCGTCAATTTCGGTCGATAGTGGAGGTACCATTATTGGTGTTTTCTCCAATGGTATCAAGAAAAACATTGCAACGCTTATGATAGCGTTATTCCAGAACCCGGCAGCTCTGGAAAGCCAGGGCGGTGGTTACTTCAACTTCTCGGCCAACTCAGGTGGGGCTATAGCCACGCAGGCCTTGAGCGGCGGTGCCGGGGCCATTCACGGTGGGGCATTGGAGAAATCCAACGCCGATGTGGCGACCGAATTCGTCAATATGATCCAGGCCCAAAACGGCTTCCAGGCAAACGCAAGGACCATTACAGTTGCCAATGAAATATTGCGAGAACTGACCAATCTTGTCAGATAGTAACTGGGTTCCCATTTTGCGACTTATTGCAAAATGGGAAGCCCCTTTGGAAGTTTAAGATGACAACAGCACCTGTAATAACAGCAGGGTATAATGTTGTTGTTTTGGCGCTTACACCGGTGGAACGGTGGGGGGCTGCAGGCCGCTTTAGTACCGACTTTATGACCGAACAATGGTTTATTCTAACGGGAACCGCTGCCATAATCATATTAACTATAGCGCTCCTGATGGTCAGCTATAATCGAGCGGCACAGGAACGAAAGCTTAACGAGCAGTTATTTGTTAAGTATGCTGAAAGAAGGGGTTTGAGCAAGCGCGAGCGTGAAATCCTGCTTGAGATAGCACGTAAAGCAGGACTGAAGAGATGCGAGGCCATTTTTACTATGCCCAGGGCTTTTAACAACGGAGCAGCCAAAATGGTAGAAGAAAGTCTTGCCCGGCAAGAAGCCGAAAAAAGCAAATGGTTAAGAACTGAACTGTCGTTCCTGCGTGAAAAGCTTGGCTTCCAGAAAAAAACTTCCGCCTCAATAGGCTCGCCAGCGAAATCGAGAAGACTGAGCAGCAGGCAAATTTCCATAGGGAAAAAACTTCATATAACCCGCCGTAAAACACCCGACTTAGTTGATATTGAGTCCACCGTTATAAAAAACGACAACATGGAACTTACCGTCAAATTGACAACGCCGTTGGAAAGCAAGCCGGGCGAGCTCTGGCGTGCTCGGTTTTATTTCGGCGCTTCAGTTTGGGAATTCGACACTTCTGTAGTTAGCTGCAACGGTAACATTCTGGCTTTGAATCACAGTGATAACATACGGTTCATTAATCGCCGGCGTTTTTTGCGTGTTCCGGTAAACAAGCCGGCCTTCATCATGCGCTTTCCATTCGTAAGAACGCTGGGGCCAAGGTTGGCAAATGTCTCCGGCAACAAGTGGGGACTACCGGAATTTATACCTGCGATTGTTACTGAGCTGGGCGGCCCCGGTCTGCGCATAGAGGCCCCGCTGGAAGTGAAGGCGGGCGAGAGAGTTTTGGTAGCATTCAGCTTGGATGAAGTAAAGGACGCCGATTCAATCCCGTACCAAGAAAGCGCTTCGATGCCCGCTATTTTGGTGCGAGACAGAGAAACGACACCTTCAAAAATAGTAGAAGATATTGGCGAGGTCAGGCGCGTCAGGGCCACGGAAAATGGTCTGTCAATAGCAGTTGAACTGACAGGCCTCAGTGACTCAGACGTTAATGAGCTAATCCGCGCCGCCAATGCAGCTTCGGCAAGAGCCAGCGTCGATGGTCAGGATGATTCAGCCTCTACCGGCAACACGGAGGGGACTGAGGAAAACGCTCTGGAATCAGCGGCTGTGCAAGGAGTCTGAAATGGCAGGGATTATGGATCAAGTCAGTACAAGTATTGAAGCACTCACACAGGAATTCGAGATAATTACTCACAACCTGGCCAATGTGAGCACAGTCGGATACAAACGGAGATGCAACGCATTTTCAAAAATCCTTGATGAACAACCGGCTGCAGTCGAAACGTACTCTCCCGGGAGTGTTGAATTGAACTGGGCACTTGATTTTTCCCAGGGCAACATCGTCGAGACAGGTCGGCCGTTAGATGTAGCTCTACAGGGTAAGGGATTTTTTGTGGTAGAAACGCCCGAAGGGCCGCTTTACACCCGCAACGGCATATTCTCTGCAAACCAAAATGGGCAAATAGTGGATTCTCAGGGACGAATCGTGGCAGGCGAGGCAGGTCCAATCACGATACCGACCAATGTGGGAATCTCGCAACTGAATATCTCAAGTGATGGAAGCATCGGTGCCAGCGGCACAGCTATCGGAAAATTCAGATTGGTTGACTTCCAGGACGACGAAGACAAACTTGCGTCAGCCGGCGAGAACTGCTACCGGATGCCGGATGCGAATATAGTGCCGGTTGCAGCCGTAAACATAGTCGTAAAACAGGGCTATCAGGAGGCCTCCAACGTTAAGATTATAGATGAATTAGTGGATATGATAATGGTTGCACGCCTCTACGAGGCAAATATGAAGTCCATTACAGCCACACAGGAAGCGTCGGATAGTATTATGAGTGTAGCTATGGGCTAAGGAATTTCAAGGGTAAGGGCAGGTACATCGGCCTGCCCCTTCAGGAGAACAATATTATGTTAAGAGCATTTTCCACTGCGGCGACAGGTATGACGGCCCAACAGATGATGGTGGACGTAATTGCCAATAACCTTGCCAACGTCAACACAACGGGCTTCAAGCGAAGCCAAATCAATTTTCAGGACCTGCTTTACGTCGAGCTGGCCGAACCCGGCACAGAAGTGGCTGCGGGTGTAACCTCTCCCAGTGGTTTGGAAATAGGAGGTGGCGTCCGGGTTGCATCGACGATAAAGGTTTTTAGCGCCGGTGAGTTTCAAAATACCGGGAACAAGCTCGATATAGCCATCAGAGGCGAGGGCTTCTTTCAGGTAATTTTGCCGAACGGTGATTTAAGGTATACCCGCGATGGAGCGCTGCAAATAAACGCCGACGGCCAATTAGTTACCACCACCGGATACCCCTTAGAGCCGGCCATCAGCGTTCCCGTAGACGCGGTTTCGATTGATATCGGCAAAGATGGAGGCGTTAACGTTACCGATTCTGCGGGAACGCAATCGGTTGTAAGTACTCTCCAATTGGCCCGATTTCCCAATCCGTCAGGTCTTTCGAGCGAAGGAGATAATCTTTTGGCCGAGACCGAAGCGAGCGGTACACCTACGACCGGCACGGCGGGAGAAACTGGTTTCGGCATTATCCAGTCGGGATTTCTCGAAAAATCCAATGTCCAGATGGTGAGCGAACTTATCAACCTTATCACCGCCCAGCGAGCATACGAGATAAACTCCCGCGCAATAAGGGCAGGCGATGATATGCTCCGAACCGCAAATCAAATAGCTACATAAGGAATCATAATGAACAGCAAAACAGCTAACATTATCATAATCATAATAATTTGTCTGGCAACGCCAGCTCAATTTTGCCGGGTATCAGCGAATAACAAAACCAATGACTCACAGAAGGACCCTACTCTAAAGGTTTACCTCCCGAGAGAGGTTACAATCAAAGACACTTGCCCGGGCTCCCAAACGCGAGATAACGCGTTTGGAGTCCCCTTCAGGCTTGGCCAAGTCGGCATAATCCGGGGCAATCCGCCTGAGAACGGACTTGCAGCCAAGGCCAGCGAAATAATCTTAGGGCAGATTTCAAAACTGGGTCAGGAAATCGTCATTGACAGAAAAATGGTCCTGAGCAGACTGGCTTGCAACGGAATCCCAGCATCGAAAGTAACATTAAAAGGTGCGGAAAAAATAACAGTAAGACAGCAACGGCAGACCATCAGTAGCGGCGAATTTGTTAAGCTGGCAAGTTCCTTCCTCGAACAAAATCCTCCCGGTGCTTCAGTTTGTCAGTGGAATCCAATACGGATGCCCAAAGATTTCTTTATCGGCGAGACGAACAAAGATATAAAATTCTCTCTTCGATTAGTCCACAGCAGCATAAGAAGCCAAGCGAGGGTTGAGATTGGTGTTCTTTCCGGCGGCAAAAGAATCGGGGTACGCGAGGTAACTTTCCAGTTAAAGTACAATTGCCACAGAGCGGTAGCACTGGCTGATATTCCCATAGGTGTGATTATCAGTCCCGAGAATGTCAAGATAGAAAAGACCGTATCGGACTATCCTGAGCCTGTCGATTGGAGGCCGCCCTATGGCCTGCTCGCCAAACGCCCGCTGCCGGCAAACACCGTGCTTCGTCCACATATGTTAGGCCCTGTCAAGTCTTCAATTATTGTTAAGCGAAATCAAAATGTTGTAATTCGAATCCAAAGGCCGGGGCTTTTGGTTACAGCTATCGGAAAAACTATGCAAGAGGCCCGTGCCGGTGAATATATAAAAGTGCGAAACGCAGACTCGCAACGAATAATCTTAGCCAGAGTCAATGAAGACGGAACTGTGGAACCTATTTTTTAGAAGGAGAAACAATGAACAGTAAAATAGTCTTAGTGCTGGTCTTAACTTTTTTTGCACTCAGCTTAGCCCTGCCAGTAACAGACACACAAGCAGGTTCTATCTGGGCCAAGAGGGGCAAAAATATGAGAACTCTATATGCCGACGATGTGGCTCATCAGATAGGCGACATCCTGACCATTAAGATCACTGAAGACAGTAAAGTCGATAACAAAGCAAAAAGAGATCTGAAGAAGAACACTGACCGGTCAACCACTTTTAATGGAGATGTAGGCGGTTTCGCCGACCTCGGTGAGTTCGGTCTAAGCGCCCAATCCGGCAATAAGTTGAACAGCACGGCTGACTACAAAGACGAACGTAGCTTTGAGGATCTCATCACCGTAGTCGTCATAGACGTTCTGCCAAATCACAACCTTGTGATTATGGGTACTCGCAGCCGTAATATCGCAGGTGATATACAAACCATCGAGGTAAGCGGCATAGTCAGGCCAAGTGACATCGCGTTTGATAACACAGTTAAGAGCGAACAGGTTGCAAACTTTAGTCTTGTTACTAAAAATACAGGTGTCGCGGCGCCATACACTAAGCCGGGCTGGCTCGGAACGATATTTGACATCATTTGGCCGTTCTAATTACTTCATTTGCATACTTTTTTTGAGAGTAATGGCTTATGAAATTAACAAAGAGCAAAAGGGCAAAACAGCAAAAGAGCACAATGGTACGGGGTTCTCAAACGCACTATTTTGGGGTTAGGGTCCCACTTATGACTTGTGCACTTATGGCCTGTACACTTATGGTCAGCGTTGGGCGATGCGAACGAATAAAGGATATCGTTGATATCCAAGGGATTCGCAGCAATCCACTCAGAGGTGTTGGCTTAGTTATTGGTCTGGCAGGCAACGGCGATACGACACTGCTATCGCGACAAATGCTGACGAATATATTGAGGGATTCAGGGCTGGTTCTTTCCCCTTCGGATTTGACCGGCGGCAATGTTGCGGTAGTTATGGCCACAGCAGAGTTGGGTCCTTTTGCTCGTGAAGGCTCGCAGATCGACGTTGACGTCTCTGCCGTGGGAGACGCCAAAAGCCTTCAAGGCGGAATGCTTCTGCCGACACCATTAAAAGGTCTTGATGGCCAGGTTTACGCTGTAGCCCAAGGAGGAGTTTCGATTGGCGGCTGGACAGTAGTAGGTGATAAAGCTTCAATTACAAAGAATCACCAGACAGTCGGGCGAATTCCCGGCGGAGGGATAGTCGAAAAAGAAGAGATAGCTACATTTGTTGAATATATCGCCGGCCACAGGATTATCACGCTTAATCTGCGAAACAACGATTTTTCAACTGCCGAACGAATCAGCAGAGTCATCAACCAGGATTATCCGGACAGTGCAATAGTGGTTGACGCCGGGACTGTCAAAGTTAAAGTTCCCAGCGAAATCAGTCACACGGGTATAGT
>JABAOF010037404.1_pt3 | contig 10452 bp, 13 predicted proteins | sample 7062171 | NCBI WGS metagenome assembly JABAOF01 (sample SAMN14538628, study PRJNA623070) | marine sediment metagenome | biome: marine biome [ENVO:00000428]; feature: marine pelagic biome [ENVO:01000023]; material: deep marine sediment [ENVO:00002113] | place: India: Gulf of Khambhat ... | reverse complement strand
TATGAGAGGGTCCTCTTCAGGAACATTGGTTGTAGATCATGAGTGAACAGGCAGAATCGTAGACAAAGATCATGGGATCTACAAGCTGGAAGGTCGGATTCTTATACCTAAAATCGCAAAGGAGTCAACCTGGTTAAATATTTGAGATCGTGGCATCATTGGGTGAGGTAATCCGTGATGGGAATTATTCTTTCATCGGTTTAAGAGCTGTTGGAGTTGAGTTGGTAGGGCAATTGGGATAAAGCTTGATGAGCACAAATTTAGAACTTGAGTTCCTGATCCTGATCCTGCTTTTGGTGTCTACGATAGTGGCTGTGATCGGACGCCGATTTCGCATTCCCTATACGGTAGGGCTGGTCCTCGCTGGACTCGCAATCTCATTGAGAAGCCCGATCGAAGTTGATTTTTCACCGAAGTTATTCCTCTCGCTGTTCTTACCCCCCCTATTATTTGAAGCCGCCTTTCACCTCAACTTCGAAGAACTTCGGCGAAACTTGAGCACGGTTGTTCTTCTCGCGGTGCCCGGTGTTTTGCTCAACATGATCATGGTTGGCGCAGTGGTCTCCCTGGGAGCTGGTTTGACCTTGCCCTTAGCCCTGGTCTTTGGATCTTTGATCGCGGCCACAGATCCCGTGGCTGTTGTAGGAATCTTCCGTAAACTCGGTGCCCCTAAACGATTGGAGGTGTTGCTAGAGGGGGAGAGTCTATTAAATGATGGCACGGCGATCGTCATTTTCAATTTGACCCTGGGCTTTATCGCGTCGGGGGATTTTAATCTGATCAATAGCTTGACAGATTTTGTCCGTATCGCCGGTGGCGGTTTGATTGTGGGGCTGGTATTCGGATGGTCATTCGCAAGCTTGACCATCAGGATAGACGATCACTTGGTTGAGACCACACTTACCACCGTTTTAGCTTTCGGTTCTTTCCTCGTGGCGGAAGATCTTCTGCATGTCAGTGGTGTGTTGGCAGTGGTCGCGGCGGGAATCGTGAGCGGAAATGTTGGCCCTCAAGGGATGTCACCGACGACGCGTATCGTGGTTTTTAACTTTTGGGAGTACGCGGCTTACTTGGCGAACTCGGCAGTCTTTCTTTTGATCGGTTTACAGATGGACCTACCTGCCCTGATCAATAGCTGGCAGTCCATCCTTTGGGCAATTGGAGCAGTACTCGTAAGCAGAGCCGTGGTGGTATACCTGATCTCGTACCTGGGGAGAAGCATTCCGTTGAGGTGGCGACATGTGCTTTTCTGGGGAGGATTGAGGGGGGCGATTGCCTTGACACTGGCTCTAAGTCTACCGCCTGACCTTGAGCCACAGCGTGAGATGGTGATCCTGATGACATTCGGAGTCGTGCTCTTCAGCATCGTCGGGCAAGGTTATTCTATGGATAGGTTGTTGTTGAGATTGAAGGTCCTCATCACAAGCGAGGAGCAATTAGAATATGAAAGCCGCCAGGCTCGCGCTCTGGCAACCCGAGCTGGATATGAGCACATTCAACGGCTCAGCGAAGACGGACTGATCTCCTTACACACCTGGGAGACATTACAACCCGTTATGAAGCGTAGAATGGATGCTCTATCGGCGGCTCTTCAGGAGGCACTACGTGATTTTCCTGATTTAGAAGCCCAGGAAATGCTCACCGCTCGGCGTGAGATGTTGCGAGCTCAACGCGGGATGTTGGCTACATTACGCAGAAACGGTGTCGTCTCAGAAGCAACCTTTGAACATCTTGTCGCTGAGGTTGATGCGGCAATCGAATCAGACCTGGAGGACTGGAAGGGGCACGCATTAGAGGACATGCTGGAGGAGGAGATTTGCCAACTGCTGATGGTTGTCGTTCAAGCGCGTGATCTCGAATCCGCTTCCAATGCTTTGGCGATGCGTGGAATTCGAGCCACGCGCATCCAGAGTATGGGGGGATTCTTGCGTCAACGGAATCATCTTCTCTTGGTGGGGATTCCAGAAGGAAAGTTGGAAGTTGCGGTGGAAGCACTTAAACGATCCTGTCACAGTCGAGTGGAGTATCTGTCATCGCCTATCGAAAGCGCACCTCATATACTACCCCAGCCGGTCGCAGTTCAGGTGCGTGGAGCGACCATATTTGTCTTTGATGTCGATCGATGTGAGGTTATATAACCGTGAAATTAATGATCCTAATCCTTGATGATGAAGTTGCTGAGGAGGCGCTGCGGGGCTTGATTGAGCGTGAATTCCGAGTCACCCGCGTGGCCTCAACTGGTGGTTTTCTCCGGCGGGGCAACACCACGCTACTCATGGGCACACAGGATGAGCTGGTGGACGACGCGCTGGAGGTCATCAGGGGTATTCGCATGGACTCCGAGCAGGACCAACGGCGAGCGACGGTGTTTGTCCTCGATATGGAACGCTTCGAACAATTGTAAACCCCTTGAAGCCCTCGAGGATTACAGGAGAGCATTCCCACACATTGGGTGTCCATACAGACGACTCTGGACCTTGATAATCCCGAAACGTGTAGCCGATCATAGTTGAGATGCCGAATGCGAGTTCCCCAGTGACAGAAAATCGGCCCGGAGCTTGGATTTAGTTAAAGGCCACTAAGGTCAGTACCGAGATCGGGTTACGATACTAGATGCCCTCCGGGTGAATTTCGATCTGCTTAGGATGTCACTGCATGGGGAAAGGAAGGTAAGATTGTTCGTGATCTGCGAAGCTTGATGTTCGTGTTTTATCCCGATTTCGATCAGATCGTGGGGACAAGATCGTAAGGTAATCGTTAACTGTGGGATGGATTAGGCGTTGGCGTAGGGCTTTTCGTGGAAACTTTCGACTTGATAGATGAGGAATTCGAGATGACCTTGGCGCCATGCCTCATGGGGCAGAAAGGCCTTTTCGCATAACATACCAAGGAAAGTTTCAGTGTCAGGGACCTTTTCCCAAACCTGAGGTAGAAATGTGCCTCGATTATTTCCGTGGGACACGATGACACCATCAATTCCAGGTCGAAGCAGTTTGGGTAATTCATCCGGGTGCTCATAGTCAAGCGGGTGCGGTGTCGTGAGCACGGAAACCTCGATCTCAATCTCATCGACCTCCTCTGGCTTCACGGGAGGGAATCGGTAGTCACTCAGCGCAGCAGCGACGGCATGCTGGCGTACATCTTCTGCCAAAGGAAGCTGCTTCTTGAGCGTGCCAATGCAACCGCGCAGGAGCGTACCTCGTGTCAGGGTAACGAATGAAGCCCCCGGCGCTCGCAGACGTTGTGGCATATCATCGAGGTTTAGTGGTTCCAGTAATTCGCCGTTAACAGCGGCGGTCAAGGCTTGGCGAGCGAGTAGAAGCAGGGTCTTCTTCTCGTCATCCGAAAGAGAACCTTCCATCCATTCCATCCCTTCGTATAAATAGCGTTGAATGTATGATACCCTTGGGATTCACATGCTGCAAGTTACAAGTCTCAAGCCGTGAGCTGCAAGAAAGAAGCCTCCAGTTGCATGCCCATCGATTAGGAATTCCTCCCTGAAAACCATATGCACGTAGGAAGTTTTTTATGTCCATCACACTTATGGCGTGCTTGTTTACACATGCTCGTTCCAGGATTTCGCGCCCTAATCATGATGGCTTTTCTGGTGGCATTTTGACTGACGGAAATGACTTCCGTGATCTTCTAAATGTGCTTAGGATTCAAAAATGACTCTCAGTACAGCCGATGCGATATCCGAAAGGTCATTGACTTGATTAGAGAATTCGCGACGCAATGTTCTTGGACCGATCAATAAAGCGGGGACAGGATTTAATGTGTGGCCTCTGCGGTTTAGGTCTTCCAAGTTGCCGTGATCGGAGGTGATGACGATCAAATCCTGCCGATCGTTCCAAGCTTTGATCAACCCGTCGAGCACAGCATCGAAAGTTTCGAGCAGGGAGATCCCCTGGGCTAAGGTCCCTCGATGCCCGGCGTAATCTGTTGGCCAGAAATCAAACCACGCAAGGTGGTAGTTTAGCGAGAGTTGGGCGAGCAAAGCCCCGGCTTCAGCAGGAAAGTAGATCGGGGCGGGGGGGAAATCTGGCTGGGCTGCCCAACCTGCACCGGTGAAATCAGCGGATAAGGCTTGTTTGGCTTGCAGATCTTCTGAGGTCATTAACTCCAAGCCTGCTGCACGAACAGCCAATGGGATGGCCGAATAGATCCGGCGACCGGTTTGGATCGAATCAAAGTAGCGTGGTGGGTATGCGTTTAGCAGCCCTGCCTCTCCCCCGCGACGTTTAACTTCTGAAAAGAGGTTGTTTTCGTTCAGGATTTCAGTGATAGGGAGGTTGGGTTTAGGTCCGTAGTGACTTCCGATCAGGGCTGGGACATTCTTCCCGGTCAGGATCGCAGCCTGACCGGTGGCTGATTGGGGTCTTCCATCGACACCCATTCTTGCGTCCACTGTAAGTAATGTGGCTTTACTTCCTTCATAGGGGGCGGAGGACGCAATCAGCCGTCGACCGTCAAGTAGAGCCTGCAATGTTGGCAGACGGGCGGTGGAAAACGGATTTCGCTTGGGATCGTCATCACCCAAACCCACACCATCGAGGAAGAGGATCAGCACCCGTGCCATCAATCTTTGCGCCGAAAGGTGAACCATGCTGAGGATCGCTGGCGGTCGGTTCCGTGTTCAATGGAGGTCAACTCGAAGTGCTGAACGAAAAGTCGTGTGATGGTCTCCTGAGAAGGATAACCATTTCCTTTTTTCGCGCCCTCGGACAGCCATGTATAGAGCAGGAAAGTTCCACCAGGTTTGATCAAACGGTTTAGATTGAAGGCATAGTCAGTGCGTTTACCGTGGGGAAGACTGTGGAAGCAACCGATATCTAAAGCTAGATCGAATGTACCTGTGATGTTACCTAACGTGGATACATCGTCACGGATCAGCTGTAACTGTAAGCCAGCCGCCCGTGCCTTGCGTTGAGCACGGCGGATAGCCTCTCTAGAGACGTCTACACCGGTTACCTGCCAACCACGTTGAGCCATGGTGATGAGATTGGTTCCAGTACCGCATCCAATGTCAAGCGCGCGTCCAGGTTCATGATTCTCTAAAAACGTCAGTAATTCTGGGGGTGATATCTCAGTATCCCAAGGAGTGCGGCCGAGGAGGTACAAAAACTCGAATATAAGACGTTGGATCATGGCTCCTCAACCAAGGCACGGCGAATCCCTTCAGGATCAATAGACCCGACGGACCGTAATACTTCATTTCCTCTACCATCAAACAGGATGAAGGTGGGTGTAAATTGGAAATTATATCGCGCTAAAAGGGGTTGAAATCCTGGTTCCTGAACATTGATCCGAATCACAGTTAGCCTTCCACGATATTCATCTTCGATTCCATCCACGATGGGCTTAGCTGCCATACAGGCTATTCAATATGGGCTCTGGAACTCAAGCAATAAAGGCGTACCGGATTGGATCTCTGCGAGGATCTTCTCAGATTTCTCAGACGAACCCGAGCCAGGATTGAGAAATCGGTACGCTAGAACGAAACCTAGGGAAAGCGCGCCTAGGGCGACGAGATATGGCAATTTCAATCCCCCACGTAATATGAAAGCCCCCAAGACCAGGAGAGCAACAACGGCTAGGAGGACGAATGAGTATTGATTAATGAATTTCATCGCGGTCTCTAGATAGATAAGGATTGTATCATCTTTACAACTAACCCCTCCTCCTTTACAATCGACGAACACAGTTATAACCCATAGAAGGATCTCCAAATAATGAAGGAATACGCAACGGAGTTAATACGCAACGTCGCCTTGGTTTCCCATGGAGGCGGTGGGAAAACATCTCTAGGAGAGGCGGCGCTCTACCTTGTGGGAGCGATCAACCGCATGGGGAAAGTGGAAGACGGCAACACTGTCTCTGACTTCGAAGAGGAAGAAATTCGGCGAACGCTCTCACTTTCTACAAGTGTCCTCCCGATCGAGTATAAAGGACACAAGGTTAACTTACTCGACACGCCCGGATACACTGACTTCATCGGGGATGTGATCTCAGCTCTTCGAGTCGCTGATGGTGCAGTGGTGCTGGTCGATTCAGTCGCCGGGGTTGAAGTGGGAACCGAAATTGTTTGGGGGTATTGCGACACTTTCAAGTTGCCACGTTTTTTGGTGATCAGCAAGATGAATCGGGAGAACGCCAACTTTAAAGCGGCACTTGACGCAGCTCGGGGGCTTTCCCAGGAGGTCACCTTCGTGCCCGTGCAGCTGCCTTGGGGTGAGAAAAATGAGTTTAAAGGTGTTATTGACTTATTAAACATGCAAGCCCGTCCAGGTGATGGTAAGCAAAGTGAGCCCATTCCAGATGAGTTCCTAGGCGCCGTCGAAGAAGCTCGCATTATGTTAGTCGAAGCAGCAGCTGAGGGAGATGACGCATTATTAGAAAAATACCTTGAAGGTGAGGAACTTTCGGCGCAGGAAATCGCAAGCGGTTTTCGCGGAGCTATCTTATCCGGTCGGTTTGTGCCGGTGTTTGTCACGGCTGGCACCGCAGGTATAGGTACAGCGCCGCTCGTAGAGGCGATGATTGATCTGCTGCCCTCTCCTGCCGATTCGGCACCTGCCATAGCCCAGAGCCCAACTGGAGAGCAGGAACTTCCGGCATCCGATACTGGGCCGTTGGCCGTCTATGTGTGGAAGACGACCGCTGATCCTTTCGTCGGTAAATTGAGCTACATGAGAGTGTATTCAGGGGCATTGAAATCTGACACAAGGATCTGGAATCACAGTAAAAACGAGGAAGAACGCCTGGGCACATTATATGCCATGCGCGGGAAGGATCAATTGCCGATCGGCGTTCTCCATGCTGGTGATATCGGCACGGTGGCCAAGTTAAGCGAAACCGATACCGGCGATACGCTGGGTGATAAAGCCCAACCGCTTTCGCTCACTACGCCGGAGTACCCTTACGCGCTGTATGCGGTAGCTGTTATGCCCAAGACGCAAGCTGATTCAACAAAAATCAGTCCAACTTTGACCAGGTTGAGCGAGGAAGATCCTACGCTCTCCTGGCACCAAGAGTCCAGCACCAACCAGACTATCCTCCAGGGTATGGGCGACCAGCACATCGATGTAGCCATTCGAAAGGCCGAGTCAAAATTCCAAGTTAGCCTCGACACGGATGTACCGAAAGTGCCGTATCGTGAGACCATTACCAAAGAAGGTGTCTCCCAATATCGTCACAAAAAACAGACCGGTGGTGCAGGTCAATTTGCGGAAGTGCACATGCACATCGAACCCCTCGAAGAAGAGGAGTTTGTCTTTGAGAATAAGGTCTTCGGGGGTGCGATCTCTTCGGGATATATGCCCGCGATTGAAAAGGGTGTTCGTGGGGTGATGAAGCAGGGTGTGATAGGGGGTTATCCTGTAGAGAAAGTCAAGGTTCAAATCACGGACGGCAAAGAGCATCCCGTCGACTCTAAAGCAGTGGCTTTTGAAATCGCCGGCCGGGAGGCGTTCAAGTTGGCAGTAAAGGACGCCGCGCCCGTTCTGCTTGAGCCGGTTATGGACGTACGGGTCATGGTTCCTGAGGCGAACATGGGGGACGCTCTGGGGGATTTGAACACCCGTCGGGCTCGTGTGCTGGGTATGGAGACAGAGCGTGGACGAAGCGTCGTCACCGCACAGATACCGTTGGCAGAGATCCAACGTTATACAAATGATCTGCGATCCATGACTGGTGGACGTGGATACTTTACCATGACCCTCAGCCACTATCAGATTGTGCCATCTCACATCACCGAGGAGATCATCGCAGCTCGACAACGGGAGTTGAGCAAGCAAGACACGGCTTGAGCCACTAAGGATTCCTCAACAGGGCGGGAGATCCACGACTCTTAATCTGTTCGGAGGTCGCTTTGCGCCGTCCTCCATCCAGTTTTCTCTGGCTTACGTTTTTCGCTGCCTTTCTAGGGGGGTGGATGACATTCGGAGGGCTTTATCTTCGAATGTTTAATCAAACGGCCCCCATTCAAAATCTGATCGGTTCTTGGATACGAATTCTGAGAATGTCTTCCAATCCGTTATCAAATCAGATCGAGGTTCAGGATTTAGCGTGGCCTTTATTGGCCATCGGATTGGCATGGTCGGGAGCACTTAGCGCATTGTGGCAGAGATTGAGATGGGGGCATTGGATTACGACATTCCTTTCACTTCTCTCTCTCCTAACTCTGGGTCTGGGATCGCTCTTAGCTCTCGTGGTGTTAGTCTGCCTAAGGATGCCTGCTACGCAGCGTTGGTTGAATAGCGTCGAGGAGCCGGATGACGCCCAAATGGGTACCTCATCGATTCATCGATGAAGAAATCGAAGTCCGTTTCGAACGCTCTCCCCTTCTGACAAAGAAACCGAACGCTCCAGATGGGTTCACATGGGATGGTGTTTCCTTCCAGGTTAGCGAGGTACTATCAAGTTGGTTTGATTATCGACGACGCGGAAGGATGGCGAAGAACATGAAGCCCGCTCACTTACGGGAAGCGACCCGCAGAGGATCTTGGGGTGTGGGCAGATTTTATTTCCGAGTCCAGACGAGCGATGGACGAGTATTTGATCTCTACTATGATCGTGCACCGAAGGAAGCTGCGGATAGGGCAGGACATTGGTTTCTTTGGCGAGAGATGGGAGCTGGGTAGGGATCGAACTTTTAGCAAAATTGTTTGGTGGGGATCGTGGGGCTTCGGTACGAGATAGATACGGGTTGCGGTTGAGTTGAGCTCTTCTTTCCAGCTATTGTGGGGACGACGGTCGGTCGCACCTATCCTGATCTAGTCATCGAGGTTCACGCTGACTGCTGTGGGGGCGCACGACCGTGCGCCCCTTTTGCCGTCTGAAAGAAAAGTGTCAGGCAAGCCCGAGTGCGAAAAACAGTCGTGGTGCGAGATAGGCCGCCCAAAAGCCAACGACAGCGTAGCGTATATACCGCAGGAACTGGGCTAACAGCGATTCTCCAGTAGGGAAGATCAGTTTCAGACCAAAGTATAGGACAAGGATGCCGATGATGCCTACGATGTAACGCAATACTCGCTTCGACCAAGGACCACTGGGGTCAAAACGATCCCACGAGACGAGCAATACCCCTCCAACACCGATGCCCAGGAGAGCTCCAGCTGCGGCAAGGATGTCCTTTAAGCTTTGTGGCTGAATGGGCTCTGCATCAGGTATAGCTTCGGCGGCGGTCTTCACCCATTCCTGTGGCAAGGGTCTTCCTGCCGTAGCTGCTGACACTCCTAATCCCAAACCGATGAGGACGAGCGAAGCGATGACTGCGAGGCCAATCCGATAGCCCAATGACATCTGTCGCAGTTTGTGGCTTAATGGATCCTCGAGACGAATGAAAAGGATCAGTAGCACCCCTCCAACAAATAACCCCACGAGGACATCGGTTGGGAAATGAACGGCAAGAAACATTCGGGAAAGAGCGATGAGAGCGATCAGCATCCCGAGGATGATGTAGGCCCAGCGAGTACCGATTCCATTTGCGATCCTGCCATATACAGCCATGGAACTTTGTGAGTGCCCAGAAGGTAGGCCAAAGCCGGCTGCGGCTGCAAGGGCTTTTACCTCCTTACTCACCCAGTATGGGCGGGGTGTTCCCAAGAGCAGCTTGAGTGTGGTACTAAGGCTACCGCTGAATACGAAGATTAAACCGACACGGATCCCCAGCCCGACATCAAAACACCAAAGGATGGTGGGTAACAAGACAAGAAGAAACTCCTCGTTGCCCAAAAAAGTTATGATCCGCATAGGGACAACCAACCAGTCCCCCAATCCTTGGAGCCAAGTGATGACCGGGATGCCCCATTCTAACCATGGACTCATGACATTCCCTCCTCATTCGTGGGTTGAAGATCGAAATGTTCTTCTACGGGTGGTGCAACCGGTTTCAATCGGGGAAGGAAGCGCGTAGTTAGAATGAAGGAACTCCCGATGATCCCCAAGCTAAAAGGAAAGGGCATGGCTGGTGACATACGATATAGCAACCCTGCGACAGGTGGCGCGATGATATAGATCAAACCCATCACGGTTTCAGTTATTCCATAGACCAGCCCTAGATTTTCTCGGCTGACTAACCCTTCTGCCTGGGCGATGGTGAGAGAGCGGGCGATACGGAAGCCACCGGCCATGAAATAGCCGAGAGCGAATAGAGGTATACCCGTCCCAAGCCAGAGCAGTAGGGTAGAAGCAGCCACCACCAATTGGGAAATCATGAAGCCCTTGGATGCGATCAGTCGCCCGATGAAAAGATTAAGCAACACTAATCCCAGGGCATTGATGGCTCCCAATGTTCCAATCTCTCGCACAGTAACATGACGCACATTTTGAAGGTAGTTCGGTGTTAGTGGCCAACTCAGGTACATACCGAAAAGAACGATGGCAGTTAAAACCAGGAAGCGAGCAAGAGTGACATTGGAGAGCACTTCTCGATACCGACCATCTTTTTGA
>JABAOF010074050.1_pt1 | contig 10453 bp, 9 predicted proteins | sample 7062171 | NCBI WGS metagenome assembly JABAOF01 (sample SAMN14538628, study PRJNA623070) | marine sediment metagenome | biome: marine biome [ENVO:00000428]; feature: marine pelagic biome [ENVO:01000023]; material: deep marine sediment [ENVO:00002113] | place: India: Gulf of Khambhat ... | reverse complement strand
CTCAGGAACATATCCAATGACTCGCTTAGCAGCAACTATGTCCGTCGCGATGTCGTGACCAAGAATACGGGCCGTGCCTTCTGTCGGCTTTAGAATCCCCAGAAGCATTCTCATAGTGGTTGATTTTCCAGATCCATTGGGTCCCAAGAGTCCGTATATTTCTCCAGTAGCCACTCTAAAGCTCAGGTTGTTCACTGCAGTGAACTCGCTGAACATCTTTGTCAGTCCCAGAGCCTCAATCATCTAAAGTCATATTGGAAGCTTGGATATAGAGATTTATGCCTTGGCATAAGTGTGGACTCGGTTACCATTACTAAACGGTAATAAGAGGGATACCATCATCGTGCCAGGCGAAGCGGTGAATAGTCCATGAAGACTACCGATCAGTTCCCTTGTAGTGACACAGATACAACCTCCAGAGAGTCACCCGAGTATGTGAGAACAAGCTTGGCCGCGGCCATGACGATGGGCAAGATTCCTGGTAAGTTCTACCGAGATGCCAAGCTTCACTGCATCAATCTTCTTCTCACGTATGAGGACGGTTGCCATGCAAGATGCGCATACTGTGGCCTCTCCGGTTCAAGACAGACAGATGCTGATTGGGTCGATAGTAGCTTCATTCGAGTGGACTGGCCAATCTTCTCATTGGATGATGTCACAAAAGCGATCACTGATGGAACGTCTCCGCATGTGGAGCGAGTATGTGTGTCTATGATCACGCACGGACGAGCACGAGATGATTGCATAGAGGTTGTTTCCCGACTAAGGGAAGTCATACCAAGGATTTCTGTACTGATAACACCTACGATAGTGAATGAGGGTTGGCTTGGCCGTCTTAGGGAGGCAGGTGTGGACATGGTAGGCATAGCTGTGGACGGAGCTACGCCAGAAGTCTTCGAGGACCTACGTGGAAAGGGAGTCCGCGGACCTCATAAGTGGGCCAAGTACTGGGAAACAATAGAGCAAGCGGTAGGGGTGTTTGGCCCCGGCAACGTCGGAGTACACTTGATTGTTGGAATCGGTGAAACCGAGAAGCAGATGATAGAAACGATACAGAGAGCACAGGACATTGGGGCTCGTACTCATCTCTTCTCGTTCTTCCCAGAAGAGGGTTCTGCAATGGAGGACCATCAGCAACCGCCCCTTGGAAGCTACAGGAGAGTTCAAGCGGCGCGGTACATGATTAACTATGGTCTGGGCTCATTTGCGGATATGATATTCAATGAGCGAGGTCAGCTTGTTGAGTTCGGGCTAGACCAAGAGGTCTTTGAAGACATGATGAACAAGGGTGAGGCCTTCATGACATCAGGATGTCGTGGAAACACAATGGAGAATGCATGCAACCGACCAATGGGGAACTGCACGCCCTACCAAGCAGCCATTGGCCACTGGCGCAACTTCCCGATTGTGCCAGAGGAGAAAGATATCGAGAAGATTCGTGACCAACTTTGGGATTATTCTCTCACGTACGAGGTGGATGAGTCTTACCTTGACAGCGAGCCGTGGTTTCGTAGATGATTGTTTCAATCTCCCGGAGGAACAGCTCACCAGCTTGTTTGAGAGAGCATACTCGATCTCCAGAGCGTCCTTTCCAGAGAAAATCGCATTCTATGCCCCGGGCATGGTGCACTACAAGACAGAGTTCCACGAGGCAACTGACCCATACAGGTTTCCCAGCATCTCAATCACAGGCAGAGGTTGCGCGCTCAATTGCGAGCACTGCCACGGTCAGTTACTTGAAACTATGATACCCGCAACGACACCTGAGGCGCTCTGGGAAGTCTGCAATGAGGTCAAGGAGAGAGGAGGCAGTGGGTGCCTCATTAGTGGTGGGGCTACGCCTCTGGGAAACACGCCGATGCAGCCCTTCATTCCAATCATAAAGAGAATCAAGAACGAGCTTGGTCTCGACATTGTGATCCACACTGGGATTGTCTATCCAGAAGTGGCAGAGGCCCTCGGTGAGGCTGGCATCGATGGCGCAATGATGGATGTCATTGGCTCGGAGGCCACGCTCAGAGAGATATACCACCTGGATGTATCAGTAGACGTATTTGACAAGTCCATGACGCTCCTAGAGGACAATGGAGTACCACACATGCCACACATCATTGCTGGTCTTCACTTCGGCACACTCAAAGGTGAGGCCGAAGCAGTGAAGATGATTGCAGACCACAATCCTGCATCAGTGGTTGTGGTTGCGTTCATGCCATTGGATTGCACTCCAATGGAGAAGGTGCAACCAGCAAGCCCCATAGACATTGCACGAGTGATTGCAGCGGCCCGAATAGCAATCCCGGACAAACCGCTGATTCTAGGCTGTGCTCGACCTCTCGGTATGCATCGCAGGACAACAGACAGGCTGGCTATTGACGCTGGAGTAAATGGAATCGCATATCCATCCGATGAAGGATATCAATACGCGTTGGAAAGAGGGATGTCTGCAGCCTTCGCCAACGAATGTTGCTCATTGATTAGCAGAGTATTATGATTGTGAAGGTGGCTTCAACTGACAGACTGGCGACTCTTGGACACGGGCGTTCTCACTGGCGCGGAGAATATGGCTCTAGATGATGTGATGCTGGATTGTCGGACAGAGAACGAGAGCCCAAATACTATGAGATTCCTTCAGTTCAACCCAGACACCGTTCTAATAGGCTATCATCAGTCTGTGAATCAAGAGGTTAGAGTTGACTATTGCAGAGAGAACGGCGTGGATATAAACCGCAGGATAACAGGAGGTGGAGCAATCCTCTTCACACCCACTTGTCTGGGATGGGAGATATTCGCCGACAAGTCTGCACCCAAAGTAGGGGAGCTAAGAAAAGACCTTGGTAGATTGGCCCGATTCGTTTGCCAAGGTGCGGTGGCTGGCCTCCAACGACTTGGCGTGAACGCCGAGTTCAGGGCGAAGAATGACATCGAGGTAGAAGGGAGGAAGATATCTGGAACTGGCGGGACTGAGAGGAATAGCTCCTTCCTGTATCAAGGAACGCTTCTTGTCGACTTTGACGTAGAGTTGATGCTGCGTTCTCTCAGGATTCCTGTAGAGAAGCTGAAGGACAAAGAAATCGAGAGCGTCAAAGAGAGAGTCACCTGTTTGAAATGGGAGCTTGGCTATGTGCCCCCCATTCGAGACATTAAGGAGGCCTTCGCCGCAGGTTTCGAGGAGATCCTAGGTGCAAGCCTAGAACCTCAGAGCCTCTTGCCCATGGAGAGCGATCTATTCCGCAAGAAACTCTCTTACTTTGAGTCTGACGAGTGGGTGTACATGGTGAGGAAGCCTGAGGAGTCCTCAGGCCAAGTAAGCGCGATGAGGAAGACTCCAGGTGGACTCGTAAGAGCGTCACTAGCACTCGATTTGCCGGGCAATTTCATCGTTAGCTCATTCATCACAGGGGACTTCCAAGTATTCCCACAGAGGGCCATTATGGACCTCGAGGCCAGATTTAAGAACGCCTCAGCTGATGATGAATCGATTCGGGCAGTCGTATATGATTTCTTCAATGAAACAGGAACGAGAGTATTCGGGGTCGAAGCAGACGACTTCGTGGGACTTATCCTGGAGGCAGTAAAGAAGACCTCTTTTGTCAAGTACGGCGTGTCATTGGAGGACTCTAATCATCTGATGACCGTGAACTTCATGCCTGACGAACTTGAAGAGCAGAGATTCGATTACGTGCTTCTACCTTATTGTGCCAAGCTGATAGATTGTGAGTACAGGTGGAAAGAGGGGTGCTCAATCTGTGGTGCCTGCACGACCAGTGACATCTATGAAATAATAGACGAGATGGGCGTGCCAGTGCACACAGTCCAGAATTATGAACATCTTATAGAAACAATTGAGAAGTTCAAGCAAGAGGGAGCAAGGGGTTACATCGGATCATGCTGCGAAGCTTTCTACAGTAAGCATCACTACGACTTCGTGGAAACAGGAGTGCCTGCACTCCTTGTGGACGTCGATGACTCTACCTGCTACGACTTGGGAAAAGAACATGACGCATATGCCGGCAAGTTTGAAGGCCAGACGACGCTCAAGACTGACCTACTCGCACACATCATTAGGACCATGTGGCAGAGAGGGAACCTTAGGGCTGAGGTGAAGTCGCATTAAGAGCTACGACGTTATAGTCGTCGGGGCAGGGCCCGCAGGCTCTGCAACGGCCATTGGCTGCGCTTCTGCAGGTCTAGATGTTCTGCTATTGGAACAGGGCCGCCGAAACAGACACAAGCCGTGTGGAGGGGTCCTTCCGCTTGTGGCTCCAGAAGTCATAGAAGACATTGTTGGAGCTGCGATTCCTGATGAAGTAAGAACCATACCCGAGAAACTTGGACTATACTATGTACCTCCAAGCGGAAGGAAGAGCAGTGGCAGAGTGGAAGGATACGATATCCACAACATCGATCGAGATAGGTTTGATCAATGGCTCCGCGACTTGGCGGAAGATGCTGGAGCTGAGATCAGCTATGAAACCCGGTTCATGGAGCTAAGGCGGTCTGATGGCTTTGATGTTCTTGCAAGGACAAAGAGCGGCCGAATGTCAGCAGAATCGATCCATCTAGTAGGAGCTGACGGTGTTAGGTCGAAGGTCAGAAGCATTCTGTTCCCTGAACATCCTTCTCCTGTGATGATTGTCGGCCAAGAGTACTGGCAAGGGTCGGGCGACTTTGAAGACTGTTTTTACGGCTTCTTTAGGGATGACGTTTCCATCTCATACGCCTATCTAATACCCAAAGATGAAATGTTGGTTCTTGGTCTCGGAGTTCTCCCACAAAAAACGCGAAGCATTGTAGAATCGCTCGATAGATTCAGGAGCTGGTTGTCAGCTGAGTTCTCGTTTGCACCAGAGCGGCTCATAAAGAAAGAAGCATGGTCTATCCCCTTCGGATACTTCATTCCCGGCCAAGGGAATGCAATTCTCGTGGGCGATGCTGCCGGCTTATGTAATCCTCTGTCAGGAGAGGGTATTCGGCCAGCGGTTGAGTGTGCAGAAGCTGCCTCGGACGCGATCGTCAACTCAGGCGAGATTCCCCCTGCAGAGAGATATGCAAATGACATCAAGGGTCTGGCTGATATGATTGAGAGTCTGAATCGCTTCGTTAGACAGCTCGACAACACCGGACGTGAAGCATTCGTAAGTGAGGAGCTGTCTCGAGGCCGTGGCTAGCTCCTTAAGAGCAGTCGTCTGGCAGCTTCGCCAATGCTATATGTATGCACCCTCAAACTGTGTCCAATGCGTTCCTTTCGAGTGCGTGCTCCAGGTAGAGTATGTTTGTTTGGAGAGCATAGTGACTACCTTGGAATACCGGTTATCCCAGCGGCTCTTGACATTGCAATTGAGCTAGAAGCAACACCTCGAGAGGACAGTAGGATCAGTGTTGACTATCCGGACATCAATGATAACGACATCTTCTCATCAAAGGTCGAGGCTGACTACCGCCATTCGCGCGACTATCTCAGGAGTGCGTTCAATCTTCTCTTCAGACGTGGGATGAAACTCAAACATGGTTGGAATCTTCGAGTCACGGGTAATATCCCCATATCTGCAGGGCTCTCAAGCTCGTCAGCTCTCACAGTGGCAGCGGTTATGGCCTTCGCAAGAATGGCATCCATCGAACTTGAGGTGACTAATCTCGCACAGACCGCCTTCGAAGCTGAGGTGACTGAGTTTGGTGAAAGCGGAGGAATGATGGACCACTTCTCTTCTGCCTTTGGACACATAATCCATGTAGATCCTGGATGGAAGTACAGGACCACTCGCCTTCCTGCGCAGATTGAGGGTCTAGTGATTGGTGATTCCCTTGAGAAGAAAGAAGATACCGTCGGAGATCTGAGGAGAATCAGATTTGAGGTTGAGAGAGAGTACGAGTTGCTGGCGACAGAGATTCCCCACTTTGACCAGAGAACAACATCATCGGACAAGGTATTCGAGGTTTCACCTGAGGTGCCCTCAGAGTCAAGAATAATGGCGCAGGCAACACTCCTCAACAGAGACCTTACGCAACAAGCATTTGAACTGCTAAAGGACAAGGGACCGAATCCGAAGAAGGTGGGTGAGCTGCTTGATCTCCACCATGATCTGCTCAGATCTCGTTTAAAGAGGTCAACTCGAAGAATCGAAGATATGATTGAGGCGGCCAAATCAGCAGGGGCTCTGGGCTGCAAGATAAATGGCAGCGGGGGAGGAGGTACAATGCTGGCACTCGCTCCCGGGAATGAGAAGCAGGTAGCTGAAGCTATCAAAGACGCTGGCGGAGTCCCTTATCATGTCAGAATCGGTCCTGGTGCCCGAATGGAGGAAGCTTGATTCAAGTCGCAAGTGGATGTTTGGGTTCTTCCCCTCTGCACTCTATGCCAATCGCGTCGCAAACTGCATACCTGTGGTTATATCCGGCGATGTGCAGCGGGGCATCTCCAAGCTCTCTGTCAACTATCATTGCTCCAGTACATGGATAGGCATGATGGGCCTTTGCGATGACGTCGAAAAGATTCTCTGTGTCAGCGATGTCATGGCCTTTGACCTTCTGTGATACATACCAAGCACATCCACAGGGCGAGGACCTCATCACAGCAATCTCAGCTATTCGACCGTTCTTGACTGTGGTGTCAAATACCGGCATCCCGATTCTGTATCTATCCATGAACGCGTCTATAACCTCTCCATGTCCATGTGTTAGAGTGCAGAACGGTTTTGGAAAGGCTGACTCTATCCCGATTGCATCTAGAGATTCCTTGACCTGTTCTCGAAGACCAGGAGGCAACCATGTTGTATCCTCTATTGGTGCGATGACTGCCTTTGCTCCTGTCTTCTTTACCAACAGGTCAGCCGAAGCTATGAGGTCGTGATGGACGCCGATGAGCAGAAGGACATCACACTGCTGAAGCTTGATACCCTCAAGCATCTCCATTGGATCATCGAACATCTTGGAGGCCGGAGCATCTATCCGATGCATTCCAACGATGTCTCCGACAAATGTTCCATAGGTAACCCTGCAGTCACCACAGGTAGGAGCGCAACCTTCACAAAAGGTTTTGAAGTTGATGAGATTCCCCAGCACTCGCTCAGCAAAGACATCGCCATAAATGGTAACCAATCGCAATGTGACCACCCATGTAACACGAAGGACGACGTGCTTTCCTACTAAAGCTTGGCGATTGTGGCGGAATCAGCTTGTCAATGATGACTTGCTAGCCCTCGGCTAGTTCCTTCATCCGTGCCTCCACAATCTCCAAGACCTCAGTTTGAAGCTTCCTTCCGTCATCGATTATCTTCTGTACTTCTTCGGAGGTCTTCTTGACAAATCCCTTGTCCTTGATATTGTCAAGGTTGATCCTCACATTCAGAGCTGCACCCTCGATTGCAGCGAAAAGTGCGTATGCAGCCACCCCTGCATCAGTTATCGAGTTGATGTTGCCTTTTGCCGCCGCCACCTTGGCATGTTCTAGTGCCCCGAAAGAATGTTGCATAGTCTTTAGAGGGACCTCTGCTGCATGTATCGTGGCACTCTCTGTGGCCGCTTCTTTCTGCTTTCTTTCTTTAGGGGTTTCCTCGGCCATCTTGAAAGTGTTCATTACAGTATCGAAAGCTGCGGAGTCCTTCTCCACGAGGTCCATGAGGACTCCACGATCGTACTCGGCGGCATGACGATGCTGAAGCATCTCCTCCTTGATTGCTACAAACCTACGGCCTGATAGGGATAGACCGGTCACCATGCAGACCAGTGCTGCGCCGTACGATCCAATTGCAGCAGCCACACTTCCACCCCCAGGAGTAGCCCTGGCCCGGCGAACCTGATTCCCAAACTCGATAAGGGACATTTCGGTGAAGGTCTTCTTCTTTGGGTCTTCGGCGCCTCCAAGGTAGTAGAGATCCAGAATCATGGAATCTTCCAACTTCTCAGGTTGCAAGTAGTATCTAAGAGCATCAAGCAGTGCGAATAGTGGAACCATACCAACTATCTCGGTTTCCACAACAGATACGCCAAATCTACGAGCCTCATTTCGCACGACTTCCAGGACTTGGTAANNGACCATGCCCTTCGCGGGCAAATCGAGCCCGATACCCTGAACATTGACAAAGCCTCCAGTGGTAGCTCTTACTGCGTCTGCACAGGCCTTTGCTACTTCCACGTTTGTTGTGTTCAGGTTCAGGTTGAATGCGATTAGGAAGTTACGAGCTCCTGTCGCAGTAGCCCCCGCCGTCGGATGTATCTTCTTCGGACCGTAGTCGGGGTCTTTCGATGGGTCCTCGCCAATGAGTTCCCTAAGAGCCTCAAACTCTCCCTCTCGTATGTTTGGGAGGTCGACTCTCTCTGGACGGGTTGCTGACTTATTGTAGAGGTAGACAGGCACCTTACTCTTATCCGAGAATTCCTGAGCGAACTCCTTGGAGAGCTCTATACACTCACCAATGGTCACGCCGTGGAGAGGGATGAACGGCACGACGTCAACAGCGCCCATCCGAGGGTGTGCGCCTTGGTGTTTGGTGAGGTCTATCTTCTCAACAGCGAGTTCCGCAGACTTCAGTGCCGCCTCCTTGACCTTTTGCGGCTCCCCAATGAATGTGAAGACAGAACGGTTGTGGTCTGGGTCGTACTCAATATCCAAGAGTCGAACGCCTTCTACACTCTGGATTACATCTGCGAGGGCATCAATCACTTCCTTGCGCCGTCCTTCAGAGAAGTTGGGCACGCATTCTACAATCTTCAAGTGATTCACCGATGCCCGCTCGGGACGGCCCTACACAAAAGGGTTTGGGACGGGATTTCATAAATCACCCGGAGCCTGCGGGAATGATCTGAGCCTTGTAGGCTGCAACGACGTTCTTCAAGAGCATAGATATGGTCATAGGACCGACTCCACCAGGCACCGGCGTCACACACTTCGCTTTCTTCCTGACGTTCTCGAAGTCGACATCTCCCAAGGGAGTGGCGACATCAATCACCACTGCCCCCTCCTTCACCATGTCTGCCGAGATGTAGAAGGCGTCACTCTCATCTTGTCGACGACCAATTGCGCTCACCAAGACATCGGCCTGTTTCGTGAAGGATGATAGGTTGTGAGTTCGAGAGTGACATACGGTGACCGTTGCATTTCGATTCAGCAAGAGCATTATGAGCGGCTTTCCAACGATTGTGGACCTGTTTATGATTACGGCATGTTTTCCAGAGAGATCGCTCATGCCGATTGAGTCCAGTATTGTGACAATCCCATGAGGGGTGGCTGCACTGAGCTCCTCTCCACCATAGAAGAGACGATAGACGCTTACTGGTGAGAACCCGTCAACGTCTTTCGTTGAATCTATCGAGCTGATGATTCTCTCTTCGTCAATGTGACTTGGCAGAGGGAGCTGGATCAGAATCCCGTGGACCAGAGAATCTTGGTTTAGCCTTTCTACGAGGTCGAGTAGGTCCTGTTGTGAAGTGGTTTCAGGTAGGTCGTAGTGTTCTGATAGAATTCCGGCCTTGTTTGACGCCTTGTGCTTCATACGAACGTACATCTCGGAACCCGGGTCCTCTCCGACAATGACAGTAGCAAGTTTGGGTGCCAGTCCGTGCTCATCCACTAGGCGTTCAACCTCTGTCTTGACTTCATTTCTGATGCGTTTCGAGAGTCTCCTCCCCTTGATCACATGATCTTCACAGATGGGTTTCTCATCATCCTTGGGCATTGCAGGTCACCTCTTCAAAAGACTCCAGTTATGTTTCCGTCATGGTCAACATCCATCCCGATTGCGTTTGCTCTTCAGGAAGGCCGGGCAACAGGCGGATGTCGCCCATGTATATGACAACAAAGCCTGCACCTGCACTGACATCCGCGCCAACAACCTCTGCGACATCTCCAGTTGGGCGTCCCCTCAGACCCTTGTTGTCAGAGAGACTGAATTGAGTCTTGGCAATGCATACTGGCAGATTGCCGTAGCCTCTCTTCTCTAGTGAACGGATTCTGCCTCGTGCCCCAGCAACATAATCGACATCTGATGACCCGTAGATTTTGGTGGCGACTTTGGAGATCTTTACTTTCAGACTGTCTTGAAGGTCATAGGTGTGTTTCACACTGGTGTTCTTTGTAGCTTCAATCGTGTCAACAACAGATTTGGCTAGGGCTTTTCCTCCCTCACTTCCCTTGGAGAATACCTCAGAAACCTCCATCTTCCAGCCCTTCTCTTTGCAGAAACTCTTCAGAAGCGCTATCTCCTCATCCGTATCGTCGGGAAACCTGTTCAGAGCGACAACGGCCGGAACGCCGAACGCATCGATATTCTCCATGTGTGCTTCTAGATTGGGGAATCCAGCTTCCAAGTCATCTCTTCCGTGCCATTTGAGAGCACGAATAGTGGTGATAATGACTACAGCATCGACATTGAAGTCACCAGCACGAGTGACTATATTGAAGAATTTCTCAGCACCCAGGGCTGCCCCGAGTCCCGCTTCGATGACTACATAATCAAAG
>JABAOF010026004.1_pt2 | contig 10454 bp, 10 predicted proteins | sample 7062171 | NCBI WGS metagenome assembly JABAOF01 (sample SAMN14538628, study PRJNA623070) | marine sediment metagenome | biome: marine biome [ENVO:00000428]; feature: marine pelagic biome [ENVO:01000023]; material: deep marine sediment [ENVO:00002113] | place: India: Gulf of Khambhat ... | reverse complement strand
CCCACCAATGCCCGAGCTATGGCCACCCGCTGTTGTTCGCCGCCGGATAGCTCCTGAGGCTGATGGTTTAGGCGATCACCCAAGCCAACTTTCTTCAACACATCACGCGCCATCACCTCACGCTCTTCGGCACTGCGCTTGTGATTTCGGTTATAGAACAAGGGCAATATGACATTTTTCAAGGCGGTTGTCCGAGGCAATAAGTTATAGGATTGGAAGATGAAACCGATGTGCCGATTTCGAATGCCGGCCAATTGTTTACGATCCATCTCACTCACATCTTCACTGTCCAGGATGTAGCGGCCTTCCGTTGGACGGTCCAAGCATCCAAGAATATTCATCAAGGTACTCTTGCCAGAGCCGGAAGGCCCCATGATGGCGACGAACTCGCCCTCATCAATTGTGATGCTCACGCCGTCCAGCGCCGCGACGCTGATCTCGCCCATGCCGTAGATTTTTCTGACGTCAATCGTTCGAATGATCGGTCCACCATTCATTACTGCGTCTCCACGATTCCGGTGGTGACCACCTCGCCGATCTCCAGACCGGACGTGATCTCGGCGAAGGTGAAGTCCATTAATCCCACCTCCACTGGACGCAGCTTAAGCTCACCGTCTTGCATGACGAAAACAGCGTATTCACCCGGAGACAATTCGCGCAACGCTTCAACAGGGACCAAAGCGACCTCTTCGGCGCGTTCACCGATGACGTCCACCGCGGCGTTCATACCGAGCAGCAGATTATCGATCGTTGTCTCATCCAGTTTGACCAGCCCCTTGACCGTCGAGATCTGACCCGAAGTGTACAGACTTGGGTCCACTTGAACGACGCGACCTGTGAAGACTCGATCTGGTAAGGCATCGAAAAATAATATTTCTACCTCATAATCCACATCGATCTTGTCCATATCCGTCTCGTCGAGGAAGATCTCTAGGTAGAGCTGGCTCAGATCTGCCAGGGTGATGAAGGATTTCGAAACGTCATCACCCACCTCGGCGGTAACTGCTAAGACAGTGCCATCCATGGGCGCAACGATGACCGACTCCTTGAGAAAGCTCTGGGACACCGCCAGCGTAGCTTCGGCGTTGGCCAACTGGAGCTCTGCCATGGCGACCTCATCTGGGTCTGGACCATCCTTGAGGCGTTCATACTCCCGTTCGGCTTCGGCTACCTTTGCCTCCGCCAAGGCGACTTCGGCATTCAATTGTGCTTGATCGATATCAGAAGGTTGCCCGGTGTACCAGTTGTATTCGCGCAAGGCAGAGTTATAAGTTTGTTGCGCTGCCAGGTAGTTCGACAGGGCTCTCATGCGCCTAGAGTCGGTCTCCGGGAGATGTAACAGTTTTTCATATTCCTCCCTGGCTTTTTGGAGCTTGTTTTCAGCTATAACAAGATCGGCATAGGCGTATTCGATTGTCAGTTGACTGGCGCGATTGCCTGCCTGTTGCGCAGCTTGTGTGTAAAGTGCCGAGGACAATTCGTCTTGGGCGGTAGCTAGATTCAGCTGTGCCTGTGCGGCAACAAGATCGGCGTTCTCGTAAAGTTCATCGAGAGCGTTCTGGGCGTTGATGACGGACAATTGATCGCCCGTGACAGCGGCCTCCAACTGATCCCGATCGCCCTGGATAGCCAGGATATCTCCGGCGTTGACCTTATCCCCCACCTGCACATCGAGCTCTGCTACGGTCCCGTTGGTCCCGAAACCCAGCTCCATCTCATTGATTGTTATCAGCGTACCGGAGCCGCTGGCGTAGATGACCAGATCCCCTTGGCGAACCACCGTGGTTTGGATTTCATCTTCGTCCGTTGCTTGGGCTGGAAGGTATGTCGCTTGGTAATAGACGAACCCACCAGCGCTGATGAGGAAAATAAATACAAATGCGATGATGATGTGTTTCTTGCTTATCTTGGAAAACATAGCAGCTCCTTCTCCTTGAAAGAAGTGAATAAGGATCTCAGTTCATCAGTATAGAAAATGAGAGTAAAGATGCTGTTAGGAGGTTATGAAGACATTGTGTGGTTTTGGCATGACACACTTTCATTTAATCTCGGCTCAGAAGAGCTCTCCCAGATCTTGTGTCCAACGAATTTCGTATTACGAGGTGCAAAGATCTAATCTTCAAAACATCTGCCGATCCAAACCTTCATCATCTCCCTAACACTTCTTCATCTTCTTGAAACACAAAGGCTTTATACTTCGCGGTAATACGCATGTTGATCATTCTGTGAAACAAGGAGGGAGAATATACGGGTAAATTATGGAAGTTAGGGTTGCGGGTGAATTAAGGAAGGGGAGACATGGATGTCTTCCCTTCCTGCACTTAACACAAAGCTCTCCTGGTATGAAGCAAATCGATTTGCGAGGCACTCGCTCGCGAAAACGCCAGGTTACAATCAGGTTTCATTTTTACATGATCTAAATGGGTTCTTCATAATTCCTGAACCAAGATCGCGTATGATCGTAGCCAATAAGATCGGATCAACATGCAGGTACAAATTCTGTAAGGGTAAGAAAGGAGAACGAATTCAATGACAAAAGGAAAGAAGTGGTTGTATATGGCTATCGGAGGCGTGGCAGCGCTCGCATTGGTTTTTGGAGCGGTGTGTGTGCTCTTCGATACGGGAGTCGCCTCGGCTGCCAGTGCTGTGCGGTCTGTTGTCGGGTCCGAGTACTCACGTTGGGATTCGAGGACCCTCATGCTGAATGGCATGGAAATGGGTTGGCTTGGGAACGGGGATTCACCTCTCGGCAATTACGAAGAAGCACTTGCAGTGGCGCTAGGTATCACAGTTGAAGAACTCCGGGCGGCCTATGAAAAAGCCTTTGCTGCCGCGATCGAGGGTGCGCTTGATGAGGGTCTACTCACGCAGGAACAGGCCGATAACTTGTTGAGTGGTGAACGGTTTGGTTTTCACAGGCGGCTTGGATTCCGTGGTTTCAGTGGGGACATGAATGAGCACCTCGCTGAGGCACTGGGGATCTCGGTTGCTGAACTCGAAGCGGCTCAAGCAAAGGCCAGGGACACAGTGATTGCTGAAGCCGTGGAAGCGGGTACCATCACTCAGGAACAAGCCGATCTCATGAACGCTCGAGGTGCCCTCTCAACTTATGTCCAAGAGGCGATGACGAAAGCCTATGGCGAGGCGATCGAGCAGGCCCTTGCCGATGGTGTCATCACCCAAGCGCAGGCCGACCTGCTGCTTGAGAACGGGACGATGGGGTTCCGCGGCCCAGGCGGTTTCTTTGGTTTTGGTGGTCGTGGGATGTTTAAAGGCCGCGGGCCCTTCGGATCATGTAACAACGGCGAGTGAACTCTCCTCCTGCTATCACTTGACATGAGGTAGTGATCGAGAACGTATGGCAAAGAGGGACGGGATTTCGATCCCGTCCCTCGAGATTTAATCTAACAACAGATAAAATAAAGAATGAGGTATGTGTGAACCATATTGTGTTTACGATAATGATTTGTCTCACGTTCTCGAACCTGGCAAGACCTTCATTAGGGTGGGTAGCTCATTGGAAGATATACACCTGAATGGCAAATTTGTGATCACAGGTGCAGGGAAGATGCACATTAAAAATGCGCGTTTTTGTACCCGGTCAAGATTCGATATTCCAATTCTATTGTGAAGTGATCATGATTCTTACACATAAACTCTGACGGAGGGGCATAGAAGTAAGTGCCCTTGGTATGGGTTGTTGGGCTATCGGTGGACCCTGGAATTTCCTGGGCAACCCGGCGGGTTGGAGTGTTGTCGATGATAATGAATCGATTCGGGCTATTAACAAGGCTACCGACCGGGTGTCAATCTCTTCGACACTGCCGCTTACTATGGCTGTGGTCACAGCGAAAGGATTTTGGGGCAAGCCATCAAAGGTCACCGTGACCAGGTTGTGATCGCAATAAAGTTCGGCTATGACGTCGATGAAATCAATAAAAATATATCCTCTTATGGCGAAAATGAGGAAGACAGTAATGTCGCTAGCGACCTGAGAACGGATTTGGACGCTAGTCTCAAACGCTTGGGTACCGATTATATAGATGTCTACCAACTGCCCGCTTGGGGGCTTTCAATAGAACGTGCACTGGAAGCGCGCGAGGTGCTTGAGGACATGGTCCGGGGAGGCATAATCCGTACCTATGGCTGGAGCACCGACTGCACCGATGCCGTAAGAGTCTTTCTCACCTCTCCTAATTGCGGTGTTGTTCAACAGCTGTTGAATATCTTCGACGGCAATCTGGAGTTGTTAGCCCTGTGCGACCAGCTTGATCTCGGAAACATCAATCGCAGTTCACTGGGGATGGGCATCCTGACGGGGAAATTAAGACCCGAAACCAGATTCAGCGAAGATGACATTCGCAAAGATGTAGAGTGGTTCCCCGGATTTAAGAAAGGTAAATCCACCCAGGAATGGCTTGATGATATAGACGCTGTCCGCAAAGTGCTGACCAACAGCGGTCGCACACTGGCACAGGGTGCCCTGGCCTGGATTTGGGCCGTAGCCGGAGGACGATCCCCATACCGGGGTTCAAGACCGTCAAGCAGGTAGAGGAGAACTGCAAGGCGATGGAATTCGGTCCATTGACAGATGATCGAATGCAAGAGATTGAAGCACTTCTTGCGCGTGCGATCTGCAGCAAATTAGCCAAGCAATTTGATAGAGAATCATTTATCCAATGGCAACTTTCACCCTGCGTCAAGTAAGTTAATGGGAGCTTATCATGCGCTATTTTCTTGGAATTGATGCATCAACCACAGCCACCAAAGCCTTACTGATGGATGAAAGTGGACAGGTGGTGGATGTGGCATCAACTGGGTACTCCTATGAAACCCCACGCCCATTATGGAGCGAGCAGCATCCCGATCTGTGGTGGGATGGGACGGTCAAGAGCATCCGGAAGGTGTTGGCAGAGGCGGATCTGGAAGGTACCGCTGTGAATGGCATCGGTCTAACCGGACAGATGCATGGATTGGTGCTGCTAGGGGAAGACGGATGTGTATTGCGTCCAGCGATCCTATGGAATGACCAACGCACGGGCGCGGAGTGCGATGAAATTCGAGCGCGCTTTGGAAAAGAGAGGCTGATACAAATCACGGGCAATGACGCTCTCACAGGCTTCACGGCACCTAAGATCTTATGGGTGAAGAACAACGAACCAGATGTATTTAACCGTATTCGTCATATCCTACTTCCCAAGGATTACGTTAGGTTAAAACTGACAAGTGAGTATGCCACCGACCGGGCCGGCGGTGCGGGGACGCTTTTGTTTGACTTGAAGGAACGCGATTGGTCGCCGGATGTATTGAAAGCCCTAGATATCAACTCCGACTGGCTCCCACCCACATTTGAGGGCCCGGCTATCACCGGTAAGGTCTCGAAGGATGCTGCTGAAGCGACCGGTTTATCCGAGGGAACTCCGGTTGTTGGAGGGGGTGGCGATCAGGCAGCTCAGGCAGTTGGTGTTGGGGCAGTGGAGCCAGAAATCGTTTCCCTGACATTGGGAACCTCAGGGGTCGTTTTTGCCAGTGTCGACGAACCGATCGTGGAGCCTGACGGCCGTTTACATGCTTTCTGTCACGCTGTGCCAGCCAAGTGGCACGTGATGGGGGTGATGTTGTCTGCAGGTGGCAGCTTACGTTGGTTCCGCGACACACTCACCCCGGACGTGGAATTTGATGAGTTGGTTAACCGTGTCGCGGATGTACCTGTAGGAAGTGAAGGATTACTGTTCCTACCATATTTAACCGGCGAACGTACGCCACATCCCGATCCCTTGGCACGGGGTGCTTTCATCGGTTTAACGGTGCGCCATACACGCGATCATATGACGCGTGCTGTGTTGGAAGGCGTGGCCTTCGGTCTGCGTGACAGCTTCGAATTGATGCAGAATACCGGACTTCCTACTATCCAACAGGTGCGCATTTCCGGTGGGGGTGCCAGAAGTCCAATTTGGCGACAAATACTGGCGGACGTTTTCCAGGTGGAGTTGGTGAAGGTCAACACGACCGAAGGCGCGGCCTATGGCGCAGCGTTGTTAGCTGCGGTCGGCGTTGGTGTCTATCCTGATGTTGAAGGCGCCTGTAAAACCATCATCCAGATTACTGAACGGACAGCCCCTGATCCTACTCAAGCCATATACCAGAACATGTACACACTGTACCGCAATTTGTACCCCGCATTACGCCCAACATTTAACACCTTCGCACAGATCGATGACGAGTCTGGATGACCAAATCCCACATCCGTTAGTGATCTGTGAATACTGGATAATGTCGCATGATCAGACTCTAGCGAATCTGTAATTGATGTTTATTTTCCGTTTGGAATTCAGCTTGGACTAGGAACGCACGCCGCAACGGGGGCATAGGAGAAACGGTGGGAAGGGCACGGACCGAGATGGGATAGCGCGGCCCGATGCTGAGCCGTGCCGTAGCCTTTGTGACCGGCGAACCCATACCCGGGGTGATGTTCGTCGAGGTCCACCATCATTTGATCACGAGCGACCTTGGCGATCACGGAGGCGGAGGCGATGGAGAGTGTACGTGAGTCACCTCGGGTGAGCACGGTTTGTGGGAGGGGGATGTCCGGGAGTGGAAGATGGTCGATCAAAAGGTGTTCAGGTTGTTTGTTCAAGTCGGTCAAAGCCCGAGCCATGGCCTCGCGTGTGGCTGCGATCAAGCCCCGTTGGTCCACCTCCTTGGAGGAGGCAACGCCAAGACCGATTCCCAACGCGATCTGATGGATGGCTGAAGCCCAATACGCACGCTGACTGGGGGTCATTTGCTTTGAGTCACGCACACCTGCAAGAGACTTAGCCAGGTCCGCACGGTCGAGTGGAAGCACCACGGCCGCAGCGACCACGGGTCCGGCCCAGGCACCCCGCCCTGCCTCGTCAAGACCTGCGATCCGCGTATAACCGTCGCTAAGTAATTTGTGCTCGATAGTCAGGTCCGGACGACGATTACCGTCAAAGGGTCTTTTCATAGCGTCCCTGTCGATAGTTCAGGCGGATACGGAAGAGATCGCAAAGCATGACGAAGGAATCGCGGAATAATCGAACGCGACTGCCAGGGATGTAATACCAAGAAATGGGAACCTCAACAATTCGGTATCCTCGCTGATGTGCGATGAAGAGAACCTCGGCGTCGAATGTCCAACCATTTATGACCTGCACGCTGAAGAGATCTTCGGCCACTTCGGACCTGAAGCACTTGAAACCACACTGGGTATCTTGAATATCGGGGATGGTCAGGGTACGCACTAGCAAGTTGAAAACTCGACCGACCCAGTGCCGATATAGCGGCTCGTCATACCGTATAGCTCCTGGAACCTCGCGCGAGGCAATGGCGACATCGAAATCACGCAGGTTTGGGGGGATAAAATGATTGACCTCTTCGATCGGCATCGAAAGATCGGCATCGCAGATGAACCGATAATCCCCTCGGGTCTCGAACATGCCACGCCGGACGGCTAATCCCTTACCCGCTTCATGTTCTTGTAGAAGGAACAGATTTGAGTATCGCTCGGTGAAGCGTTGTGCGATTTCAGCTGTACGATCTTGGCTTCCATTCTCGACGATTAGAATTTCCGCTTGGTAGGGTTGATTCTGTAAAAACGCGAGGATCTTGTTCAAGCTGTCAGGTAAGCGGTGCTCTTCGTTGTGAGCTGGGATAATGATCGATAGCAGCGGGGGCACGCCGTACCTTTTAGTGTCGGATCGGTCGATCAGCCGTAAGCCGTGTTCCTGAGGATTAGCATGGCAAAGATGATCAGGATCACCAATTGGAAGAACACCATCACCACCAGTAGGATCCATTGATTCCGGGAAAATGGGAGGGAGCTCAGTCGATTGACCGCCTGTATTGGCAGTCTTGTAGGCTCGGGCTCAGATGTAAATATCTCACCTTCCTNNTCTTCCTCTACTTCGGCTACTGGTTCGCGCTTGGGAAACTTGGGATCGATGAGAGCTTCGGTGAGGATGTCGACGTCTTCTTGGTCCATGATGGGTTGAAAATCAAGTAAATTGGCTGCGAAGTGGTCGATGGCATCCGCTTGCACGATGCGGATACGGGGACGGGCTGTGTCAACGTGTGTTCGGGGGTCGGCGACCACTAATACAGCTTCGACTTCGGGGAGCTTATACTCCTGTCCTTCTATGTATCCTTGCGATTCGAGATACCTTTGTAAGTAACGGTGGACCAATTGGGCAAGATCTAATGTTTGTGCCTGCAGATTGGGACGGGTTCGTTTGAACCGCCGACCGCGGCTATCGAACTTCAACCATTCCTCACCTTTGGCACGGAAGACACCCTTGACCGCGCTTGGTTCTAACACGCGAATGCCTTGTGGGCTGAGAAGGATCATAGATACGCTAATTGTAGTCCCTGGGATGACCACGTTTCGTAATAATGTGTGAGCTCTGTCCAGAGTTTTATCCAACCTCTTGCTGACGAACTCTTGAGCTTGCATCACACCATACCAACTCAATCCATATTGTAGGGTACCCCGGATTCGGTTCTCAAGGGTGATGACTCCCTCTTCATCGCGAAATTCGGAGCGGTCGATGACGTTCATGGCTACTCCTGTAATCGAAACAGTTTTCCCAGCTGTTCTTCTGCGAAGGATATCTTACACAGAATAAAGTTAATGGTTTTCCTTATAGCAAGTAATCATACACGAGAGAACTTCCCAAACCTACAAGGTGATTTGTCCTTCGGTGATTACTTGTTTGGTTCCATTATAAAACAGTCGAACGGTGGCACAAGTCAGACCTACCATGGACCCATTCTTTAAACTGCAAGCTAAAAGTTTCAGACCATATGTCACATAGCGCGAAATGCCAACTGCTATTAGTTGCAGTTCCCTGAGAAAGAAGCTCACGAGGAGATCCAGATGGCTCTCTCATTTCAACCATTTACGCGGTTGCAGGCTTGCAAGGGCAGATAGATGTTCTCATTTTGGCTGTCTCGTAGATCAAAACCCCCCAAGTACAGCTTGAGGCGTCGCAAAGGGAGTTGAAATCCCACCACTACACGATGCGAGTTTACGGCTATAATCGGGAGAAGAAGGAGATGTTATCGTGAGAAGGTACCTGTTGATTATCTGGGTTGTTTTGGGACTGGCTTCAATCTTCCCCCAGCCAGGAGTGGCGCAAGGGGAGCAGATGATTTTTCTGCTCACTGCACAAGGCGCTGTAACCCCTGCGATGGCTGAGTACCTGGACCGTGGTTTAGAACGCGCGGAACGTGAGGGGGCAGAGGCGCTGATCTTTCAATTAGATACACCAGGGGGATCGGTTGATCTTATGAACCGAATGGTTCAAAGGATCCGCAATAGTCGTGTACCGGTCGTGGTTTTTATCGCTCCGCGCGGCGCTATGGCTGGCAGTGCCGGGACAGTGATCACATTGGCTGGACATGCAGCAGCGATGGCCCCGGAAACCGCCATCGGCGCCGCTAGCCCGGTAGGGGGCCAAGGCGAGGATCTTGGGGAGACGATCGAGACTAAACAAAAAGAGATTCTCAAGGCGACGGTGCGAAGTTTGGCAGTACGACGGGGAGAGGAAGCGACCGCGTTAGCTGAGGCGACCATCGAAGATGCTTTAGCGGTCTCAGCCAGAGAAGCTCTCGACGTTGGTTTGATCGACTTCATCGCAGCCGATGTTGAGGATCTGTTGTCTCAATTGAACGGTTTTGTTGTGGAAATGCCAGCTGGTGAGCGTTCGCTGGATACCGTGGGCGCTCAGATCGTTGAGTTCCCCCAAAGTTTTATCGAGCAGTTCCTGCAGGTGTTGACCAATCCCAATGTCACATTCCTGCTCCTTACGGTAGGTGTACAGGCGATCCTGATTGAAATCTCGGCGCCCGGTGGTTGGGTGGCGGGTTTTATCGGTGTGGTCTGTTTGGCCTTGGGAACCTATGGCCTTGGGATTTTACCGGTCAACTGGTTCGGTTTGGTTTTTTTGATAACTGCGTTTGTGCTTTTCGTGCTTGACATCAAAGCGCCAACCCATGGTGCATTAACGGCCGCTGGATTGGCTTCATTTATCGTTGGTTCTTTGGTCCTTTTCAATTCGCCCGGAACCCCTTCCTTCCAGCGTGTGTCAATTCCACTCGTCATTGGAGTAGGTCTGGCCACAGGGGCTTTCTTCTTGACGGTGTTGACCTTCGCCTTGCGTGCCCAACGTCGCCCGGTAGAGGTTGGTGCCGAGGCGCTGATCGGCAGGATCGGTGAGACTCGCACGATCCTCGCTCCACAGGGTATGATCCATGTGGCAGGTGAACTCTGGTCGGCTGTGATCGAACCCGGGACATCTGAGTTGAACATCGGTGAACGCGTTGAGGTTGTCGGCGTGGATGGGTTGCGCTTACGTGTACGACCAGTGGTACGTGAGAGCAGTTGACTTGACTATGGACAGCTTGTAAACTAACGCCGGCTAGTTATGGAGGAG
>JABAOF010000620.1_pt1 | contig 10454 bp, 9 predicted proteins | sample 7062171 | NCBI WGS metagenome assembly JABAOF01 (sample SAMN14538628, study PRJNA623070) | marine sediment metagenome | biome: marine biome [ENVO:00000428]; feature: marine pelagic biome [ENVO:01000023]; material: deep marine sediment [ENVO:00002113] | place: India: Gulf of Khambhat ... | reverse complement strand
AGTTTCTCATATTCTTCTTCAAGATTATCCCATGAGCAATAGATTGAACCTGAGTTTGGAACGGCTCCCATTACCATATAATGTGTAACATTAGAATCGTTTGCCCACTGGCTCATATTACCGGAAAGGTCAGATTTTTCAATACCTCTTAGATATAGCTTTTCACCGACAATAAATGGATGATACATCTCTCTTAACCTCCCATATATTTTTAATGCTAGGAACCATGAGTTTTATTCAGGTCTTTATAGTATTCAATATTTCTTTTTAATCCTTCATTAATAGATTTTAGTTCAGAATTCTTTTTAATTACCTTTAAAATATCAGCCATATGAAACACTTTATTTTTTTTATATAGTTTTTTAAAGATTTTTGTAACAACAATAAAGTCTTCAATATAATCAACTGTCCAATGTATATATGNNATATGGTCTTAAGTGAGGTTTGATTCTCATAAATATACTCAAATGGATATTCTCTAAAGAAACGATTATTTGTATCTTTCCATATTTTTTCTAATGTTTTAAATGTATATACTTCAATATTCATCCCAAATGGAAATGTTGGCGGATAGAAATTATTGGCATAATCTGCTTGATTATTAAGAAATTCCTTCATTGTCCTATCAATAATTGCAGGGTCAATTAAGGGGCAATCTCCCCATATTCTTACTATAATATCTACATTATAATTTTTCGCAGCATTATAAAATCTGTCTACTATGTCATTTTCACTCCCGCGGTAAATTCCAATATTATATTTGATTGCAAATTCTTCAATTTGGTCATCTTTTTTGTCTGTAGTAGCTGCAACGATGACTTCATTGATGTATTTTGATTTCTTTACCCTGTTGATTATATGCCATAGCATTGGGCGGCCCACAATTTCTTTTAAAACCTTGCCTGGCAATCTTGATGAAGCCATTCGCGCTTGAACAATCGCAACAACATTCATATTAATTATCTTTACTTTTTTAGGAGATACATTGTATTGATATTTTCTGGATTTTCCAAATAAGAAAATCTTTCTTCTTTGATTAATTTTAAATCACAGAACCTTTCGGTAAATAATTTTACAAAATCTGTTTTCCACAACAGATTATCTTCTCCTCTATATTTAATTGATTCATAAATTTCAGAGTAATATTCATAGCCCCAAATATATTTTTTTGAACATCTATAGATTTCTTCTAATACAGAATTTATATCGTTTGGTGATATATGGATTAAAAGTCCGCTTGTAAAAACAAGGTCAAAAAAGGTATCTTTGTAGGGAATATCAAAAGCAGAACCTTTCATGATATGTATATCTTTACCCTTGGTAATTTCTTTAGATTTATCTACCGCATATTCCTGCATTTCAATACCATATAAATTTTTATAGCCCATCTTACTAAGTATTATTAGTTGCATGCCTATATTACATCCGACTTCTAGTATTCTATTTATACATAAATCAGATAAAAATATTTCATTTAGCTTTGTTCGGGTTATCCCTATATTCCTACAATATATATTGTTCATTTCATCTATTGTCATAGTATTTCTATTTGTATATTCTTTTCCAAATTTTGATGCCCATTTTTTCATTTGATAAGTGTGAGTATTCATTCTTTTTCCTTATAATTTAATTTTTAAGCACCTATAACCTTTTTTACTCCATTAATTATGTTTTCAACATCTTCATCACTCATTTTTGGAAATAATGGAAGTGTCAAAGCTCTTTCATAATAATCTTCAGTGATCGGGAAATCGCCTTTTTTACAGCCGAGTTTTTCTTGATAATAGGGTTGTAAATGTATTGGAATATAATGTACTTGTGTACCAATTCCATTGCTTTTCAATTCATTGATTACTTCAATTCGCGTCTTTTCGATTTTAGGGAAATTTATTTTAATTACATAAAGATGATAACTGCATTTATTTTTTTCAGTAACAAATGGTATAGAAATTTCCTCAATGTTATTAAATTCATCATTAAATTTTTCAGCAATAACATTTCTTCTTTCAATAAATGAATCTAGTTTTTTCATTTGTGATATACCAAGGGCACATTGAAAATCGGTTATTCTATAGTTGTAGCCTAATTCATGCATCTCATAATACCATGGACCATCATTCCTTCTTAATAAATCAGGATTTTTAGTAATTCCATGATTGCGGAGTCTCAAAAGCTTTTCATATAAATTTTTATTATTTGTTGTAATTGCTCCTCCCTCTCCTGTAGTGATATGTTTTACAGGATGAAAACTAAATACTGTGATATTAGAATGCGAGCATGATCCTACCTTGTGCCACGTCCCTTTACTATCTTGCCACTCTGAGCCTAATGCATGACATCCGTCTTCGATAACAAATAAGTCGTACTCGTCAGCAATACTTTTTATAGCTTCCATTTCAGAAGGCAAACCTGCAAAATGAACCGGAATGATGCCCTTAATTTTATTTCTGCTAGAGTTCGTTCTTATAAGATTCCTTATCTTTTCTTGATCAATATTATTGGTATGTGGGTCAATATCAGCAAATCTAGGTGTTCCACCAGCATAAATTATACAATTTGCAGTGGCAAGAAATGTGTTTGGTGATGTAATTACTTCATCTCTTTGCCTAACTCCAATTGATAATGCTGCCAGATGCAGGGCAGCCGTTCCAGATGAGACAACTATACAGTAATTAGCCCCTGTATGTTGACAAATCAACTCTTCAAATTCTTTGATCCTTGGTCCCTGAGTGATCCAATCTGACTTTAAGACCTTTATGACTTCTTCTATATCCGAGTCATCTATCCATTGACGTCCATACGGAATGCTTGTTTTAGAATTTAATCTTTTCATTGCTGTTTTTAGTGCTTTTATATCATCTTTTTTAATTCATCTTTTGTTAACCACCAATTATTGCTATCACTTGCATATTTAAAATCCTCTTTAACTGGTTTACCATTCTTGTAATTTTTTCTATCCCAAAAGGGGAAATCAGGTTCTATTATAAAATAATTCTTAAACTCCCTGGTGTGCCTTGCTTCTTGTTCGGTTATTAGAATTTCGTGTATTTTCTCTCCAGGGCGAATTCCTATTTTTTTTCTCTTACTCTCTGGTGAAACCACATCTGCTAAATCAATTATTCTCATGCTAGGTATTTTCGGTACAAAGACTTCACCGCCCCGAATTTTTTCAATGCAATTTATGACAAACCTAACTCCTTGTTCTAGGGTAATCCAAAATCTTGTCATTCTTTCATCAGTAATTGTAATGATTCCATTCTTTTTTTGTTCAAGAAAAATTGGGATAACACTTCCTCTACTCGCTACCACATTCCCATACCTAACACAACTAAATTTTGTTTCCCTAGCGCCGCTGTATGCATTTCCTTGAATAAAAAGCTTCTCTGCAACTAATTTAGTTGCACCATATAAATTAACAGGATGGACCGCTTTGTCAGTACTTATAGTAATGACTTTTTTAACGTTATTTTCGATCGCTGTGTCGATAATGTTAATTGCTCCTTCGATATTCGTCCGCACAGCTTCAATTGGATTATATTCACAAGCAGGAACTTGTTTTAAAGCTGCTGAATGGATAACAATCTCTGCATCGTTCATTGCTCGATGGAGTCGACTTTTATCGCGAACATCTCCTATTAGAAAGCGCAATCTTTCATTATTGTTGAACTTATTTCTCATATTAAGCTGTTTCAATTCATCTCTAGAATAAATACGAATTACTTTTGGGCTGTAGTCTTTTAAAACAATTTCTACAAATTTATGCGCGAAAGAGCCAGTTCCACCAGTAATAAGAATTGTTTTGTCTTTTATACACATTTTTTATACCTTTAAAGATTATTTTTTAATAAAATTTCCTTAAAAAAGGTTAATCTGTCGATTTCACCAATCAATACGTTTTGATGATTCTTCGGAAATTGGTAGATGAATTTCGAAACAAATTCATAACTAAGCACAATATAAGCCATTAGAGTTATATCGTCACTTCATAATTTCCTTTAAGAGAGATATGTATTTAGTCCCAATGGGCCGCACGTCAAAGTCCCTCGCACGTTGGCGGGCCAGCTTTTGATAACGCGCTCTGAGTGATTTGTTATCTAGGATCTTTTGAATAGCGTTAGCCAAAACTTCTGGGGCATCAACGGGTACTAAAATACCATATTCATTGTCTCCTAATATCTCATGAGGTCCTGTTTGACAATCCGTGGCAACTACAGGGCAACCACAAGCCATGGCTTCGACTAGGGCCATGGGCCACCCCTCATAGTGGGAGCTTAAAATAAGCACTTGGGCTAGGGTCATAAAAGGAGCAACATTGGATTGCCAACCGGCAAGTATCGTAGCATCGTCTAGGCCGAGCGAATGAATTTGGTTCTCTATTTGTCCTTTGTCGGGTCCATCGCCTACCAGAACAAGAGAAAGATCTGGGTATCGTGGGTATAAGATATGGAACGCGGTTAGAAGGACATCTTGCGCCTTAGTAGCTAACTTCATACGTCCGACGTGGAGGAGAAATCGAGATGGAGGAGGAAAGCCTGGCCTTGCGGCGGCCTGCTTTGTAATAGCCTCATAATCTATGGGATTCGGTATAACGGTTATTAGCTTAGGATCGNNACGATATGAGCTGCCTTGCGATAAAGTTTTCGGGAGGCAAACAATATAAGACGACCCAGCAGTCCTTTGCCAGAGTATTGTTTGTGCGGAGCTGTATGCTGGCATATCACGGCATGATGACCTGTTACGAATGCAGCTAAGATGTTCAGAATGTTCGCTTGCTCCATAAAGCTCATGACTATGTCAACATGGTGTCTTCGGACTAATCGGATAAGAGTTAGGAGGTGGTGAGGGATGCGGACAATATGGGCAGCTTTGCTGCTTAGGGGGCCAGAAAAAGTTACTAAACGCACTCCTTTTGGTACAGGATAAGACCGGCGATTCTCCAGCAATGCCAATGTCATTTCGAAGTGCTGAGTAAGATATGGCAATAAGGTTGAAGCCACCCTCTCTGCACCGCCCCCAGCGAAGGCTGGGATAACGAATATGAGCCTTGGACGCTTATCACCTTTTGCTTTCTCATGCACGAAAGAGTATCTGCCCACTTACTTTATTCCTTTCAGCCTGATGCTACAACTAATTCCCTGCATGCAGTTAGACGATTACGAATTGCCTATGCCCATGGTCTGCGTGTCGAGATTGACTTAATAAAACGGGCTTAGGTCGGGGAGTACTTGCACTTCTTAACCGTCCAGTAAAGAGATTAAAATATATTCTGTATCTCGAAGATATGACCGGATATGAGACATATTGTTTAAAGTGCTCGATATGTCGCTTTTAAATAGTTGACGAAATCATCCATGTCATGCTCGCTCATGGCCTTCTTTCTTGCAGTACTGCCCATTTTTCTTATTAAGATTGGATTATTCAAAAGATAAATGATTGCATTTGCCAGTTGCAGTGCATTAGGTTTTATTCTGATCCCTGTAGTATCATCGACCCATCTTAAGGTTTCCCCAACATCTGTCGCGACAATCGCATTCTCACAGGCCATCGCTTCTAGCAAGCTTTGTGATGAATAATTTTCATCTTGTTGTAACGACACGAATATCTTGGAAATAGAAAGGATTTTTGAAATATTCAATTCATACTTCAATGATACTATAGATTCTATGCCTAACTTTTTTATCATAGCAGTAATTTCTGGCTCCAGCGGTCCCTTGCCTAGAATAAAAAATCTGACCGAAGAATCAAAAGATGTTATTTTAGGAATAGCTTTAACAAATAATAAGGGATTTTTAAGGTGAATTAACCTTCCAGCGAAAACTACCCAATTTTTCTTCTTTGGCCCCGGTTTGAAAGCATCGTAGTCCGTGAAAGTAGAAGGAGCTACCTCAATTTTGTCCCCATTAATACCTTGGTTGATCAGAGTATTACGCACAGTAGGGCTGACAGCATCGATGGCATCACATTTTCTTAAAGCTATAAGATGTAGATAATACCCTATGTTGATCCCTGCCAGTCGTTTTCTAGAAAGATATTCAAGTCTCACAGAAAATATTGAAATCAAGGTCTTCAGATGTTTCTTAAAAAGAAGAGGAAGAAGACCTAGATAAACCCCTCCTAAAACAAGATGAACTGCTTCAATATTTTTGCGTTTAATCAGATGCCAAACGTCAATGATAGAGATTGCAAGGTCTAGCTTGTGTGCAAGGGATAATAAAAAGTTGGATGATTTTTTATTTGATTTTTCCTGAGATTCCACATATTCAGAGTCTGGGGAATAAAAGCACTTGAATCGAGAGGGTAAAATCTCTATGTTTTGGCAATGATCCAATCTGATGCCAGCGCGAAGCTCCAGTTCATATAACTGTTGGTTAATAATAAGTACGAGTTGCTTGTCATTTTGAGAGGCTTTGATAAAAAATCGTGCATAGCGTCTTTCGGCTCCACCAATGTCATAATTATATAAGATTAAGGCTTTATTCAGGTTATCCCTTGGTTTCATATACCTTTTCTCCAGAAATAAGATTGTTGCGATACCATTGTAGAGTTTCCCAAAGCCCTTCATCAAAATCGGTCTGGAATTCAACGCCTAAATTACGTAGCTTTGAATTATCTACATCAAATACTTTAATATCTCCTGGTGCCCAGTCATTATAGGTTGGTTCTAAATCTATAAGTTCACACATGCGCATTAGTTTATGAGCTAGTTCCTTTATTGTTACCTTAATTCCTGAAGCACAGTTATATGCTTCACCTTTTGTCTCAGGAAGACTGGCAGCTAAAAAATTAGAATAAACAACATCTTTTACATAAGTGAAAGACCTTTGCTGTGTCCCATCTCCAAAAATAATAGGACGTTGCCCCTCTAATAATCTCCTAATGAAGATTGCTACTACTCCTCCACTCTCATCCGCAGATTCTTGTCTAGGCCCGAAAACATGAAAATACCTCAGAATGGCAACATCTAAATCGTATAAATGACAAAATACCTTAGCATATTTTTCTCCAGCTAGCTTACTTACACCATAATGGGACGTAGGGTTTAGAGGATGCTCTTCATCCTGGGGGAAGTAGATGGCTTCTCCGTAAACGGAACCTGTAGAGGCATAGATAACTTTTTTTACGCCAAAATCTCTCGCCAGCTCGAGTACATTAAATGTTCCTTCTGCATTTATTTGCAGATCGCGTCTGGGATCTTTCAAACAAATTCTCTTTTTCGAAGCAGCGTTATGAAAAACAACTTCTACACCATCAAAATATTGTTTCAATTTCTCATATTCTGTTATATCAGCGTCAATCTCCAAAAGTTTATCTCTGCAGTCAAGTTGGGCCAGATTCTCATGCTTGCCCGCTATATAATTATCTATGCTGATCACTTCTATCTCTTCTTTAAGAAGTGCCTCAACAATATGACTGCCAATGAATCCTGCTCCCCCTGTTACTATGGCCTTTTTAAAATTGAGTTTAGTCGTTGTCATTTGTACCTCTTTGTATATTCATTTATACAGTGGACCTTATAGTAAAAATTATCTGACGATTTCTTTTGCTGAGAGATATGTACTAAACTAAGTTCCTTCTTTCAATTCGGGAGAATCGCTTCACATTATTAATCATGATTGTCTAGATTGTCTGGTTAGTCGGGATTATAAGTAGATTGATGACTAAAATTAGCAGGCTACCGCCATTAGCGGTACTTCAGTCGCATTGTAATTGTTAATTATTCCTGACAATCTATGTTAATTATTGAGTTCGGATTAAGTGCAAGCCGGTATGTTTCATATATCTCTATTTATAGCTTGAGAAGAGTGATAGTTTTGATGAGAGTGTTAACCTTTGCATGCATCTTCTTTGCCTTATCGAGCTTTTTTTTGTAAGCCTGGGCTATCTTTTTCTCCTCGTTGCTGAATTTGTCGTCTGAATCTCTTAATGCTGCCTCTACCCGAGATAATATATCCTTTGCTTCATCCATCCTGCTATTCAGTGCGGTCTTAATCCTTGATAAAATAACTTTAAATGTGTCAAGCTCGGCCTCATAGAAATCTCGCCGTGAGCCCTTCACCCAAACCTTTTTTACCGAACCTAATTGTTCAAGTGCCCTGATATTAACGCTTGCGGTGCCTTTACTAATCTTGAGTATCTTTACCATATCATCCAGCGATAGAGGCCGTTCACTCAAAAAGAGAAGGGCATATAGCTGGACAGAAATTCTAGAGAGACCCAGACGTGCTCNNAGTATCCTGATATTAACGCTTGCAGTTCCTTTGCTAATCTTAAGTATCTTTACCATATCATCCAGCGATAGGGGCCGTTCACTCAGGAAGAGCAGGGCATATAACTGGACAGAAATTCTAGAGAGACCCAGACGTGCTCCTAACCGAGCTGTGTTCTCAATGAAGTCATCCCTTACTTTTTCAATTTCTGAGTTCATGTTTGTAATGTTTAATATGTTTAGAACATTCTGAATGTAATATATAATAATTTGTAGGGTAAAGTCAAGTATTTTTTGCTGATTTTTATAGCTCCGTTGGATAAAAAATATAGCACTTTGGGATGCACGGATTGGCGTAAGTACCCCCCTGAAACAGCAAGGGCCATCATTTATAATATAAAAAAAAAGATATCCACTTGAAAAATATGGATATCTATAAAGAATTTTTAGTTATTTCTTTTCGATTCTTCAAAAATTGAAAAAACTAATAATAGCCACATCTTAGCAGAATTGTCTTCTTTGCCTGACAAGTGATCATTATTAATTTTTTCAATAGAGCTTCTGTTGTAAATTTTATTATGCAAGACTTTATCAGTAAAAATGGATTTTAATCCTGACTTAAACCATATATCCAGAGGTACCATAAAACCCTGTTTTTTCCTGAATACAATTTCAGGAGGGAGATATCTAAGCCCTATTTTTTTTAGGATATATTTAGTGGAATATTTTTTTATTTTATATTCCAAAGGCAGATTAAAGGCATATTCTACAACTTTGTGGTCCAGGAGAGGACATCTTACCTCTAAGGAATTTAGCATGCTCATTCTGTCTACTTTAACTAAGATGTCGTCAGGAAGATAATAGTGTAAATCAAGCCACATAAGCCGAGTCAAGCCATCAAAATGTTTTGCTTTATTAAATTCTTTATATAAGATGTCATCATATTCTTCTTCCATCTCAAGAAAATTATTGCTAAAAAGATTATTTACTCCTTTTTCATTGAATATCTGGGGCAGATAGTAGCAGTCTTTTTCCATTTGTTTAGAAGCATTTATAAATAATTTCAATTTCTTTGAGAGGTTTTTACCGTAATATCCAGGAGTTACAGGGAGCAAGTTTACAGCTTTTTCAATCCCTAGCTTTCTCATGATGGAGGGAATTTTTAAATATTTCTTTCCTAATTTTTGAGCTATGTATCTATTATAGCCCCCGAAAAGCTCATCTCCCCCATCACCGGAAAGAGCAACCTTGACATTTTCTTTTGTGCATTTAGACAGGTAATGAGTAGGGATTGCTGAAGAGTCTCCAAAAGGCTCGTCGAACTGATTGATTATAAATTCCAGAATTTCATCGATTTTATATTCCACATCGTATTTCTTATGGGCTGTATTTATTATGCGGGATACTTTGGCAGAAAAAGGACTCTCATCATAGGACTTTTCCTTGAAACCAATGGAGAAGGTTTTTACCTCTGAATTTGATTTTTCTTTCATAAAAGAAACAATGAGGCTTGAATCTAATCCACCGCTCAGAAAGGCACCGAGAGGAACATCGCTGATCAGCCTCATCTTTGTTGATTCAATTAAACGAGATTCCAGCTCTTCTGATACTGATTTTAGATCTTTGTCTATAAATAGGTCATTTTTTATAGGAATATCCCAATATCTCTTAATAAAGAAAGAGTCTTTCCCTATTTTGCCAAAATTTCCAGGCGGGAGTTTCTGTATTTCCTTGTATATTGTTCTTGGAGAAGGGATGAATTGATATTTAAAAAAATCTATAATCGCATCTTTCTTAAGGTGTGTTGAGATGTCATTCTTTAAAATGGCTTTTATTTCTGAGGCAAAAATAAACCTCTTGCTATCTAAATAATAGTAAAAGGGCTTTTTACCTAATCTGTCTCGGGCAAAAAAGAGTTCTTTTTTCTTATTGTCCCAGATAGCCAGAGAAAACATTCCTCTCAAATAATCTAAACAACCCTCTCCTTCATCCTCATACAGATGCACAATCACCTCTGTATCAGATTTTGTCGAGAATTTATGTCCTCTATCAATCAATTTTTTTCTTAACTCGGGGTAGTTGTAAATCTCGCCGTTATAAATTATGGCATATTGACGATCTTCACTGAAAATAGGTTGTTTCCCTGTATCAAGGTCTATTATGGTCAATCTTCGGTGTCCAAATCCTATATTCTCGTTTATATAAAATCCATGGTCATCCGGCCCTCTATGGTGCAATGATGCGGTCA
>JABAOF010029721.1_pt1 | contig 10460 bp, 8 predicted proteins | sample 7062171 | NCBI WGS metagenome assembly JABAOF01 (sample SAMN14538628, study PRJNA623070) | marine sediment metagenome | biome: marine biome [ENVO:00000428]; feature: marine pelagic biome [ENVO:01000023]; material: deep marine sediment [ENVO:00002113] | place: India: Gulf of Khambhat ... | reverse complement strand
GACTTTTTTCTTTGGGGTTATTTTTGTTTTCATTTCTTACCCAGCGTTAAATATCTCTTCAGTCTTGATCAGGCAAAGGGAAGCTATCGTTGGATTCGGATTGATAATCCCGACTATCCTGGCTAGTTGGCTCATCTCTCTCTTATTAAAGTATCGTGGATGGAAGGCTCTTATTCCCCCTTTAAGTATAGGTTGTGTTATAGCTTCTCTCATTCTAATCTGTAACAAATATTTGAGCTGGTTTCCTGAAGACTGGCTCATCTTTACTCCTTGGGGAATAATCCTTGTAATAATATCGGCTTTTGTCGGTGGAGCTCTGTATGTTCGGGGGAGAATCCTGCTCCATTCGGCCATAATCCTTATTGTTTTCTATTCTTTAGCTTTTGGATTAACGCTCCTGACAAAGGGCCTATCCAGTCGAATTCGTTCCTACGATATTAAAATTCCTAGCAAAAATATTTTGCTTGGAGCAACCTTAACTGTCCCCAATTCTGATTCAGCTCTGAAAATGCCAGGGATATTGCTTATTCATGGCTCAGGTAAGCAGGATAGGGATGAAACTTTTGGGCTTTTCAACGGGACTTTTAAAGAAATAGCACGTTTTTTATCTGAGAATGGCTTTGTTACCATTCGCTACGATAAAAGAGGAGTAGGACAGAGTGGTGGTGATTTTTTAGAATCTGGACTTTATGATTTTGCTCATGATGCAGAAAGCGTATTCAATTATTTAAAGTCAAGAAAAGAAGTAAATCCGTCTCAAATTTTTTTAATCGGGCACAGCTATGGAGGAAAGGTGGCCACAATTGTTTCTTCTCAGCATCCAGAAGTGGCCGGACTTGTTTTATTGGCTTGTGTCGCAAGTCAAGAACCTGATAACTTAATCAGGCAGAATAAGTTTATTTCTGAAGCCAAGAGAGAATCCGAAGAGGAGTGGAAAGCTCGTCTTGAGATGCTTAATTCTTGGGCAAAAAAGGTGAGGAATCGTGATTTACAGGATTACAAAGACTATTTCAAGCCCAATGCCTTCCCCAAGCTGTTCCATAAGATGCAGCAGGCTAATCCTCTTCCCCCAAAATGGATGTTCCAAGCGATGGAATATAACCAACTTAAGACTTTAGAAAAGTTAAGAATGCCAATCCTTGCCCTCTCTGGAGCATCAGACTGGTTAGTGCCTCCTTCAGAGACAAAATTGTTGGAGCAGACTTTACAAGAAGCCAAGCATCCAGACTTTGAAGTTAAGGTTTTTCCGGAGGTGGATCACCATTTTATCCGGATCAAATCCCCAAAGGATAGCTATAGGATGATGAGCTTGTATTCAATTAAAGATCTATTCAGAGAGTATCCGATTAGTCCTCCTGTTTTGAATAAGCTCTTGAACTGGCTCCAAGATAAAACAAAATCAGAATTTTCGAAAAATATTAAATCCGATTCGTAAATCCCAATCATTTAATCTGAAATCTCCTCCTGGGAGGAATTGATCAGATGTCAATCCGGCAGAGTTAAGTACGAAAACCTGAAAAACGTGCCCTCCGATTTTCTTTTCGAGTCCTAATCCCCAACCGTTGGAATTGGCTTTATATCCAGCTAAGACAGGAACCCATTCCCATATAATTGAAAAATCATTAAATATCATCCATCTTCCCCCTGTCCCTACGGCAAAAGTCCCCTCTGACGAAGGATCCCAATGATTTGTGTTAGAAGAATAGGCAGGAACAAGGACAAGAGAGAAGGTATTACTTACTTGATGAGAAAGGATAATCTGAAGGTTAAATTTCATGTTGTCTGCACTAAAAACTTTTCTATCAGGTTGAGATTGAGTGACCAGGCTTCCTCCAAAGTTTAGAGCCGCTGAAAAAGGCATTGCTGATATTTTTCCTTGTTCAAATATCACCCATTTGAGCGAGAGTTCTACTTCTTTCTCTAATTTAGTACGGGCCAACGTTAGATCAAGATTATCACTTAATCCGTAGCCAAAACTTAAAAGTATCACGGCTGGTCCGTCCAATCCATAAAATGATTCATATCCGCTTCCTATAGCAGGGTAGTACCGGTGGGATACCCTGAAGAGTAGTCGTCCTTTTCCTATGGATTGAGTCGTAGGAAGATTTATAACTCGAGTTCCCCAAAAGGAAGGCTTTCTAATCTCTTTTTTTTCATTCTCATCCTTTGCTTCTGGCGTTGTTTTCTCTGTTTGTGGCAAAGCTTTTTCCTCTTCGACAGGTGTTGCACCTACACTTGAGATCCAGTCTTCAATTATCTTAATTTCATCTTCTCTTAGAGGAGGCGAATCCAAAGGCATGCGCCTTCCCACAATTGCCTTATCTCCCCTGATCTTCATTAAAAGATAGCTTTGCTCCGGTTTTTCTTTATCGACCAATTTCAGTGACGGAATTTCCTGGCTTGGAATGTTTAGAAGAGCTTTTATGAATTTATCCTCTTCCAAATTCAAGTACATTCTGGGATAAGTTCCTCCATGGCAGTCTGAAACACTGCAGTTTCGTTTGAATATAGTCTTCACCTGTTCCTGGAGGCTGCTCTCTGTGGCGTCAACGGATTGTACTGTGAATGGATTTCTTGGAAGTTTAAAGCCGAAAGAGAAAATCATTACCACACCCATGAAGAAAATAAAGGAAAATTGTTTAGAATTGATCTTCATTTTTTCTTTCCCCAAAAATTAATGTATTGATTTATTAGTTATCCTTGGCTCCTCTGTTGACCCAGTTTTTAATATTCTGAATCCTAACACTGCTTAAGGGGCTTCTTCCCTGTGGCATGCGAGTGCCAACGGGCGGATTAGTTTGTTCAATTTTTATTACCAGATAGCTGTTTACAGCATCACCTGGGGCTACGCGCTTTTTACTCGGGTCCTGAGTGGAATCCACATCAACAATGTTTGCATACGCCTGCCCTTGCGATAAATTCATCCCAGCTTGGGCAGTGCTGTTATGGCATCCAGACAGGGCACAGTTGCCTGAGAAGATTGGTTGAATATTAGTTGAAAATGAGGGATCTGATATCACTGTTTCTGGTGTCTCAGAGTTTCCATTTCCTCCGTTACCTCCACCACAACAGTAGAAAATACTCATAGCAATAAATAGAACAATGGTTAAACCTAATATTTTCTTTTTTAGCATCGAAAATCTCCTTTTTCTAATTTTAAAAACCTGATAAAAAATTACTACAAATAATATAAAGAATATAAAAATATTATAATATTTACTTAAAGTCAAATCTAGCAACGTTAGTTTAAGTTTGAATAGCTACGGCATTATTAATACCTATTGACTCCCCTGCCTATATAACCTATATAAGATAATAGAAGAATGCTGGAGCGAATAGCTCTTTAGTTCCATTATTTGGCGAGCTGTTAAAAAAAAGAGAGAATATCATAATAGCAATAAATATAAGGAGTTAGACCTTTCATGCGTGATGTTCATGTTGCTGGAGTCTCATTAACTCGCTTTGGCAAAGATTTCAGGCCCATCGGAGTTATGCTGGCTGATGCATGCCAGAAGGCTCTTCAGTATTCTGCTGCTTTCACTTCTGAATTGGCTCCAGATTGCTTGGTCATTGGGGCCATGGACCCCATTGGATTTGTAAGACAAACAGGCCTGGATTCTCTTATAGGTATTGAGATGAACCTTCCGAGAGATATAGAAATTCATCATGTGGAGAGAGGTTCAGCGACAGGAGCAGCAGCAGTCGAACTGGGAAAGCGTTTGGCTTCTTCCGGGCTAAAAGTCCTGGTTTGCTTCGGTGAAAAAATGAAGGGAAAACTGAAGAACGAAGAGATTCCCTCTCAAATCTCTACAGTTATTGCCGAGGAAGAAAGAGAACGAGGACTGGGCGAAATGCCTGCTGTGGCCGCCTTAGCTTCGTATGAATATATGGATGCTTATAAAGTTTCAGAGAAAGAATTCAGAAACATATGTTTTGAGATGAGCGTTCAAAGCCTCAACCACGGAGCCCTTAATGAATATGCCTATTTTAAAAAGTCAGTCACACGAAAAGAATATGATAATCCTGAAATAAACCGTATCATTGCCAAACCTCTGACAAAATATGACTGCAGCGGTTCTTATAACGGGGCGGGAGCAGCTTATCTTGTTCCTTTTCCTACGGATATAAAGCTGACAAGTGTAAAATCCGCCTTTGATAATATCAAGATTGCAGAGCGGAGAACCCTGATCTCACTCGAGGCTGCTGTGCTGGCAGGGAGAGAGATCTACAAAGAGGCAGGTTTAAATCCTTATGAGATAGACCTCTGTGAACTGCATGATGCTTTTAAGCCTGTTCCTTGGATCGCCGCTGAGGACTTGGGCCTGGCTGAGAGGGGGAAAGGGCATAAATTTGTTATCGAAGAGAAAAACAGGATAGGAAAGAGTGTTTATGTAAACCGTTCTGGGGGATTTTTGGCGAGAACCCACCCCTTGGGTGCTTCAGGAGGGGCTCAGCTTGTGGAGTTAGTCTGGCAATTGAGAGGACGCCACCAGTACAGGAAAATGTTCGGAGATGAACTTAAAAACTTGAATTATGGACTATGGTTTAACATGAGCGGGTTTGGGAATACCTGCATTGTGGGAATTGTTGAGAGGACAAAGTCAACTCGAGAACGGGAAGGGCTTAGAGAAGAAAACTTGCCTCAATCCATACTTGAAGAAACGTTCATCTCCGAAAAATTACCTCGTAAAGATAAGATTATTGCTGCCACTCAATACACATCTCCAGAGGAAGAAAGAGTCAATGTGGCCATAATCCAGACAAAAGAGGGTGATTTCAGAATCGGCTTGGCCAAAGACCCTGGAGGCCTGAAAAGAGGAAAATACGTAAAATGGATCAAACCCGAAGAAGGTCGATACTTTGTTAGAGAAGGATACCTAAAAGGGAAATTGTCAGGCCTTTTAAAGCTTTTCCGTAGAACAAAGAGAGGGAAAAAATAGCCTATTATATTTGTATTTAAAATAGACTAAGATTATCATATAGGGGAGATAATGAAATCAAGATATATAGTTTATCTCTGGATAATTTTTTGCTTGATTTCTTTTGGAGCCTGCAAGAAGGGTATCCCAACTGGCCCTGATACTCCGGAAACACCTGAGACACCTCAGACAGGCTTTCAAGTAGGCGACACTGCTACCAATTTTACAGCTAAGGACCAGAATAATCAGGATGTTTCCCTGTACGATTATGCAGGGCAAGTTATTCTTTTTGAATTTTCTGCTGATTGGTGTATACCTTGCCAGAACGAAGCGCCTCATTTGGAAGTGCTTTACAATGAGTACAGAGATAGAGGTTTTCAAGTCATCACTCTTCTTATAAGCGGCGATCCTTCTACTTGGTCTCAGACCTATAACCTTACTTTTCCTGTTTTAGATGATAGCAGCAGGTCAGCTTGGGATGGCTACGGAGAAGGCTATATTCCTCTTAATATTGTTGTTGACCGTAATAAAGTAATTCAATACAAACAGTCGGGCTACGATGAGAATGCAATAAGAGCAATAATAGAACAATATTTATAAGTATCTTCATGGATTTATTTTTATTCTTATTTAAAACCTCAGGATAGCCTCTAATCTGAGGCCTTCAAAAGGAGGAAAGAGTTTACATATTCCTCCTGAACATTTCACTGTCCCTTTTGTAGAGCCAAAAAATATTCGTATAGAATTTGAATGGTGAATTTTCACTTCGATTTGGCCTGCCCACCAGTTTTTTTTATTCTTGATGAATAAAACCTCTGGATCATTTGTTTGGTCAAAGAGCAAAGTTATAATTAAATGGGGAGAGTAGTGAAGTGAAAGAAAAGACCTTCTCTCGTAATAATCTAAGAATGTTCCCCTGAAATCTTTGCTTTTCCAGTCTGCTTCTATACTTAGTCTAGAAGTTAGGGGATAGCTTATATTGAACTGGTAGTGAAAAGTGTTGCCATCAGTGGAGAGGAAAATTGGGAAGGAAACATCATCTTTTCTGTATCCAGCGAGAAAATTCAAATACCCGGTTCTTTTAAATGTTTTTTCCAGTCCCCCAAAAAAGTGGGTGATTTCCCGGTTATAGCCGCCATAGAGTGGATGATTTTCTGGGCTATCTTTGATAAAGGAAAATTTCCCATAAAAAAGAGTAGAACTATGTGGGGAGTAATAATCAATTCGGCCTGATATTCCTGTTATATCTGTTTTATCAGTATCAAATTGGTTAGCTAATATCTCTAATTGTTCGCTCTCTAATAAAGGAGGCCGGTTATACTCAAAATCCAGATAATTATAATCTTTAAATTCTAGAAGAAAAGAAAAATTCCCTATGAAAAATCCAGACTCCAGATATAATCCATGACCGTTGATTATATCACCTGAGTAATACGTATCCTTCTGGATTAGTGAAAATTCTCCGTAGAATTTTGCGTGTTCTGAGATCTTGGGAATATCTAAACTGATAGATTCCATCGAGACTTTTTTATTATCGAAAGTTGATCCCTCCTCTAACTGGGAGTACAAATAATTGAATTGGAAATTTGCAAGGTCCTTGTATTTCCAGCCAAAAACACCTGTGAGAATTTTATCTTTTTGATCGGAATCCTCTCTGTCAATCCAGCCGCCTAAGATTTCAGCAAAAATCTGACCATGACTAAAAGAGATTTTTCCGCCATCAATTGTTGTATCAACTATGTATTCCAAACCTTCTTTTTCAAATGTCTTGAGTACACTTAGAGTAAGTCCTCTTCGGCTCGAATAATAAAAATCTCCCACCCTTAAACTAAACTTTTTACTATTCAATTCAAAAAATCGCTTGGCTAGAGTAAATTCTTCTTTTAAAGGAGAAAAGTCTAAATATGAATCAAGCCTCAGCCCTAAAAGATAATTTCTCCCTGTTAAAGAAAGGTCTAGCTGATTTATTATTTGTGAGGCTCTTCCTTCTCTTTCTTGATCAACATAATCCTTATCAGAGAAGTTTCGGCTTAAAAAAGCCTCGTTTATATGGTAAGAGAATTTTTTCAACTTACTAATTTCTTTTGGCTTTAGAAGCTCAATAATTTTTTGTTCCAAGAAATTTTCATCTCCAGGGCTGTATCCTTGGTGAACATAATTTATATTTCCTTCCCTATCTATGAGAATAGTGTAGGGCAAGATAACTCGAGGATTGTATAAAGCAACCACCTTTGATTCTGTGTCTAATAAAACAGGAAAGCTGTATTTGTAACGTTTCATAAAAGTCTTCACTAGGGCAACTGTCTCTGGCCCATCAACGCTTATGGAAAAAACTTTTAATCCTTTTTCTGTGTATTTATCATAGAATTTCTGAAAATGAGGAAGTTCCTTTCTACAGGGAACGCACCAAGTCGCCCAGAAGTTTATTAATATGATATTTTTTTTGTAGTAATCGCTGAGCTTTACTGGGTTTCCATCGAGGCGTTTTAATGTAAAATCAATTGCTCTCTGAGCTTTGGCTGGAATTATTCCTAAGAAAACTATCAAATAAATAAAGAGCAAAGCCTTGTCGGATCTTTTTTTCAGGAGATATATGTTCAAATACATATTATTGTTTTTGCCTTCCTCACTGAGAGATTAACTTTTGGCTTTATTATACATAACAGTACGGTATTTTCTAATCTAATAAATTTTAGTGCTACCCAAATGAGAAAAACAATACAGAAGATTTTATTCGCATAATTCCCTAAGTTGACTTTTAGCTAAAGGAATAATATCTCGACTTTGGACATTTTTTTACATGGCCTACTGCATACAGAGGATAGAAATCCAAAGTCAAAGGTTGGCCCTGAAAAGAAGTCCGATCACGTTAAGCAGCGCTACTTTTTGTTGTTAGGCTAAGGTTTTTATTGACACCTTCTAGAGGGGATAACTATAATAGTAAATCTTTCAAGCAGTCCTTCAAATAATAAGCAGAAAAAATATGAAACGGGAGGTTATCCATGAGTGATATTGTCATCGCCAGCGCAGTCAGAACCGCTGGAGGCAGATTCGGAGGCGCTTTTAAAAAAGTTTCTGCTGTTGAGCTGGGAGCTCTTGCCCTTCAGGAAGCAGTTAATAGGGCCGGGATTGAACCAAAGAATGTGGACGAGGTGGTCTTTGGCACTGGCTGGCAGGCTGGGCTCGGTCCAAATATAGGGCGTCTTTCAACTGTAAAAGGAGGATTGCCACACGAAGTTCCTGCATTTACGGTCAACAAGCGTTGTGGTTCTTCTCTGCGAGCTGTTTCTCTTGCTGCCCAAATGATCAAAGCAGGAGACGCTGAAGTTGTTTTAGCAGGCGGAGCTGAGAATACTTCCCAGGTTCCTTATATCGCCGAGGGGGCTAGATGGGGCAGTCGTATGGGAGATAGTAGATTGATCGATATCATGCATCAAGATGGATTTATGTGCCCCTTGGCTGGACATTTGATGGGGATGACAGCAGAAACCCTCGTTGAGAAATATAACATCAGCCGTGAAGAACAAGATGCTTTCGCCGCGGAAAGCCAGCAAAAAGCGGTCACTGCAGTAAAAGAGGGCAAATTCAAGGAAGAAATACTTCCTGTGGAAGTGCCTGCCGGAAAAGGACAGACAGAAATATTCGATACAGAGGAAATCCCGAGGGAGGGTGTTACAGCGGAGAAACTGGCAAAACTTCGTCCTGTTTTTAAAAAGGATGGAACGGTTACTGCTGGAAATAGCTGCGCTCTCTGCGATGCTTCCGCTGCCGTTTTGGTAATGAAAGAAGAGAAAGCATCAAAGCTTGGAGTCAAGCCTTTAGCCCGGATTATCTCCTACGCCCACGCAGGTGTTGACCCTGCCGTTATGGGAATAGGTCCAGTGCCGGCTGTTTCTAAGGCTTTGAAGCAGGCAGGGCTCGAGCTCAAGGACATCGATATTATCGAGCTTAACGAGGCTTTTGCCGCTCAAATCTTAGCCGTGGAGAAGGAGCTGAAATGGGACCGCTCCAAGGTTAATATCCATGGAGGAGCCATAGCTCTTGGTCATCCTGTGGGTGCAACTGGAGCAAAAATATTGACCACTTTGATCTATGCCCTAAAAAGCAGGGATAAGAAGATGGGCTTGGTAAGCTTGTGCATCGGAGGCGGTCAGGGCGTAGCCATAGTAATAGAGAGGCTATTTTAGTTGAGAAATAAGGGGACAGGCTACTTTTATTAGAATGTAGATTGTCCTTTATGTAGGGGCCTGATTCGTCAAGCCCACGCTTTTACTTTTTAAAACGGAGGGATAACGATGGATATAAAAAAACCTTTTGTAGTTGGTGCTGGAATCATGGGTTCTGGTATAGGACAACTCTGTGCGCAGCAAGGTTACGGAGTAACTGTAGTGGATATCTCTGAGGAGATAGTTGAGAGAGCCAAAGGAAAAGTCAGCGCAGGCTTAAGCAGAAGAGTTGAGAAAGGAAAGATTACTCAAGATGAGATGGAATCGGTTCTCTCTCGAATAAACTGGTCTACAGATTTGGAGCTAGCCAAAGAATCTGATTTCATTGTAGAGGCCGCCTCTGAGAATCTTGAACTTAAAAAAGACCTATTCGCGAAACTTGATTCAATCTGTCCACCTGGAACAATTTTAGCTACAAATACCACAGCCCTTTCTGTGAGCGAAATTGCTTCAGCAACTTCCCGACCTGATAAGGTTATAGGCATGCATTTTTTCAACCCGGCTGTTATCATGAAATTGGTTGAAATAATAAGGGGCGAGAAAACATCTGAGGAAACAATTGCCACAACAAAAAAGTTTGCAGAAGACCTTGGCAAGATTCCGATTGCCACTTCTAAAGAAGCTCCAGCCGGCATAGTCAGCAGAGTCCTGGGCGGGCTATTGAATGAAGCTGTGGTTGTTTACTCCGAGGGAATAGCTTCTGCCGAAGATATTGATGAGGCCATGAAGCTAGGAGCTGGTCTTCCGATGGGCCCTTTGGCCCTGATTGATATGATTGGTCTTGATATCCATCTGGCGAAAATGGAAACCGTGTATGGGAAGCTTAAGGACGAGAGATACAAGCCGCCAGAGGTAATCAAGAAGATGGTTGCCGAGGGTAAATTGGGGAAAAAATCTGGGGAAGGCTTCTATAAATATTAGATTCAATCCAGATATTGCGGGTTTATAGGCAATTGTGAACGAAGAGATAGGGAATTTCATCTTTTTTATTGGAAATTGCATGAAATAGGTGAAATAAGGACTGCCGCCTTTTCTACTAATAATGGCAGATGTGATTAGAAATGTGCTTGATTGCCTAAAGAAAATTATGGGCAAAATCAAATTTTAATAATATTAGATAACAAGAAAGGAGTGAGCTATGGACTTTGATTTAAACGAAGAACAAAAAATGATCCAGGAGACTATCCACAAATTCGCCAAAGAAGAGATTGCTCCTGTGGCCAGTGAAAACGATAAAAAAGCTCAATTTCCTCGCGATCTTTTTAAAAAATTGGCAGACCTGGGATTTATGGGCACACCCATTCCTGACGAATAC
>JABAOF010023560.1_pt7 | contig 10461 bp, 13 predicted proteins | sample 7062171 | NCBI WGS metagenome assembly JABAOF01 (sample SAMN14538628, study PRJNA623070) | marine sediment metagenome | biome: marine biome [ENVO:00000428]; feature: marine pelagic biome [ENVO:01000023]; material: deep marine sediment [ENVO:00002113] | place: India: Gulf of Khambhat ... | reverse complement strand
GACCTGCTGGAGCGGTTCGTCCCGAAGCTCCACCCTCGAAAGCATCTCGCGGTATCCCGGCTTCAAGGCCTCGGTCAGGTCATTCACACAGCGGCACACCTCGCGAAATAGCTCCTTTTCAGTTACCGCTGCCGTTACAGTTTCGCGGCCCAGACGTTCCTCTAGGCGAGCGGTGGCTGCCCGGTGCCGATGGTGGTCGACGAGCAGATTGCGAAGTAGTTGGTAAAACCACGGCACGATCTTTTCTTCGTCGCGAAGAGTCCCACCTCCGGCGACCGCCCTGACATAGGCTGTTTGGAGCAAATCTTCTGCGTCCGCCCGGTTACCCAGGCGCTCCTCCAAGAAGGTTAGGAATCGGCCCTTGCTCTGGACCAGGAGCTCGGTACGGTCTGTGATTCCTTCGTCACCCACAGGTTGAGCCTCCACTAAATCCAGAATGTGACATTGCTGCATCGCTGGGGCACAGATTACCGCCTACCGGGGTAGCATACATCAAACGGAAAAATCGCCCAGGTCAAAAATGAGAAACAGTCCCTTGGGCGAACACCTTGGCTGGGTCAAGGAGGGGACGGGCGATCACGTTGGCGAGCAGATAGTGCCGGAGGATCAGGAGGTGTTGGGAGCGGTTGCGGACAGGTTGCGTTTTTAGGTCACGAAAGGGCACGTTTTGCCGCGTCCTGCACACCCAAGTGCTTGAAGTTATTGTTTTTGCAAGGTCACCCTCCATTACTTGACGGCGACTCCTGCAACATGCGGCGAGACGAAAGGAAGCGCCGATGGAAAGGGAATACGGAAGTCCTCCAATTCCACGGAGCGAAAGCCCGCATTTTGGATCGCAGCTCCTGTTTCCCGGTCGGGCCGACAGCCGTCGGCGAAGCCAATCCAGATAGGCCGCANNNNCCGCATGACACGTTGCCAGCGGCGCAGCCATGTCCCTTGCGGGGCTGCGACGTGTTCAACGAAATAGAACTTACCACCTGGCTTGAGCACACGAAGAACCTCGGCTAATACTTGTTGAGGATTACGAACTGAACACAGCACCAAAGTACACAGCACCGCATCGACACTGGCATCCTCCACATCGATGGCCTCAGCAGTCGCGACGCGGAATGCTGCCTCTACCCCGTGACTCGCGGCTTTCTGCCGGAGGTGCGGGTGCATATAGGGATTGGGCTCAATGCCGATCCACTTACACCCTTGCGGGAGATACCCAAGATTCGCGCCCGTTCCCGGCCCGATCTCCATCACGGTAGTCGGCACGTCTGCGAATAACGACTGTTTCCGCGGGGAGATGTACGCTTCGTACTTCTCCATCATCTTGTTGTACCAGCGGGCGAATAGCCACTTTCGCAAGCTCGCGCGTGGTGGCTCGATGCCTCTACCCTTCCGTTGACCCATGGTCCGCTCCGTCACGGTTAGACTGGGAGGGAACTGCTGATTTTACTGTGTCGCGCCCCGGACTACGAATCCGCAGTCAGAGGTTCGAATCCTCTTTGGGCGCCCGCTAGACTGCCTTCGCGGCAATTTCAGCGGAATTGTATCGCCGGAAGGCAGTATAACAGCACCAACCCGGTCCCTGAGAAAGGACCAGGCACCCAAGTTCCACCCAGCCTGCGCTGCATACTTGGCGAACCCTTCAGCTTCAGGTCAACCGATATGCCCGGCTCTGTCTACTGCCGCCTCGACAGGACGAGAGAGGTTGGACCACCTCAGAAGAAGCAGGCGGCTTGAGGGACCGGGATTGCCCTCAGGTGGTCCCCGAGGCCAGGAATTCTCTTGCCGCGCTCGGTCACTTCGCCGTAGGTGCCTCTCTATCGCATCCACCGCCGTCCACGAGTCCTCTCCCCATGGGGTCTCACCTGAAACGAGGTAGAAACCGTCACAGAACGGTTTTGGCGGTCTATCCCGGGACCGTCTCGGACTCTCGCGGTGACAATTTGGTGACAATCAATGGATGCGGAACGTTATGGAAGGACGTAACTCGCAGGAATTATTGGAGCCGGCGGGGAGGGTCGAACTCCCGACCTGCTGATTACGAATCAGCTGCTCTGCCACTGAGCTACGCCGGCCACGACTCGTACGTAACATAGGGAACCAGGTGAGTCAAGGAAGGGCCGTCCCCAACACGAGCGACGTCCAGAAGCCGGGTCGCAAGAGCCGTTGAGCCGGCAGAAGATCGCCCACGACGCCCATCAGTTCCTGGACGTGTTCCCTTCGATCCTGCAGATGTCGACCGACGAATTCACAGAGGTTCGGACGGTGGACAATATGCTGCAAGATCCGACAGACACGATCCTTGGGCGCAAACTCCTGCTGATACGCGACGGCGTAACCCCCCAACGTCTGGAGGGTCACATCTCCACCGCGAAGCGCTTCTGCTGTGATATCCGCCGCAAGTTCGGCCCCCCGGAGCGCCTGGTAGATCCCCTCTCCCGTCAGCGGATCGTAGTACCAGGCCGCATCGCCGATCAGAAGGAACCCCTCCCCGGCGACCTGCGACGATCGACAGGCCAGTGGACCCCGCACCCACAGAGGACCCACAGGGTAAGCCCCCGCCAACTTCACTTGGACCTGTGGATACGCGGCGAGGTGTTCGCGAAAAACCCCTTCCCACGCCCGATGGAGAGGTAGATCCCCTTGGTCCACCACGACGGCGACATTGGCCACTCCCGCTCCCTGAGGGTTCAGAATGCAATACCCGGCCCTCCCCAGATACACCTCACCCAAATCGCCGAGCTCCCTTGGTACCTGGAACCGCTGAACCAGCGCCACCTTCCGATGAGAGGGGTGCCAGGCGAACAGTTTGAGTCGACGGGACACCACCGAGTTCCGCCCGTCCGCCCCGATCGTTATGGGGGCAGCGAAGGACTGCACCCGACCGTCGGAATCGGCGATCACTCCTGCCACCTTCGGCCCCTCCCGAATGAGATCTACGACTCGCCACCCCTCGAGACACAATACCCCCGCTCGCCGGGCCGCTTCGAAGAGGAGAGTGTCGAAGCGATACCGGGGAAGCGAGTACCCATGGGGCTGAGCCCCGTTCCCAGGATACGTCCCCATGATCACCGTCCCCTTGGCAACCTCGATCCGCATTCCACGGATCGGGTGAGGTCTTACTGCCTCTAGGAAGGGTCTGACCCCCAAGCGGCTTAAGAGCGGAATGCATCCCGGGCTTAGATACTCACCGCACGGCTTCTCTCGCGGGAACGTGCCCTTCTCGAGCAAGCAGACTTCGAGTCCGGCCCGAGCCAGCAGCATGGCCGCTGTACTCCCTGCCGGACCTCCTCCCACCACCAGCACATCCGCCGTTCGTCTCATTCCGCCTCTCCCACTAGAACCCGGAGCCAGACGGCGACCTCGTCTTTGACCTCACCCACCTGGGGAGAAAGAGATCGAACACCAAACAGAAGAAGGAGAGAAGAAAGACGCTAGCGATCCGGGCCCCGCCCACGGACATGCTCCTTGACCAGGGCGACGCGGAAGAAGGGATGCGCATGGATTCGAACTGAATCCACCCCCGCGTCAGCCACCATGGCGCGAACCTCCGAGAGCGTATAGGCACGACGAATCGAAATGGGCCCATCGTGCCGAACCAGTCGGCCGCTGCAAAACAGGCGCATCGCAAGCCACGTCAGCAGATACGCATGCCAGCTCCGCAAGAGATCGTTCACAATGAACCCCCAGCGCCCAATCCGGTCCAGAGAGGTGAGGAGCTTGATCCCCTCTAGATAGGTAAAATGATGGAGGGCCAAGGAGCAGAGGACCACATCAAAGCTGCCAGCGTTGTACGGGAGGGCCAGGGCGTCCGCCAGCTCGAGACTGATCTCGGGATACGCGCGAACCCGCTCCTCGGTTGCCCGCAACACTTGCGGATTCTTGTCGATCCCCACGATCCTGACGTGCCGTCCCCATCGCCGAGCCCACCGCACAATGGCCGCAGGGATATCGGCTCCACCCGTGGCCACGTCCAGGATCCGCACCTCATCGCACTGCACTCGATGGAGTATCGGTCCCATATAGCGCAGGATGAGACTGGTACCGCCAAAGAGGCGGTTCAGCCGTTCCAGATCCTGGAGGTTGGCCGAGATTTCCTCCAAGGGGACCCGGGGCTCATCGATGAGTTCCACGATCCCTTCGGCCCGTGGCATGGGGAATCTTACCATCGGAGGAGGAAGCCTTCGGCGGCAAAGCCCGGCCCCAAGGCGGCCAGGAGACCCCAGTCGCCGGGGCGGGGCTCCTTTGAGCGGAGGACCGCGCCCAGAACAAAGAGGACGGTGGCGGATGACATGTTGCCAAAATTTCGAAGCACGTAGCGGGAGAAACGCAGATCGCTATCGGTGAGCTTCAGCAAACCCTTTGCCTTCTCAATGACTCGCCGACCCGCAGAATGGAGGACCCAGAACCGGACATCGCGACGCTTCAGGCCGTGCTCCGCCAGCATTGCCTCGCACAGCTCTTTGAGCATTTCAGCCGCGACATGCCGGATCTCTTTCGAGAGAAGAATCCGGGGCCGCCCTTCGGGGTAGGTAAACCCCATCAGGTCAAGGTACTCCGGCCTGAGGAGGGTTCGCTTCTCCAGCAAGGCCACCCCACTGCCTGCACCCGCAACCAAAGCAGCAGCCGCTCCATCGGCAAAGATAGCATTGGCCACCGCGGTCTCCAGGCCATCGTCGAGGTAGTACGCCGCAGAACAGATCTCGGCGGCCACCACGAGGGCCCGCTTCGTCGGATGGGCCTTGACATAATTGAAGGCCTGTTCAAGGGCCACGACCCCTGAGGCGCAGCCCGTATCTCCCACATGGACCCGCTGGATGTCCGAGCGCATGCGGAGGGCCCGGACATATCGCGTGTCGAGGCTTGGACAGAGACGACCCGTGCAGGTCGTGGTCACGAGAAAATCGATCTCTTGCGGGGTGACCCCCGTCTGTTCAAGGCAAGCCAGGATCGCCCCACACCCTAGCTCGATGCTTCCGCGCTCGAATCGTGCATTGAGTTGGTGGACGGTCTCGGTGGGGGCGAACGTCTCCCCGTCGACAAAGAGGTGGCGGTGTCTGATCCCACTCTTCAGGAAAAATCCCCGGCGTAGGGAATCGGAGTATCCAGTCCACTGAAGGATGTCGGCCTGGCTGAAACGCTCCTTTGGTNNAGGACTTCGGGCTGGCTGAAACGCTCCTTTGGTGTCGCGGTCCCGACCGCAAGGATCCGCGGGATTGTTTCGCTTTGATCACACATGATCCCCTCACAGAGTACGCAGAGATACTCCTACCTTGGAAAAGACCCCCCAGGCTCACATTATTCCCGGAAAAACAGGGCAGGTCCCACGCCTCAGCGAGGGCAAGACCGAGAGAGAAAGAGATTGTTATGGTCGGAGCGTCTGGAAATAGTCCTGGCTGCCAGGGGCGTCGGGACTCGCCTCCACTAGATTCCTTCTTGCTCTGCTCGGCATGTCCACGGGCCGGAAGCCGCCTCCGGTCGGCACCAAGCCCTCCGGCCACTCCTTCAGCTGTCCAACCGTTTTGGTCGGAGCGCCGATTGTGTGCACCGCGTTCTCAGTCCCGCAACTGGCCAGGAGGCCTCCAAGAATCAAGGCGAGTCTGAGCCAGGTTGCCATGGGCGTCTTCATGATCACGACTCCCACTTCTTCAATGTTCTACGGTCCACCCAAGTATATACTCCTAAGCACGGGAAACTTCAGTCAGAGGCACTGAGGGATAGTAGGGGAAAGCCCCTTTCGCCTGGGGGTGCTCAGGGAAAACCACGTCTCCGCTCCGATGAGAGTCTCTACCCCTCGGGGAAGGAACGCACCAGCGCCGAGTGTAACTGAAAATAGGTCAGGCAAAGGATAATAAAAATAAGCGTCCTCCGTGTCAAGACAAAGGCCGTTCATTTCCCATCAGAAAGTGGGCCAATCCCAGAGCGCCTCAAAATTCTTCAACGGGCAGATCGCGCCTCGAGATCAGTCACCCGCCGGCGCAACGCGGCGACCTCGTCCAAGAGCTCTGGGAGCCTAGCCATCGCGGCAATTTGCCGTTTACCCTTTTGTATGGGTCGGGCAGGGGAACCAAAAACAATCTCCCCATCCCTGAGCTGCTTCCCTGGGGCAACTCCAGACTGGGCACCGACCATCACGCGATCCCCCAACGTGGCGTGATCGGCGATACCCACCTGTCCACCCAGGGTGCATCCCTTCCCCACTGTCGAGCTGCCGCCGATGCCGGTCTGCGCCGAGAGGACCGAACCTCCCCCGACGGTCACGTTGTGGCCGATCTGCACGAGGTTGTCTATCTTCGCCCCACGCCCGATCAGGGTCCGGCCGAGCGTGGCTCGATCAATACAGGCATTGGCTCCAATTTCGACATCATCCTCAAGGATCACGATCCCGACCTGCGGAATCTTGACCTGCTCGTCCCCTTCGCGTGCATAGCCGAACCCGTCGGAGCCAAGGACGGCCCCCGCGTGAACGATCACCCGCTTCCCGACCCGAGTGCGGTCGTACAGGGTCACGGAGCTGTGAAAAACGGTGTCCTCCTCAATCACACACCCGTCCCCAATGACGCAGCCCGGACCCACCACGACCCGGTCGCCTATCCGTACCCGATCACCAATCACGACATAGGGGCCGATGGCCACCTGGGTCCCGAGCTGAACCCCGTCCCCCACCACCGCAGACGGATGAACGCCGACCGGGACCTTCTTGGGCGGGTGATACAGCCACAACACCTGCGCGAAGGCCGCCTTCGGATTTCCCACTTGGATCAGGCTCTTTCGGGACGGTCCAGCCCCCGTGCGCACGAGGATGCAGGAAGCAGATGACGCCTCGGCGCGCGTGAGGTAGGCAGGGGTCTCTGCAAGGACGAGGCTCCCTTCCTGGGCCTCCTCGATGGAGGTCACCCCCTGGATCGGGACAGTGCCGTCTCCGACGACCTCTCCCTGGACAAGGCGCGCGATCTCATCCACCGTGTAGACCATGAACCCCTCCTCCCCTTGGAATTTCCTTTTCACCTTCTCGAATGAAAATGCGTCATCGTTCCCGAAACAGAAAGCTTTGGACCTCGTCCTGCAACTTGATCACCAGCCGGAGTGGATACGGCGGGCCACTCGTTGTCGGATGATAAAAGTAGACGTACCCGGATATCCCCTGACCTGGTCTAAGCGTACCATCCTTCACGAGTACCCCCAAGGTCACCTCCGGCCCCTTCTCAAGAAAGGTGCCCGGGGCTTCCCTTTGAGGCTGCACGAAAGCTTCCTCGATAAGGGTCGCCAGCTCTGCCGCCAGCTCGTCCCTCTGGGCATCAGTCAAGGACTGAGCCCTATACCGGGCATTCGCCAGCCGGACCTCCGACACCGGAAAGGGAACGATCGCCTCACGATCGGGTTGGGCGGGGATTCCGCGAATTCTCGCATCATAGTGTTTGGGCAGCCATCGCTCCGAGATCCGAAGGATCAGTGTCCCCCCCGCATCAGCCAAATAGACATGCTGTGGTCCAAACGCGAGCGGCGCTCCCGTGCGATTTCTTAACACCACGCGCGTCAAGAAAACGCGGTCGTCCCGTCCTTGGACCCCGACCTCCTGCAACGACACCTGTTCTATGGGTGCGCCGGCCGATGGGACCTGGCCAGCGAGCGGCAGGCTCCGCATCACAACCTCGGCGGAAGACGCGCAGCCCGCGAAGACCAGGACCGCTCCACAGCACGCTATAATTTTCCCCACGCAATGCTCCTCCTTCACCATCCCTCGTCTGGTCTCGGCTGGATGCTTTGCCAATAAAGACCAGGAGGTCATTTGGTGACGTTTCTAGCACCTCCGCGTGCTTTCTGCCAAGGGAAACTTTGGCGACCCTTGACACTCTTCACCCACTTCCGCCACAATCGGTGAGGAGGCAGCAATCTCAGGCGCCTGCTCGGGAAGCGCATCATCCGCGTGGCGTCTTGCATGTAACATGGAACCGAGGCAATCTCTGGATTCAAGGGTGTATATGATGAAAAACTCCTGGTGGCCTGTATCGATTTCTTTCCCCTGGCGAGTGCTGTCTGGCCTCCTCCTGAGCCTGTTTCTGTTGCTCCGCCCCGACGCGGCGGAGCCTGCGAAGCTCATCCTCGTGCTAGGGGATGACTCCTACATTCCGGCAGAAGCAGTCACCGCCCTGACGGGGGCCGAGGTCACAAGGGAACTCGGGGACCGCGACCTTCAACAATTTGCGGTGTTGATCCTCTCAAACATCCCATATGGCCTGCTGCCGCAGAGCGTTCAGGAAGGCATCCCAGCGTTTCTCGACCAAGGAGGATCGCTCCTGATCACCGGCGGGCCCAATTCCTACGGAAGCGGCGGCTACGAGCTGATAGCCTCGCTCATCCCTTTCGAGATTCGGGCCGAGGAGGACTGGCGGGCCGTCCCCTTTAAGCCGGTCATCTCCCTCGAGCCGGAACATCCGATCCTCACAGGCGTGACTTTCCGGACCATCGGGAACTTCAATGATCTGAACCCCAAGAGGTCCGGCGCGACGGAGATTGCCCGGTACGCTGGAGGGGGGCGCACGGTTACATTCCAGGTACCGATCCTTGGCCCGGATGGCAAGCTCGTCGGATTTCAAACGCGGAAACAGACCACAGGAGCGAGGTACCCATCGCCGTTGATCGCCGAGCAACGAATAGGTCGGGGCATCGTGCTGGGTGTGGCCTTGGACCTCGGCCGAGAGATCATCGGTGGGTGGACTGACGGGCCTCGCTTTGTCCAGAACGTCCTGAGCTATTTGGTCGAACGTTCCCCCCTCAGGCCCGAGAAAACAGATTCCCTATGGCAAGCGTTCGACCGCTGGCAAGAAGCGTGCGATCGCGAACTTCGCCGGGGTTTTGTTGGCGGAATCTATTGGGAGACCACCGCTGCCGACTGCCGCCACGGGCTTGCGGAGGCTGGTTATCCCTACATGGACCTCATAGATCTGTGGCTTGAAGAGCGCTTGGTCATCGGTGAGCGAGAGGAAAGGGGTGAGCTCTCTGAGGAAGAAGCCAGTCTGGAGATACGAGGATTGAATGCGCGAATCCAGACCGAGATTCAGCAGCGGCAGGAGACAGCTAATTAGACCCTTTGACGCCTCCCCGAGGGGGAGTGCCGAGCCATACGCCCTTACGCGTGCCCGGGGGAACCCGAACAGATCCCCTCAAGCTTCAGGATATGGACACCAGGGCACCACGAAGCCAGGGTCTGTATCGCTTTCATAAAATCTGGAGCAGAAACCTCTACGAGTTCCACCCCAGCATCCGGGGCCGCTTCCACACTGAAAAAATACATTGGCATTCTGTCTTCCCTCACGGTGAAAGCTGCGTTTCCATCTGCATTCCAGCAACACCCGTGCCAAGAACCCAAACAGGTAGATGCCTTCATCTGAGGGAAGCGCGGGTGGCAGAACGGGTTCAAAGTGACAATTTCCACGTAACTCATTGTTTTCATTGGCTAGCCTGGACGGCTGATTCCTCATCGGAGAGGATACCCTCGTCCCGTACCGTCGCGGACCAATTCCTGTCATTGATGATTTATCGAGCCCCCCAGTGAATCAAGGTGCCCGATTTCTCTACACATGCCGTGATGAGTGGTGATCGCGAAAAGACGTGGTGCTTTTTGGTGGGAATCTACTCCGCCGCCTGATCCTCGTCGATCCAATCTTTGATCAGGGCCAGCTTCGTGTTGGTCGAATGGTTCGGGCCGGCCATGTTGATGTGATGTTGCCGCTTCTGAATAAAGGTGTAAAAGCTGCTCTTGGTGGAGTGGCCTGGGACGACATACCGGCTGACATCGCCGTAGGTATCCAGCGCAATGGTGGCGGCCGACCCATTTCCTCCATGGCACTCAACGCAGTAGGCGGAAACGAGCGGTTTAATATCCTTCTCAAAGGTGCGGGCGCTTCCCGTGGCGAAGGACCAGCGGGTCTCGTGAAGCTCATACTCCTTCTCGTCGCGGAACCCGATCGCGGGAGTCAGAGAGACCGTGTATCGGGTGGCCGGGCGAAGGGCTTCCCTCGGCGTGAAGACGAGCTGGTCAGGGCGGGGCCACGAAAAGGCTCCAGGCGCGGAGGGAGAAATATTGAAGGCCCACTCGACCACGTCTTGCTCAGCAGGACCATTAAAGAAGATCTTGACTTGGGTGCGCCGGGAGAGTTCCGTTGCCCCGGCCTTGGGGGAGGTAAAGAGGGCCTTCCATGCACCTGGTTGAGGCGAGGGAACAGGCGGTGGCTCCTCAGGCTTGGGGGGAGGGATGACCCTGACTTCCTCCCGCGCGGCCATAACAGGCGTAGGCGCTGTCGGTCCTGGCAATGACGTCCCTGCTCCTCGCAGGTTCATTAAAGACAAGACAAGCAGCGTCATGCTGGAGCCGAAGAAACCCCATACGAACTTTTCAAGCCACGGTGATCCTCCTGAGCCCTTGACCCTTGGGGAGCGATGCTCAGGAAACCTCCCTCCACCAGA
>JABAOF010082083.1_pt1 | contig 10464 bp, 8 predicted proteins | sample 7062171 | NCBI WGS metagenome assembly JABAOF01 (sample SAMN14538628, study PRJNA623070) | marine sediment metagenome | biome: marine biome [ENVO:00000428]; feature: marine pelagic biome [ENVO:01000023]; material: deep marine sediment [ENVO:00002113] | place: India: Gulf of Khambhat ... | reverse complement strand
TAGGGGGTGTCGTTCACTGAATAAAAAAACCGCGCCTGCCCTTTGGCCAACCGCAAACGCTGGACCAATGTCCTGTCAAAGGCCGCGGTACTAGAACCCTCTTAATTACCCTCAGTAATCAAAGATGACGAAGATGACGAATGGCTTTTTCATGTACCGTTAGTAAAAAAACAGAAAAGTCGTATTTCTTGTTGACAAAGGTGTTACGAATGAATAAAAAAGATACGAATTACGATTAATAATGATCATTTCGTATAGACCTGGGGCTTAATAAAAGTCGGAGATGACAAACAAATCTCTTCCAGAAATCTCAAGAAAACAAAAACAGATCATTGAAACGGCGCAGACCCTGTTCATGCGACACGGTATAAAAAGGATCACTATAGAAGAAATCTGCCGGGAGGCGGGTGTAAGTAAGATGACATTTTACCGGTATTTTGCCAATAAAACCGACCTCGTAAAGCATATCTGGAATAAGTGGATGGAAGAAGGTTTCGCTAAACTGGACGAAATCAATGCGATGAATATCGCCTTTCCGGAAAAGATAGAGTTAATGTTTAGCTGGAAGGCGGAACTCCTTTCAAGGATGAGCACCGAATTTATCGAAGAATTGCTGCCAATCGATATGGAGCTGGAAAAAGTGAAGGGGCAGTTCCTGCAGTTCGTTATTCAGGCCCAACAAAGGGGCGATATCCGGCCCGAAATTCGGCCCGAATTCTTCATGGCTGTTCTCGATAGGCTATCCGAACTGTCACACGACGTTGAACTAATGAAAAGTTACCCAAATATTATCGAGTTCAATCGTGAACTCAAGGATTTCTTTTGGTTCGGTGTCTTGCCGAGACCTGACTCGAGGAGCAAATAGTGGAGATGCGTGAAGGCTCCCAATTTTCCCACGAAGTTGATAAGTGCACGTTAGAGTCTCTGGTTGGCGTGCGATATTTACCCGTAAGAAATGAGAACAAGGATTATCATTACAGCACTGCTTCTATGGCCGTCATGGCTGTCAGAGGTGAGGAGGTGCAATTAAGACCCTTCGCAGAAGAGCTGACGCCACAAATTGAGGCAATGACCCAGAGGATCCCAGGAACAGCAGGGATATCTTTAAGGGCCTTATATTGCCTGGATCGGATCAATCATCTATAAGCGGAATAGGTAATAATGAATATGAAAAAGCCCGGCGCGAAGACCAAGATCCTTCGATTCATCTGGGGTGTCTTTCCCTGGCTGATGGTTGCCCTTATTGTGGTCTTCATTGTGAACATGGGAGGCCGAATCAAGGAGAAGAAGACCCGACTGGAAGAGGCCAAGAAGGCTGCCATGAAAGAGGAGGTGCCCGCTGTCAGGGTCATCACCCTGACCCTCAAGCCGGGCCGCCTGGTGGATAAGATTAACCTGCCAGCCCAGGTGGAGCCCTATGATGAAGTGTGGGTTAAGGCCGAGGTTTCCGGCCAAGTGGTTAAGGTCCTGGTCAAGGAGGGTCAGAGGGTTAAAGGAGGACAGGTCCTTGTGGAGCTGGATGACCGCGATTACCGGAGTCGACTGGCTCGTATCGAGGCCAACTATAAATTGGCCAAATTGAATTATTCCCGCACTGAGGCCCTGGTCAAAAAGAAGATCAGCGCTCCAACCAACCTGGACGAGATTGAAGCCCAGCTCAAGGATCTGGGCGCACAGCGCAGAGAGGCCCGACTGGCCTTGAGCCGCACCCGCATCGCCTCTCCGCTTTCTTCGCTGCTCAACCGGATCGAGGCCAAGAAGGGGGACTTTCTTTCCGTGGGAGATCCGGTGGCTCAGATCTTAGAGATAGATCATGTCAAGGTGACCGTGGGGGTGCCCGAAAGCGACGTGGCTGCCATCTTTGATCTGGAGGAGGCTGAGGTGATCATAGAGGCCTTGGGGAAACGGAGTGTCAAGGGCAAAAAGGTCTTCCTCTCCCGACAGCCTCGAAGCTTGGCCCGACTCTTCGACCTCGAGCTCAGGGTTCCCAACCCCGATGGTCGGATCCTGCCGGGTATGTTCGCACGGGTGGAGCTCGTCAAGCAAGTCTTTGACAGGGCTCTGGCCATACCGCTCTACGCCGTCATCTCCCAGGGCAACGAGTATTTCGTCTTTGTCGAGGAGGAGGGCCGGGTGAAAAGGAGGAATATCGAACTGGGCGTTCTTGCCGGCTGGCAGGTACAGGTCACTTCTGGACTAGAGGCCGGTGAGAGGGTCATTGTTGTTGGTCACCGCCTTTTGGATGACGGCCAGGCAGTAGAGGTCATTAAAAACGTGAATAATCCAAACGAGATCCTGAAGTCATGATCGTCCCCAATACAGCTGTCAGGAAAAGGACAAGTGTTGTCGTTCTGGCCATAATAGTTATCATCTTCGGTTTCATGTCTTACAATTCCCTTCCCCGAGAGGCCGCACCGGACATCACCATCCCCTATATCTTCATCATGACGAACTATCCTGGTGTGGCTCCTGAGGATATAGAGCAGTCGATTACCATCCCCATAGAGAAGAAGCTCAAGGGTCTGGAGGGAGTCAAGCAGATCAAGTCCTCCAGCACCGAGGGCATGAGCTCGATCATCATCGAGTTCGTGGCGGGCACCGACATCGACGAGGTCCTGTCCAAGACAAAGGATAAGGTCGATCTGGCCAAACCAGAGCTACCAGCCGACCTGGAGGAAGATCCGGAGGTCATTGAAATCAACATCTCTGAGCTACCCATTGTCGTGCTTTCCCTGTCGGGTACAGCTGGACTTGTGAGGCTCAAGGCAATCGCCGAGGATCTTCAGGACGATATCGAATCCATTCCCGGTGTTCTGGAGGCGGAGGTGACAGGTGGTCTTGAGCGGGAAATCAGGGTAGAGCCCGACCCAGATAAGCTCGCCTACTATGGTCTCTCCATTCTGAGCCTCCAGAGCGTTATCGCTGAGGAGAACCAGAATGTTTCTGGTGGAGCCATCCGCATGGGCGACGGACGCTTTCAGCTTCGGGTCCCCGGAGAGTTCCAGAGCCCCGATGAAATCTACGGGCTAATCGTGGGGCTTCACAAGGGCCAACCTGTCTACCTGAAGGATGTGGCCCGGGTGGTGGATGGATTCAAGGATGAAGAAGGTCGCTCCCGTTTAAATGGCCACGACGCCATCAACATCGCGGTAAAGAAGCGTGCCGGAGAAAACGTGATACGCATCTCAGACCAGATCGATGGGCTAATCGAAGAGCAAAAACTCACCTGGCCTGCGGGGACCAGGGTGACAACACTTATGGACCATGCCAAGGACATACGCATCATGGTCGCTGACCTGGAGAATAATATTATCACCGGCTTGATCCTGGTCATTGTCGTCCTCTTTTTTGTCATGGGGGTACGCAATGCCGTGCTGGTGAGCCTGGCCATTCCCTTCTCCATGCTCATATCCTTCATGGTACTCAACGCACTTGGCATTACCCTGAATATGGTAGTCCTCTTCTCCCTGACCCTTTCTTTAGGCATGCTCGTGGATAACGCCATCGTTATTGTTGAAAACGTCTTCCGCTACATGGAGCAGGGCGTACCTCGCATTCAAGCGGCTATAAGGGCAACAAGCGAGGTATCACAACCGGTCGCTGCCTCGACGCTCACTACAGTAGCCGCCTTCTTTCCCCTCGTATTCTGGCCGGGGATTATGGGTGAGTTCATGGCCTATCTCCCAAAGGCGGTAATCATTACCCTCTCCTCTTCACTCTTTGTAGCCATGGTTATCAACCCGGCACTTGCAGCCATCTTCCTGAGGTTGCCGTCTGGTCATCGGTTCACCAAGATCAAGGTCAGTGCTGAGGAGATAGAACGGGCCGGTGAAGCACCCATCACTGTTCGCGGCCCTCTGCTGAAGAGCTACCGCCGCCTGTTGGATGGAGCGCTCAACCACCGGTTGGCTGTTTTAGCCATGGCCTTCCTCGCGGTGGTGGCCATGGCCATGATCTGGCTTCACAAGATCGGGCTTGAGAGGCCAATCGAGTTCTTCCCCAATATTGACCCTCATAGCATCTACGTCAACCTGGACATGCCTGAAGGGGCAGATCTCGAGTACTCGGACAGAATTGCCCGTCAACTGGAGATGGCCTTGTGCAGCCCTGGTCAAGGTTTGGCCGCTCCAGGAGCAGATCCAGCAGAGTGCTACTATAACAATACTGAAAATAAGATCCACGCGTTGCGACAGGGACAGCAGGTGGTGGGGCTCACAGACATGGCTAATATCAAACACATCTACTCCCGGACCGTGGCAGTCACTGGCGGTAGCTCTGCCTTCGTGAATAACTCGCCAAACCACATTGGTATCCAGTTCTACGACATAGAGGATCGGGTAGAACCATCCATCCAGACAGTGGAGCAGATTCGAAAGAGAATCAAGGACATCCCCGGAGCACAAATTACGGTCGCTGCACAGGAGGAAGGTCCTCCTACTGGAGCACCAATCAATATCGAGATTGTGGGAGACGATTTTCAGATCTTGGGCCGCATCGCCGAAAAGGTGCGGGGCATGCTGGAGAAGATTCCCTTTGTCCGGGACATCCGCGACGATTACATCCCAGGCTCGCCTACAGTTAAGGTTCGAGTAGATCGACAGAAGGCAGCCATGTTGGGGCTGTCCACCGATATCATTGGCTTTGCCCTTAAGGTCGCCTTTAACGGCATCAAGGTCTCCAGTTTCCGTGAAGGTGACGAGGACTATGATATCACTGTCCAGCTACCAGCATCGGACCGCAAGGTTACCGACATCCTCCGCGAGCTGCTTATTCCAACACCGGAGGGCCTCGTTCCCCTGAGCACGGTGACCAGGTTCGAGATCGCTGGTGGACTGGGTCAGGTAAACCGCATCAACCACGAGCGCGTGGTCACGGTTAAGGCCAATGTCGACGAGGAAAGGGTTCCGGGGCCGGTCGTGCGAGCCCAGGCCGAGAAGATCCTGGCGGACTCTCNNGCCGAAAAGATCCTGGCCGACTTTCCCCTGCCGCCTGGTTACAAGATCCGGTTCACGGGCGAGTTCGAGTTTCAGCAGGAGGCCGAGGCCTTTCTGTCCAAGGCCTTTGCCGCAGCGATCTTCCTCATCATCCTCATCCTGGTCACCCAGTTCAACTCCGTGGCCCAGCCGCTGATCATCATGACTTCGGTTATCCTTTCATTGGGTGGGGTGTTTTTCGGGCTTTCTGTGATGGAGCTGCCCTTTGGTATTATCATGACCGGCGTAGGGGTCATCTCCTTGGCTGGGGTGGTGGTCAACAACGCTATCGTCCTCATCGATTACACCAACCGGCTCCATCAACGAGGGATGCACTTCCGGGATGCAATCATTGCCGCTGGCTGCACCCGCTTGCGCCCGGTTTTATTGACTGCGGTAACGACCATCCTTGGTCTCTTACCAATGGTTACCGGCATTGCCTACGATTTTCATGAGATGAAAATCGCCTGGGTCAGTGAGTCGAGCCAGTGGTGGAGCTCTATGGCCAGCGCTGTCATTTTCGGTCTAGCCCTGGCAACAGTGCTGACCCTGGTTGTCGTTCCCAGCCTTTACGCTCTTGTCTATACTACCAGTCGTGCCGCCTCCCGAGCAGTCAAACGCATCCGCCGGGCCTACTGGACGCCCNNCGCCTCCGCCGGGCCTACTGGGCTCCCTTCTATCGTCTGACCGGAACAACCCCTGAGGAAGATGGGCAGTAGGTGCCGGATAGCCCCAAGGAGTGAATAAGACTAGAAAGTATGCAGACTATTCTCTTGAGCTGACTGTTTGTGGTCTTGTTGCGCCGATTCTCAATGTCTTCAGGAGGCGATTGGCCTTTGGTATTAGATGATAGGGCAAGGGAAAGAAATGCGGGACATAGATCTCTAGATCAAATTCAAGTTGATGGAAATCGTTGAGCCCTGAAGGAAGGAGTGTGCTTTCGGATTTATTTCCAAAGGGAAGGAGGTAAAAGGGGCTCCAAAATAAGGTTTGACTTTTGAAAGATGGGTAAGAGCAAGGACTTTCGCTTATCTGCCAGATCCTATGTCTGCTATTTTACACCTGCTATTGCCTGGGCCACGTTATAGCAAAAACCGCCCATTTTCTCAAAAGCGTTGAGGATATCGATAAAGACTATACCCCTGTCTATTTCACACGTCCCCTCAACCAATCGATTCTGGTGACTCAATCTCATCTCCTCGGTCATGTGGTCTATACTCTCTATCGCTCTTACTGCCCCTGGCATTATCCCCTTATTTTCATCTTTAATTCCCTTAAGCGCAAGGACAAGGAATTTCCTGGCCTCCGAGGATACTGTCTCGTAATCTTGAAGTGCCTGCTCCGAGAAGAAGAACTTGTTTTCAATCATGCTCTCGATTGCCTCGGCGATGTCCTCTATTTCGTCACCAATCCTCTCAATATTATTGGTCATCCGCAAAAGGGAGGTTATCTCCTTTGATTCCTCAATGAGAATATTCTGTTGCATAACCGTTACAAGGTAATCTGTGATCTCCTTTTGAAGATTATCCAGTACATCTTCCCTGTCCCTCCATATGGCCAGTTTCTTTGAATTCCTTATCTTAAGAGAGCTGATTACCTCATCAAACATGGTCTGAGCCACCTCTCCCATCCTAATGATCTCCTGCCTGGCCTGTACCAACGCCACCTCTGGTGAGTCAAGATAACGCCTGTCCAGATATTTGATATGATAGATCTCATCGAGGTGCGCTGTTTTTCCACGAGGGGTAACCCAGATTGCAATTCTGACCAGATACGGAAGAAGAAAGAGAAAAATTATTGCGTTTATTACATTAAAAAAGGTGTGGGCATTGGCAATATGCCTGGATATAAAGGGCTTCTCTTCCCCCACAAGGAAATCAGGGTGCCCGATTCCCGGCAGATTGGAGGTAAGATAGACGACGGCATCAACGAAATAAGGGAAGATTAAGATTATAAAGATGACACCAAAGATATTGAAGAGGGTGTGGGCCATTGCTGTCCGCCTGGCACTGGCATTGGAGCCTATACCAGCCAGTTGCGCTGTTATAGTGGTGCCGATATTCTCACCTAAGATCATTGCTACACTTCCAGCAAAGCTAATCAATCCCTGACTGGCCAGCGCCATAGTTATCCCAACTGTGGCACTCGAACTCTGTACAGCCATAGTCATGACCGTGCCAACGAAGACACAGAGAAGGATTTCATTGAGGTTTTGGGCCTGGAATCTCGTTAAGAAGTCAATAAATGCGGGTTCCCCTCTTAGAGGAGCAAGCCCAGCTTTCATGGTAGCCAATCCATAAAAGAGCATACCGAAGCCCAATAGGGCCTCTCCCCACTGCTGCCATTTCCTTGATGCAAAAAAGAACTTTAGCAATACTCCCACGGCAATGGCTGGCAGGGCATAGTGGCTTATATTAAAAGCGATCAGTTGCGCTGTGACAGTGGTGCCGATATTGGCTCCTAGGACGACACCAACGGCCTGGATGAGGGTCATGAGGCCAGCATCAACGAAGCCAACGAGCATGACAGTAGTGGCGCTTGAACTTTGAACCATGCTCGTGATTAGAGCGCCAGTGGCGCATGCTATTACCCTGTTTGAGGATACCGCGCTCAAAATGGTACGCAATCTTTTGCCTGCGAGCTTTTTGAGCCCATCGCACATGACCCTCATGCCGAATATGAACAGCCCCATGCCTCCCAGGGTCTGAAAGATTATTGCCTGCATAGCAGCCTAACTATCTTTTTTCGGGATATTAAGAACGCGCTCTTATGGATGGTAAAAGGAGAGCGAAAGTTTAGGGTTTCCAAGGTAACTGGCTAAGATTATTGAGTTTTTGATTTAGCTCCACTTGTTTTGGACGAATCTTATAGCACTTAAAATCAAATCGTCAAGTCTTAATGCTAGTTTTCTAAGATGGAGTTACGAAAATTCCAACCATCACTCAGAAACCAACCTGGCACTGTTTTAGGTATATCCGGGCAAACGGCTCTCAAGAAATAGGATCCTTAACCATAAGGCGACTTCCATACTTTTGAGAGGCCAGCCAATAGCCAGGGGTGTGATTATGAAGGGAACTAACAAAAGCTTCACCGTTCACATGCTCAGTGCTTCGCGGCATCTGGAGCGCATTGCCGATTTGGCAACTGACATTTCCGAGGACGTGATATATATGGTGAAAGGTGAGATAATTCGACACCGTACGGAGGATTTTAAAGCACAGCGGGTGAAACGGTAGCGAGACTGGAACTACCTCAATCTCCAGCTAGTTCCATTGTTTTCTTTGGATTAACCCATTGAGCATGGCCCTTTGGGTGTTTTGACTCTCTTCCCACCGTTCCAGGATGGGGTGGGGAATGGTTATCTGAGAATATCCGGGACGAAATAAACAGTTTTCGGGCTCCTCATCCCAATCGTATCTATAGGTGCTGTCCAGATCGAAAGGGCTTCCTCTAAATCCCCCAGTCAACAGGGATATGCATGAAAAGATATGGCGGTCCCTCACTCCAACACAGTTAGGAATTGCATTTGGGCTAATGCAGCGGATGATGCTGGGAGGGATTGTATTTTGATACCACAATCCAGTTGAAGCAAAATAGGCGCCCTCCTTGATGAGGTTCAAGGAGTGAAGCTGGGAGGGGTTTTTTATGAGGCCGTAGGCAGTGTCTTCTTGAACCCTAATGTCCATCTCCTCGAGCTCCTGCAGGAAGATGAGCAACTTCTCCAGATACCCTATAAAATGGAAAAGCTCATCACGCCCCAATTCCGTGTTATCAGCGATGCCTGCAACTATAGTAAAGACCCGCTGGGAAAAAGGGGAGATGGGATAGAGCTCGAAGAGAGCCTTCAGGTTAAATAGATCTAATTTTTCCATAAATTGAGGGAGAATAGTATGGGCCTTTGCCGGTCGAGGGCCTTTGCCCAGTCCCTTTAAAACAGTAAGTGCCGGTACTGTGCCAACCGTAATCATGCGCATAGCGTCAATAGCCTGGGCTTCAGTTTTGGAAATGGCCTGGGTAAGTTCGGCATCCAGCTTTCGCGATATATAGCTCTTTCGAAATTCTTGCATAATCCTGTAGATTTGACGATAGATGAACCGCGCTAAGGGCGTCCCGAAGGGAAGATCGGGATCTCTGCTGATCTCATAGTGGATAACCCTCAGGATATCTTCATTGTTAAAACGGAGGACGAGAAAGCGCCCTATCTGGATTGCCTCCCCTTTACTCCAGATAGGGCGCTTTCTCGTCCTCNNCCCCTTTACTCCTCTTTTTAAGATGTTCGACAAAGCGCCTCACCAAGTTGGAAAAGCTGTCCCTCCACTCCCCGTTTTGCCTTACCTGATTGTAGGAGACCCCAAACCAGCTCATGCTGATCAGGTCTTTTTCACGGACGCCCACATGTAACTCGAGAAATTTTCGATAGATTTTTTGAAAGGCGGTGAGGCTTTGAAAGAGGACCTGTTTTTCCTCTTCTTTTAGGTCGAGGGCGCATGAGATAAAGATAAAAAGTGCCTCACTTTCATAGTTATTGATTAGGACCTCACAGGCATGAGTCTTGATTACATGGCTAAAGACCTTGTGTTGATCTACAATAATCTGCAGAATGGGTTTGATGATGATCAGGAATTCAGGTGTCCTGAGCTTGTAGAGGTTGAGTAGCTCAAGCAGCAACTGTGGAGAGACCCGCTTACTGTATCTTTCTAAGATCTCCCTCAAAATTCGTGCTATACAGATATCCAGAAGGAGAGAGGGGTGCGTAAGAGAAGAGCTGAGAAAGATATCCTGCAATCCTTGAATGACCCTTAGCCCGTACCGCCTCTTTGGAAAGATGATATCTATCAGCTCCCGCTCTTTATCCTTGAGAAGTGGTCTTACCGTTTCCCATTCCTTCTCGAGGCCCAGATGAATGGCTGCCGTGTCCAGGTAGGGAGACCTGGACGATGAGAATAGAAAGTCCAGGGAATGGGTTTCAACCCCTTTGATTTGGCAGGACAGAGAGTGGTAGATATCCTCTATGCCGACGGACATAAACAGTGCCTCCTCCCCGCTGCGGATCTGCAATATGGGGGGCTACTTCACGATGTGTCGGCGGAAGCGATAATAGACTCAGCTATCTTTTCCGCAGACTTGCCAAAGAGATCCTCAACATCGAGCAGGTTCAAATAGTCATCTTGCCAGGAGAGGTCTGTTTCTTCAACAATATTCTTGATGTGGGTGAGTTTGTCACCCAAGGCCTTTACCTTTTTGGATACATCTATTTCTTTCCTAAAGCCGACATCGAGAAGCAACAGATGATCAATGTTAGGACCCTTCTTCATGAGAGGAACGACGAGGATGCTTCTGTTATCGATCTTTCCCTTTCCAATAAAGACATTTCCCGCCTTCACAATGATCTTCTTCGTTCCCCTCAGCCTGGTATCTGTTTCCACTCGTGAGGTAAGCCCCGAGGAGCTCCCTCGTTTCTTCACCAATTCGATCATTGAATCGTCAATCG
>JABAOF010022964.1_pt3 | contig 10468 bp, 9 predicted proteins | sample 7062171 | NCBI WGS metagenome assembly JABAOF01 (sample SAMN14538628, study PRJNA623070) | marine sediment metagenome | biome: marine biome [ENVO:00000428]; feature: marine pelagic biome [ENVO:01000023]; material: deep marine sediment [ENVO:00002113] | place: India: Gulf of Khambhat ... | reverse complement strand
GATGCCCCTTATAACGTTTCTACCCGGAAAAGGCCTGTTCAGGAGGAGCGCTGCGCCCAAACCGATTAGAAACTGGAAGAGGATGACCACCACGGTCCAGACAACCGAGTGCCAAAGCACTTGCCAGAATATGTCAGATTTCAAAATTTTTATGTAATTACCGAATCCGACAAACTGGGGTTTTTCGAGGACAAGGGTGCTCTTATAGAGTCCGTCGTAGAATGCCTTTCCAATGGGAAAAAAGACGAGCCCGCATATCAGCACCATGGTTGGAAGAATGAAGTACAGCGCTGTTCTGTTGTCCCTCTTCAGGCTGCTCAGTTCCATCTTTCTCCATGATTCCTTCAATTGTCAGACAAGAGGAAGAGGCACCCTTTTATCCTCCTCCATGCGCGCCCGTAATAGCAAGCTCGTATGAAACTGTGGCACGGTTACCCATGCCACAGCTAACGTGTCAAAATAATTCTCACTCACCAGCAATAAGGGCGTTAAGTCTGTCGTTCGCATCTCTTGCAGCCTGTGCGACATCTTTGCCGAGAAAGATCTCATGCAGCATGTCCTGCTGAATCTCGGATATCTGGGGATAGATAGGCGATATGGGCCGCGGCTTCGCGTTGAAAAGTGTCTCGAACACGATCTCGGGCTGCCTCTTGAACTCCCGAAGGTACTTGTCAGCAGCGTTGAGATTCGCAGGCGTGAGGGCCGCCATCTTGAGGTTGTTTTCCTCACTGGATGCAAACTGGATGAAGTCCCATGCAGCGTCCTGATGTTTGCTCCCTTTAAAGATAACAAAGCTCCATCCGCCGAAGCACCCGTGGAAGGTCATGCCCTTTTTCGGAACAGGAGGTACTGCGATCTTCCAGTTTAAATCTGGCGCCCTATTCATGACCGTCTCCTGCTCCCACTCGCCGATCGTTTCCATGGCCACAATGCCTCGGGCGAAATAGTCGGATGATGGAACCTGGTCTGCACTGGGAACCCCGGGTGGTGCAATTTCCATGAGCGCCTTGTAGAACTCGAGGGCTTCGATGACCTCTGGAGAATCGAGCATACCCCGTGTCCCATCGTCGCTTACTATCTTCCCACCGTTGGAGAATATAAGAGAGTTCATGAACACAGTGATAACCTCATTCTTGGCTCCAAGCAGGTACAGGCCCCACTGATCGACTTCACCATCACCGTCTGTATCCTTTGTCAGCTTCCGGCCTACCTCGAGCCATTCGTCCCAGGTCTCTGGTACCGACACTCCTGCTTGGTTGAACAGGTCCTCGTTATAGAAAAGCTGCTCCCACACGCCGACATCCATGGGAATACCCCACACCTGATTTTTCCAGATCACTGAATCCCAGGCACCTTCGAAAAACTGGTCGGCCTTTAAGGGTGAATCTTTCAGGTAATCGTCGATAGGGATAATAAGCCCTGCGGCGGCAAACTCGGAGTTCCAGATCTGATCCACCACGCAGATGTCAGGTGGGTTTCCACCCTTTGCTGCAACCAGTACCTTGTCCCGGTATCCCGCGTAGGGTGTGACCTCGAGCTCAACCCTCACATTCGGGTTCATCTCCTGGAAGGCCTGAATGACAGAGTTCTGGTTGTCTTGCACGCGTCGATCGGACTGCTGCATGGACCAGAACTTCAGGACAATCTCCTCTTCCTCCTTTTCACCGCCTGCATATACCATAGGTCCGACAAAGAGTGAGAGGAGCAGGATCGAAAAGACAACTCTGCTCAACGTAACAAACACTTTCATATGGACACCTCCTCTGGATTATGTTCCTCGGTTCACCGAACCGTTGAATAAAGGAAAGAATCACAAGTTCATATGTTACTGCTTTTACTAAAAATTTCAAATAAAAAATAGAGAACAGAATGGACAACAAAAATATAGTTACGTTCATGAGACCTTTTTTTAGGATCACAATAATTTGGAAGTTTTGTGAGTCAAGACAAATATAGGTACCGTGTTTTTCTTCCCATAATTACGAGATTGAGAATCACCCCAAAACTACCTTGACACTGATGCTTTCTTTTTCAATAGATGTAATCCTGTTCCCTTTATATATCTTTCCGTCTATACGTATCTCCTCTATCCCAGAGCTTACTCCGATTGGATTCGCCACCATAATATCAACCGTTCTCCCCCTAAATGGTCTTGTAACTTTGAACTCCTTCCAGTGGGAAGGAATACAGGGATCGATTGTCAGCCCGTCTATTTCCGCCCTTACGCCGAGCATCCAGTTGACCACTGCATACTGCATCCAGCTACAGGTGCTGGTCAACCAGTGGTGAAACCCCTGTCCGCTGAGGTTCGTTTCAGGNNACACGTATGGTTCCACACTATAATCCGGATAGTCTCTCCCTCGCTTTATTGGATTTGCCTTGCAGAGAATCTCCCATGCCATATCGGCACGTCCCAGCATGAGTTCTGCAACAATGCAGAATGCCATGGCATGTGAGAAGATTGCACCGTTTTCCTTCACACCCTGTGGAAAACATGAGATGAGTCCCACGTGGGGATCATACTTCGAATAGGGGGCTGCTAAACAACGTATTCCATAGGGTGTATCGAGCTCCCTCTCCACGGTATTCATGCAGATCTCCTGCCGTTCCCGGGGAGCAAGCTCAGCTATGACTGCCCAAACCTGAGGAGTTAGATAGACGCTTCCCTCGCTGTTCTCACGGCAGCCGATGACGGTACCATCATCGTGGAAGGCGCGCACAAAACGATCTCCATCCCAGCAGTGGTCGTTGATTATCTTGCTGAGGTCTTCGGCCTTTTTAAGCCAGTATCGGGATAGCTCTCTTTCTCCGATAAGCTCGGCCAAACTGGCTGAGTTTTTCAGAGCAAAGGCAAGAAACTGTCCGAGGAAAACCGATTCACCCCGTCCCTTATCCCCCAGACCATCAAGAGCGTCATTCCAATCTCCATAATGCATGAGCGGGAGACCCCGAGGTCCGATGTCACCCATGGAACGCTCAAGCCCTGCCCGGATATGCTCTATCATTGGTGCCGAAGGACCATCTACAAAGGGGACCTCCTCTTCTATAATTGAAACATCACCAGTTTCCCGTACGTACTGAAGCATCGCAAGGGAGATCCACAGGGGAAGATCCGATTTCTCTGTGCGCTCTGGCAAAAGGGGAACTCGGGGAGCACGGTGGCTTGTGCATCCATCCCTGTATTGAAAGGAGACAAGCCGCAGTATGAGTTCCCGTGCGCGCTGGGGTTCGAGCATACAGAGCCCAAAGGCATCCTGCATTGCATCCCGAAAGCCCGGACTTCCGTCAGATGCGTGGTAATATGAGGGGGCAGATGATAAATAGGATTTGACGATAATCTGGTAAGGGGTCCAGCTGCTGGTAAGTCGATTGATCTCGCCATCTGGTGTTTCAACACCAATTTTATGAACCCGGTTGTACCAGAGCTCTTTTACTTTTTTCCTCTGTTCCTCGAGCTTCTTCGAATCAGACCATAAGCGGGCCGATTGTACCGTCTTACCCTGAAGACCAAGTCCCACAAGAACCTCCCACTGGACAATTTCGCCAGTGTCAAGCTCAATGTGCCACTCCTGGGTACCGGTTACATCGGTTCCCCAGATTTCTCTGTGATGTTTGGGTTCGCGTTTCGGATCCTCAACTGCTACGGGTCTTGATATATCTCTGTACGGTCCAATAAACTCCAATCGGTCGAGCCATATTCGATCTGGTGGTCGTGTTGCGGTTACAAATGCTTCATAGTCCCACGGTCTGTTCTCTCGCTGACCACGAAGTCCCCATTTGAGCTTTCTGCCAACGATTATCCCCCCTTCGATCCTTACATGTTTGAAAAATGAATCGAAGGCTCGAGCAACGGGATCAACCGCTGCTGTTCCCAGTAGCCATTCTACATAGGCAAATACACGAAGCTTCCGTGATTTATTTCCCTTATTTTCTAAACGGAGAAACCATACCTCAGCATCCGTATCCTGAAGAACTAACATTTCCTGTTTGGATCCTATTGCCCTACAACTGGATTCTATACCGGTGATGCCGAATCCATGCCGACATTTGAAGTCATCCAGGGGTGTTGTGCTCGGATTTCCTCCAATATTCCAGTAACAGCCATCCTCGAGATCCTGAACAAATACAAATCTTCCCGGCCGATCATTAAGGAGCAGGTCCTGCTCACGGCGGGTTATTGCATGGTGAAACGGATCGAGAAAAAAGCTGAACCCGCCACCGGTCTGACTCGTGAGGGCAAAATAGTTTCCATTAGTCAAGTAATTTATCCATGGCCTCTGCGTATGGGGATTCCTCACCACAAACTCATCGCCTCCTGCTTCAAAATCCCAGGTGACCATCATCAAACCTCCCTTCATTCGAGGGTCTTAATTACTCCAGATGTTCAGTTATCGACCATTTTCCACAGAACTACTCCTGATCGACATCCCAACTGATATCGTTACCTCTATTGTAACCGATTACGAGCATTTCCCATTAAGAAAAAATTTCATATTCTATGCGCACCCTGTATAATGTTGAAATAAACCACTATAGGGGTAAAGTGATGAAACCACGTCTGGTACCAGTCTACTTTAAATCGGCCAATAGGGAAGAATTTAACGAGCAGTTAAATACATTGAAAAGGCTGCTTGCCGAAGAAGCGGAACTCCTCGAACCGGTTGCACTGGGCACGCAAATTCCAGAGGCTGAAGCGGTAATCTTTCCGCAGCTCGTTGGTGAAGCCTATAGGAGGATAGATGCTCTGAAGAAGATTGGTTTGCCGCTACTTGCAATTACATCTGAATTTGGAACCGTTGCCATGTGGGACTGGGAAATTGTTTCCTATCTTAAGTCCGAAGGGTGCAAGACCTTTGCTCCCACAAACATTGAATTGACAAAAAAAATCTGCAGGACCTTGGGGGTAAAGAGGGAAATGGGGCAGACGAAGTTTCTCGTCTTTCAGGATAATCCCGGTGAAGGTATGCAGGCAGACATATTCAAGCGCTTCTACTGGTGGGAACAGCGGTGCACTGATCTCATGAAGAAGAAGTTCGGAATTACCCTGATAAAAAAAAGCTTCAAACAATTCGGTGCACAGGCAAAGCAAATTCCTGATCGGGAGGCGGAGGAGGTCTGGAAGAAATGGAATTTGAAAACTGAAAGCGTTTCGGACAGAGCACTCAAGAGCGCGATTAAAATCTATCTTCTGGTAAAGCGGGAAATTGAAAAAGATGAAAACATTCGAGGGGTCGGTATAAATTGCCTGAACGAATCTTTCTACTCCGATACAACTCCCTGCCTTGCATGGAACATGCTCTTTGAAGAAATGGGTATTCTCTGGGCCTGTGAAGCTGATACCATGACGCTGTTGACAAAATATCTCATCCACCGTTCCCTTAGGGTACCGATTATGATGAGCAATATATACCCCTTTCTCATGGGAATGGCAGCCCTGAAGCACGAAAGGATAGAATCGTTTCCCGAGATCGATGAACCTGAGAATCATGCATTGATCGCCCATTGTGGATACCTCGGCGTTCTGCCAGAATCGTTTTCAACCGTGTGGCAGCTTCGGCCCAAGGTTCTCGCCATTGTTGATGACAATGCTACGGCAATTGACGCACGTCTTCCAACGGGTGATCTTACCATGGCAAAACTTGATCCAACGATGAGTAAATTACTCGTTGTTGAGGGGAGCCTGGTGGACTATGCTCAGTATCCGGGTTCCGATTGCCGAAACGGTGCTGTGATACGTGTTCCCAATGGGCACAGGCTCGTGGATAAACTCTACTCCCATCATATACTTTTGATGACCGGACACAGAGGTACAGAATTAGACAGCATGACACGGGTATTTGACCTCCAGATCGAGGAAGTGTAAAATGTATTCACCTCACTGCCGAACTTATTTGCTTTGATATTGGGAGGGAAGCCCTGCGGAATCAGCCACCGGGCTTGTAGTTTAAAACCAACAGCTCACTTATAGGGTTTCTCTTGGAGGCATCACGATTTATCATCCTGCTGGCACGTACCCTGCACATTGTGTAACCCTTGTATAATCTCTCAAAGAAAAGATCATCCTGGTTTTCGCTTTTTGGATCCGAATTACTCAGCATCAATTTACATCCCAGTAAGTCCAGCTCCTCGAAGTATTTTGCCAGTCGAACCTGCTCCTTGTCGGTGAATCGAGCTCTGTTATAGGACGTGAAATTTGCGGTTTTACTGATCGGTCGATAGGGCGGATCAAGATAAACGAAAGAGCTTTCGGGATGTTTCGGTTGCAATTCTGAGAAATCGGCCGTGTTTATATCTGCTCTACTGAATGCCTTTGAAACATTTCTTAAATTTCTTTCATCGAGTATCCGAGGATTTTGATACCGTCCAAAAGGAACATTGAACTCACCGCTACTATTTACCCTGAAAAGCCCGTTATAGGCAGTTTTATTTAAAAAGATAAACTGTGAAGCCCTTTGAACCCAATACTCTGAGTACTTTTTATGGTCAACCTTTAACCTCTGAGCGTTAAAGTCCGTCCTTATTTCATGAAAATAATTTCTTCTGCTCTTCAAACTGAGATTCATGTATTTTTCTGAAATTAAGGTCAAACATTCTATTAAGGATTCTACTTCCCTCTGAATGACCTTATAGGTCAATATGAGCTCTTCATTTATATCACTTAAATAGGCCTTTTGGATGGCATATCTACCAACAATGTAAAAATATAGAGCACCTCCTCCGATGAACGGCTCACAATACTCATCTATAAGACCATTTTTCAATTCAATGGGAAGGTAACAATCTATCTGTTTCAGCAGCTGCGTCTTACCCCCTGCCCACTTTAAAAAGGGTTTCGTCTGATAGTTCGTAGACGACAAATTTTCAATCCCTCTAGAATAAACGTAATTCAACTTTTATATTTTTTCACAAGATAGTCCGTAATACAAAAAAATTATAATCTATTTTATTGGATATCTACCAAACTCGAGGGCAGCATCGAGCATCGCAACGATATTCTGCGGTGGGGTATTGGCTTGAATATCATGAACCTGGCTGAAAACAAAACCGCCTCCAGGAGCGAGCTCTCTGATGCGTTGTCGTACCTCTTGGACAACCTCCTGCTTTGTTCCGAAGGGGAGAACTCGCTGCGTGTCGCACCCACCTCCCCAGAACACCACACGATCACCCCAGCGTTCCTTAAGGGTTTTTGAATCCATCCTGAGGGCGGTGAGCTGAACCGGGTTGACGATATCGACTCCAACCTCTATCAGATCCTCTAAAAATGGCGTGAAATCTCCGCAAATGTGAAAAAAGATCTTCGCCTTAGTTTTACTCTTTATAAAAGATATCAACTCTTTCTGTCGAGGTTTGATCAGTTCCCGGTAGAGCTCCGGTCGCATAAGAGGACCACGCTGCCCACCGAGGTCGTCCCCTGTCGGCACGATATCAATTACATCCCCGATCTCATCGAGATAGACATCATAGAATCCGACCATGATCTGGAGCACTTTATCCAGAAGTGTCTCGGCGAGTGTGGTATTGGAGACCATATCCACCATGAACTGCTCCATGCCTCTCAAAAACCATGCTCCTTCGAACATCCCGGGCCCGCCGATCTCAGGGAAAACCGCATAATCAGTATCTGACATGAGTTTTTTCGCCCTATCAGCCAATCCTTCTATCCGACCAGGATCATGAACATCGGGACCTCTATAGCGCTTTATAGTTTCCAGGTTCGCATCGTGCAGGGGATGATTCACCATATCGAAGTAGTATCCCCCCTCTTTCGGCATCCTCCAGCCGATACCCCACTCATCCTCGAAATAGGTGTAACCATCCCGATCCTCGTATTTTGGTTTCCAGCCTACCGGGACTCCTGGGTACAGTGGCCTGAAATCAGTATCAAACTTCCGTAAAATCCGCTCGTCTACTCGGGCGGTCTGCAAAACCAGCATCGCCGTTTCTGACTCTCCCCCCTCCAGTCCCAGATGTTGTTTCAACGCCTCGTGTGTGCTCTGGGCCATGGTTGAAACCCAGGTCGATCCGAGATCGATTGGCACCCGGTCCGGTTCTTGATGCTCTAATGCAGTCAGCACTCTCTCACGGTGTGTCATACTACACATCATCTCCTTCTGGATTGAGATAACGAGATAGTATATATTTACTCTTAAGGAGTATTAAATGAAAAGATTTCTTATTACAATGTTTTCCCTAATTTTAATCTTTATGACGGGCTGCGGTACGATAAAGACGACGAATAGCTTCGTGGAAAAACTGAAATCCCATGACAACGAAGGAGCATACACGCTCCTTTCGTATGACAGTCCCCATAGAAATGATAAAACCGAATTCGGCGATTTTGTTGACTCGACATTAATCACCCGGTATAAATTCAACAGCACGAGCGTTGAAAGCGGCATTGCAACAGTGGAAGGCTATATCATCGACGAAGGAGAAAAGATAGATATCGCCTTCACACTCGTGAAAGATAATGGAACATGGAAAATTCTGAACTGGGCACCGCTTGAATAGCGACGCCTACTCATTGTTTTTTCCAATAAAGATTTCCATTGAACAGGTATTCGTTCCAGTAGGTCTGCCCTTTCTCAACATGAACTTGATAGCTTATCTCATATTCGGTCCCATCGGCAGCTTTCATGTAGATAACACCCTGCATTTTATTTCCGCGAACGGTCCAGCGTCCCCTTTCCGCATCCTGTCCCGCAATTCCCCATGATCCGGTCTGTTCTCCGGACCATGCATCGGAAAACTCTCCCGAGTAACTTGACACATAGCTGTCTGAATACTCCCCATTCGGCATGAGCGTTATATAGCTCTCGGTATTGCTGGTATAACTAACCCAGTTACCGGATAAATGTGCCATGAGTCCAGAGGTATCCACCTTTTCATACTGCATGCCCTGAGCAATAGCATCTGCGGTTCCGGCGAGCTGGCTGCTAAACTCATGCGGCAGAGCCAGGGCAAAGATATAGGCCCCCCCTCCCTGTGGAGAAAAGGTACCAAGAACCCTTGCCTTCACAGGCTGACCGTTAAACATCCCATGATAACTACCCGCAACAATACTGCTACCAATGGTCTGCAGATTTCCATCGGGGTATAGTTGCACACCCTCTTCCATAATGCCGGCATGCATCTCTGTTGTGACCTCTTGAAAGTTCGACGCCATGTGGGGCATCACAATTATCATACCGGCAATTGTGTTGTGACCAAGAATCGCACCATCGGGTCCCTGCTGATACACCCAGCCTGGTGGTACTGTAAATTTGAATCCCCAGTTTGCATCACCTGCAACCTGTTGTCCGATGAGCGGAAACCCGGCCAAGATAAAAAAAAGTACAAACACAAAGGCACATTTTTTCACTTGCAGCCTCCTCCTAGTTATAGAACATTTTAGGCTATTCATAGTATGTCACGGTTGCTCCCATGTCAATTAAAATAGACGAAACGTTGATCCCTAATTCGAGCGCATCCGGACCAACTTCTGCATGGAGCGAAGCTCCTTTGGTGGGTTCATGTGCCTGCCAAATTCTGCATAGGAGACCTCTGCAACGTAAATATCTCCCCTTGAGTCAGTGGCAATCGCATGGGGAGCAAAGAAACGTCCGGGCTCATCACCAAAAGAGCTATCACCGAGCCGGGCTTTGAGGTCTCCTTTTGTATCCAGAATGCTTATTCTTGGACCAATACGCAGAGCCTCTTGATAGCCCTCGTTGGTACCTCCGAAGTATTCTCCCACATAGACGAGCTGTTCTTTTCCCCTCGATATATGAACCGCCGCTGCTCTTGAAAAATTGACCCACTGGGTTTCAAACTTTCCATCAGAAGAAAACACCTGTATTCGACGATTTTCCCTATCACCGATGTATATCCAGCCTCCGGGATCAACAGCGATATCATGAACGATGTTAAACTGTCCCGGTTCTGTTCCCGATTTTCCCCATGAGTTGAGAAGCCTTTTTCCGTCTGGTGAGTAGCGGTGAACACGTGCGTTGCCGTATCCGTCGGCGACAAGTATATCACCGTTTCGAGGATCGATGGCAACGCGGGTGGGTCCGTTTACCGGTTTACCGCTCATGACTGGAGATGGGTTATTTTGCACGGCTAAGGTAGAGAGCAGCTTTCCATCCGGTGTAAACTGACGTATGGAATGTTCGACATTGTCGACACACCATATCGTATTATCTGGACCAACAGTTACACCGTGGGGGTTGACGAACAAGCCTTCACCCCATGAGCGAAGGATATCACCTTCACTATCAAACACTATCATTGGGTGATTTCCCCTGTTGAAAACGTAAACGTTGTCGGAGGAATCTACATCAACAGCTGTCGCCTCCCTGTAAAACCAGCCTTGCGGAAGGTTGCCCCAGTTATTTCCAGAAGCCTCGTAGGTGAATTCACCCCTGCCTAGTGTGGCCATTATATTTTCCATCTATCATTTATAATTTTTCAGGACTAGAGGGTTCAT
>JABAOF010007150.1_pt1 | contig 10468 bp, 8 predicted proteins | sample 7062171 | NCBI WGS metagenome assembly JABAOF01 (sample SAMN14538628, study PRJNA623070) | marine sediment metagenome | biome: marine biome [ENVO:00000428]; feature: marine pelagic biome [ENVO:01000023]; material: deep marine sediment [ENVO:00002113] | place: India: Gulf of Khambhat ... | reverse complement strand
TTTATAAAAATAAATTTAGATTTGCAAACATTTTGATATTTTTTTGCAATTTCATCGCCTTTTCTTGTTCAGGCAGGAGCCAGATTTATCAATCCCGCACTTGTATAAGAATGAAAATGCTGACGAAAAGCAAAATCGGGCTGGATGCTAAATCAGTGATACTGAATGCCAAATCAATGATGAAGATCGGACATTAATTCCTTAATCCCGTTTCCCTATAAATTCAATACATGAATTGCTTGGTTTTTTGATTTCATGGCTGCTTCCATCACAGCTTCTGATAATGTCGGATGGATGTGGATTGATGAAGAGACATCTTGAATTTTCAAGCCTTTATTCATAGCTAAGATTATCTCAGAGATAAATTCACTTGCGTTTGGAGCAAGAATATGCGCTCCGATGACTTCATCCTTCGCATCCGCAATTATCTTGACCATCCCTTCCTGTCTTCCCAATGTAAGAGCACGGCCACTCGCCTGAAGGGAGAACAAGCCGGCCTGAATCTTTATCCCTCTCTTCTTTGACTCTTCTTCTGTAAGACCAACAGATGAAAATTCAGGCTCGGTGTAGACAGCCATGGGAAGAGCTTTATAGCTCATTTCCGCTTTCAAGCCAGAGGCATTCTCCGAAGCGACGATTCCTTCATGCGATGCTTTGTGGGCAAGAAGGTATCCACCTATCATATCTCCTATGGCATAAACACCGGGGATGCTTGTTTCCATCATAGAATTAACTTTAACAAATCCCTGCTCATCCAGGTGAAGTTCCATGTCTTTTCCAGCCAGACCTTCAGTATTGGGCCTTCTGCCGGTCGCTAACAGAACTTTTTCTGCCTCGAACTCAAACGGAGATTGAGTTTCAAGGCTGGAGCCTTTAAGGCTTACTCTGCCTTCTTTTATGCTACATGTTTCTATTCTCATTTGAGCATAGATCTTAAGTCCCTGCTGCTTTAGGATCCTCTCCAATCTGTTAGCCATCTCCTCGTCGCTGCCAGGGAGGATTGTAGGCATTATTTCCAGGACTATGACCTCAGAGCCAAGCCTCTGGTATATCGTGCCTATCTCAAGCCCGACCGGGCCGGCTCCAACCACCAGCATGCTTTTGGGGATATCATCAAATTCAAGCGCTTCACGAGATGTTACTACTTCCCTTCCGTTTGGCTCCAGGAAAGGAAGTGCTCCCGGCCTGCTTCCCGTGGCAAGAATAATCTTATCTGACTCAAGAATTTTCTCTCCTCCTTCTGTATTAACAACCATCTGCTTTTCGCTCTTAACAGAACCTTCTCCTCTAACAATTTCTACTCCGTTTTTACTCAGAAGGAACTCTATCCCCTTCACCAGTCTCTCCACAATTTTGCCCTTCTCTTCCTGAACTTTCTTCCAGTTGCATTTTATCTTTTCTAAAGGACCCTCAATATTCTTGTTTTCTTTCATTTCTTTATAAATCTTTGTCTGATGCAAAAGATATTTGGCGGGAATGCATCCATAATTACTGCATGTCCCCCCTATCTTGTGCTTCTCAACCAGAACTACTCTCTTTTTAAGTTGGGCTGCCCTGATTGCAGCAACATACCCACCAGGGCCCCCTCCTAAAATAACCACATCCCATTTCTCGTTCATGCTTCCCCTCTCAAAAAAACTAATATTCTATCCTCAATATATATATAAGTATATAAGCAAAATCCTGTTTCAGATAAATCAAAGGAATTTATTATACATTTTTTCTTTAAAATAATCTTGACAGTAAGAAGCAAAAAGCAAAAAATATGAACCTTTAAGGCTGTTAATGCTGGCGGACTGTGAATTTTAAAAAACGCATAAGTATTGTTTTTTTCTTTTTATTGTTTTCATGTTTTCTCGTTCCTGACTCAGTTTATTCCTACGAAATCTTTATCTACCGCCCCTATCTTGAGAAAAAGCCGGTCAGTCAAGAAAAGAAAATCACGCTCCATGGAGAATTATTCGGTCACCTTCAACTTCCCAGCACGTTTCCCAGCTATAACGATCTCAGCGGAACGGAAGACCGGTGGAATTATGGGTTTCGAAATGTCATCTTTATAACTGAAAACACAGTCTTTCTTGCCCAGCTTGTGACTCATGACGACAATCATAGCCGCACTAAATTTGACTGGCACTTCTCACTCAGACAATACTTGTCCAAAAATCTTGTCTTGATTATTGGTCACGACAGTAATCATGACTCAGACCATAGGAGCGCTATAAACGGAAGCCGCTATTGGGTTAACCGTAATTATGTAGGTCTAGGGCTTCCATCTAAGAAAGGAAATCTCTATATAGAACCTTTTCTCTGGTATCTCCTCGAGAATACAAGACAGAGAGGACATCTCGACCTTTCTGGTAATACACCCCGCGTGGAGTATGGCCTTAGGATTGCCAGGTGGTTTGAAGATCGATTGGGAATTCATTTTCAGATTTTTTATCAGGCCGAGAAGATCTTTGCTCGCGGACAAACTTACATAGCAGACCTGATCGTGAGAATAAAGCTTTTGGACTGGTTGGAATTATCAGCGGGAGGAGGCATCTGGAAGGATATAAAAACAAGCCCCTCGGGAAATAAGCAAAAATTTCATAAACTTACGTGGGGCATTGCTATTCCTTTTTAAACGCGTCCTCTGGCCCTTTATTCTTGTCATGATTAGTGTGTTGTGTTACGATAGCTCGTCCTCCGAGTTTGAAATAACAAAAGTGCCTACTCTCAAAGAGATAGCTTATGGGATCACAAGTCCTCGAAAAAAGGCAGCATCAGCGGAAGGATTGTTAGAGTTTAAATGAGCAATCCAGAGAAGAAAAAGGACAACAGCCCAGGCATCAGCAGAAGGACTCTTCTCAAAACATCTGTATTTTCAATAGCAGCAGTCACTGCTAATCGCATTTTAAAACTCCCCGAAATCCGCTCTCTTCCTTCTCCTCAAGAGAGCGCAGAAGGTGTTATCACTGAGAAGCGGATTTCTACCTCCTGTCTTAACTGCTCCACCCGTTGTGCTACTGAGGTTAGAGTCGTGAATGGTAAAGCAGTGAAGATAAAAGGGAATCCTCTATCTAAAGTATCTGAAGGAGAAATCTGCCCGCGCGGACATGTTGGCCTTCAGCTCTTGTATGATCCAAGTCGAGTCAGCAGCCCGCTAAAGAGAACCAATCCGGCAAAAGAAAAGGGTGTGGATCCAGGATGGACCCAAATCTCATGGAGCAAAGCCGTGGGTGAGGTCAGCACTCGTCTGAGATTACTCAGAGAAAAAGCTGAGCCACACAAGTTACTAATGCTTCACGGGCTGAATACCACAAGCAGTATGGATATGATTTACCGCTTTGCCCAGGCCTACGGAACCCCAAACATCGCGGCTGAAGACTCCCTTGAAAATGAGGCAGAAAAGTTTGGCAGGTGGATGGCAGACGGGAATTACAGTCACATAGGTTACGACTTGGGTAAGTCAAATTATGTATTGTCCTTTGGTGCTAGCATAGTAGAATCAGTCAAACCGCTGGCCCGAAATCTGAGGATGTGGGGCAAGATTCGCCGTGAAAGGCCCAATCGAGCTAAGATAGTAGTAATTGACCCACGATATTCGGTTACCGCCGCCAGATCTGACCAGTGGATACCCATCAATCCTGGTACTGATGGCGCTCTGGCAATGGCCATAGCTAATGTAATAATAAGTGAAGGCCGCTACGACACTAGGTTTATCAAAAACTGGACGAACGGCTTCAATGAGTATAAAGAACTAGTGCTAAGTTCATACAGGCCAGAAAGAGTAGCCACAATAACCGGAATTGATGCCAGCATCATCCGTCAAATAGCCAGAGAATTTGCTCAAACCAGGCCTGCCATTGCCTGGATAGGAAGAGGAGCCAGCAGATGGCCCCATGGGTCTTATGCTAGTTATGCGATATTCTGCCTGAATGCACTTGTCGGTAGCATAGATACTCCAGGAGGGATCATTTATCAGGAAGAACCGAAGTACAACGCTATGCCCAAGCCAATCGAGGATACCATAGCCCTGGAGGGCAAAACAAAGCCAAGATTGGCTTCGGGCAGGATAAAACGTCTCCCAACTGCTACAGCACTGACCAATCAAGTTGCAGATTCAATACTAAATGGCGACCCATACCCAGCAGAAATAGCAATTGCTTTTAACACTAACTTCATTATGTCGGCACCAGGGGCAGGTCAATGGGCTGAGGCACTAAAAAAAGTGCCCTACTATGTCCATATTGCCCCTTACGTAAGCGAAATGGCAGAATATGCGGATATCATACTGCCAGCGCCCACCTTCCTCGAAGAATGGGGCTATGACCATAGCCCACCAGGCTCAGGCTTTGCAGAAGCGAAGTTAAAGCAGCCCGTGGTTGAGCCTCTTCATGATACCACGTGCATAATTGATATAATCTTTAAAATAGCCAAAAATCTTGGAAGAACCACAGGACGTTCTTTTGCTGTCATTGGTAACGATGCTCAAAGTTTTGTCAGATACCGGACCAATACCTTATTACCCTGGCAGGAGTTTCTTGAAAAGGGTGTCTGGATAGGGCCAGCTTATCGTTATCATAAATATAACCGCATATTCCGTACACCCTCCAAGAAATTTGAATTCTATTCGAGGAACCTTGAAAACCTGCTAGGGAAGAAAGGGAGAGGTGCGGGAAACAGAGCGGCTTGTCTGCCTCAATATGAGCAGACTCGATTCCTTGGCGATAAAGAAAGCTATCCGCTCATGTTATCAAGTTATCAGCCGATATTAAACGTGGAGAATGGAAACCAAAACTACCCCTGGGCTCAGGAGATCTTCCTGGTGATGCATGGTTGGGGCTGGACCAATTTTGCCGAAATAAACAAGGCGACAGCAAGTGCTCTAGGAATCAAGGACAAGGATTTGGTATGGGTAGAATCTCCATTTGGTCGAATAAAGGTAAGGGCAAGGGTGATCGGCGGAATTCATCCCCAAGTCGTCAGTATTGCTCGTGGGCAGGGCCACTATTCCGGCGGTAGCTGGCAGAAGGGCATCGGCGTGAATCCCAATGAAATTGTAGGCGCGGACTCCGATTATTTGAGTGGGCAGTCCGCTATATTTAACACACGGGTTAGAGTTTACAAGGCATGAGGTAATAAATGGCACGATGGGGAATGGTAATTGACCTTGATAAGTGTGTAGGCTGTCAGGCTTGCAGCGTAGCCTGCAAAGAGGAAAATAACGTTCCGCACGGCTCCCCCGAAGAACAAAGGCGGAGAAGAGAGTCTTACTGGAACCGAGTAATCGCTGTCAGTGAGGGTGAATATCCAACACAGCGTGTTGAATTTATCCCCATGCCCTGCATGCACTGTGATGATGCTCCGTGTGTTACCGTGTGCCCGGCGAAGGCAACCTATCATCGCGATGATGGCATTGTGGAGCAGAACTTCAGACGATGCATAGGTTGCAGATATTGCATGGTTGCTTGCCCTTATGGAGTGAGAAGTTTTAATTTCAAAGACCAGGATGAAAAAGAGTACCATCGTCCCGACCTGCCCCCTACCCGTGCTGACAGGGAGCCTTGGCCATTCCCACAGCGGATACGCGGCGTGGTCGAGAAGTGTACTTTTTGCTTTCACCGAATTGATAAAGGATTGAGAGAGGGTAAAAAAATAGGCGTTGATGTGGTTCCGGCCTGTGTTGAAGCCTGCCCTACCAAAGCCAGAGTCTTCGGCGACCTGGACGATTCTAATAGCGAGGTATCACGCCTTTTGGCGGTTAGAGGCGGGTTCAGACTCAGAGAAGAGCTGAGCACACACCCTAAAGTATATTATCTCCATAGCTGAGGGAAATACCGTATGGATATGACTTTTTTACCGATTGAAGGTAAGTCCAGAGCCTACCGGACTATGGTAGCTATTCTGGGAATTATGGTGGCGGTTTTTGTCACCGGCTTCTTCGTTTACTACTTAAACGGTAAGCAGGTATGGGGAATAAGCAATGCCATTCCCTGGGGGCAGCTTATAACCTTATTTATTTATTTTATAGGGCTTAGCGCCGGCGCTATTGTTGTTTCTGGACTAAGCTACGTATTGGGACGAGAGGAATATAAACCGATAGGCCGGATAGCCATCTATCTGGGTCTTATAATCTTCATCGGGGCCATAGTGTCCGTCCTTGTAGACCTGGGCAGGCTAGAGAAATTCTGGCGACTTTTCATGTATGGCTATCTGAACAATATGACCTCCATGTTTGCTATTAACAGCATTTGGTATGGAGGATATATCCTGCTCATGCTCGTTTATCTATGGCTGGCACTAGAAAATAAGACAAAGCTAGCCATGATAGTCGGCACCATAGATGTTCTATGGGCTATTGGTGTTCACAGTTTCACCGGAGAGATATTCGGCCTTGTCGGCGCAAGAGAAATCCTCCACTCCCCGATCAAACCATTCGAATTTATTGCAGCAGCACTGACATCTGGAACAGCCTTACTGGCAATAGTCGTCGTAGCTTCCTTTAAGTTTTCCAACCTCTTTATCGATAAGAAAGTAGTCCTTTCTCTTGGAAAATTGCTATCCATGATAATTATTGTCCTCTTCTTCATGGTCTTTTTTGATAAACTGACCCTTATTTACGTCCCAAAAAGAGAAGGTGCTGTATTCTTATTTACCGGACCTTACTGGTGGCTTTTTTGGGTCTTTCAGATAGGCATGGGGATAGTTATACCTTTAATAATCCTGTTCCATCCCAGAGCCGGTAAAAGTATCAAAGGGGTAGTTGTAGCTTCAATATCAGTAGTCATAGGCGTACTGGGAGAAAGAGCTGCCCTAATAATCCCGGGGACAGCACAGGTACAACAGCTTTACCCTGGAAATATAGAAGGTGTGTGGGGCACCCCAGGCATCTTCCAGATAACATTCTGGGAAACGGCTATGAGCTTAGGCATAGTTGGCTTGGTTGCTCTTCTTTTCGTGCTCGGCCTGAAGTATCTCCCTCTATTGCCAGCCAGCCCAGAACGTGAAGAACCAAAACCAGCAGAAATAATAGCTTCTGAATCTGAGGCCGGCTCCGAGTTGCATCAATGAAATGATTTAATATAAAGCTTAATAAGGCTAAATGGAGATTCTTAAGACTGCGAACAGGACATGAATAAATCAAACGGAATTCATCAGGATCGGATTAAAGCACCACTGTTAAGACCTAAGGACAAAATCAACCGCCGGTACTTATTAAAACTGATTTTACCCGGTTTCAAAGCCGCTCAGGTTCCTTTCGAAAGGCTTCAACTCGATGGTTCTCGGTGCACTGGTTGCGGTCTCTGTACCCAAGAGTGCTCTACAAAAGCATTAATTGTATCGTCGAGTGAGAAAACAGATGAATATCAGTTGCTGTTCCGGCATGACTTATGTGTTGCCTGCAGTCGGTGTATACAGGTCTGCCCTGAGCAATGCCTTTATTCAGAGCATGCCCAAGGCCTGGATAAGATAGATGACCGTGCATCGTTGTTGTTTGAAAGCGAAATTGCTCGGTGTCGCGCGTGCGGTGACTTTATAGGTTCTAAGGCGATGATTAACGGGCTACAAGTAAGGCTACAAACTATGGGTAGCTCGCTTGCCTTGCAGCTTGAACTCTGTCCCACATGCAAAATCAAGCAGTCGATTCTGGGAAGAACTGCTCTTGTGCCTGATGCCAGGCCAGACTAGGAATATGAGGTTTCTTGAAGAGGAATAATGGACACATTTCTTAGAGCATTAGCAATTATTGTAGAAATTTTAATACTGGCAGCGCTCATATACGCTTTATTTCGTGGAGTGCAACTTACTGTTTTTGAGTTGGGGTTGGAGTCGAAATATAAGAAGATCGTGGTTTTAGCATTGGTTCTGGCAGGATCTGCGGCGATAATCTTTTTCATCGCCCACCTGATCTCATTTTATCCGACGATATGAATTGGATAGGCAAAGAGATGCTGCTGTGAATATGAAGCTAACCATATCAGGAATAGTTTCACGCCTGTGAATCGAGGAGGATAGTTTGCCTTTGCAAGAACTTTTTTGGGCAGGTCAAGAGTTCTACATAACAAAAGTCTTTATGCCCATCATAATCGGGTTTGCTATCTTCCTGCCGGTTATTATTGCGCTTCTAGTTTTAGGCTTTCGGCGCCGTTCTAGACTATGGAAGTTGGGACAGCCAGAAAATCGCGCTGGAAAATGGTTGACTAGGCTGGTGACCACCCTGGCAGTAGCCTTGGCTAATATCAGAATTATTAGAGTAAGGGAACTATATCCTGGTTTAATGCACCTCCTTATTTTTGGAGGAACAGCCCTGCTCTTTTTGGGTAAGATAATCAGGCTGTTCTCATTCGGAGGGCTGACTACACCGCCACAAAACATCTTCCTGTATGCATCTTTAATCTCTGAAATAGGCGCCGTGTTAATTCTCATCGGCGGAGGCATGGCTGTGTACCGAAGGTATATCAGGAAACCTGACCGCCTGGATACTAAGCCTGAGGATACCTTAGTCTTCCTCTGGGCATTTTTGCTCATACTTACTGGCTTCATGGTAAAAGGTTTCCGCATTGCCACGAGCGATGTCAAGCCGACTGACTGGGCTGTATGGTCGCCTGTTGGCTACTTTATATCACATGCCTTTCCCACTTTTGTCAGCGATATTAAAAATGAGATCCTCGTCTGGCATCGCACCCTAATTCACGCCTTGCCAGCATTGATCTTCCTTGGCTATATCTGGATAATTCGCTCGCGCCTGCAACATATGATCCTTTCGCCACTAAATGTATTCTTCCGTTCGCTACGCCCGAAGGGAAGTCTTAAATCTATTGATCTTGAGGAAGCCGAGGTATACGGTGCAGCCAAGATTGAGGATTTCACCTGGAAGCAACTTCTTGACCTCGATGCTTGTACCAGGTGTGGCCGTTGTCAGGATCATTGTCCAGCCTATTTAACAGAAAAACCTTTATCCCCAAAGAAAGTAATAAATGATTTAAAAGATCATATGCACCTAAGAGCCCCCGAGATAATTAAGGCTAAGGCAAAAGGGATAGATGCTGAAGAGGTTCCTGCATTGATCGGGAGTGTTATTGAAGAAGATGAGCTCTGGACCTGCACAACCTGCCGCTCCTGCATGGAGCACTGCCCTATCTTCATCGAACATGTAGATACGATAGTAGATATGAGACGAGCCCAGGTACTCATGGAGAGCAAATTCCCCCAGGAACTGACCCAAGTCTTCAGGGGTCTGGAGACAAACTCAAATCCCTGGGGGATGGGGCGCGATACCCGAGGAGACTGGATAAGAGAGCTCGGTGTTCCTGTGATGTCAGAGACGAGCGGAGAAGATATTGACTTTCTGTTCTTTGTCGGCTGCGTCCGTTCATACGACGACCGCAACAAGAAGGCATCCATGGCTATGGCAAGAATCCTCGACCACCTCGGAGTCAAGTTTGCCATTTTAGGAATGGAAGAGGGATGTTGCGGCGATCCTGCCAGACGCGTGGGCAATGAATATCTATACCAGATCCTTGCCCAGACCAACATAGAAACCTTCGGTCGCTATAACATAAAAAGGATCCTAACAACCTGTCCTCACTGCTACAGCACTCTTAAAAATGAATATCCTCAACTCGGCTTCAGCTGCGAAGTTATCCACCATGCCGAATTTCTCAAGGAAAATATCCGAAGCAAACGCCTAAAACTGGATCATGCCCTGGACAAAAAGGCTACCTACCATGACCCATGCTACCTCGGACGTTACAGCGGCATGTACAATTCCCCAAGACAAGTTCTTATGTCCATCCCTTCAATGGATATCAGAGAGATGAAGCGCTCCAGAATTGACTCTCTGTGCTGCGGCGGAGGAGGAGGTTGGATGTGGATGGAAGAGACGATAGGAAAGCGTGTCAACATCGAGCGTCTGGAAGATGCCTTGACAGTAGAACCGGATTGGATCGCCACCGCCTGCCCTTTCTGTGTTACCATGTTCGATGATGCAATAAAGAATAAAGACATGGAGGATAAATTAAAGATCTGGGATATTGCTGAATTGGTGGAACTGTCTATCTTCGGAGAGAAGAAATAATCAGTTAAAAGGCATAAATTCTTTTATTGATTCCGCGGATAGCTCTGCGCCAATTTTAAGGCTTCAAACGCATTCACCATTCCGCCGGACTTCACTTTGCCCTGAAGACCGGGCAAGCGGGTTGCACTCCTCATCAAAATTTCTTTAACTTCAAGGCCGTCAAGATCCGGTCGAATGCTGAAAATCAGTGCAGCCACTCCGCTGACAACAGGCGCACTGTTGGATGTTCCTCCGCTCAGTCTATAAATACTATGATTATGTCTTAATCCCGTCGTAAAATTTTGAGCAAGTGCAGCAATATCCACATTTTGAACTCCAAAATTTGAGCCTCCGACATATATGCTGTCTTTTTCTACCTCGTAAAGATTTCCATCAAAGTCAATTTCAGCAACAACCAAAAGGTTTTCA